>Ga0116211_1001523_pt1 | contig 10808 bp, 9 predicted proteins | sample SaghotsprinmetaG_FD_94484 | JGI IMG/M metagenome (GOLD analysis project Ga0116211, IMG submission 94484) | Hot spring microbial communities from South Africa to study Microbial Dark Matter (Phase II) - Sagole hot spring metaG | ecosystem: Environmental > Aquatic > Thermal springs > Hot (42-90C) ... | reverse complement strand
CCAGGCGCATCTTCATCGACGCCCACACCGCTCCGACCGCGGTACCAATGGCCACCACCCCCACCAGGGCCGAGGCCTTGGTGGTGTCATAACCCAGCGCCACCGCGGCCCACGCCAGCACGATGTAGCGCAGGTTGCCCGACACGCCCCAGAACAAGGTGGTGGTGGCCAGCGAGATCTGACCCAGCTTGTCGCGCCACAGGCGGCGATTGCATCGCACGAAATCCTGGGCCAGCTCCACCGGATGCACGACCATGGCGTGGTGGTGCGCCACGGTGCGCGGGATGCGCAGGTTGAAGCCGGCGGCAATCACATACAGCACGATGATGCTCGCGATGGCGGCCTCCGCCGGCGAGGGAAGCCCCTCCGGCCAGACCGTGCCGATCAAGGGTTGCAGGTGCGGCGCAATGACCGGCCCCATGAGCTGCCCCCCCAGCACCACACCCAGGATGATCGACGCAATGGTGAGCCCTTCGATCCACCCGTTGGCCTTGACCAGTTGTGACGGCGGCAGCAACTCGGTGAGGATGCCGTACTTGGCTGGCGAGTAAGCTGCCGCACCGAGCCCCACCACGGCATACGCCATCAGCGGGTGGCCGCCAAACAGCATCAGCAGGCAGCCAATCACCTTGATGCTGTTGGAGATGAACATCACCCGGCCCTTGGGCAACGCATCGGCGAACGCGCCGACGAACGGGGCCAGGATCACGTAGAACAACGCGAACATCGGCACCAGCGCAGCGCGCTGCCACTCGGGCGCCCCTTGTGCGAGCAACAGGGCCACAGCGGCCACGAACAGCGCGTTGTCAGCCAGCGAGCTGAAGAACTGCGCCGACATGATGGTGTAAAAGCCTTTTTTCATGGGCGCGCGGTCGCTGGTCGGGGCGATTGAGAACGGCGCAGGTTATAGCACGGCGGCGGCGCGCCCGAGGCGCTGGCACAATCTCGCCCATGCCTCGCCCGCTTGAAGCCCTGGTCCACCTTGACGCCCTTCGCCACAACCTCCAGATCGCGCGCGAGCGGGCGCCCGATGCACGCATCTGGGCGGTGGTCAAGGCCAATGCATACGGTCACGGGGTCGAGCGCGTTTACCCCGGACTGCGCGGCGCCGATGGTTTCGCGCTGCTTGATCTACAGGAAGCCCGCAAGCTGCGGGAGCTCGACTGGCGTGGTCCCATCCTCCTGCTGGAAGGGGCCTTCGACGCCCGCGACCTGGAATGGTGCTCGCGCCTGAACCTGTGGCACGTGGTGCACAGCGAGGCACAGATCGACTGGCTCGCCCACCACAAGACCGAGTGGCCCCACCGCGTCTTCCTCAAGATGAACAGCGGCATGAATCGGCTCGGCTTCACGCCGGCGGCCTTCCGTCAGGCCTGGACGCGGCTCAGCGCCCTCCCCCAGGTCGACGAGGTGTCGCTGATCACCCACTTCTCGGATGCCGACAGCGACATTGGCATTGCGCGGCAACTGGCCGTGTTCCAGACGCACACCGCCGACCTGCCAGGTGAGCGCAGCCTGTGCAACAGCGCGGCCACCCTGCGCCACGCGCAGGACCCGGCCGTGCGAGGCGACTGGGTGCGACCGGGCGTGATGCTGTATGGTGCCTCGCCTGATTTCCCGCAGCACGACGCCGACCACTGGGGCCTGAAGCCCGCCATGACGCTGCGCTCGCGGCTCATTGCCATCCAGCACGTGCAGGCCGGCGAGACTGTGGGCTACGGCAGCCGCTTCGTGGCTCCGCACGCGATGCGCATCGGCGTGGTGGCCTGCGGTTATGCCGATGGCTACCCCCGCCATGCGCCCGATGGCACGCCGGTGCTGGTCGACGGTCGCCGTGCGCCTCTGGCCGGCCGCGTGTCGATGGACATGCTTACCGTGAGCCTCGACGGGCTGCCTGACGCCGAGGTGGGCAGCGAGGTCACTCTGTGGGGGCGTGGCCCGCGAGGCAGCCACCTCTTCATCGAGGAAGTGGCCACGCGCAGCGGCACGATCGGTTATGAGCTGATGTGTGCCGTGTCGCCTCGCGTGCCGTTTTCGGTGACCGATGCCGACGGCGGGCTGTGACGCGGCTGGCACGGCGCTTGCGCTGCACTCGGGCGCGCCCTTCTGACACCCTATTCTGCAGACCATGGACATCGACGAACAACGCCACCAACTGCGCATGACCGTGCTGATGACGCCGGACATGGCCAACTTCTCCGGCAATGTGCATGGCGGCACCATCCTCAAGCTGCTCGACCAGGTGGCCTATGCCTGCGCCAGCCGCTATGCGGGCTGTTATGTGGTGACGCTGTCGGTCGACCAGGTCACCTTCCGCCAGCCCATCCATGTCGGTGAACTGGTCACCTTCCTGGCCTCGGTGAACTACACCGGCACCTCGTCGATGGAGATTGGCATCAAGGTGGTGGCCGAGAACATCCGCACCCAGGTCGTGCGACACGCCAACAGCTGCTTCTTCACCATGGTGGCGGTGGATGATCAGGGCAAGCCGCAGGCGGTGCCTGCGCTGTCGCCGACCACGCCAGACGAGGTCCGCCGTTTCAACGCCGCCAAGTTGCGCCGGCAACTGCGCCAGGAGCTGGACCGGCGCTTCAAGGCCATCCAGGCCGGCGAAGTCTCGGGCTGAGCGCCTCGCGGCATGCCCGACAATGCCGGGCATGGCCAAGGACAAGACGATCTACAGCTGCAGTGAATGCGGCGGCACCAGCCCGAAATGGCTGGGCAAGTGCCCGCACTGCGGCGCCTGGAACACGTTGGAAGAAACGCGGGCCGAACCCGCCGCCGCCGGAAAGAACCGCATGCAGGCGCTGGCCCGCGGGCTCAATGCCGCGCAGCCGGTGACCACGCTGTCCGAGATCGAGGCCGCCGACGTCGCCCGCACGCCCACCGGGCTGGAAGAGCTGGACCGGGTCCTGGGGGGTGGCATCGTGGCCGGGGGGGTCGTGCTGATTGGCGGCGACCCGGGCATTGGCAAATCCACGCTGCTGCTGCAGACGGTCGATGCGCTGTCACGCCAGATGAAGGTGCTGTACGTGACGGGCGAGGAAAGCGGCGCGCAGGTGGCGTTGCGCTCACGCCGGCTGGGGCTGGAGGGCACGCAAGTACGCGTGCAGGCCGAGATCCAGCTCGAGAACATCATCGCCACGCTGGAGGCGGAGAAGCCCGCCTTTTGCGTGATCGACTCGATCCAGACGCTGTTTTCGGATCAGCTCAGCTCGGCCCCCGGCTCGGTGGCCCAGGTGCGCGAATGCGCGGCCCACCTCACGCGCGTGGCCAAAGCCACCGGCTGCACCATGGTACTGGTGGGCCATGTGACCAAGGAAGGGGCGATTGCAGGCCCACGCGTGCTCGAACACATCGTCGACACCGTGCTGTACTTCGAAGGCGACACGCACAGCAGCTTCCGCCTGATCCGCGCCATCAAGAACCGCTTCGGGGCGGTCAACGAGATCGGTGTGTTCGCCATGACCGAGAAAGGCCTCAAGGGCGTGAGCAACCCCAGCGCCATCTTCTTGTCGACCCACAGCGAGCCGGTGCCCGGTTCGTGCGTGCTGGTGACGCTGGAAGGCACGCGCCCCATGCTGGTCGAGATCCAGGCGCTGGTGGATGCCGGTGGGCCCAGCCCACGCCGCCTGAGCGTGGGCCTGGAACGGGATCGCCTGGCCATGCTGCTGGCGGTGCTGCACCGCCATGCGGGCGTGGCGTGCGGCGATCAGGATGTGTTCGTCAATGCCGTGGGCGGCGTGCGCATCAGCGAACCGGCCGCCGACCTGGCCGTGCTGCTGGCCATCCAGAGCAGCCTGCGCGGCAAGGCGCTGCCCAAGGGCTTCATCGCTTTCGGCGAAGTCGGGCTGGCCGGCGAGGTGCGCCCCGCCCCGCGGGGCCAGGACCGACTCAAGGAAGCCGCCAAGCTGGGCTTCACCATCGCGGTGGTCCCCAAGGCCAACGCGCCCAAAAAGCCCATTGAGGGTCTGACCATCCACGCGGTGGAGCGGGTTGAAGAGGCCATGCATCTGGTGCGCGGCCAGACCTGAGTTGCCAGGGCTGCGCCCGACGGCAGGTTCAGACGCCCGCGCGGCGGATGGCCTGGCGCAGGTTCAGGCCGGTGGCCGCCAGCGTGCCAAAGTACACCACCGCGGCCGCCACCAGGCAGCCGGCCATGAGGCCCACACGCAACCAGGGCTGCTCACGCAGCGCGACCCAGTCCAGATAGTGGGTGGCGGCCCAAAGGCCCGCGCCCAGGACGGCGGTGGCCACCACGACGCGCAGACTGAACAAGGCCCAGCCGGCCTGCGGCACGTACTGCCCCCGACGTCGCAGCCCGATCAACAACCAACCGGCGTTGATCAGCGAGCCCAGTCCGATCGACAGGGCCAGGGCCGCGTGCTGCAGAAAGGGCACAAACACCGCGTTCATGCACTGCGTGAGCACCAGCACCACGATGGCAATGCGCACCGGCGTGCGGATGTCCTGTGCCGCGTAAAAGCCGGGCGCCAGCACCTTCACGCCGATCAGCCCCATCAGCCCCACGCCGTAGCACGACAAGGCCAGCATGGTCTGCTGCACATCGGTAGCACTGAAGCGGCCATAGTGATACAGCACCGCCACCAGCGGCTCGGCAAACACCAGCAAGGCCACCGCAGCGGGCAGGGCGAGCAACAGCACCAGCCGCAAGCCCCAATCCAGCAAGGCTGAAAACCGCTGGGCGTCGCCGCTGGCCTGCGCCTTCGACAACTGCGGCAACAGCACCACGCCCAGCGCCACGCCGAGCAGCGCGGTCGGGAACTCCATCAGCCGATCGGCATAGGTCAGCCACGACACCGAGCCGGCCCCGAGATGAGACGCAATCTGGGTGTTGATCAGCATGGACAGCTGGGCGACCGACACGCCGAGCACGGCCGGCGCCATCTGGCGCAACACCCGGCGCACCCCGTCGTGCTGCCAGGCGGCGCGCCAGGCGCCGGGCGTGAGCCCGATGCGGGGCACCATGCCGATCTTCAGCAGCGCGGGCACCTGGATACCCAGTTGCAGGATGCCGCCCACCATCACGCCGACCGCGAGCGCATACACCGGCTCGATGCCCTGCCCTTCCAGCCAGGGCGCCAGCAGCACGGCCGCCCCGATCATGGCCAGATTGAGCAGGACGGGCGTGGCTGCCGGCACGGCAAAGCGGCTCCAGGTGTTGAGGATGCCCGCGCTCAATGCGACCAGCGACATGAAGCCGATGTACGGGAACATCCAGCGCGTCATCACCACGGCGGCGTCAAATCCACCGCTTTCCTTCAGCCCCGAGGCCATCACCCACACCAGCACGGGCGCGCCCACCACGCCCAGCACACAGACCACCAGCAGCGCGCCAGCCAATACCGTGCCGACCGCGTTGACCAGACTGTGGGTGGCCGCGTCGCCGTGGCGTGTGCGGGTCTCGGCCAGGATCGGAACAAACGCTTGCGAGAAGGCGCCTTCGGCGAAGAGCCGGCGCAGCAGATTGGGAATGCGGAATGCCACCTGGAAGGCGTCGGTCGTGGCACTGGCGCCAAAGGCGGCTGCCACCAGCAGCTCGCGCACAAGGCCGGTGATGCGAGACGCCAGCGTCAACAGCGAGACAACCGAGGCGGATTTCAGCAAACTCATCGCGCGCATTATAGGAAGCGGCGCACGGGCCCTTGGCAAGCCGAACCGCTTTGGGCTACAATACCCGGCTTTCCAACCAACTGGCGCCGTAGCGGTGCGAGCTGGGTCCGTCAAACGGTCAATCGTGAAACGATCAATCGTGAAACGGCCCCAGGCATCCGCGGAGCCCACAAGATCATGGCATCGTCCAAACCCAAGAAGACCGTTCGCATCGCCTCGGGCCGCAAGCGCGCCCGCCAGGACGTCAAGCTCAACGCTGCCAACTCGGCACTGCGTTCGAAGTTCCGCACCGCCATCAAGGGCGTGCTCAAGGCTGTTCAGGCTGGCGACAAGGCCAAGGCCTCTGACGCCTTCCGCACCGCTCAGCGCGTGATCGACTCGATCGCCGACAAGGGCATCTTCCACAAGAACAAGGCCGCCCGCCACAAGAGCCGCCTGTCGGCCAAGATCAAGGCCCTGTCGGCCTGATTCTTGCGGCTCACGCCCAGCAAAAAGCCCGCTTCAAGCGGGCTTTTTTGTTGCCTGCAGCCGCCAGGGGCCGCCTGGCCAGGCCCGGCACGGTGGCCGCTCAGGCGCGTGGCGCATCCGGCAGCAAACAGGCCTCGATCACCTGCAGCTCGTTGTCGCGGGCAAAGCTCATCACGAAATCCCAGGCGCGCGGCTCGATCTCGCGCAATGCCTCGTTGACCACGACGCATTTGACGCCGTCGATGGTGGTGGGCACGCAGTAGGGGGAGTAACCGATGTGGGCACCGGGGCCGCCGACGGCACCACCCGGGCGGAAGCACGACATCGCGCCGGCCAGCCGCTCGGCCCAGTCACTGGGCCGGAACACCCTGCCTTGCCGTGTCAGGCCCTGAATGAAGATTTCGCGAGAGGCGGAAAGGGGCTTGGACGGGGCATGGGTATGAGACGTCGACACGGTGGCGCTTCCGACGGACTGGCAATGGGTCGATTGACAGGCTGAACAAGCGCGAACGCCGGATTGTGTCCGGTGAACGCGGGGAACGGACATCGACCCGAGCGGGTGGCCCGGGGCGGCGTCCGGTGATGGACACGTCGACTGACGGCGTTTCCATGCAGACAGGGCGTGATTGTCCCGGACCTCAGGCTCTGACGCAACCCGTGTGCCAATCGCCCGTGGGTTTTACATAGAATGTGTCATGGCGCAGTGCCCGCTGCGCCTTTTCTTTTTCCTTCAGCGCCCGGAACGCCCGCCATGTCTGCCCCCGTGACCATGCCCCATGTGATGCCCACCTACGGCCGCCTGCCCATCGCCCTGTCGCATGGTGTGGGCGCCCACGTCTGGGACACCGAAGGCCGACGTTACCTGGACGGTCTGTCGGGCATCGCCGTCAACACGCTGGGCCACGCCCACCCCACATTCGTGGCTGCCTTGCAGGACCAGGTCGGCAAGATGATCCACTGCTGCAACTACTACCAGGTGCCGCTGCAGGAAGAGCTGGCCAGCATGCTGGTGGCGCGCTCGGGCCTGACCAACGTGTTCTTCTGCAACTCCGGCCTCGAAGCCAATGAGGCGGCGCTCAAGATCGCGCGCAAGTACGGTCACGACAAAGGCATTGCCCGGGCCGAGGTCGTGGTGTTCGAGAAAGCCTTCCACGGCCGCTCGATCGCCACGCTGTCAGCCACCGGCAACCCCAAAGTGCATGCCGGCTTCGAGCCGCTGGTGGAGGGCTTTGTCCGCGTGCCGCTCAATGACATCGCCGCCATCGAAGAGGTCGCTCGCACCCGGCCCAACGTCACCGCCGTGTTCCTTGAGGTCATCCAGGGCGAGGGCGGCATCAACCCGGCTCGGGCTGAATACCTGCAGGCGGTGCGCCGCATCTGCGATGAGCAGGGCTGGCTGTTGATGCTCGACGAAGTGCAGTGCGGCATCGGCCGCACGGGCAAGTGGTTTGCACACCAGTGGGCGGGCATCCTGCCCGACGTGATGCCGCTGGCCAAGGGGCTGGGCTCGGGCGTGCCGATTGGCGCCGTGGTCTGCGGCCCCAAGGCGGCCGAGGTGCTCAAGCCGGGCAACCATGGCACCACCTTCGGCGGCAACCCGCTGGCCATGCGCGCCGGTGTTGAAACGCTGAAGATCATGGAGGCCGAAGGCCTGATGGCCAACGCCGCCGCCGTGGGCGAACACCTGATGGCTGCGCTGCGCCGCGAGCTGGCCGGCGAGGCAGGCGTGGTCGAGATCCGCGGGCAGGGCCTGATGATCGGCATCGAGCTCGATCGCCCCTGCGGCGTGATCCTCAACCGCGCGCTCGACGCCGGCCTGCTGCTGAGCGTGACGGCCGACAAGGTGGTGCGCCTGCTGCCGCCGCTGATCTTCACGACGGCCCAGGCCGACGAGCTGGTGGCCATCCTCGTGCCGCTGATCCGTCAGTTCCTGGCCGAGCCCGTCCCCGCGTGAACCGGTCCCACGTGACCCCAGAAAGCGTCCTGCCCATGAAACCGGGAAACAGCCTGATCAAGCATTACCTGCAGTTCAAGGACCTGCGCGCCCAGGAATACGCCTACCTGTTCGAGCGCGCGGCCATCATCAAGCAGCGCTTCAAGAACTACGAGAAGTACCAGCCGCTGTCAGACCGCACACTGGCGATGATCTTCGAGAAGGCCAGCACGCGCACACGCGTGAGCTTCGAGGCGGGCATGTACCAGATGGGCGGCTCGGTGGTGCACCTGACCACGGGTGACAGCCAGCTTGGCCGCAGCGAGCCCATCGAAGACAGCGCCCGCGTGATCTCGCGCATGGTCGACATCGTGATGATCCGCACCTTCGAGCAGGCCAAGATCGTCAAGTTCGCCGCCAACTCGCGCGTGCCCGTCATCAACGGCCTGACGAACGAATACCACCCCTGCCAGATCCTGGCCGACATCTTCACCTACATCGAGCACCGTGGCTCGATCCAGGGCAAGGTGGTGGCGTGGGTGGGCGATGGCAACAACATGGCCAACACCTGGCTGCAGGCGGCCGAGATCCTCGGCTTCACGGTGCATGTGAGCACACCTAGTGGCTACGAGATCGACCCGCAGGTGGCTGGCATCACCGACACCAGCTGCTACAAGGTCTTCAAGGATCCGATGGACGCCTGCCGTGGCGCCGATCTGGTGACCACCGACGTCTGGACGTCGATGGGCTTCGAAGCCGAGAACGAAGCCCGCCGCCAGGCCTTTGCCGACTGGTGCGTCGACCGCGAGATGATGGCGGTGGCCAAGCCCGACGCCCTCTTCATGCACTGCCTGCCCGCCCACCGCGGCGAAGAGGTCGAGGCCGAAGTGATCGACGGCCCCCAATCCGTCGTCTGGGACGAGGCGGAGAATCGCTTGCACGTACAGAAGGTACTCATGGAGTACCTTCTGCTCGGTCGGATCGGCTGAAGGCCGAGCCGACTGCCCGCAGGGCAGGCAAGCTATTTCGGCGAGGCCAAAAATCGCCTTCCCGCCTCAGCGCCCGGACGCGATGCGGAACACCGCCACCGTGGCCACGAGTTCGTCGGCCTGCTCACGCAGGCGCTCTGTGGCCGAAGCCGTATGAGCCACCAGCGACGCGTTGTGCTGCGTGGCTTCATCGAGCCGCGCGATGGCCTCATTGATCTGCGAGATGCCCTGATTCTGCTCCGAGCTGGACACGCTGATCTGCTCGATCAGTTCACTCACCTGGCGCACCTGGCTGACGACGTCCCCGATGATCTGGCCGGTGCTGTCGACCAACCCGCTGCCCGCGTCGACTTGTTCGACGCTGCTGGTGATCAACTGTTTGATTTCCTTCGCGGCCTCGGCACTGCGCTGCGCCAACGAACGAACCTCACTGGCCACCACGGCAAAGCCTCTGCCCTGCTCACCCGCCCGCGCGGCTTCCACCGCGGCGTTCAGCGCGAGGATGTTGGTCTGGAAGGCGATGCCGTCGATGACGCCGATGATGTCGGTGATCTTGCGGCTCGAATGCTGGATGCCTGACATCGTGTCCACCACCCGGCCCACGGCCGCACCGCCCTGCTCGGCCACACCAGAGGCGGCACCGGCCAGCTCGTTGGCCTGCTGTGCGTGGCTGGCACTGGTGCGGATGGTGGCGGCGATCTGTTCGACTGACGCGGCTGTTTCGGCAATGCTGGCCGATGCATCAACCGTTCGATCGTTGAGTGCCTGGTTGTCCCGGGAAATCTCCTCGCTGGCCTGACGCACGCTTTCAGCTGTCCGACGTACCTGCTCCACCGCAGCTTCAATGCGCTGGACTGCTTCCGCCAACCTCCGCCCGGCCTTGCTGGTCAACGGCACATGGGCTGCCGCCAAGTCAATCATGCCCTCCTGGCTCGTGATGGCCTCACCCAGCTGGGTCAGCTCCTTGCCCGCCAGAAACTCCGCGCGGGCGCGGGCAGCAAGGAACAGCAGGATGCCCGCCTCCACGATCACATACAGCGCATGCTCGATGACGCGCCCCAGGCCGGGCTCGGTAAAGCAAATCGGGCCCCAACCCCACTCCTGAAAGTAGTTGAAGCTCAGGTGATGCACCGCAATCGCGGCGGCCCCCGTGAGGATGGGCAGCGACTGCCGATACACCACCAGAATCGCCAGGAACGCAAACACACCAAAATGCGCCTCTGCATGGCCCCGCGCCACGTGGATCATGAGCGCAGTCATCGCCATACCGAGCACGGGCAGGCCAAGCTGACTCAGCGTACCGCCCCTGGATGACACCGCCACCCCCAGGCTCAACGCGATCATCACTGCGCCAATCAGCAGGGCCAGGCCAAAGCTGTCGTAGATCGCACCATATGCCAGGGCCCCGCCAAACAAGGCGGTGATACCGGCCAGCACGATGCGGTCGTTGAAGTCAAACAGATAGGTCGGCTTGGCCATACATGCCCCAAAGGGTATCAAAAGGCCCCTTTATCGGTATCCCAGGCAGCGGCTTGAGGAACTGTGTCACGCCCTGACCGAAAAGCCCTCCCCTCCAAACCTGAACCTAAAACCGATACGCCAGCCGCACCCCGCCCCAGTGCCGCCCCTGTACGACGATCGGCGCTGAGGCCTCTTTCAGCAACACGAAGTTGCCACCGCCCATGTCGCGCCGGTAGGTCTGAAGCAGGAATGGACGCGTGTTGCGGGCTGAGGCCAGGCCGGTGCGGTCGTTGAAGATGCGCCGCCAGCGCGAATTGGCTGTG
>Ga0116211_1001522_pt1 | contig 10809 bp, 11 predicted proteins | sample SaghotsprinmetaG_FD_94484 | JGI IMG/M metagenome (GOLD analysis project Ga0116211, IMG submission 94484) | Hot spring microbial communities from South Africa to study Microbial Dark Matter (Phase II) - Sagole hot spring metaG | ecosystem: Environmental > Aquatic > Thermal springs > Hot (42-90C) ... | reverse complement strand
TTGTTCGTCGGATCGCCCCGGTGAGCGGATCGAACAGCGCCAGACGCTCGATGTCGTCGTCGCCCAGTGTGACCCGCACCGCTTCGTCGTCGCATTCGGCGGGATAGATGTCGATCGTCTCGCCGCGCACGCGGTAGGTACCGCGCTCCAGCAGGGTGTCGTTACGACGGTACTGCAAATTGGCCAGTTGGTGCAGCAGCGCGCGCTGATCGCACCGCGCGCCGCGCGACAGATGCAACACCATGCTCAGATAAGCCTGCGGGTCGCCCAGGCCATAAATCGAGGACACCGTGGCGACAATCACCACATCGGGCCGTTCGAGCAATGCCTTGGTTGCGGACAAGCGCATCTGCTCGATGTGCGCGTTGATCGAGGCGTCTTTTTCGATATAGGTGTCGGTCGAAGGGACATAGGCCTCGGGCTGGTAATAATCGTAATAGGAGACGAAATACTCGATCGCGTTGCGCGGGAAGAACGCGCGCATCTCGCCATACAACTGCGCCGAGAGCGTCTTGTTCGGTGCCAGAATCAGCGTTGGGCGCTGGATCTGGGCGATGACCTGGGCGATGGTGAAGGTCTTGCCCGAGCCGGTGACGCCCAAGAGCGTCAATGCCTTGGCTCCGGCGCGCAGTGCCGCGACCAGGCGCCGGATCGCTTCCGGTTGATCGCCCGCGGGCCGCAGCGGGGTGTCGAGGACAAACGTCTCGGTCATTTTCGCTTATTTCTAAGTACGGCCGACCACAGGTGGGCACGCCGGCCTGATGGTCCGGGGCCGCGCTGCCGTGCCGCCAGCGCGCGCGGTGACGAGTGATACGATAAAGCCTGCCCGCGCGCCGCGCGGCTTACCCCACAGGAGACTTCTCATGACCGTGAGCCAACGCGCCCTCGTCCTTGCCCTTATGGCCGGCTGCGCCGCCACCGTGGTCGGCGCCGAAGAAAATAAGATCACGCCGACCTTGACCCATGTCGAAGTGCTGCATCAAGGGCAGCCGTTCGTCATCCGCCGCGCCCACGGCGAGGCGACGATCCCTGAGATTTTTCAGAAAACGGGACGCGGTTGCCCGCCGTTTTGCATTCAACCGATGCGGATCGCGCCCGGAGTCGAGACCGTCGGCGAGCTGGATGTGCTGGCGGCGTTGCGCCGCATCGCGGAAGGCGCCGAGGACATTCTGGTGATCGATTCGCGCACGCCGGACTGGGTCCTGCGCGGCACCATTCCGGGGTCGATCAACATCCCTTGGAACACGCTCAACAGCGACCGCGAGGGCGAGGCCAACACCGTGACCGAGACCTTCCCCGAGATTCTCGTCCAGCAGTTCGGCGCCGAGCGCGACGAGCGCACCCATGTGTGGCATTTCGAGCGCGCTAAGACCCTGGTGTTGTTCTGCAACGGCATCTGGTGCGGACAATCGTCGGTCAACATCAAAACCCTGCTCAACAGCGGCTATCCGGCCGATAAAATCAAATGGTATCGCGGCGGGATGCAGGATTGGGTCAGCGCCGGCCTGACCATCGTCAAACCCTGAGCGCTATCCGCATGGCCCGCGCCGAGGACTGCATCCGCATCCGGGGCGCGCGCACCCACAATCTTAAGAATATCGATCTCGATCTGCCGCGCCAGCGCCTGATCGCCATCGTCGGCGTGTCCGGCTCGGGCAAGTCCTCGCTGGCCTTCGATACGCTCTACGCCGAAGGGCAGCGTCGTTATCTGGAGGCGCTTTCGACCCACGCGCGCCAGTGGTTGGCGCCGCTGGCCGCCGCCGAGGTCGATGTCATCGAGGGTCTGCCGCCGGCGATCGCCATCGTGCCGGCCGCCGCCGGGCGCAACCCGCGCTCGACCGTCGGCACGCTCACCGAGATTCTCGATTATACACGGGTGTTGTTCGCACGGCTTGGTACGCCGCATTGCCCCGAACACGACATCGCGCTCGAGGCCCACACCACCGACCAGATCGTCGATGCCATCCTGGCTTTGCCGCCAGGGGAGCGCTGGATGTTGCTCGCCCCCCTGCCGGCGGCGCGGGTGCGCGAACGGCGCCTGGCGCTCGACGAACTCCAGGCCCAGGGTTTCACCCGCGTGTGCATCGCTGGCACCGTGCATGAGCTGGATCAGTTGCCCCGCTGGGCGGAGATGCTGGATGCGGCCATCGAAGTCGTGGTCGATCGCTTTCGGATCCGCCCCGAACTGCGCGCGCGCTTGGCTGAGTCGCTCGAAACCGCGCTGCGGCTGTCCGGCGGCGTGGCACGGGTCGCGCCGCTCGAGGGCGACCCCAGCGCGTCACTGACTTTTTCATCCGTGTTTGCCTGTCCCATGTGCGGATTCAGTGTCCCTGCGCTGCAACCGCACCATCTGTCGTTCAATCATCCGGCGGGCGCCTGTCCAAGCTGCAACGGTCTGGGCACAATCGCATCCGCTGACCCGGAAGAGGCCGCGCCGGCGCCCTGCCCGGAATGCGCTGGCACACGTTTAAACCGCGCTGCGCGTCAGGTTGCGCTCGCTGGTTGTCGCCTGCCCATGTTCGTCGCGCTGCCGCTCGAGCGCGCGCTGGCGTGGTGTACGAACCTGACGCTGACCGGTCAACGCGCGGTCATCGGTGCCCGGCTCATCGACGCCATCGCCCGTCGCCTGCGGTTACTGCTCGCGCTGGGGTTGGACGACCTCAGCCTGGCGCGCGGCGTTGATACCCTGTCCAGCGGCGAGCTACAGCGCATCCGTCTGGCGCGCCAGCTCGGCGCGGGTTTGTCCGGCGTGTTGTATCTGCTCGACGAACCCTCGCGCGGCCTGCATCGGCGCGATCACGCGCGCGTGTTGACCGCGCTGCGACAATTGCGTGATCTTGGCAACAGTGTGATCGTTGTCGAACACGATGAAGAGACGATCCGCGCCGCCGATCACCTCGTCGAACTCGGCCCCGGCGCGGGGGCGCTGGGCGGCGCGCTGATCGCTCAGGGCACGCCCCAGGAACTTAGCACTCAACCCGCGTCGCTGACCGGGCAATATCTCAGCGGCGAAATGGCGATTGCCGTGCCCGCCACGCGCCGCCGGCCCGAGCCGACGCGCTGGCTGCGGCTGTGCGGCGCCTGCGGCAATAATTTAAAAAATATCGATCTCGCCCTGCCGTTGGGACTGTTGTGCTGTATCACGGGGGTGTCGGGCGCGGGCAAATCGACCCTGATCGACCATACGCTGCACCCGCTGGCCGTCAACGCGCTGCACCGCGGACAGCGGCGGGTCGCGCCCTATCGGAGCGTCGCCGGGCTGGAACATCTGGCGCAGGTCGTTGCCATCGATCAGCAGCCGCTGGGACGCACGCCGCGCGCGACACCGGTGACGTATCTTGGCGCCTTCGCGCCGATCCGCGCGTTGTTCGCCTCCGTGCCCGAGGCGCGCGCGCGCGGTTTCGGCCCGGAGCGGTTCAGTTTCAATGTCTCCGGGGGGCGCTGCGCGGCCTGCCAGGGCGAAGGTTGGCGGCGAATCGAGATGCACTATCTGCCCGATGTCTATGTCCGCTGCGACCGGTGCGAAGGCCGGCGCTACGAGCGCGAAACGCTCACGGTACGCTACAAGGGCCACACCATCGCCGAGGTGCTGGAACTTGATGCCGCCGCGGCGCTGCGGTTGTTCGCGCCGGTGCCGGCGCTTGCGCGTCTGTTCGGCACGCTGGTCGAAGTGGGCTTGCCCTATATCCGACTGGGCCAGAACGCCACCACGCTCTCCGGCGGCGAGGCGCAACGGATCAAGTTGGCGCGGGAGCTGGCGCGGCGCGATACCGGGCGCACGCTGTATCTGCTCGATGAACCGACCGCTGGATTACACGTCCACGACATCGGGCAATTACTCGGTATCCTGCACCGTTTGTGCGACCGCGGTAACACGGTCGTCGTGGTCGAGCACCAGTTGGATGTGATCAAGACCGCCGATTGGGTGGTCGATCTCGGTCCCGAGGGCGGGACGCGGGGCGGGGAAATCATTGCCGCAGGCACGCCGGAAGCAATCGCCGCCTGCCCGCGATCGCACACGGGGCGCTGTCTGCGACCGCTGCTTGATCGCGCGCCCGCAGCTGCGCCCGACGGCGCGGGGCGCGTTATTTGATCTTGCCTTCCTTATACATAACGTGCTTGCGCACCACCGGATCGTATTTCTTGATTTCCATCTTGCCCGGTTGATTGCGCTTGTTTTTGGTCGTCGTATAGAAATGTCCGGTGCCGGCGCTGGAATTAAGCCGGATCTTTTCGCGTGCCGCCTTGGCCATGAGCGTGCTCCCGAAGCGTTAAAATCAGATCTTTTCGCCGCGTTCTCGCAGCGTGCCGAGCACGGCATCGATGCCATGCTTGTCGATGGTGCGCATGCCCTGGGTGCTGACGCGCAGCCGCACCCAGCGTTTTTCGCTCTCGACCCAGAACCGATGGTAATGCAGATTAGGCAAGAACCGCCGGCGCGTCTTGTTGTTAGCGTGCGAGACATTGTTGCCGGACATCGGGCGCTTGCCGGTCACCTGACAGACACGAGACATCGCGAAACCTCCTGGAACGCGGAAAAATCAAGGCGGGGGATGCTAATCGCTTGCCGGATCAGGGTCAAGCCGATCCGTGCCCATCATTCGAGCTGACGGGCCAGCAATTCCACGGGGTGCAGCACCGGAATATTTAATCCCGCCGCGCGCAATTGCACCGCAAGATGTATCGCACACCCCGTGTTTGTAGTAACCAGACAAGCGGGCTGCAAGGCCCGCACCGCGGCGATCTTGTCGGCGGCCAATCGCACCGCCGTTTCCGGCTGAGTGAGCAGATAACCGCCTGCCGCGCCGCAGCACTGATCGTTGCCGGGTAAGGGCTGCACTTCGAGTTCTGGGATGCGCGCGAGCAAGTCATAGACCGCCGCCGTGTCGCGCAACAGGTGGCGGTGCGAGCAGGGTTCATGCACCACCACCCGGGCGCGCAGCGGGCGGACGGTCGCGGCGGCCAGTTGCGGGCTGTCGCGCAAAAACCGACAGATTTCGACCGCCTGGAGCGCCGGGTGTGCGTTCAGCTCGGCCACGCAGGCGCTGGCAAAGCCGAGGGCGCGCAATCCCGCGAAGGCCGCGGCGTTGCGGACCAGTTGGGCCTCGGCGGCGCGGGGCCAGCCGTTGTGGCGCAATAAACCGCCGCAGCAGGTTTGTGTCGGCGGCACGACATACGCGATGCCGAGGCGCTCGAGCACGCGCACGAGCGCCGCAATGGTGTCGGTGTGGGTGGCGCGGGCCACGCAACCGAGAAACAACCCGACCGGCGACGCGCCGGCAGCGGACACGCTCATCGGACGCGCGGGCGGCCAGCGCCATGCCGCGCTCAGCTCGTGCCAGAACGCCAGACGGGGAAAGCGGGCGATGCCGAGCCGTTCAACCAGCCACGCCACGCCCGTGCGGCGATAGAGCGTGGCGACGGCGGCCAGCGCGACGACGCCTCGCGCCGTGCTCAGCAGGTGCCAAAACCCGCGCGCCAGACGACCGCGCCCATGCGCCGCGCGCAGCGCCCGCGCGCCGTCCATGAGCGCGCCGAAGCGCACCCGCGACGGGCAGACCTGTTCGCAGGCGCGACATTCCAGACAGCGGTCGAGATGCGCGTCGAAGCGCGGCGTGGGCGACAACGCCCCACCGAGCCAGCCCTGGATCAATGCGATCCGACCGCGTGGCGAGTCGGCCTCGTCGCGATACAGCCGAAAGGTGGGACAGACTGGCAAACAGTAACCGCACTTGACACACTGATCGGCCAACCGCAGCAACGCCACGGGAGACAACCCGGACGTGTCGTTCATCGCGCGGTTTCCGCCGCCGCGACACCAACGCCGCGCCAGCGAGGGTACGCACGGCGTACCCGACGGACTATCATGGCAAGCATCGTGTGGGGAGAGAGTGGCCCAGGTGTTGGGCAATTCAGGCGGGAGAGCGCATTTTATGTCCTATTATCGCTACCATGTGTTTTTCTGCACCAATCTGCGGGACGATGGCCGCCAAAGTTGCGGGCAGTGCAATGCCACGGCGGCGCGCGCTTATCTTAAGCGCCGCGTCAAGGAACTGGGTTTGACTGGACCCAATGGGGTGCGGGTCAACATCGCCGGTTGTCTCGACCGCTGTGCCTTGGGGCCGGTGCTCGTGGTCTATCCCGAGGCGATTTGGTACACCTACGTCGATGAAGAAGACGTGGAAGAAATCCTCCAGAGCCATCTGCGCGGCGGCGCGCCGGTCGCGCGGTTGCGGTTGGCCGACTGAGATACGGCTCCGTGATCTCGGGAGCAACGGTCATGGTCGTTACGTCTGCGTCTCCGGCGGAAAAAGTTGTCGCCATCATTCAGGCGCGCATGGGTTCGACCCGCTTGCCGGGCAAAGTCATGCTGTCCGTGCATGGGGTCACGGTACTCGAATGGGTGATTCGGCGGGTGCGCGCCTGCCGGTGGGTCGATGAGACGGTCGTCGCGACCACCCGCGCTCCCGAAGACGATGTCGTCGTCGCCACTGCCGCGCGCGCCGGCGCGCTGACATTTCGCGGCAGCGTAAGCAATGTGCTGTCACGTTATTGCGCCGTCGCCATGGCACGCGCGGCGACCGCCATCGTGCGGGTCACCGCCGACTGTCCTCTGTTCGATCCCGCGCTGCTTACAGCCATGTTGGAGCGCTGGTTCGCGCTGCGCGCCGCCGGCGAACCGATCGATTATCTCGCCAACACCTGGAACGGGCGCACCTGGCCGCGCGGTCTGGATGCCGAGATCGTCTCCCGGGCCGCGTTGACGCGGGTTTGCCTCCAGGCGCGCAAGCCCTATGAGCTTGAACACGTCACACCTTATATCTACCAACATCCCGAAGCGTTTCGCTTGCGCGGCTTCCCCGGCACGAACGACCTGTCGCACCACCGCTGGACACTCGACACGCGCGCGGATTGGGCACTGATCGAGGCGATCTATCGCGCGCTCGGCGACGAGACCCATTTGTTTCCCACTGCGGACGTGCTCGATTTTCTCGCCGCCCATCCCGAATTGAGCACGCTCAACGCACACATTCAACCCAAACGGTTGGGCGAATGATGCGGATCGCGGTGCGGGTCGATGCCGCGCCGCGCATCGGCGGCGGTCATCTGGCGCGTTGCTTGGTCTTCGCCACGGCGTTGCGCCGCGAGGGCGCCGCGGTGACCTTCGTCTGTCGCGCCGACGATTCTGCCTTGACGGCGCCGTTGCGAACGAGCGGCTTTCCCGTGTGCTGGTTGCCTCTCTCCAGCGCCTGCACTCCCGCGCAGGACGCGGCGGCGACCCGCGCCGCGCTGACCGGCGCCTACGATTGGCTGATCGTCGATCATTATGGTCTGGACGCAGGCTGGGAGCGGGCGTTGCGGGCCCGCGCGCGGCGCATTCTGGCGCTCGACGATCTGGCCGACCGACCGCGCGACTGCGATCTGTTGCTCAATCCCAACTTGCCCGCGCATCCCGCGCGCTATCGCGGTCTGGTGCCGTCCGCCTGCCGATTGCTGCTCGGCCCGGAATACGCGCTGTTGCGCGAGGAGTTTTTTTGCGCCCGCGTGCAGCCGCGCCCGCGCGACGGTCGCGTGAACCGGCTGCTGGTGTCGTTCGGCGGCAGCGATCCCGGCAACGCCACCGCGCGCGCGCTGACGGCGCTGGAACTGCTGGCGCGCGCCGGGGAGTTGCACGGTATCGGCATCGACGTCATCGCCGGTCCCGGACACTCCGAGTGGCAGGCGCTGCGGGTACAAACCCAGACGCTGCCTCATGCGCGGTTTCGACGCGCAACCCGCCAGATGGCCAGGTTCATCGCGGCGGCGGATTTGGCCATCGGTGCCGGCGGCGGGAGTCTGTGGGAGCGCTGTTTTCTGGGCTTGCCGGCACTGGTCGTGACGCTTGCCGACAACCAGCACGCGGCGAGCGCGGTGCTCGCCGCGCGGGGTGCCTGCTGGCATCTCGGCCCGGCGGCGACGCTCGCGCCGCCAGCGTTGGCCCAGCAGGTGGCGGCGCTGCTGCACGATCCCGCCGCGGTGCGCGCGGCAGCGGCAGTTGCACTCACGGTGGTCGGCGCGGCGGCGTTTAGCCGCCATCCGCTGCGTTGGCTGCGAGACATGCAATAGACGGAAGATCGCAAACCGGCGCGGCACCTCGTGCTCGCACAGAAGATGGCGGGGCCTTGGCACGCCCGCGATGGGCCAGTTGCCCATGACGGCGCGGCGCGCGATAGAAACTGGAGATCAGTCCCGCGGCACGGTCAAGGCGTTCATAACTTTTACGGGACTGACACGGTAAGGGACTGACCCGGCATCCTAACGTCGAATTTCGGCCGGTCCGGCGTCGCGCTGCTGGGCCTGGTTCAGCCCGCCATCGCGCCCGCATTGAGCAAGGCAACCGCCCACTGCACGCCGACCAGCAGCGCGGCAACGGCCACATTGCCGGCTTCGATCGCGGCACGCAGACCGCGCACCCACCACGCAAACACCGTCAACGCCAACAATTGCAGCAGCACCGCCACGCTGCCCCAGAGCACGATGTCCAACCACAAAGCGCTGCTCGCCAAGGTGGCAGCCAGCGGAATGGCCAACGACACCAAGGCTCCGCCCAGCGCCAGCCCGGCGGCAGCATTGCCATTTTGGATCAGCTCGCGCTCGCGAAACGGCGTGAGCCACACATAGCCGGCGATACCCAGCGCGAGCAGCGTCAGGGTGGTGACAAAATGCAGCAACAAGATCGGCAACCCGCTGTCGAGGGCTTGCCAGAGCGCGGTCATCAGTTCAGTCACGATAAAAAATCTCGCGTCGATGGTTCACGACAAGAAGCAGCGAACACGCCGCTTTATTCCGTCAACAAGGCACAGGGCATGTCGATGCCGACATACAGCGCCACCCAGGCGGCATCGTCTTGTTCGATGGCCGCTACCCACAGATACTCGGTCGGCGGCGCGGGCGGCGCGGCCAACGTCGCGCGCGCGTACAACATCGCTTGTTGTCTCTGCCACCGCGCGGCGCCGGAACCGGTTTCGATGTGCTCGTCGAACGCGCGCGGCGCAATCCGCGTGGTGCCGCGCGTCCACTGCCGTCGATACAGCCGCCCGTCCTGGGTCTGAAACTCCGGCCAGCCGATCAGACCCTCGTCGCCCAACCACAACGCCCACTCGCCCGCGTCGGCGGGTGTCACCTCGTCGAGCAGCGAAAAATAACGGCACTCGTCGGGCTGCGCGTTCGTGTCCAGGTGTAGCTGAAAAAAGGCTCCGTCAGCAACATACAGCCGCCACCAGACGAGCGTGTCGCCGGTCAGCACGCCCAGTTCGTTTACAGTCAGCATGCCGCTCGCGGTGGCCGCCGTGGGCATGCGCACCGTGGTGACCGGCGCGGCCAGCAGGAACGGCGCCGGATCGAAAGGCAGGGTCATGCCCACCCGCAAGCCGGCAGGGCGCGCCACGGGTACACCGCGGGCCGCGCGCGGCGCCGTGCCAGAGCGCCGGCGCAGCAGTGCGTGCAGTGCAAACGCCGCCACCACCCCCAGCAGCAATACGAACCACAGCAGACCCCACGACCCGGAGGACGCAGCAGCAGGCGTGGCACCGCCGGTGCCAAGCGGCATAACGGGCGCGGGCATGCCGGCGGACGGTGTGCGCGCGGCAACGATCAGCCACGGCAACAGGTCGTCGAGATCGAGATCGATCCGTGGTGACGGTCTCCGCGACACCCCGCGCAGGGGTTCGGCCACGGAGGAACGTCGCGCCGGAGCAGCAGCAGGCGCGGACGGCAGGGGAGCACGGAAGGCCTCGAGCGCCTGCCGCGCGGTGCGGCGAGCCAGCGCGCGATCCGTCGCGCCAAGGGCGCTCGGCGCGGTGTTGGTCGTCGCCTTGCCCGGGCGCCGGTAACCGCCGCTGACCGAGGGGGTGCGGACATTAGTCGCGGGCCGAGAATAACCGCCGGTGCCGCCGGTTGCCCCGCTGTTCTCCGGCACAACGAAAATCAGCGCCAGAGCAATCAAGAGACGTGCAATCCAGCGGGCGGATCGCGTATAAGCCGACAACCAGGGAGCGCGCGACATCGGTGCACCGTGGAGGAAAGGAACCGGGCAGCGGCGAATATCCGCGCTCGCTGCTACAGCGCGTAGTTTATCCTCGAATCCGGCGCGTCGGTGTGACCCGCGCGCCCGGCATGGAACTCGGCATGATGACCTCTGCATTGCCCTCGTCCGATCCTTTTCTCGTTGCGTTTCGTGGCCGTTTTATCGCCGCGCTGCGCTGGCCGCAGCTCGACGCGCTCTGGGCGCGGTTGCGCGCGGACGCCGACGCCGGCTGGTATCTGTACGCGGTGGGCGAACCACCGCCGGTGGCACCCAGCACGGCCGAGCAGGTGCTGCGGTTTATCGCCGAACTCGACGCCCTGTTGCACGCCGAGCACCGCGAGGATTTTTGCGGCATTGTCTATGCCGATTCCCTGACTGAGCCACGTTTCGTTAAGATTTACGATCCGCACCGCCTGGGGGTGGTGTGCGGGTTCAGCGACGCGCCGCCGCTGCCGGGTTGGATCATGAGCCAGGTGGCGCCGGTCGATCTGCCCGCCGCGCACGTCAATCCCGCACGCCGACAGCGCTGGTGGCAGCGTTTGTTCGCGCGCGGGTCCGCGCCGGCAACGAACACTAAGCGATAGCAAGACGCCGGCGGCAATCCGCGCGGACACGCTGCGGCATGTCAGCCATCCCTCCGGCGTCGCGGCGGACCGCGGGCGGTTCCCGGCGACAACGATGAGCACGGCAGGAGCCGCTGCCGCGATGGCCGGGCGCGCGGGCCGTCGTATCAACCATTTCGG
>Ga0116211_1001520_pt1 | contig 10814 bp, 11 predicted proteins | sample SaghotsprinmetaG_FD_94484 | JGI IMG/M metagenome (GOLD analysis project Ga0116211, IMG submission 94484) | Hot spring microbial communities from South Africa to study Microbial Dark Matter (Phase II) - Sagole hot spring metaG | ecosystem: Environmental > Aquatic > Thermal springs > Hot (42-90C) ... | reverse complement strand
CCATGACGGTGACTTTTGATGATGCAGTAAAAAATGGCTTGTATGAGCGGGCGCAGTTGATGCGGGGCAAAACACCCACCGCTGCCGATAAGAAAAAATGGTATGCACGGATTCGCAACGGCTATGGCGTGCGCAAAGCCGCCATGCGGGAGGAGCTGGACGCAATTCCACGCGACGGCAACGGGGTCAGAATCCCCAGCGTTTGGATTGAACAGGCCATGCGTGATGTACGGCCTGTCCTGCGGCTGACCTTCGATGATGACTTTACCCAACGGCCAGAGTCTGAGCGGCGGGCTTGGGTGGCTGAATGGATAGAGCGCGAACTTGACCCTGTGCTGTCGATGCTGGATAAAATGCGCCGACATGTGGCTGGGCATGACTTTGCGCGTCATCGTGACTTTAGCTTTTTTATGCCGTTTCAGATCAGCAGTATTTTGCACCGGATTGCACCGTTTGTGCTGGAAATGCACAAAGTGCCGACTCGGCAGCAAGAGCAGATTATCTGGCATACCTTACGCAAGCTGCCCAATTTTGCGGGTGTGGCGTTTGATGCGACCGGCTCAGGTGAAACCATCGCAGAATATACCGCTGATGAATTTGGCGCACACTTTGTGCATCAGATTAAATTGAATCGGGCATGGTATGGGACGTGGATGCCAAAGTATGTACAGGCATTTGAGGATGGTGCGATCCAGTTGCCGCGTGATGAAAACTTGATGAATGACCACCGTGCTGTCGAAGATCAGGACGGCGTGCCAATGATTGCCAAAGCACGCCGAAAGGATGTTAAAGACCCTGATTTATTCCGGCATGGTGACGGTGCGTCGGCTGGGGTGTTGGCGTGGTATGCCAGTTGTCACTTGGCAGCACCCATCGAGTGGACTGCCGCACCGACCCGTGATGAGCTTGAAAACAACCCCGATGATTGGGATGGGTGGCAGCCTAGAGGCTGCTATTGATTAGGACGGGGTGACGGCTGATTTGCGGGAACAAATCAGCCGCCCCTTTTGACAGTGTCGCCTGTCGCAAGCAAGCCCCGCCGCCGTGTACACAGCAGCGCGAGGCTATCAGAAATGAAATGCTTTTGCACAGGATGGAATGATGGAGCTGATTAAATGTCGGTCATGTGACAAACTTTTAGCCAAAACCAGTGGCTACCTACGGCTTGAGATTAAATGTCCACGCTGTAAGAGCCTAAATATCTTGAGCGTCAAGAACGCCCCAGCAGATTGCCCAGAGCAACGCATGGGATCTAATCATGGAGCAACCCAATAAACCTGCACCCGCCAAAAACGGCTTTGTGTACCGCCCCAAATGGGGCTTAATCATCCAGTGCACGGATGAAGCCCAGCAGCAGCACTTGTATCAACAGCTTAAAGCGCAAGGCTTCAAGCTGAAGGTGGTGGTGCTATGAAGATCAATGTCGAACATCGATGCACTGATTTTGATAGCTACAGAGCTGCTCGGGTCAAAAGCCTATTCAACGTGGAATCAGGCGCAAATGTATCTATTCAGGCTGACCTACCACTCGAGGGACAAGACTGGCAGATTGGGGTGATTGTCGGTGCAAGTGGCACAGGCAAAACCACCCTCGGCCAGCATATTTGGCCACGGGTCAAACCGTATGCACCACGCTGGCCAAAAGACCAACCGATTATTGATGCTATCTGCCCTGATGCGCCATTTGACCAAGTGCCTGCCGCATTATCTGCGGTCGGTCTGGGTAGTGTGCCGACGTGGTTACGCCCCCACCATGTGTTAAGCAACGGTGAGCAATTCCGCGCTGACCTTGCCCGTGCTGTCTGTGAAGCCCCAGCGCAACTGATCATTGATGAATTTAGCTCAGTGGTCGACCGTCAGATTGCCTGTATTGGTGCAAATGCCTTTGCAAAGGCATGGCGGCGCACCACTGGCCAAGCGGTGTTACTCACTTGTCATTATGATGTGCTGGACTGGATTCAACCGGACTGGGTGTTTGATACCAGTACCGGCCAGTTTAGCGGGAGGTGGCAAAGGCCAAGACCCAGCATTGAGCTTGAAATCCGGCAGACAGATTGGCGGTATTGGCAGCTGTTTGAGCCGCATCATTATCTAAAAATGCCGCATATGATTGCCGCGACCAACTATATCGGCTTGGTCAATGGTGAGCCGGTCGCGCATGTAGCGTTATCGACCCGACAAGGAATGATAGAAGCACGTGCCTGCCGCTTGGTGATTTTGCCAGAGTGGCAAGGGGCTGGGATTGGGCTGCGGTTTTTGAACGCGGTCTGTGAGCTGTGGTGGCAAGGTCAAAACCGGTATCAGAAACGGCTGCGAACTCTATTCCATACCTCACACCCTGCGTTAGCTGCCGCCTTACGTCGTGACCCAAAATGGACACAAATCAGCGGCAAGCTGTGCGGTGAATCCGTCAGCAAGAAACATAAAATGCTGAAGGGCAAATATGGCGGTCACTTTCGAGCTGTGCAGGGCTTTCGCTATTTGGGGGCAGACTGGCATGATTGAAACGGTGATGATTGTGGGTCAAAAGTGGCTGGCGGCTGAACTGCTCCAGTTGTGTCTGGATCTGCGTTTACAGGTGTTGGCTGCTGCGCCGCCAGTAATTGATGACCGCCTAGCAAGTCTGGCCAGCCGTCACGGTATCCCTGTCGTGGTTGCACCTGATCAGTTACTGGCCTGTGCCGTACCTGATGGAGTCGACCTGATCTTATGCGCCCATGCTTACTGTTATGTGACAGCCGCCGCACGTGCAAGGGCTAGACTGGGTGCATTGGGTTATCACCCCAGTTTGCTGCCAAAGTACAAGGGACGTGATGCGATTCAACAAACGCTTGCCAGTGGTGACAGGCTGGCGGGTGGTTCGCTGTATTGGTTGGATGATGGCTGGGATACGGGGTCAGTGGCAGCGCAGCAGTCTTGTGTGGTTGCACCGACTGATACCGCACAAACCTTGTGGCAGCGGCAGCTTGCACCGATTGGCTTGCAGTTGTTTGAACAATTCTTGCTGAGAGGCATTTAACGGCTTAGGACGCTGTAAGGGCTACGATTCATCATCTATGGGTCTTAGGGTGCTATTTCTGCGTTTATGAACGTTTATAAACGCAGATGTAAACTGACTATTTGTGTGTTGCTGCAACTCTGCGGCGTTAGCCAATAGGAAGTCGCTCCGCCTGACACTCTGCTAAATCAGCCTTTACCGTAGATAAACCCATAAGGGTCTATCTATGAGGTGTGGTGATGTCTGAAAAAATTGAGTTGCTGGTTCGGGTCGATGGCGAAGTGGTTTGGCATCGCTGGTTTGATGGTGAGCAACAAGGTGGTGAGGTTGATCCCGACCCCGTCGCATTAAAAACCGTAAAACGGGCGTTGGATGACAGCTTAATCAATTGTATCCATCATCAGGTTCAGGCTAGCTTTGCCACCCAGCCGCAAACCGCACAGGAGTGGCAAGATTTGGTGCGCTCATCAACTACAGGTCAGTTCCTTGTTAACGTTGCGCAGGATGACTTGCCACGAGAGAGACTTAAAGAAGGGATGCCATTTCGGTGGGGCGATGAAGTGTGTCCGCCCGCCTTGCTGCCAGACGGGAACGACTGTACCAGCCAAGCCTGCATTGGTTGCACAGATCTGTAGATACTCAATCGTGTCGTTTTGATCTGCTGATGTCTGCTGCCCAAAATTGGCATTCATCAGCACAATAATTAAATCAATACGTTGTTCTCGAATATGGGCGACTTGAAATGTGGCCATACTGCTGATACTCACTGTTGTGATACGGAGTAGTATTTCTAACTTGAATAGCTTTTAAAATCTAGTCGTGTAGGAAGTCGTTCCGCCTGATCTTTTTAAGACCATAAACTGACAATGGGTGCAAACTGGCAATCGGTCTGCACCCAATGGCAAAGCGCAAAAAATCCCCCACCGCTGATCAGCGGCAGGCACTCGATGCCCAACAAACCTCTGAAGTCGGCTGGCTGCACAATGATTTGCAAGACCACCCCGTCCGTGGCCTGACACCGCAACGTCTTCACCAGTTGCTCACTGCTGCTGAGACTGGCGACCTGACCGCACAGGCTGATCTTTTTGCCGACATGGAAGAACGCGACGGGCATATTTTTAGCGAAATTGCCAAGCGTAAACGTGCAGTACTGGAACTCGATTGGTCAATTAAACCACCCAAAAACGCCACCCCTGCCGAGAAAAAAATAGCTGAACAGGTGCAAGAATGGATTGATGAAATCAAAGACCTTGAGCAAGTCTTTATGGATGCACTGGATGGCATTGGGCATGGCTACAGTGCGTTAGAAGTCCACTGGCAACGCCACGGTCAGTTGTGGCTGCCAGAGTCCTTGGAGCATGTATTACCCCGCTTTTTTCAGACACCGCTTGAATCACCAAACGAGATTAGATTCAAAGACGGCAGTATGAATGGCTCGGAGCTGTGGGATTTTGGCTGGTTGCTGCACCGCCATAAAGCCAAGTCGGGCTATGTAGCACGTACTGGATTGCATCGTGTGTTGTCGTGGCCGTTCTTGTTTAAAAATTACAGCGTGCGTGATTTGGCTGAATTTTTAGAGATTTACGGCTTGCCTTTGCGACTAGGCAAATACCCGACGGGTGCAACGCCTGAAGAAAAATCTACACTACTGCGGGCGGTCATGTCGATTGGACATAACGCAGCGGGCATTATTCCACAAGGCATGCAGATTGATTTTCAGGAGGCTGCTAAAGGCACAGCCGACCCACACCTTGCCATGATCAACTGGTGTGAAAAAACCGTGTCTAAAGTCATCCTCGGCTCGACGCTGACCAGCCAAGCGGATGGCGCATCCAGCACACATGCGCTCGGTAAAATCCACAATGAGGTGCGTTGGGAGCTAACAAAATCAGATGCCAAGCAGTTGGCACGGTCGATCAATGACAGCTTAATCAGCTATATGCTGCGGCTGAACATGCCGAACCTAGATCCACGCCGCTATCCTGTTTTTGCGTTTGATCTGTCGGAAACTGAGGATATTACGGCGTTTAGTGATGCACTACCCAAGCTAGTTGATATTGGCATGCAGATCCCAACACAGTGGGCGCATGAAAAATTAGGCATTCCACAGCCTGAAGATAGTAGCGTGCCAGTGCTGGGGCGGGTGGTTGCGCCGCTGCCTGCGGTGGCTGTTAATAGCGCAAGATTTACAGCAGCACTGTCACAACAGCCACTGTCTGAAGTTGCAAAGCTTGAACAGCAAGCGGCCAAAGATCAGCTTGCGCTTGAAGCCACATTAAATGAGCAGCTCGCCCCAGAACGGCTACAGGCACAGGCTGAAAATCTGTTGCCTAAATTGCTGGCACAATTGGGACAGGCTGGCGGGGTTGAGCAAGCGTTAGAAATGCTGACGCAAATGCAGCCCGACCAAGACTTAGAAGCCCTGCAAGACGATCTAGCCCAGTTGATGTTTGCGGCTGAAGTGTGGGGTCGGCTCAGTGATGCAGGCTTGAGTGATGTGAGGGCAAGCGATGTCTAGCCCTACACTGCATGCCTTATTTGGGCAACCACCGCAAGCCGCCATTGATTACTTGCACAACAAGCAACTGATGCCGTCCCTCGATTGGATGGAGGTATTGGGCAAGCAGCATGATCGGGCGTTTGTGGTTGCCCAAATGGCACAGCTTGACTTGCTGGAGGACGTTAGAAAGTCGCTGGTTGGGGCATTAGAAAAAGGCTGGACGCTGGAACAGTGGTCGGCACAGATCATGCCGACCATGCAAGCCAAGGGCTGGTGGGGCAAACAAATCAGGGTCGATGGTGATGGGAACGCCCGTGAGGTGCAACTCGGTAGCCCAACCCGTCTGCGCACGATTTATGACACCAATATTGCAAATGCCTATGAGCGTGGCCGCAATCCGCCGCCGACCGATGACGAACTTGCAAGACGGCCTTTTGTCATGTATAGCGCGATTTTGGACAACCAGACACGTCCGCATCATGCCGCCTTGCACGGTCGGGTATTTCGGCGTGATGACCCGATGTGGTCGGCAATTGCACCTAAAAACGGCTACCGTTGCCGCTGCATTGCAATCAACCTGAGTGCCAGACAGGCGGGTGAATATGTAATCACAGACGATCTTGCCCCCTATACCAGTACCGAGCTGGTGGAGGTCGGTCAGCGGAGTGGGCAGACACGGCTGGTCGAGCGGACGGTGGTACAGCTACCGAATGAACCCGTGTTTAGGACGGATGCGGATTGGGGCGGCGGCCATAAGCTGTCAGTCGGTCAGCAAGTATTGAATAAAGCGGCAGTGGCCGACCCTGCGATTGCGGCAAAGATTATCCAGAATGTCACCCAGTCGCCGACTGCACTACAGGGCATGACTGATGATTTTGGGCGGTTTTGCGGCTCAACCCTGAATTTGTTAATCCAGCTTTGCTGCTGGCGGGTTATGAGGTGCAAGTCTATGCCCAATAACATTGAATTGATCATCGGCGGGTATGTCTGTTCGGACTGGGACGCGGTGGTGATCGACTCGGATTTGGAAGTACCCGCCGACGGTTGGTCGCTGAGTGTGCAGCACCCTGATCAGGGTGATGTGCCTGCGGGGGTACGGGCGGGTGAGTTGATCGAGTTGCGCTATCACGGCCAGACGGTACTGCGCGGTGTGGTCGATCAGTGCAACGAGTCGTGTACGCGGCAAGGCCGCCAGCTCAAGCTATCCGGTCGAGATATGGCCGCGTTGTTGTTGGATAATTCGGTCAAGCTGCAAGTGCAACAGCAGTTGTCAGTGATTAATGCGGCTGGGCTGTATTTTTTGGAAGACCCTGTGGCTGCGTATTTTATAAGAGGGATCAAACTGGCGTACAGCTTGGATTTAGAGCTACTTGATCGGCAGATGGCGGTTGAACCTTCCGAGAGCCTGTGGTCAGTGCTGTCCAAAGCGGCTGAGGTAATGGGTCAGTATATTTGGGTCGATGCTGAAGGTACGATTCATATCGGCAATCCATTCTATGATGAAAAACGCCAACAACCACCTGTGCCACGCTTAACGCTTAACCGCAATGGGCGCAGCAATAACGTACTGAGTGCTGAATACACAGAGGATGCCACTGCACTATACAGTGAGGTGATTGTACTGGGACAAGATGGTGAGACCAAAGCATCATCTACTTTTTCAGCAACCGAAACGGCGCAACTGCTAACCAACCCTGAGCAGGTCATCCCGTTGTATACCGGGCCAATGGCGCGGCCACTAGATCAACGTGAACCCACCCCAGCCCCGACCCCATCAAACAGCAACCGCCGTGATGTCAACCCGCCTGAATATGTTGGCCGTACTGAGCGCATCCGACGCTACCCACGCCGCAAAATTGTGGCAGACAGTCTGGCGGACAATGCCCAGCAAGCCGCTTACCGAGCCGAAAAGATCATGCAAGACGGCAATCTATCCGCGTATGTGCTGACGTTGAGCGTTACGGGCTGGACATGTGAAACGGGTGAGGTTTGGCAAACCGGCTGGACGGTGCAGTTTGATAGTGATGTGATGTCGCCGCATTGTTCGGGTGATTGGGTGGTGATGGGTCGCACATTAGAGCTGTCACGCGGTAACGGTAAAACCACCCAGCTACGACTAAAACGGCAACAGTTTTGGATGCAGCCGGTCGCACCGTCACCACTGCCTGTTAATGATGCTGTGGCTGACCCATTTGGGGAGGCTGAATAATGTTGAAATCACTAGAGCAACAAGTCCGCCGCGCAGTCGCCCAAATCCGCCTGCCGTTTTTTGGTCGTGTCACCCGTGCCGGTCAGTCGCCACAGGTGGCAGGTCTAAACGGTGAGCTATTCCCAGACGTTGCACAGGTGCAGCACGTCGGTTTTGCCTGTGGCCTGCCGCTCGATGCTGAGGTGGTGATGCTGCCGCTGATGGGTAAAACAGCACGCTCGGTGATTATTGCCAGCCGTGGTGGGTCGGTCGTCGTGACGGTCAACGCGGGTGAAACCTGCATTTATGACCAATTCGGCCACACCATCAAACTGACTAAAGCAGGCATTCAGATGGTCGGCAATGTCACGATTCAGGGCAATCTGACTGCGACAGGCTCGGTGTCTGATCAATTTGGATCAATGGCACAAATGCGCGTGATTTATAACACCCACACTGGCCATGTCCCCAGTGGTGTCCCTGCACAACAAATGCCCTTAATCCCGACTGGAGGGCAATAACATGGCCGTACTCAACCACCGCACCCACGACTATACGCCGGAATCCCTCGATGCCGTCCCTAGCACTGAGCTGGTCGATTCGGCATTGCTGCGCTTACAGATCCGGCGCGGCAGCTATTGGTTTGATCCCAACATGGGCAGTCGCTTGCACTTGCTGCAACGCTCAAAAGACCTGCCACGGCTAAAGAAAACCGCAGAACAGTACGCGGTCGAAGCCCTTAGTCCGCTTCAGCGTGCAAACCGGATTACCGCGTTACGGGTGCAAGTCACCGCCGCAGGTGATGGGCGGCTATTGCTGCACATCGAGCTGGATACACCAGACAACCAAACCACGAATTTTGATCATTTTGTACAGGTAGGTGGCTAATGTTTCCACGTCTTACGTTTGAACAGGTACGGCAGGTCATTTTGACTGAGCAACGCAATCTGACCGGCTTAACTTTGCCAGAGGATTCAGATGCTGCCATACGCGCTGCTGGTACAGCCGCTGCTGTCGAAGGGCTATATGCGCATCAGGCAGGTATCGAGCGTCAGCTATTTGTTGCAACAGCCGATGAATACGGCTTGCATCTACATGCTGAACGCCTGTCTTTGCCTAGGCTTGGTGGTGCATTAGCAACTGGACAAGTGATTGCACTCGGTAGCAGCACAGCAGTTGTCCTGCCACTGGGTGCAAAGCTGACCGATGGCAAGGGTCGCTTTTGGGTCACCACACAAGAGGCCACCCTGATTGCTGGACAACCAATTGTGGTCTCTGTTGCGGCTGATACGGTCGGTGCAAGCTACAACAAAAAAGCCGGTTCTAGTTTGACATGGGTCAGTCCAGTGGCAGGCTTGCAGTCGATTGCCGAGATTGTTGTGCTATCTGGTGGCTCAGACGATGAGCCGTTAGAAAGCTGGCGGTCGCGTTTGCTGGCTAAACAGCAGCTCGGCAGCAGCCAAGGTCGTGATGATGACTATATACAAGCGGCGCGGTCGGTGGCTGGGGTGTTTCATGCCTATGTGTTTCGTCGTCGGCGTGGCTTGGGTAGCACCGACGTGGCTGTGACTGTGTACGGTTCAAGTGGGGCTGATGTGCCTAGCCCTACTGTGTTGTCACAGGTGCAGGCTGCTTTAGAAGATGCGGCAGTAGCGCATGAAGATGTACGGGCGTATTCACCTGATCCCGTCGAGCTTGATGTGTCGGCGGTGGTCACGGGTCGTAGCCTCGATGCCTTGGCAATTCAGCAGACCATCGAGAGTTATCTGGACGGCTTAGAGCCTGCCCAGCCCTATCGTGAATCTGTGCTGTCGAGCCTGATTCTGGCACTGACTGGGGTCACGGACGTGCAGCTCACACCCAACAACAATCTGAACCCACAGGTCGATTGGATGCGGCTGGAGTGGTTTAGACGCGGCACAGTCACGGTGACAGTATGAGTAATCATCAAACTGTCTTACTGGAACTGCTTCCACGTGGCGCATATGACACGGCGCACAGTACGCTGGTTGCTAAAGACGTGGCTGGACATGCCAAAGCGTTAGAACAGGTGCAAACCGATGCAGAGCTGCTGTTGTTTGCAGCATCCGAAATCCCACCAGAGCTGCTGAGTGAATATGAGCGGGATTATGCGCTACCGCGTGCCTGTTCGTTTGTGCCAGCCCAAGACCAAGCCGCACGGATTGCCGCAATCCAAGCCGCCAGCACCCCGCAGCAGCACTACACAACCCAAGGTGTCATTGATTTATTCGACTCGTTTGGGGTGACGGTGCTGGACATTCAACGCTATCGACCCCTGCAATGCACCGCACCATGCACCAGCGCAACAGACACCGCACGCAGCCGTTTCAAACTCACCATCAGCCTGCAAAGCCCTGTAGATGCTGACCTTGACTGCTTACTCGACAACTACTTACCAGCCGCATGGCGGGTTGACTTTATAGAGGTTTAATCATGCACCGGATTGATACTGCAAACGCTAGGCCAAACCAAAATGGTACAGGTAAGGCAGGCTTTAACGATAACACCGACTTAGCCGGTCAGGATGCCACTTATCTTGATCCCGACTGGTGCAATAGCGTACAGGAAGAAATCGCTGCCGTTGTCGAAGATCATGCAACGTTAGAAAAGGGCAATAACGGGCAACTGAAAGCAGCCCTGTATGCAATTTTCTCGACCAAAACAGAAACCCAAGAGGTCGATGACCGGTTGTCTACCGCAATCGTGGCACTGGGTGTGGCGATGCAACAGGCAATCATTGATGAGCGTGATGCGGAACGGGATCGTTTATTTCCGATTGGTCGGGGTCGTTATGTCACCTATGATGGGACAAACCCCGCTGCACCTCATAATCTAGGCTGGGGAACGTGGATACTCGATACGGCAGCCGCAGGGCGTGTTGATGTGGGTGCGGGTGAAATCACGATTGATTATTCAGACGCGACTGGTGATGCTGCACGCGCTAATGTGACACGGACGTTTGCGCATGGTGATACTGGTGGTGAGATTGATCACAAGCAGACGTTGGCTGAGCTTAAAGGGCATAAGCACAGCGGGGGGATTTATGACAAGTTTGGCGCACGTGCGCTCGATGCGCTTGCGGCAGGTGACGTTGTAGACCAAACTGG
>Ga0116211_1001518_pt1 | contig 10830 bp, 11 predicted proteins | sample SaghotsprinmetaG_FD_94484 | JGI IMG/M metagenome (GOLD analysis project Ga0116211, IMG submission 94484) | Hot spring microbial communities from South Africa to study Microbial Dark Matter (Phase II) - Sagole hot spring metaG | ecosystem: Environmental > Aquatic > Thermal springs > Hot (42-90C) ... | reverse complement strand
CGACCTGCTGCGCTTGGCGAGCGCGCGCCACGGCCAGACAGGGCCGCGCCCAGACCCTACCCGGCCCGGCGTGAGACCGGATGACCCCGATCTGCCCGCCCGGAGCGGCCCGCTGGCAGGCGTCCTCACGGCGCTGCGCCACAGCCGCCAGCCATGGATCTGGCTGAGCCCCTGCGACACACCGGCGCTGCCCGCCAAGCTGCTGCATCTCATGATGCAAAAAGCGCAAGCAACAGATGCCGATGTCGTGGTGCCTGTCACGGGCACGCCCCCCCAGGATGCGCGTCACCACTGGCTTTGTGCCTTGATCAACACCCGGGTTTGCCCGCACACTGAGCAGGTTTTCGCAAAAGGTGAACGGAAAATCGGACAGTGGGTGCGCTCGCTGCGCTGGCAGACCGTCCCGTTTGCGGACGACACAGGCTTCATCAACATCAATACCCTGGAGACACCTCATGGTCGTGACTGAGTCGTCCGTGCGCATTGCCCGGCTTGCGCCCGCTGACCTGAGTGCATACAAACGGCTGCGGGACGAGGCGCTGCGCCTGTACCCCGAGGCGTTCGACTCCGACATTGAAAGCGAGCGCGCCCGCCCGCCCGAAAGCTACCTGGGGCGCCTGGGCCTGACCGAGACCCTGGGCGGCACTTTCCTGCTGGGTGCCTGGGACGGTCATGAACTCGTTGGCATGGTGGGGCTCGAGCGCCAGTCGCTCACCAAGCTGCGCCACAGTGCTGAGCTCAACTCCATGATGGTGGCGCCGCAGCACACGGGTCGGGGCATCGGCATCCAGCTGCTCAATGCGGCCCTGGGCCTTGCGCGCCAGGCCATGGGACTGGAACTGATCACGCTGCGTGTCAGCACCGCCAGCAAGTCGGCCATCCGGCTATACGAACGGGCGGGCTTTCAAGGCTGCGGCGTGGTGCCGCACGCCGTCAAGCTCGTGGACGGACCCGGCCAGGTCCGCTACCACGACAAGCTGACAATGGTCATGATCCTCTGACACCGGCCGCGCCCTGATTGGCCAGGGCATCGGCGCGCTCGTTGCCCGGGTCCCCGGAATGCCCGCGCACCCAGCGCCATTCCACCTGGTGGCCGGCCGCGAGGGCCTCCAGACGCTGCCACAGGTCCACGTTCTTGACCACCTTGTTATCGGCCGTCTTCCAGCCACGGCGCTTCCACGACGCGATCCACTCGGTGATGCCCTTGCGCACGTACTCGCTGTCGGTGTGAATGATCACCCGACACGGTCGCTTGAGCGTGGCCAGTCCCTCGATCACCGCGGTCAACTCCATCCGGTTGTTCGTCGTCAGCAGTTCGCCCCCGCACATCTCGCGCTCGTGGGGCCCGCTGGTCATCCATACCCCCCATCCGCCCCGGCCGGGGTTGCCCTTGCAGGCACCATCGGTGTACATCTCGACCGATGGCATGGCCTTGTCGCTCATGGCGTCCTTCTTGGTTATGGGTGACCTCAGCCACCCGTTGTCTGTTCACGTTGCACCACAGCCGCTGTCTGCCGGGCAGGCGCCACGCGTGTGCGCCGGACTTTGCCCACCAGGCGCATGCCCCGCGTGCGCTTGACGGCGACCACCAGGTAAACCGCACCGAGCACGGGCCACCAACGGTCGCCCGCGTGTTCCATCCATTGCAGGCGCTGCCACGTGCGCTCGCTGCGCACCATCGGGCGGTAGCAGCCGAAACAGCCCGCCTCGACCTCCAGATCCAGCAACCGCAGCCAGTCACGCAGCCGCCAGTAAGCAAGGAACTCGCCCTGCGGCAGCACGGGCGCCGCCGATTGTCCCAGACGCGCGAGCCGATGGCGCAGCCCCCACAAGCTGGCCGGATTGAAGCCAGCGATCACCACCTTGCCTTCGGGCACGAGCACCCGTTCGACCTCGCGCAGCGTGTCGTGGGGATCCGTCACCAGCTCCAGCGCGTGGGGAAGCACCACGAGGTCCACGGACTGCGAGGGAAAGGGCAAGGCGCCGAACTCGCAGCGCAAAGCCAGCGGCACGTCAGCCGGCGCATCCGCAGGCGGCTGCCAGGCGCCATAGGCCGGATCGACCGCCAGCCAACGATGCGGCATGCGGTTGGCACGCAAACCCGCCAGCTCAGGCAGCCCCAACTGCACCGCATGGAAGCCAAACATGTCGACGACCAGACGATCCAGCTGTTGTTGCTCCCAATCCAGCAGGGCCTGTCCGGGAGGCCACGCCAACCATGGGTGCAAATCTATAATGGGGTCAACGTGGGTCATGAAACAACTGATTGCCCTTCCCGCCTTCTCGGACAACTATGTCTGGATGATGCACGACGATCGCGAAGCGCTCGTCGTGGATCCGGGAGAGGCTGCCCCGGTTGAACAGGCCCTGCGCGACAGGGGCCTGCGCCTGACCGCCATTCTAGTGACCCACCATCACGGTGATCACGTGGGCGGGCTCGCGGCCTTGCGCCACCATGGCGCCGTGGTTCATGGCCCCGTAGGCGAAGCCATAGACGGCCTCGATCTCCGCCACACGGATGGTGACCGCTTCAGCTGGCAGGGTACATCCATTACCGTCCTGGACACCCCGGGCCACACGCGTGGACACATCACTTACCTGCTGCCCGACGGCCTGGATGCCCGAGATCCGGACCCGATCGCCTTTGTCGGCGATACACTGTTTTCCGGTGGCTGCGGACGGGTGTTTGATGGCACGATGTCCCAGTTGCACGACAGCCTGACGCGCCTGGCCGGCCTGCCAGACCGGACGCGATTGTGCGCAGCACATGAGTACACGCTCGGCAACCTGCGGTTTGCGCAGGCGGTCGAACCCGACAACCCTGACCTGGTGGCCTATCAGGCCCATTGCAGCAAACTGCGCGCCCAGGGTCTACCCACCCTGCCCACCACCGTGGCACAGGAACGCCGCGTCAACCCGTTCCTGCGTTGTCGCGTTGGTTCGGTGGTGACGTCGGCCCTGGCGCACGGCGCACACGATGACCAACCCCTGGCGGTCTTTCGTGCCCTGCGCGAATGGAAGAACACGTTCTGATGCAAGCCTTCATCACCTCTTCGCTGTCCCCCCTGCTACGGCACCTGTCGGTGATGGGTGCAGCCCTCGCCCTGACCGGCTGCGGCAGCCTCATGAACCCGGCGCCCGAGGCGCCTCGCCAGGCGTCCACACCGGCACGTGCGGCGCCCATCGTGACGGCCACGCGTCCGGTGGTCAGCGCACCGCTGACCCGTGAGGACCCGGCTTCGGGACTTCGGGTTGACCTCGGTGCCAACACGATTGCCGCGCGCACCAAGCCGGTAAGCGACGCCAGCCTGGAAGTCAAGCCTGTCGACCCGCTCGACCCGCTCAAACCGGTTGACTTGGCCGACGCACGCGCCAACCAGGACCTGTGGGAGCGCATCCGCCTGGGCTATGCCATGCCCGAGCTCGACAGCGAGCTGGTGGCCGAGCATGAGCGGTGGTATGCCAGTCGGCCTGATTACGTTCAGCGCATGACGCAGCGGGCCAACCGTTACCTCTACCACATCGTTGAAGAAGTCGAGCGCCGCGGAATGCCCAGCGAACTGGCGCTGCTGCCCTTCATCGAAAGCGCGTTCAACCCGCAGGCGATGTCGTCCGCCCGGGCCTCCGGAATGTGGCAGTTCATGCCTGCCACCGGCAAGGACTTCGCACTGCGGCAGAACCTCTTCCGCGATGACCGGCGGGACGTGCTCGCGTCGACGCGGGCCGCGCTGTCGTATCTCCAGCGCCTGCACCGCATGTTTGGTGACTGGCATCTGGCGCTGGCCGCTTACAACTGGGGTGAAGGCAATGTGCAGCGTGCCATTCGGCGCAACGCCCAGCAAGGACTGCCCACCGACTACCTCAGCCTGACGATGCCGGCAGAAACACGGCACTATGTGCCCAAGCTCTATGCGGTTCGCAACATCGTGCACCGGCCTGAGCGCTACAACCTGACGCTGACGCCGATCGAGAACCACCCCTACTTTCTGGCGGTGCCCATCGAGCGCGACATCGACGTGACGCTGGCAGCCCGTCTGGCCGGCCTCTCCGCCGATGAGTTCCGGGCACTGAACCCCTCCATGAACAAGCCGGTGATCCTCGCGGCGGGCACGCCGCAGGTGCTGCTGCCCTACGACAACGCCAACCAGTTCGCACACAACCTGACGCTGCACAAGGGCCAGCTGGCCTCGTGGACCGCGTGGCAGGTGCCCCGAACCATGAAGATGGCCGACGCCGCCCGGCATGCTGGCATGAGCGAGGCCGAACTGCGTGAGATCAATCGCATCCCGCCGCGCATGCTGGTCAAGGCAGGCTCCACGCTGCTGGTGCCGCGCACAGGCCATCGCGTTGAAGACGTTTCAGCAGAGCTGGCCGACTCTGCGGCCATCGTGCTGGCGCCGGATGCCCCCCCGCTCAAGCGCAAGGTCGTGCGGGCCAGGGCCCACGACACTGTGCGCGCGCTGGCCAAGCGGCATGGCGTGTCGCCGCAGCAACTCGCCGAGTGGAACAAGGTGCGTGTCAACAGCAGCTTTGACAAAGGTGAACGTGTGGTGCTGTTCGTGCCCGCGCGAGAAGGTGGCCGCGCTGTCGCCAGCGCGAACGCACGCAAATCAGATCAGGCTCGCGTGACGCAAGCCAGCAGCAAGCGCGCCACGGCCAAGGCGGGCAAGCGCAGCGAAGCCCGCACGCAGGTCGCCTCGGCCCAATCCAAGAAACAGCGTACGGCTGCGCGCCCCAACGGCAAGGTACGTGTGGCCAGCGCGCGCTGACCGACGACGACCGCCGCGCTCAGCGGCGGTCCATGAAGGCATGGGCAATCGTGCCCAGATCCACATACTCCAGCTCGCTTCCAACCGGCACGCCGCGCGCCAGGCGCGTCACGCGCAACCCACGTGCGCGCAATGACTCGGTGATGGCCTGGGCCGTGACTTCGCCTTCGGCGGTGAAGCTGGTGGCCAGCACCACCTCCTTGAGCTGCGGATCCTCCACGCGCTGCATCAACGTCTGCAGCCCGATGTCCTTCACGCCATGCCCATCAAGCGGGCTCAGCCGCCCGAGCAGCACGAAATACTGCCCGCGATAGCTGCCCGTGCGCTCCATGGCCGCCAGGTCAGCCGGAGTTTCAACCACGCACAACTGCTCGTGGTCACGCGTGTCATCCTGGCAGATCAGACAAAGTGGCTCGCTGCTGAAGGTGTGACACCGCTCGCAATGTCGCACGTCGGCCATGGCTGTTCCCAGCGCCTCGGCCAGGCGCAAAGCGCCGGTGCGGTCGTGCTGCAGCAGGTGATAGGCCATGCGCTGCGCCGACTTCTGCCCGACACCGGGCAGGCAGCGCAGCGCCTGCACCAGCGCATCTACCGCAGAGTCGTGCATGACAGGTCGCGGCCAGGCGTCAGAACGGGAACTTCATCCCGGGGGGAAGCGGCAGGCCAGCTGTGAGCTTGGCCATGCGTTCCTGACTGGTGGCTTCGGCGCGACGCACCGCATCGTTGAATGCAGCGGCAACGAGGTCTTCCAGCATGTCCTTGTCGTCGGCCAGCAGGCTCGGATCAATGGTCACACGCTTGACGTCGTTCTTGCACGTCATCACCACCTTCACAAGGCCCGCACCGGACTGACCTTCGACCTCGACATTGGCCAGTTCGTCCTGGGCCTTCTTGAGGTTGTCCTGCATCTGTTGGGCCTGCTTCATGAGGCCGGCAAGTTGTCCTTTGAGCATGACGGGCATCCTTTCAATCACAAAACGACATTGTCCATCGAGACAGGTGCATCGCGGCGGCGATCAGAGTGGCCGGATGGAGTCGGGCACGATGCGTGCCCCGGGATATGTCGACAGCAGCCTGCGCACGGTGGCGTCTTCCTGGATCAGCTGTTCGGCAGCCGCCTGGCGACGGGCCCGCTCAGCCTGTTCCCGCAAGGCCGGCGTGTCCGACGCCTCACCTTTGACCAGCGACAGCCGAACAGGCTGGCCTAGGGCTTGCGTCATGGCATGCTCCAGCCGCTCACGATGGGCATCGGTACAGAGGCTCTCGCGCGCCACGCAGAGTTGCCAGTGGCTGACGCCGGCCTGGACCTCATGCGCCGTGCAGTGAGACTGCATGGCCGTTTCGCGCACCAGGGCCCCGATCAGGCCGGCTTGAACCATGTCGCGCACCAACGCCGCCCAGGCGTCGCCCAGAGGCGATGAGGGTGCAGGATGTGCGACCACGGCAGCCGCGGTAGCCACGGTGGGATGGGCGGTCTGCGACGCAAGGTGCGGCGCAGCCAAGGGTTCGCGTACCGGCTCGCTGACCGGCTCGGGTTCAGACATCGGCCCTGCGTCCACCCATGGAGGAGGCGAAGCCTCCGGTCGGGGCGTTGCGCGCAGGGTTGCGACGGGCTGTGAGTCTGCCGAGGGTGCGGCGGGCTCAGGGGCGATCCGGCGGGCCCCCGAGCCCGGCGCTTTTGGGGGCGGATCGCCTCCACCAGGCTGCGCGGGCAGCCCGCCTGGCCGGAAAGCCAGCACGCGCAACAACGTCATCTGCAGCGCCCCGTATTCATCGGGCGCGAGGGCCAATTCTGCCCGGGCCTGAAGACACAGGCTGTAGAACAACTGCGTCTCGTCGGGGGCAAAGCGCGCAGCGAGGTCTCGCCAGGCGGCCTCGTCAGGCTGATCCCCATCGGCCGCGCCCGGAGCGAGTTGCCACACGGCCATGGTCTGAAGGGCCGTGGCCAGCTCCTCGAGCGTGCCTGACGCCGAGATGCCCGCACGGCGCAGGCCTGCCACACCGCGTACCACGGCTGCGCCATCGGCCTGCGCCACTGCGTCGAGCAACTCGGTGATGTGCTGGCGATCGACCGCCCCAATCATCTGGCGTACCACGGGCTCGTCCAGCCGGCCGCAGCCAAATGCAATGGCCTGATCAGTCAGCGACAGTGCATCACGCATCGAGCCGCGCGCAGCACGACCCAGCAGCCGCAACGACGCCCCGTCGTAAGGAATCTGCTCCGCATCAAGCACACGCGCAAGATGCGCCTGAACCGTATCAGGCGGCATGGGCCGCAGGTTGAACTGCAGGCAGCGCGACAGCACGGTGACAGGCACCTTCTGCGGATCGGTCGTGGCCAGCACGAACTTCAGGTACTCGGGCGGCTCCTCCAGCGTCTTGAGCATGGCGTTGAAGGCCGTGGTCGACAGCATGTGCACTTCGTCGATCATGTAGACCTTGAAGCGTCCGGCCACCGGCTTGTAAACCGCCTGCTCCAGCAACTGGGAGATTTCTTCGACACCACGGTTGGAGGCCGCATCCAGCTCGACGTAATCGACGAAGCGACCCGCATCGATGTCGCGACAAGCCTGACACACGCCGCACGGCTCGGCCGTGATGCCGCCGCCGCCGTCCGGCCCCACGCAGTTCAGCGCCTTGGCCAGAATGCGAGACACGGTGGTCTTGCCCACGCCGCGCGTGCCGGTGAACAGGTATGCGTGGTGCAGGCGCCCCTGCAACAGTGCGTTGCGCAGGGCCTGAACAACATGCTCCTGCCCGACCATGGCATCGAAGCCATGCGGGCGGTACTTGCGGGCGAGAACCGTCGACGTCATGGGCGGCATTCTAGGCTCCGCCCCCCGTGTCCGGGTGGCAACGCTCGCCGCACCTATTTACATCCAGATACAATCACGCTCACGAACTGACCCCTCACTTGATGGTGTAACCCCAGGGGGTTATCGGGCCCGAGTCCTACAATTTCACTGTGCGTAACGGCTCGTGCAACGCCACAAGCGTATGCACCCGCGCACCATGCGTCGGTTGGCCTGCCCTCCTTCTGGCCCGGAAGGGGCAGGCGCAGTCGCCGAACAACCTCTCCTGGGCCATTTATGTCGTTTGAAGATTTAGGGCTGTCCGCATTGCTGCTGAAGGCAGTCGCGGAAGCGGGTTACACAGCGCCGACCCCCATCCAGGCGCAAGCCATTCCCGCCGTCCTCTCGGGTGGCGACCTCCTCGCCGGCGCGCAGACCGGCACCGGCAAGACCGCCGGCTTCACCTTGCCACTGCTGCACCAACTGAGCGCTGAGCCCCCGCGGCACCCTCGCGTCATCCGCGGCCTGATCCTGACCCCCACGCGCGAACTGGCCGCACAGGTTGAAGAATGCGTGCGCCTGTACGCCAAGTACCTGCCGCTGAAGTCGCTGGTGATCTTCGGCGGCGTGGGCATGAACCCACAGATCGATGCGCTGCGCCGAGGCGTGGACATTCTGGTGGCCACGCCAGGGCGGCTGCTCGATCTGCATCAGCAGGGCGAAGTCGACCTCAAGCACGTGACGCACTTTGTGCTGGACGAAGCCGATCGCATGCTGGACATGGGCTTCATTCATGACATCCGCAAGGTCTTGGCCGTTTTGCCCCCCAACAAGCAGAGCCTGCTGTTTTCGGCCACCTTCTCCGACGAGATCAAAGCGCTGGCCGAGCGCCTGCTGCGCTCGCCCCGCGTGATCGAGGTCGCGCGCCGCAACGCCACGGCCGACACCATCAGTCAGAAGGTGCACCCCGTCGACCGCGACCGCAAGCGTGAGCTGCTGACGCATCTGATCCAGAGCCAGGATTGGCACCAGGTGCTGGTCTTCACCCGTATGAAGCATGGCGCCAACCGCCTGGTCGAGTTCCTTGAGAAGCAAGGGATCAGCGCCATGGCCATCCATGGCAACAAGAGCCAGAGCGCCCGCACACGCGCGCTCGCCGAGTTCAAGGCCGGCACCCTGCGCGTGCTGGTGGCCACTGACATTGCCGCGCGCGGCATCGACATCGATCAGTTGCCCCACGTGGTGAACTTCGAGCTGCCCAACGTGCCCGAGGACTACGTGCACCGCATCGGTCGCACCGGCCGCGCGGGCGCCGACGGGGAGGCCGTCTCGCTGGTGTGCGTCGACGAAGAAGGCTTTCTTGCAGACATCGAGCGCCTGATCAAGCGGCCGCTGCCGCGCGAGGTGGTTCCCGGATTCGAGCCCGACCCTCATGCCAAGGCCGAACCCATCCAGCTGGGGCGCCGCGTGCTCAACGGCGCCCCACGGGCGGGCAACGCCCAAGCGACAGGGCCAGGCGGCCGCGGCAATGGCCAGGCTCATGGCAATGGTCATCGCGGCAGCCCGCGCAGCGGACATGGCGCGAGTCCCGCTGGCGGCGGCAACAACGGGCAGCGCGCCCGAAGCGGGCCGGGTCGCTCATCGCAAGGCGACGCGGGTCGCCCCGTACGCCCTCGCGGGGGGCGCTGATCAGCAACGGGCGTTCAGGCCGCCTGTTTCCTTCTGAACACCAATCGCTCAGGCGCCGATGCGGCAGCGTCGTGCGCGTAGCCCTCCAGGTCGAACGCCAGCAGGTCCTCAGGGCGCCGCGCCCGTTGCTGGATGGCGAAGCGCGCCATCAGGCCACGTGCGCGCTTGGCGTGGAAGCTGATGACCTTCCACTGCCCAGCCTTCCAGTCTTCGAAGACGCACTCGACCACTCGGGCCTTGAGCGCCTTGCGCTTGACCGCCTTGAAGTACTCTTGTGAGGCCAGGTTGACGATCACGTCGTCACCCTGCTCGGCCAGCCGCGCGTTGAGGTACTCGGCCAGCGTGTCGCCCCACCAGGCGTAAAGGTCCTTGCCACGCGGGTTCGCCAGGCGGGTGCCCATTTCCAGGCGATAGGGTTGCATCCAGTCCAGCGGGCGCAGCACGCCATACAGCCCGCTGAGGATGCAGACATGGTCTTGCGCCCAATCGAGCTCTTTCTGTTTCAGCGTGGCAGCATCGAGCCCTTCGTACACGTCGCCATTGAACGCCAGCACAGCCTGCTTGCTGTTGGCGGCGTTGAAGCGGGGCTCCCACGCGGCATAGCGCGCCACGTTCAGCGTGGCCAGCGCGTCGCTCAAGTCCATCAACGATGCAATCTGCGCCGGGGTGTAAGGTCGCAACACCTCGATCAGCGCGGCAGACTCATGCACAAATGCCGGCAACGTGTGGCGGTCGGTCGAAGGCGGGGTGTCGTAATCGAGACTTTTGGCGGGCGACAGCAGGAACAGCATGGCAACACAGAACGCAGACGACTGACAAGCCTTCGATCATAGTGCCCGACGGCCCGAGCGGAAGCCAGCAGGATGCTCAACCAAGGTACGGGCGTGGGCAAGCCGACGCCGCTGCTCCTAAAATCGTGACTCCCCTCACCTCCGGCGACCGCCCGAACACCCATGGCCCTGTATCGCATCAAGGACAAACAGCCCGATGTCCACCCCAGCGCCTTCGTGGCTGAGTCGGCCGACGTCATCGGTCAGGTCATCCTCAAGGAGCAGACCAGCGTGTGGTCGCACGTGACGCTGCGCGGGGACAACGAGCCCATCACGATTGGCGCGCGCTCGAACGTGCAGGAATCGTCCGTGCTGCACACCGACATCGGCTACCCACTCACGATCGGCGAGGATGTGACCGTGGGCCATCAGGCCATGCTGCATGGCTGCACCATCGGCGACGGCTCGCTGATCGGCATCCAGGCGGTGGTGCTCAACGGTGCGCGCATCGGCAAGAACTGCCTGGTGGCCGCCGGCGCCCTCGTGACCGAAGGCAAGGTGTTTGAAGACGGCATGCTGATCATGGGCTCGCCTGCCAAGGCCGTGCGCCCCCTGACTGAAGCCGACTTCTTCCGCATGCGGGTGGGCACCGGCCTGTACGTGCAAAAGGCCGCCGAGTACCGACAAGACATGGTGCGCGTTGACACGCCCACAGACACATCTCATGAGTGAACTTCATAAATTTTTGTTCGAAGGCCTGCCCGTGCGGGGCATGCTGGTTCGGCTGACCGACAGCTGGCAGGAACTGCT
>Ga0116211_1001513_pt1 | contig 10874 bp, 9 predicted proteins | sample SaghotsprinmetaG_FD_94484 | JGI IMG/M metagenome (GOLD analysis project Ga0116211, IMG submission 94484) | Hot spring microbial communities from South Africa to study Microbial Dark Matter (Phase II) - Sagole hot spring metaG | ecosystem: Environmental > Aquatic > Thermal springs > Hot (42-90C) ... | reverse complement strand
TTCACCTTCTTTTTGAATTTTGCTGAACTGGGCGCGTACTACATTTTTTATAGTCAAATTCTCTAGGACTACATTTCTTGCATTTATTACCTTGATTTGACAATCTATTTGTTGTTGATTTCTTTGGCAGTTTAGATTACTTAGTTCACCGCGGTATGAATTGATTACAGCAAGGAAAAATCCAATGCCAATACGCTAGCTCCTGCGATCGCTCCTAGAAATAATTTGTTCAATAGTTGCCCGATCAAGGTTGTAGTAGAAAGAGATAACTTAGTTTGAGATTGCTCTAAAATGTTATAACTAGCCATAACTTGATTACTCAAACTATATATTCACTTTATTTATTACTAAATACTAAATCATATTTATCAAAATGGAGCAAGAAGACTCTCGGTGTAGCTGAAAGCTCACCGATGAGATGAATTGCGACCAGTTGACAAGTAGCAGTAGTAAGCTTACAATAAAAACAAATGGCGGCTGGAACGACCGCTACAGCCCTCGGAGACTCGGTAAGACCAAATAGGAATAATCCTAGTTGGCACAGGTCGGTGAACAGGGAATCCCCCGTTACAACAGCGCTAGCTGTTTAGCGGCGGGAGGTTCAACCTTGTAATCTTTTTTTTACCAAAAATTAAGGATCATAGCTTTATCTCTGATTCGTGAGTACAGCTATAATTTCAACAAAATCGCCACATAACTTGAAACTCTTCCCCAAATATCTGCAGGGTGTGGTTGTTTCATAATTCGCGTTTCCCAAAGATGAGAATAGCCAGTGCCAACACTAGCAAGGCATAACTGATTGTATAAACTGCGTTGTTAAACAGCTCTGCGGAAGGCGGAATAACGCCATACACAGCTTCATTTTTCAAATTAGCCCTAGACAGGTCGGGCAGGACTAAATACAGAGCGCGGGTAACGGTCTGCACAGCTTCGTTTTTGGAGATTTCACCCAACTGCAACAGATCACGGCTAAAGTTGCCTACAAGATAGCTGGCAAAGGTCAGCAGAGAGGCGACAAGGGAACTGGTGAATGACCCAAATAGAATGGCGATCGCACTGACCAGCATGATTTGCAGAAAGATGAACACACTGGCGATGCTTACTTCCAAAGCAGGAACTTCAATACCACGAATTTTCAGTAGGGAGAGGAAGATCAGGGTCATCACTGTAACCAAGACGGCAATTACAAGGGAAATACCTAAGTGTTTACCAATCACAAACTCCGCTCGCCTCAGAGGTTTTGCTATCAAAATAAAGATGGTGCGTTTTTCAATCTCTTTGTTGAGCAGACCCCCTGCTACAAATACCGCCGTAATCAGGGCAATTACTTCCACGCCCGCCATGCCCACATCTAAGATCATCTTGTCGGCGGAATCAAAGGAGAACTGCGGCAGGGCAACTAGGGCTGAGACCAGAATTCCCAAATAGAGCAAAGACAGATAAAGAACTTGCTCGCGCAGGGTTTCTTTGAATAAATTGAAGGCGATCGCCACAATGCGACCAAGGCTATGACTCAAACTAATCCCAAAAGCAGTATTCATGGTATTTGGCATTTCTGATTACCAGAGATTATATTGCCACTCACCGCCCTAAGCAATTATCTCAGTCATCACAACCTGATATTGACGGAATCACCGTGGGAGGGCAAGCCTTCAGCATCAGTGAGAATTTTGATGGCACTGCTGACTTCCTTGAGTGCCTCACGGCTGTATTGCACCAGACTGGAGAACTTCAGAAAGGTTTCGACACTGAGGGCTGAACTGTGCCTAGCGGAACCGCAGGTGGGCAGGGTGTGATTGGGACCTGCTAGGTAATCCCCCACCGCCTCTGGTGTGTTATGCCCCAAAAAGATTGCTCCTGCATGGCGAATTTGATCCAGCAATTCCCACGGCTCATCCACTTCTAGTTCCAGATGTTCTGGTGCAAACAGGTTGGATAGTCTGCAGGCTTCCTCAAGATCAGAGACTACGATTGCCACACTGTAGTTGGCGATCGCCTTTTCCGTGAGTTCCCGTCTGGGGTGATTTGCCAGCAAATTTTGGACAATAACGGCTACCCGCTTGGCAAGCTCAGCGTCAGTGGTGATCAAAATGGCGGCGGCAATTGGGTCATGTTCGGCTTGCGCTAGCAGATCGCGGGCAACATATTCTGGATTGGCGGAGTTATCGGCAATGATCAGCACTTCCGAAGGACCCGCCAAGGAGTCTATATTTACCTTGCCAAAGACTTGTTTTTTTGCCAAAGTTACATAGATATTGCCAGGACCTGTGATCACATCCACTTTGGGGATGGTTTCGGTGCCATACGCCAGAGCGGCGATCGCCTGCGCCCCGCCCACCCGATAGATTTCATCGATCCCCGCCACCTGTGCCGCCGCCAAAATGGCACTATTCACCGATTTGTCCTGACGGGGCGGCGTAACCATCACAATCCGCTTCACTCCAGCCACCTTGGCAGGTACAGCATTCATCAACACGGTACTAGGGTATGCGGCTCTGCCCCCCGGGATATAAATGCCCGCTATGTCCACAGGGGTATAGCGTTTGCCCAGCACTACCTGCTTGTCGCCAAAATGCACCCAACTCTGGGGGACGCGCATGGCATGAAAGGCTTTGATGCGATCGTGTGCCAGCTCAATGGCTTTGATCAGATCACTGCCTACCTGTTGATAGGCGGCATCAATTTCCGCACCACGCACCCGCAATTCACTGGGAAGAAGCTCGACTTTGTCATATTCGGCGGTGTAATTAATCAGTGCCTTATCCCCTTTACGCTTGACGGTCTGCAAAATCTCTGCCACGGTCGCTTCCTTGTGGATGGCATGATCGTCTTGCAGGCGATCGCCAATGCGCTTCAGCTCCGCTTCTGCTTCTGGTAATTGAGTAATGATACGCAACATAGGCGCAGTGAGAGAAGGAACGATGATTTTAGCTTACTCTGATTTTCTGGTTTCGGGGGGAAACAGGGATAAAACTTGATCCGCTATGGCTTGGGCAAGAACCTGACTGGCTGAGGGCGTAGGGTGAATGGGATCGCTAAAGGCAGGTTCAGCATAATCTTTGAACATATCGGACAGATTGACAAACTTAGCCCTAGCAGGCAGGGAGGCTAGGTTTAACTTCTGCCAGTAGGGCATATTCTGCGCCATGCGTTCTCGATAAACAGCACTCAAAGAGGTCAGTTTTGCTAATTGTTGGGGCTGGGCGGTGATTTCGGGCTGGAGTGCCAGCAGGGTGGGAATGTTGAATAAAGCCAGTTTCCGCCAATTATTTTGCAATCGTTGCACCCGTGCTTGAATTTCCTGAGGGTCTGTGCTCAGCCTCTCGCCATCAAACACCTGATAGCTACTCCAAGGCGGTGGCAAAACTGGAGAAAAGCCCAGTAGCTTGCGGGAGAAGCGGACAAAGTAAGTAGAGCTGAACCATTGACCGATGGTCTGGAACATCTGCTGACGGGCGTAGGCACTGGGATCGCTCAACACTTTGTGGATGGGCGCAATTTCGGCGATCGCCCGATCGCTGGGCAGACGCAAATCCTCATAGCCTCCCAACAAAATCATGCCATCGGGGCGTAGGCTAATGATTTGGTGCGCTAACAGGGATAGCTGGTTGCCTGACGCATAACCTGGTACGGCGGCATTAATCACCTGAAACAGAGTATCTTTGACCGTAGGGCGGAAACGGGGACGGGGATTAGGATCAAACTCATCTGCGGCGGGTTGCCTTGCCAACTCCTGTCTTTGCTTGATGACTTTTTGATTGAGGGCTTGCTCGATTAGCACTGACAATGCCTTGCTATTACCTTCAGTCCCATAGCCAAAAGCGGCGGAATTACCTAGCAAAAACAGGCGGGTTACTCCTCTGGGGGGCTGTGCCGAGATCACCTCATCAGAGCGGAAACCTTGCTCATTGATTTGCCAAAAATTGCCCCGCTGGGGAAGCAGAACATAACCCAAACTACCATGATGCCTAACTTGCAGACTGATGCCATTCTGATCAGTGGCGAGGGTGTAGGCATGGTCAATCTGACTGTCAGTAACTTGCTCCAGCCCCAGCCAGCCCCCCGCCAACCGCAAAGTTAGTTCAGCCATCAGCAATAGCGCAGGCAGAAACAGCAGAAGCCATAAAATCAGCCAGCGCCGCCAGCTTTTGCGTCTGTGCTCCAAAGCATAGGAATAGGGGTAAATTTTGCCCCGCCGCATTGCAGATCGACTAGAAGTTCAGTATTCTACTATGCCGCATTTTGGGCGAGAGGGGGCGTTACCACATGGGCTAGTTGTAAATTCTTAGTAAAGATTTCCGCGATGGGGAGCATGGCTCCAGTAGTAGTGAGAAACTTGTGATCCCTAGTAGCTTTGATCACTGTGCCATCCTCTAGCTCGTAGGCAAACACGGGCTGGTGTCCCCGATAGTGCCACTGCGCAACTGGTTGGGTGTAGATCAGCCCTTGCGGACTAGCACTGTAAACATGACAGGGAATTCTCTGCTCTACTATCTGTCCGATGGGCAAAATGCCGTATTCAACCGTAAGAACTGGTGTGTCCCAGCTCAGGCAATACTCCGCAAACAGCACCATCTGATCAAATAAATTATTTGCCAACTGGGGATCGATGCCATTTTTAGCAGAGCCATCCAGAAACTTCTGCCTCTGCTTTTCCATTTCCGCAGGTTTCTTTTTGCCCATCGCCCGCCGCAGTAAGTCCGCTTCTCCCAGGGAATACCCCGCTAAATCCTGAGCAATGCGCATGATCTGCTCTTGATAGACCAAAATGGAATAAGTATCCTTGAGAATTGGTTCCAAACTGGGGTGGGCATACTCCATCTGCTCCCTGCCATGCTTACGATTGATGAACTTAGGAATTAGACCTGCATCAAGTGGACCTGGGCGATAGAGCGCCAGAATGGAAGAAATATCCTCGATGTTGGAAGGCTTTAGATCGCGTACGACCTGCCTCATGCCCGAAGATTCCAATTGAAAGATGCCTTCCAAGTCCCCTTTGGCTAAAGTGGTATAGGTTTTAGCATTTTCAGGAGTGGGCTGATCGGGTTGAACTTCAGCCAAATCAAATTGAGGATTCTTAAATTGGCGAATTAATTGCACCGTGTGTTGCATGGTAGTCAAGTTACGCAATCCCAGAAAGTCCATTTTCAGCAATCCCAAAGACTCTAAATCTTCCATAGGATACTGGGTAATGATCGCTCCTTCATTACTGCGCTGTAAGGGCACGATTTCATTGAGGGGCATGGGGGCAATCACCACTCCGGCGGCATGCACCCCAGAACTTTTGTTGACGCCTTCAAGCCGTAGTGCCATCTCCAGCCACTCGCGCACTTTGGCTGACTTTTCGTAGTGTTCTTTGAATTCAGGCGCAGGGGTTTCATCTGAGATCATGGTTTTCAAGTCGGCGGGCTTACCACGAAATACGGGGATCAGCTTTGCCATTTTGTCCGCTTCGCCGTAGGGGATGTTCAGCACGCGGGCGACATCTTTGAGTACGGCTTTGGAGGTGAGGCGGTTGAAAGTAATAATCTGGGCTGTCCGATCTGCCCCATACTTTTCTGTTACATACTTGATCAACTGTTCGCGATGCTCAATACAAAAATCGGTGTCAATGTCGGGCATGGACTTGCGTTCGGGGTTGAGGAATCGCTCAAACAGCAGTCCGTGATGGATAGGGTCGATGTTGGTGATCCCCAAAGCGTAAGCCACTAGAGAACCCGCTGACGAACCCCGCCCTGGTCCTACGGGAATACCCTGATCCCGTGCATATTTGATATAGTCCCACACTACCAAAAAGTAGGTGGAAAAGCCCATCTGCTCAATGATACCCAGTTCCCGCTTCAGCCTTTCTTGATATTTCTGGGGAATGTCGGACTTATTGGCTGTTTGACAGCGCTGTGCCAAACCCTGCCATGTTACATATTCCAGATAGCTGTCGGCGGTAAAGCCCTGTGGTACGGGGTAATGGGCGGCTCTAGGTTCGCTCATGATGTCATAGCTTTTAATTTTACTGGCGACTTCTAGGGTGTTGGCGATCGCCTCCTCGATTACTGTATCTGGCAGATGATCGCGAAACAGGCGGCGCATCTGTTCTGCGGACTTGACAAATTCGGTGCCGCTATAGCGCAGTCGTTTGGGTTCTTCGATCAGTTTGCCAGTCTGAATGCACAGCAGGGCATCGTGTGCCTCCACATCCAAACAGGATACGAAATGGGAATCGTTGGTGGCGACAATTTTGATCCCCAACTCAAACGCGATATTCACAATTTCCACATTCACTACTCGGTCTTCGGGATAGCCGTGATCCTGAATTTCTAGGTAATAGTCGTCGCCAAAGCGTTCTTTGTACCACTGGGCGATTTCCCTTGCAGACTGTAAATCTCCTTTGAGAATGTGCTGTGGCACTTCTCCAGCCAGACAGCCCGATGTAACTATCAATCCTGCTTTATACTGCTCTAGGTAGTTTTTGTTGATGCAGGGACGGGCAAAAATACCCTTGCCTTGAGTGCCTTGCAGGTGGGAAATAGTAGTCAGTTTTACTAAGTTTTTGTAGCCCTGGGTGTCTTTGGCGAGGACGATTTGATGGTACTTTTTCTTTTTTTCTTGCTTGGTGATGTCGCCGTTGATCACATACATTTCATTGCCGATGATCGGTTTGATTCCCCTATCCCGACATACTTTGATTAGCTCGATCGCCCCGTACATGACGCCGTGATCGGTCAGGGCGATCGCTGGCATTTGTAACTCCACCGCTCGCTTGACCAGATCGGGAATCTGGCTTGCCCCATCCAGCAAACTGTATTCGGTATGCACATGTAAGCCAACAAACTGGGTCATGTTTGGCGAAACCTGATCTGGTACAGTTGAGCCATAAATAATAGCAGGAACAAGGGATTGTAAATCAAGTATCTGCGCCACAGCCGCTGTGGTTCTTGCAGTAGGCGAAACAACCATTCTAGGGCGATCGCTCGCATCCACTTAGGCGCACGGCGCACCTGACCGCTGTGTATAGCAAAGGCGGCTCCCACACCCACAAACACCAAAGGCGCTGGCGATACTGACACCGCTTGGTGCATCCAAAATTCCTGCTTAGGGCAACCCAGCGCCACAAATACCACTTTAGCGGAAGACTTTTGAATGAGGTCAAGGTCTGCCCGTAGGTGAGGATAAACTGGCTCTTGGTGTCTGTCCCAAATTGGCGGGGCGTAGCTCCCAGCGATCGCCAGTTGGGGAAAGTGCTGTTTTAACCTAGCGGTGAGTGCTTTAAGGGTGTGGGGATCACTGCCATAGAGGAAGATGGGGATTTGGGGATAGTTCTGGCACCACTGCCACATCAGATCGGGTCCTGCTACCCTAGTTTGCGACTTGTGTCCCAGCCAGCGCAGGGCAAAAACTAGGGGCATACCATCGGGGGTTACCAAATTTGCATCCGCCACAACCTGCTGATATGCTTGATCCTCGCGGGCAGTCATCACCACATGGACATTACAGGCAACTACAAAATGGGATTGGCGGGCTGTTTCCGTCCATTGATAAATTGTTTGGCAGGCATGATCAAGGCTAGTGGGGTCTACTCCAGTAGTGATAATTTGGGTTCTTGACATGGATTTTGGCTGAGAGCTTGGCACAGTTCCCGAAAGTGATCGCCCCTTTGTTCAAAGTTAGCAAACTGATCAAAACTAGCACAGGCAGGTGAAAACAGCACAGTTACTGCTGAAGTAAAGTTCTGTCCTAGGCTGTATGCTTGACTTATGGCATTTGCCAAAGTTTCGCACTGGATGTAATCAGTGTAGCCTTTATGTTCCAGCATTTCTGCAAATAAACGGCTGGCTGACCCAATCAGCAAAACTTTAATTACTTTCTGTTGAATTAACTTGAGCCAACCCTGTGCTGAGCCAGATTTTGCCTGACCACCCGCAATCAAAATTACAGGAGGACTAACTGCTTTCAGTGCCACTTCGGCAGAGTCGTAATTAGTAGCTTTGCTGTCATTAATAAATACTAAATTCGCACATTTGGCTACTACTTCCAGACGGTGAGGCATACCTTGAAATTTTGCCACAGCCGAACTGATCGCTCGGGGATCGATACCTGCCAAACAACTGGCAACTACCGCAACTAACAGATTTTGTAAATTATGTTCTCCTAATAGCTGAAAAAGGCTGACTGGAAATAATGGCTGATTTTGCCAAACAACATAGCCATCTTTGATTTGTTGCTGAATACTGGTGTAGATGGCTGTCTGCCATTCTGACTGAACACTGGCTAAATAAGCATCATCGCCGTTGAGAATTGCCTGTTGCGATCGCCTCAGCAAACTGCCTTTGATGCGGCTGTAATTTTCCAGAGTGCCGTGCCTGTCTAGGTGATCGGGGGTAAAAGTAGTCCAAATACCAATGCGGGGGCTAACACTGGGCGAAGCCTCAATTTGATAACTGCTGAGTTCGGCAATGATCCAATCTATTGCCAGCGTACCATTTAGGTAATTTAAGGCGACTTCACAAATTGGTAAGCCGATATTGCCACAGGCGATCGCCCGCAAACCTCCCGCCTGAAAAATACTGGCGATCAAAGCTGTGGTGGTACTTTTGCCATTGGTACCAGTGATCCCCACCCACGGCAGATGCTGGAGATACTGCCATGCCAATTCCACTTCACCGATTACTTTAATCCCCAGTTTGCGTGCAGTTTCCAGCGTGGGGTGATACCAAGCAATCCCCGGACTGACAACAACTAGTTCAGGCAGTGCATCATCCTGAAATTGAGGAAACTGGTTGAGAAAGACAGCGATCCCCAACTCAGCCAACTGCCTTTGCCTTTGCTGTAAAGTGTCGCTGTTATTAGTGTCAAAAACTTGTACTCTGTAATTTTGAGATTGCAGTAAGCGAGCGGCGGCAAGCCCAGACATACCAAGACCCAAAACCTGAGCTAGAGGCTGTGCCTCACTGTCAATTCGCGCCATCAGATAAGTGAAATCGGTCTAATTTGCCATTAGGCAGTCTATCACAGAGCAGATGCGCTCTCGCAACACTGGCGTCCCAAATCACCGCTTAGGCATAAAAAAAGATGCGGTTATGCAACCACATCTGGGATCATTGGGCTAATTTAGCCCGACTGCATTAGACAATGGGCACACCACGATATTTCATGCCCTTAACGGCACGACGGGCAGTGGGGTATTTGGGAACATGAACACGGAATTTAGCGCCACGATATTGGCAGATTTGATCGCCATCTACAGTTGCAACAGCGTTATCTACTGCGACATCATACTCTGCGCCACGATAGTGAAGTTTCATAGTTGGCTCCTCCAATGTTAGTGAATCAAGACGAATTATCGAGGTCTACAGAATCACACTGGACTTGTATTAACTTTTTAATTCTGTAGTTATTGTTACAGAAATATTTGTGGATGTCAAGTAAGGCGCGGGTCTAAAATGTAAATACTTGTAAAGCAACAATCCACCCCTGAGGGGATGCCAGTGCGGCAAAAGTGGGTTAGGTTGGATTTATGAATATTTTTGAAAGCTCACGCATGGCTGTACGCACTTTGGCGGCTAATCGCTTGCGGAGCGTGCTGACTATGTTGGGCATTATTATTGGCAATGCCTCAGTGATTGTGATGGTGGGAGTGGGGCAGGGCGCACAAAGGTATGCCTCTAGCCAGTTTCAGTCTTTGGGGACGGATGTAATTTTTGTCATTGCAGGAACTGATAATGCCCGCCGCAATATCATTGCCCCACCCAATCGTTTAGTGCTGGCTGATGCCGAGGCGATCGCCACGCAAGTGCCTACGGTGAGTGCCGTTGCGCCTCAGATCAACGGCTCAGAACTGGTCATATCTGGCAGTAATACCAAGCGGGCAACGGTGTTGGGAACTACACCCAGCTATGCCACTGTCAGGAATGCTGAAGTTGCCTCAGGCAGGTTCATCAGCGAAGAAGACAACCAACGCAGTGCCAGGGTAGTAACTCTGGGCTATGCCATTGTCAAGGATTTATTCCCCAACCAAAATCCGATTGGACAGTATGTCCGCATTCGCGGCACCAGCTATGAGGTGATCGGCGTGATGGCAGAAAAGGGGGCATTTCTGGGCACCAACCAAGACGATACGGTATTTATGCCCATCAGCACTATGGTCAATCGCTTGTCGGGGCGCACTTCGCCCTTTGGGATTGCGGTGCAAGTGATCAATGTTTCAGCCAAAAGCAATGCCAGTGTGGAAGCGGCGGCATTTCAGATCACTAACTTGCTGAGACTGCGCCACCAGATCACTGACTCCAGTGCTGAGGAGACCTTTACTGTCCGCACGCAAAGGGACGCCCTAGAGATTGTGGGCAATATCACTGGGGCATTGACAATCATGCTGGCGGCGATCGCAGGTATTTCTCTATTAGTCGGCGGGATCGGCATTATGAATATTATGTTAGTTTCGGTTACGGAACGCACTCAAGAGATCGGTTTGCGCAAGGCGATCGGGGCTAAACAGCGGGATATTCTCAGTCAGTTTGTGATCGAGGCGGTGATCCTATCGGTGGCGGGCGGCGCTTTGGGAACGGCGATCGGCATTGGCGGTGTGTCGCTTGTAGCCTTGATAACCCCCTTAGAGGCTGGTGTTTCGGGTGTGGCGATCGCTATGGCGTTGGCAGTGTCAGGGGGGATTGGGCTGTTTTTTGGAGTGTTTCCCGCCCGTCAAGCCGCCAAACTCGACCCCATCGTTGCCCTACGGAGTATTTAAGACCATGCAAAACCTACTGGTGGAAAAGCATTCTCCTATTTCTGTGCAATTGACAGAGGTCATCCGCCTTGAGGGTATCTGCAAGTATTTTGGCACTGGCGAGACCAAAGTTACAGCCCTAGACCATGTGCATCTG
>Ga0116211_1001509_pt1 | contig 10892 bp, 13 predicted proteins | sample SaghotsprinmetaG_FD_94484 | JGI IMG/M metagenome (GOLD analysis project Ga0116211, IMG submission 94484) | Hot spring microbial communities from South Africa to study Microbial Dark Matter (Phase II) - Sagole hot spring metaG | ecosystem: Environmental > Aquatic > Thermal springs > Hot (42-90C) ... | reverse complement strand
TGTCATAAGGCATTGCATTATAATGAATAAAGCAAAATTAAATAAAATTTGTCGATTATAAAAAGCCTGAAACAGCCCTTCCTATCGCTATTTTAAGGGTGACTCAAATAATTTATTAATAAGAGATAACATGCAAAGTATGACAGGTTTTGGTTCTTCACAAAGGGGTTATTATAAGGTTGATATCCGTTCTCTAAATAGTAAGCACATGGATATAAACTTTAGAATACCTTCAAATCTTTTTTCGTATGAGTTTATCTTAAGAGAAAGGCTTAAAGAAAACTTCTCAAGGGGAAAGTTTGATGTTACTATCAGTTTCACACAAAATAGCTCAAGTGCATTAAATCTCAACAAGGAAGGTATCTTAAATGTTCAAAGGGCTCTGAAGGAATTGAAAACAACTATCGGGTCAAAAGGTAATGTATCCATAGATTCAATATTACTTTTTAAAGACCTTATCTTCACTGTGGAGCAAACTATCAGTGAAGATGACTTGTTTTATGCCTTTGATAACTCTGTAAAAATATTAAAAGACATGAGGATACGAGAAGGATTAAACACAAGGGAAAACCTGATTGATATATTAAATCATATTGAGACTCTAATGACTAACATAAAGTTAAGATATAAGGAATATTCAATGGGATTGAATGATAGAATTTTAAAAAGACTTGAACCATTTAAAAACATTTCAGACATAGATGAGACAAGGTTATATCAAGAATCAGCCATACTTGCCCAAAAACTTGATATAAATGAAGAACTGGAGAGATTAACGAGTCACCTTGATCATTTTAGGGGACTCTTAAATCAAGATGTAGTTGGCAGGAGACTTGATTTTCTTTTACAAGAGATCTTAAGAGAAGTAAATACAATCTCTCAAAAATCAGAAGACATGGAAATAATCAAGTCAACAATTGAAATAAAGGCTCAGATAGATAAACTAAAAGAACAAGTGCAAAATATACAGTAAAATGGCTAAACTTTCAATTATTAATATAGGTTTTGGCAATATGGTTTCTGTATCAAGGATTATTGCCATTGTCAATCCTAATTCTCTGCCTATGAAGAAACTTCGTGACGAGGCAAGGGATAGATCTATGCTCATAGATGCAACAGAAGGAAAAAAGACAAGGTCAATCATAGTCGTTGATAGTGGTCAAATTATCTTGTCTGCCATTCAGCCAGAGACATTAGCCCAGAGGATAAATCAAGTGGACAAAGATGTTTAATAATCAAGATAAGACAAAAGGATGCTTGTTTGTTTTTTCAGCCCCTTCTGGTACGGGAAAAACTACACTGGCAAAGAGGTTATGCAGTGAAATCAATGGATTGGCTCATTCTGTTTCATATACGACAAGATCAATGAGAGAAGGTGAGATTGAAGGGATTCATTATCATTTTGTAACTGTAGATGAGTTTAAAGATATGGCTGAGCAAGGTGACTTTATTGAGTGGGCAGTAGTCCATGGCAATTACTATGGCACATCAAGATTGAAGATTCAAGAGAGACTTGATAATTCCCTTGATACAATATTGGATATTGATACTCAAGGTGCAGCAGAGATTAAGAGGCTCCTTCCGAGTAGTGTCTTGATATTTATAATGCCTCCATCCCTAGAGGTATTAAAAAAAAGGTTAGTTTTACGAGGAACAGATAAAGAGGATGTTATCAAACAAAGGCTTTTAAAGGCAGAAGAAGAGATAAAGGAAAGTTTCCATTATGATTACATAGTTGTAAATGATGTTTTTGACGAGGCACTTGAAGATTTAAAATGTATCATCAGGGCAGAAAAAAAAAAGACACATAGATACTTAATTCCACCTTGATAAATAGAGATTTAAGAAGGTTACAAAAGAAATAAGGTGGAAGTAAAAGAGTTCTTAAAAATTAGTCCTTTGTGGTGAAAAAAAGTTTTTATAAATAAAGGAGGATAGATTATTATGGATATCATAAGTCTCCCAATAGAATATAACAAAGACAAGATTGATAGCAGGTATAGGCTCGTTGTCATTGCATCTCAAAGGGCAAGGGAATTGGCACTTGGTGCACCTTTGAGAATTAATTTAGTTGAACAAAACAAGGAACAAAAGGACAAAAAACATTTTGAAAACAAAGTTACAAGTTTAGGACTTATGGAAGTATTACAAGATAAAATTGAATACTTCACTGGTGCAAAAGCTATTGAAGCAAGAGAAAAGGCTGAAAAAATTGACTACAAAAAGCTTGTTGATGCAAAAAGAAGAAATTTACAAGACCTTTGGGAACTTGAAAAGGAACTAAAAGTCTATCTCTATGAAAAAGAAAGTTCAAAAGATGATATCGAAAATGTCTTTGGGGATACTGATAATTTTGAATCAGAGGAATAGTTTGCTAATAAATAAAAAGATAATCTTTGCAATAACAGGTAGTATATCTGCCTATAAATCTATTGATACTATAAGGAGACTCAAAGAACAAGGGGCAATAATAGATGTAATACTAACAAGTTCTGCAAAAATGTTTATATCCCCCATGACAATACAATCTGCCTGTGATGTAAAAGTATATACTGACATGTATGACCCCCCTATGTCGCATATAAAACTCACTCAAAAAACAGATTTGCTCGTAGTTGCACCTGCAACAGCAAACACAATAGGTAAGTTTGCCTCAGCCATAGCCGATGATCTGCTTAGTTGTATATTCCTTTGCCACGATAAAAAAACGATTATGGCACCTGCTATGAACAATAAGATGTATGAGAATAGTAGAGTTCAAAGAAATATTGAAAATCTAAAGGCAAGTGGTGTCCTTTTTGTTGGACCTGATACAGGTCCACTCGCCTGTGGTTCAGAAGGCAAAGGCAGAATGTCCGATAGCGAAGATATAATAGAAATGATTAAAACTACTCTTTCAAAACAAGACTTAAAGGGACATAAGGTTCTAATAACAGCAGGACCGACAAGGGAATATATCGATCCTATTAGGTTTATAAGCAACAGATCATCAGGCAAGACGGGCTATGCTCTTGCTAAGACAGCCTTGAGAAGAGCGGCTGAGGTTATATTAATCAGTGGGCCTGTCTGTTTGAAAAATCCTTATGGCATCAAACCTATTTTTGTAGAGACCTCAGCAGAGATGTGTGAAAGTGTTTTAAGATTTTCAAAAGATGCCACAATTATTATCATGTCTGCAGCGGTATCAGATTTTGCACCCATTAAAAAAGAACCAAGTAAAATAGAGAAGAGAGATAAGCTAACTTTATCACTCTCAAAAACCACTGATATTTTGAAAGAATTATCCAAGTTGAATAACAAGTCCTTAAAAGTTGGTTTTGCTGCACAAACAGGTTTTGAGATAAAAAAAGCAAGGCAAAAGCTCATAGAAAAGGGCTTAGATATAATTGTATTAAATGATGTTACTGAACAAGGTTGTGGATTTGATGTTGACACCAATAGGGTTGCCCTGCTGAGTAATAATGAAGAAGATGATAAAGAATTACCCTTTATGTCAAAAGAAGAAATGTGTGAACATCTTTTTGATTATATAATTGAAAGATATAACCAGAAATACAGAGATGAACAGTAATAATATTATAGAACTTATTTCCGAAAAAATAAGAGAAAACCCAGATTCTCCACTATTTCTTTCTCTTGCAAGTGAATTAAAAAAACAGGATAGACTTGAAGAAGCCATTGAAACACTTATTGAGGGGTTGAAGAAAAATCCAGAGTATTTGCCTGCAAGGATTGCTCTTGCAAAATTGTATAAAGAAAATCATATGGATTCTGAGTATGTAAAAGAACTTGAAAAGATTCTTCAGAGGGATTCAAATCAAATATCAGTCAGGAAGATGATTGCTGATTATTACAAGAATAAAGGCTTGATTGAGGAAGCAATTAAGCATTATAAGGAGATATTGATATTAACACCTTATGACAAAGAAGCTTACAGTTTCATAAACAATCACTCAAATAACATGAAAACTCAATCTACCAAAGAACCAACTTTGGTTCAAGAAAGTGCCGTTGATTATTCTTATGATAAAAAGGTTTTTTCTGAAACCTCTGATATAGATTTTGATGGGGAACTTTTAAAAATAGAAAAACTCTCTTCAGAACAAAGATACAAAGAAGCACTTTTGGTTGCTGAGTCAATCCTTTTAAAGATACCCTCACATAAAAAGGCTCTACAAAAAAGGGAAGAACTCAAATATCTCATCAAATTAATCAACAAACCAAAAGAATCTGCTATCAAAAGGCTCAGAAATTTTAAGATAGCCTTGATCAAATTATATTTCAGGTCAAGGTTCGAGATATAACATGCAGAATTTTAACGAGAAAATCCAAGACACACTTAGAGCAAAAAAAATAAATGCATTCTTAATCACAGATATAAACAATATCTATTATCTAACAGGCTTTACAGGTTCTTCAGGCTTTTGTCTAATTACAGCAAAGTCAAAACACTTTTTCACTGATTTTAGATATGTAGAACAGGCTGAACAAGAGGTTAGTGGTTGGACTTTGAATATAGAAAAGGGAAAAAGAATTGATGTGCTTAGAAAATTTATAAAAAAAAATGCAATAAATAACCTTGCCTTTGAAACATCTATATCTTTTCTGTTCTATACTGCCCTTAAGGCATTAAAGATACCCCTTAAAGCCCTTAATGGATTAGTGGAAAATTTGAGGAAACACAAAAATGATATGGAGATTGATTTAATCAAGCTTGCTTATAAAAGGGCAGAAAATGCCTTTCTTGATATAAAGAGGTTTATAAAAAAAGGTGCCAAAGAAAGCCATATTGCTCTGCGACTTGAAAATGCCTTAAAAAATCAAGGTTGTAAGAAGATACCCTTTGATATAATTGTTGCCTCAGGCGTTAATAGTTCAAAACCTCATGCAACAGTATCTGATAAGGTCCTACAAGGTGGTGATCTTATTACTATTGATTGGGGCGGTGAAAATAAGGGTTATTATTCAGATATGACAAGGACATTTCTTATACAAGGCAAGGATATTGAAAGAAAGTCTGAAATTTATAATATTGTCAACAAAGCAAGAGACAAGGCTATTAATGCCATAAAGATTGGCGTAAAAGCCAAAAATATAGACAGCGTTGCAAGAAAATATATAACAGATAAAGGTTATGGAGATTATTTTGGTCATGGTTTGGGTCATGGAATAGGATTACTGGCACACGAAGAGCCAAGGATTAACAAGATAAGCACTGAAATATTGACAAATGGAATGGTTTTTACCATTGAGCCGGGTATTTATATAAGAGAATTTGGAGGCGTAAGAATAGAAGATACCGTAGTCATCAACAATGATAAGATAGAAATTTTAAATAACTTACCTACAAAGCTTGAAATTTTATAATATAAATTCTATGGAGGTGCACAAGTGATAGTAACAAGTGATTTCAAAAGGGGTGCAAAGATTGAGTATAAGGGAGAACCTTATGAGATTATTGAATTTCAACATGTAAAGATGCAACAAAGGGCACCAATTGTAAGAACTAAGATTAAAAGTTTAAAGACAGGCAGGGTCCTTGAAGAGACCTTTTCAGCAGGTGATAAATTTGAAACCCCTGCACTTGAAGAAAAAGAAATGCAATACTTATATGTGCAAGATGGTTTACACTACTTTATGGACATGGAGACTTATGAGCAAATTCCACTAACTATTGAGCAGTTAGGTGATGCTAAGAAATTTATAAAGGAAAACATGATTGTAACCATTCAATACTATAAGGGTAATCCACTTAATGTAAATACACCAATGTTTGTTGAGCTTGCTATTACCGATACAGAGCCTTCTTTTAGAGGTGATACCGCTAATGCAGGGAGTAAACCTGCAACCCTTGAGACAGGTGCACAGATAAAGGTTCCTTTTCATATTCAGATAGGAGATCTAGTCAAGATAGACACCCGCACCTCTGAATATATTGTAAAAGTAGGTAGTTCAAAGTAACTCAATCTATAGAAAACCTTAGGAGGCAACAAATGCAGATAGATGAATTAAAAGAACTGATAGGATTGCTTGAAAATACTGATATAACAGATTTTCAATTTGAAAAAGAAGGAATAAAGGTTAGGATTAAGAGAGATAAATATGTTGGTTCCTTTGAATTCAGGAAATCTGCCCCGTTAGAAAATACAAAGGAATCAACTGATAAAACATTAGTTGAACAAAGAGAGACCTATACTGTTACATCCCCAATTGTTGGAACCTTTTACCGCTCATCTTCAGCTGATGCCATGCCTTTTGTAGAGCTCGGTGCGAAGGTAAGAAAGGGACAGGTGCTTTGTATTATTGAGGCTATGAAATTGATGAATGAGATAGAGAGTGATGTTGACGGCACAGTAGTAAAGATATTTGTTGAAAACAATCAGCCTGTTGAATTTGGCGAACCATTGTTTCTTATTGAAATTTAATTAGGTGATATAAGATGAAACTCTTCAAAAAGATTCTCATTGCAAATAGGGGTGAGATAGCTGTAAGGATAATAAGGGCTTGTAAGGAGTTGGGTATAAAAACCGTTGCAGTCCATTCAACCGTTGATAGAAGCTCTCTGCATGTAAAAATAGCCGATGAATCAGTTTGTATAGGTCCAGCCCACTCAAAGCATAGTTATCTCAACATACCAGCCATATTAAGTGCAGCAGAGATAACAGATGCAGAGGCAATTCACCCTGGTTATGGTTTCCTTTCTGAAAATAACCACTTTGCTGAAGCCTGTGCAACCTCAAATATAACATTCATTGGGCCATCACCAGATACCATAAGGATTGGTGGTGATAAGGCAAAGGCAAGACAAATATTAAAGAAAAAAGGGATACCAGTGGTACCTGGCAGTGAAGGACCTCTTTTGACCATTGAAGAGGCTCAAAAATTGTCAAAAAAGATTGGCTTTCCAATGATAATAAAGGCATCTGCAGGAGGAGGCGGTAGAGGGATGAGGATTATAAAGGAAGAAAATGAATTGGCTTCAGCCTTCACCATTGCCCAGAGGGAAGCCCTCGCTGCTTTTGGAAATAGCGAGCTTTATATAGAAAGATATCTGCCCCAGATAAAACACATTGAAGTCCAAATCATCGCCGACAATAAAGGTAATATAGTACATCTTGGAGAGAGAGACTGTTCTGTCCAAAGGAGACATCAAAAGCTCATTGAAGAAGCACCATCTCCTTTTTGTACAGAAGCCTTTAGAAAAAAAATAGGAGATCTTGCCATTAGGGCTGCCAAAGCTATGAAATATACAAATGCAGGCACTATTGAGTTTATTGTAGATGCAGATGGGAATATATATTTTATGGAGGTAAATACAAGGGTCCAAGTTGAACATCCAATCACAGAGGAGATAAGTGGTGTTGATATAATCAAAGAGCAGATAAAAATAGCCTCTGGACAAAACCTTTCCATAAAACAAAATCAGGTCAAATTAAATGGTCATGCTATTGAATGTCGTATCAATGCAGAGGATCCCGATAAATTTACCCCTTCTCCTGGCAAAATAACTTTCTTTAGTCCTCCGGGTGGACCTGGTATCAGGGTTGACACATCTGCCTTTACAGGATACACAGTCCCACCTCAATATGATTCAATGATAGCCAAACTCATTGTAAGAGCTGATACAAGACAAGAGGCTATTTCAAAAATGAAAAGGGCTCTTGATGAATTTTTTATTGAAGGCATAAAGACCACTATACCTTTTATGAAAAAAGTATTGCAACATCCTCTATTCATTAAAGGTAATTACTATACAAACCTTATAGAGCAATTATCCCAATCTGAAAACAGTCAATCTAATAATACTAATGGTAACTCACCATAAATCTAAACCTATTAATTTACCTAAAATATGTGCAGTAACCCTACCTGATGACCCTAATCTTCTAATAAACATAGAGATTGCTTTAAGAAATGGAATTAAATGGATTCAGTATCGTGCCAAAAACAAAAGCAGAAAATTGCTCTTTCAAGAAGCACTACAAGTAAAAATACTTTCTGAAAAATTCAATGCTTTACTTACCATAAATGACTATGTTGATGTAGCAATAATTATTGGTGCTACATCAATTCATCTTGGACAGCAAGACCTCCCCTGTAAATCAGTAAAGTCTATCGCAAACAATATGATTATAGGTATATCTACACATAATATTGAAGAAGCAAAAGAGGCACAAGAAAATGGTGCAGATTATATAGGTTTTGGTTCTGTCTTTATTACTTCGACTAAGGAAGTTGGGACGCCAAAGGGAATAGAGACATTAAAAGATGTATTAAGGACTATAAATATCCCTGTAGTTGCTATAGGTGGAATAAATATTATAAATATTAGAGAACTCCTTGATAATGATGGTATGCCCTTTTCATTAGCCATGTCATCAGGTATCTTCAAGGGAGACATAGCCAAAAACTGTCAAAGATTAGTAGAAATAGGACTGCTGTAAAATCTTTTTTTTATAAAGTCAAATATGTAATAAAATGCCTTGTAGCAAAAAGGATTAATGAGTTAAAGAGAAATGATAATTAGAGTGCAGAATAGCTTGATGAAAAGAAGAAGTTTATTTAGAAATCCATTATTGTGCCAAAAAAAACGCCTTTACTATAGAAATTAATCAAACTATTAAAAGGAGGACTCATTATGGAGTCAGAACCACAAATGTGCATACTCTGTGCATATAGGGGCACATGTCAGAAACAATTTTCTATGACAGCAGGTAAAAAATGCCCTGAATACACAAGAGATTTGACCATCAAAGAACCGCCTAAAGAAGATGATAATAAAAACTAAATATTCTTTTTTTTTAAAGGTATTTACCCTTTTTATCATCATATTATTTGTTAGTTGTGGTAAAAAAACTGCAACTTCTTTAAAAGCCTATGAACCACCAAAACCTGTAGAATCAATAAATGCAATAAGGATAGAAGATTATTTACTACTTTCCTGGAAATATCCCTCTATAGAAACAAAAAGGCTCAAGCACTTTATACTTATCATAAAGTCTGATGATAGAGATGAGACAATAGAACTCTCACCTTTTCAAACTGAATTTAGAGATAACAAAATAAAAGAAGGTAATACATACAGCTATACCCTAAAAACTGTTAATCAAAAAGGCACAGAAAGCCTTAAATCTACAAAAATAGAAGCAGTGATCTGCAAGATGCCTGATGAAATTATTTCTTTAAATTATCAAATCAGTTTTGATAATTTAATCCTTTATTGGGAACCACCTAAAAAATATGATGATTGTCCTCAAGATTTATCTTACAATATCTACAAGTTCGATGATATTAATAATCCTGTACCAGTAATTTTAAATAATGTACCTATAAGAGATAATAAGTTTATTATCCCTCTTGAATTAGGTTATTTTACCCTGCGACCAGTTATTCAGACAGAAACTTTGAATATTGGAAGAGAAAGCAATACAATAAAAATAAGTCATGACTCACTCATACCACAAACACCGAAGATTATTACTACTTTCAGAAACAATAATAGAATATTTATATTATGGCAAGAGGCTAAAGAAAGTTGGGTCAAAGGATATAGAATTTACAAAAAAGAATCAGTACAAGATAGATTCTATCTTGTAGCAGAGGTATTAACACCTATCTTTACAGAAGAAGTAAAGAACAATGGCTCATTTTTTTATCAAATTACAGCCTTTGGACCTAAAAGAGAAAGTTCCCCATCAGAAACTATAAGACATGATTATTATTGATAAGAATTAAGAAATGAAGTTTATCACAGAATTGTCATTTAGTAAATATTTCTAATAACCACCAAAATCGGCGATAGAGCTAAAAAGCTTAATAAAATCAGCAAGTAAGATAGGAAGGGTTGGTGAGGAATTTTTATACAACACCTTATAAAAGAAATCTTGAGAAACTTTAGCAAAAGGCATTGCATTATAAAGAATAAAGCAAAATTAAAATGAAATCGTCAATTATAAAAATTCCGAAACAGCCCCTTCGTATCGCTATTTTTGGGGCTTAAACTTAGTTTTAGCGACAAAGAAATAACCCCTTGGGGTGGGATGGCATTGATGAGCAGGATGCTTCAAAAGATAGGATTTAATAATGCCTTAATTGGAGTTAAACTGCCTGCACAGGGGTCAAATAGGGGATATTCACTATACTGTTATAAGTCGATATGGACAGCAGGAAGGAGCGAAGCGGGGATAAAATCCACATAAACCGAGGCGCAACTGACATCATCCTATTTTGTAGCAGATTGCCGCATGATGGTGGCTAATTGTTGGCTGCGATCGGGTGATGCAATAATTTAGAAGGATTTCTGCAGGATAATAAGTTGGCAGATAAGAAGATAGGTTTATTGAGGGCTGACAGCGGTTTTTGTCATCAGAGTATATTTAAGCATCATGCGAGCAGATGCTGAGAACAGGATTAAGGAACTGAAGTATGATTTTGGTGCTGATAGATTTAATATGCAAAGCTTTACTGCTACCTAAGCAGTGATTAATTTCATAATGATAGTCTATAACCTGATGAGCTTGTTTAGACAAGCTGCAGTATGCAGCAAGGTTCAGCCGACCCTGAAAACAATGAGATACAAGATTTTTGCTGCTGGCGGATATATCTATCATAAAAGATGGACATAGACGCATTTTGAAGCTTTGCATGGCTATGAGAAGAAGGCAATGGTGGGATTATGGGGCAAGGCGAAGTCTTTTCCCTTGCCTGCACATTTTCCATTAAAACTCTAATGACAATTCTCGGTTTAAGTTTTTCAAAGATAACTAATTTATGTCAAATAAAACATCGTTCAGTTTTTTAGCAAAGGTATTAATCTATTTCGGATTACTTGCCTTTCCTATTGGGATGCTTTTTATCGGCTTTTTTACTATTGAGGTAAGTTGTTTAAGAGC
>Ga0116211_1001507_pt1 | contig 10897 bp, 12 predicted proteins | sample SaghotsprinmetaG_FD_94484 | JGI IMG/M metagenome (GOLD analysis project Ga0116211, IMG submission 94484) | Hot spring microbial communities from South Africa to study Microbial Dark Matter (Phase II) - Sagole hot spring metaG | ecosystem: Environmental > Aquatic > Thermal springs > Hot (42-90C) ... | reverse complement strand
GATGGGGAGCTTGCCCGCATCGATCTTGGAGAAGTCGAGGATGTCGTTGATGACGCCCAGCAGATGCCGCCCGGCGTGCTGGATGCGTGTCAGCGCCTGCCGCACCGGGGGCGGGGCGTCTTCGCGCAAGCCGAGCTGCGTCAAACCGAGCATGCCATGCAGCGGGGTGCGTATCTCGTGACTCATGTTGGCCAGAAAGGCGCTCTTGACGCTGGCCAGCCGCTCGGCTTCGTTCTTGGCATCGGACAGCTCGCGCTGCAAGGCCTTCTGATCGGAAATGTCCACCGACAGGGTGAGCACGGCTTCGGGCTGGCCATCCGCGCCGGGCAGGGCCACCTTGGTGACCAGGTGGTCGCGTTGCTCGCCGTTGCGGCGCGTGCGCGACATCTCGTAGCGTACGCCCGGCGTGCCCGTCAGCAGCGCATCGTCGTCGCGTCGGATCTGCTCGGCCATGTGGGCCGGGAAGACCTCTTCGGCAGTGCGCCCCAGCAGTTGGCTGCGGCTCAGATGGGTGGCCTGCTCGAACAAGCGGTTGCACAGCTGGTAGCGCCCATGGCGGTCCTTGATCGTCAGGCTGACGGGCAGCGCTTCGATGATGGTTTCCAGGCGGCGCTGCTGCTGCATCACCTCGGCCGTGCGCTCGCGAACTTGTTCGGCCAGGTGGGCGCGGTGTTCGATGAGGGCACGTTCGGCCTTCAGCCGCGCGGTGATGTCGTGGCCGAACGCGACAACATGCGGCTGACCGTCCAGCGACAGCACGTTCAGATTGAGTGCCCACCACATGGGTTCGCCGTCCGCCCCGCGGCTGCGCCATTGCAGGTCGCGAGCGCCACTGCTCCATGTCTCGCGCACGGCCTGCAGCATGGCCTCGCGGTGGTAGGGGCCGTCGCTGAAGAGGGCCTGATCGGCCAGATCCTCCAGCGAGGCGACGCCATGGGCCTGCAATGCGTGGCGGTTGGCGTAGCGTAGCGCGCCGTTGTGCTGGTCAAAGATCATGATGGCCAGCGGGGCGTGGTCGAGCAGGGTGGACAGGCGCTGCTCGCTGTCGAGCAGCTCGGCCCGGGTGCGCTCCAGGGTGTCCACCTGAGCCTGCAGGTGACCCCGTGCGCCATCAAGCGCCCGTAGGGCCTCCCAGAACACCGTGCTGTAGCGGCTGATCAGCGAGCCAATCACCAGAAAGACAATGATGTTGACCACGGCATACGACGCCGCCGGCGGGATGTTGCCGCCGCGGATGCCGGGGATGTGTCCGGCGAGCTCCAGGTACAGCAGCGCCACGACGCCGGCGATGGCCATGCGCGTCCACCACAGGCCGATGCGGGGCCCCAGCGTGAACGAGATCACCGCAATCATGGCTGCCGGGATCACGGTGCCGGCCGAACCCACCCCCGTGCCCAGATAGACCGCGATCCCGAAGGCCAGCACATACAGGCCGATGGCGAAAAACACCACGCTGGCGCGCGCGCCCCGCCAACGGGCCAGTGCCAGGGCAATCAGGGCGATGACGGTAAGGATGATGCAACTGCCCAGCCGCGACTCCTGCATCGTGACCGACTGGTGTGGGATCACCGTCAGGGCGATCAGCAGCAGGATGCCACCCAGCGCCGAGATGGCCACCGCCACTCGGACGGATTTCAGAACCTCGCCGTCGATCCGCGACCGAACCTGTGCCAGCGTGGTGTCCAGCAGACCGTCATGCATCGCTGTCAGGCATCACCGTTGAGCTTGCGGATCAGTCGCTGCATGTGCGCATCGATCTGGTTGCTCTGGTCGAAGATGGACATGGCCTGTTCGAGGTGACGCTGTACCGTGTCCGACAGCAGCTCCTCCTGTGTCTCCGACAGCCCCAGATGGATGTAGGCGTGCTCGATTGCGGTCCGCATGCGCTGGAACACCTGTTCCAGGTGCATGCGGTTGGCGTGCTGTTGTGCGGCAATGTCCACCAGCGTTTCGCGGGTGAGGGCGACGAGACGACGCGCGTGCTCGGCGTCGTGGTGTTGATTCTCAGCGTCCAGCGCGCGCATGCGTGCCACCAGCCCTTCGGCCAGGAGCGCGACGTTGTCCTTTGCGCGGGCGAGGCGCTCGATGGTTTCGGGGTCGAATTGCGCCGGAGACGGCGATTGCGGCAGCCCGCGCACCAGCATCACCACGCTGCCGTAATGAAAACTGGTGTTGTCATGGCCGACAGGCTGGATGCTGGGCCCCTTGTTTTGCTCGATGTGGTCCAGCAGCGAGTTCTCCAGGGCGCTGCATTCGGCGCGCGCCGTGCCCGACCAGACGCCAGCGCGGCCGACCAGCCGGATGCAGCCATCCAGACCCATCTGGGCCAGCGTGTCGAAGAACGCGTCGGCCAGCGCACGGTAGGTCCGGCATTCAGCCAGTCGGCGCTGGAAGCTGAGCACCACGCCCACTTCGCCGTACAGGTTGGCCGTGCTCAACACCGCGTTCATCGCCTCGTCGAGCTGGCCGCTCAGCGCGCGCTGGCGTTCGCGCTGTTCGACGGCGTGCGCGATCTTGGCGTGCAGCTCGGCCGCCTCGAATGGCTTGGTGAGGTAGTCGCTGGCGCCTACGCGGTAGCCACGCAGCCGCTCGTCCAGATTCACGCGGGCTGAGAGGAACAGCACGGGTAGCTCGGCCGTCTCCGGCGCGGCCTTGAGGGCCTGGCACGCGGTGTAGCCGTCCATGTCCGGCATGTCCACATCCAGCAGGACCAGATCAAAGGCGTGGGATCGGGCGGCCTTCAGCGCCGCCTGGCCGCCGGTGACGGCCACGACCTCATGTTGTGCCGACAACGCGGCGTCGAGCATGGTCAGCGTGACGTCGTCGTCATCCGCCACCAGCAGTTTTGCACGGTCCATTCTTCCCTCCCTGGATCGGCCAGCCGCGTCGTGGCGGTGGCGCTCGCGTCGGGGCCTGCTGCCCCTGGAGGGATATCGTGCAATGGCGCGCCGGACTTGAGCCGCAGCGCTCCCCGCGGTTCAGCGCAGCTGCAACTCCTCTGCGCCGTATGTCACACCCAGCGGCTCGATCACCACCTGCTTGGGGCCGTCTTCCACGCGGCCGGCCACCCAGGCGTCGATGCCCAGGGTCTTCGAGATGGCCACCACGCGCTCAGCCTGGTCGGCCGCCACATACAGGGCGAAGCCGGCGCCCATGTTGAGCGTGCCGTAGGCTTCGTGGTCGTCCAGGCCGCATTCCTGTTGCATGAAGGCCAGCACGGGCGTCTTGGGCGGCACGTGGGTGATGCGGTAAGTCAGCTGCTTTGGGTGGCGCAGCAGCTTGCGCCAGCCGTGGCCGGTGACGTTGGCACAGTAGTTGGGGATGATGCCTTCTTTGGCCAGGGCCTCGGTCACGGGCGAATACAGCACCGTGGGCGCCAGCAGGGCCTCGCCGTAAGTCTGGCCGTTGCCGATGTCGGTCAGGTAGCCCTGGGGCAGCCGCTCGGCCAGCTTGCGCGCCAGCGACAGGCCGTTGGCGTGGATGCCGCTGGAAGCCAGGAAGACGATGGCGTCGCCCGCGCCCAATTTGTCGCCCACAGACAGGCGAGTCTTGGGGCTGATGATGCCGGTGCACGAGGCGGCCAGGTCCACGCGGCCGTCAGCCACGATGCCCGCCAGCGCGGGGGTCTCCCCACCGCCCCAGGCCACGTTGCAGACCTCGCAGGCCTTCTTCCAGCCCGCCACCAGCGCGTTGGCGCGTACCTTGTCGCCGAACCAGTCAGAGCCGCCGGCCGCCCAGTAGGCCTGCACGACCAGGGGCGTCGCGCCCACTGTGATGAGGTCGTTGACGGCCATGGCGATCGTGTCCTGCGCGATGCTGTCGTAGTAGCTCCGGCCCGTCAGCGCGGCCATCTCGTCGGCCACCAGGGTCTTGGTGCCCAGGCACTCGACGATGGAGGCCAGGTACATCGGGCCCACATCGACCACGTAGGCCGATTCGCCGCGCGAAGCCAGCACCTCGCTGAAGCCATGGCTGCCCAGGTGAGCGCCCGTTTGGGCGGCGGCGCGCTGGGCGGCCACCTTCAGCGGATCGATCAGGTCGTAGTTGACGCCGGCCTGGTCGTAGGTGAGCGGAGCCTGGTTCGAAGACGGGTTCTCGGGCGTGGCGGCGGTCATGGGCAGTCGGCGTCTGAAAGCGGAAAACCCGCAATTATCCCGTACCGTGGCGCGCCCGTGGCGACAATCGGACGTCTTCCTGGAGTGTCTGCATGACCGGATTCCTTGCTTCTCTGTCCGCGGCCTTGCCTGTTCCCGTTCAGACGGTGGGCCTGCTGGTGCTGTCCAATGTCTTCATGACCTTTGCCTGGTACGGCCACCTCAAAAACCTGGCGCACAAGCCGTGGGTGATCGCGGCGCTCATCAGCTGGGGCATCGCTCTGTTCGAATACCTGCTGCAAGTGCCGGCCAACCGCATCGGTGTGCAGCACTTCAGCGTGGCCCAACTCAAGATCATGCAGGAGGTGATCACGCTGAGCGTGTTCGTGCCGTTCGCCGTGTTCTACCTGGGCCAGCCGCTCAAGCTCGATTACCTGTGGGCGGGACTGTGTCTGGTCGGGGCGGCTTACTTCATGTTTCGGGGGTGAGCCCTGGCGCGGCGCGCCTCACTGGCTCATCTTCAGCGCCTCTTCGACCTGGTATTCAAAGTAACGCTGTCCGGAAAACGCAATGGTGGACATCAGCACCGTGGCGCCGACCAGCAGGGCCACGATGACACCCAGCACGGCGCCCCAGCCGCTGGCCGGTTGGGCGTCGGGCGGCGCATCCGGGTTGTAGCGGGCGTGCCAGCGCTCGTCTGGCATGAGCCCGAAGACGATGGCCTGCAGCATGGTGGCCGCCACCGTGAAGCCCAGCAGGGGCATCAGCACCCAGGCGAGGCGGTCATCCTGACCCAGCTCGGCCACGCGGCGCAGCCCCCAGGCGCCCAGCAGCGTGGGCACGGGCAGCAGCCAGCCCAGCCAGTCGTTCAGGCCGTGAAGGTAGAAGCGGTGCAGGCCAAAAGGCCCGCCGACGACGGCGGCCCAGGTGGCGAGGGTCTTGGATTTCAGGCTCGGCATGGTGTCTGCGAGAAAGAACTACACAAGGACGTTGCACGACCACTATAATGCGCGGTTTTCTGGCCCACGCTGGGTGCGAACCCGGCGCGTATCTAAGTGGGCCGACCGACGTGGTCTTGTCCTGGTTGGGGTGCAGTGTGCGCTCCCGGGGGCAGGGTGCCACATAGACCGTCGCCCCGGTGTGTCTCCCTCGGGTGTCGGTGGTTTGATTCAACTTGAAGGACACATCATGGTCGTGATTCGACTCGCACGTGGCGGCTCCAAGAAGCGCCCGTTCTACAACATCGTTGCTGCCGATTCCCGCTGCCGCCGTGACGGCCGCTTCCTGGAGCGCGTGGGCTTCTACAACCCCGTGGCTTCCGGCCAGGCTGAATCGCTGCGCGTCGCCACCGACCGCATCGACTACTGGGTGAAGAACGGCGCTCAGCTGTCCGAAACCGTGACCCGCCTGCTGCGCGAAGCCAAGGCCAAGGCCGCTGCGGCCTGAGCCAGCACGCCAGCCCCATTCCGGCCGCATGAACAACCGCACCGTCTCTGATCGCCCTGTGCTCGAAGACGGTGAGGTGTGGCCGGAAGACGCGGTCGAAGTCGGTCGCGTGCTGGATGCCTGGGGGGTGAAGGGCGGCTTCAAGGTGTTGCCGTTTTCTTCCGAGCCCCAGGCCTTGTTCTGCACCAAACGCTGGTTTCTGCGTCCCGCAGAGGCTCAGCCCGGCGCCGCATTGCCGCGCCCGACTGCAGCCGCAGCTGCATCGGCTGCCGCTGCGCCTGCGCGCTTGTCGCGCCCCCGTTTTCTGAAAGTCCGGCAGGCACGTGAGCAGGGCGATGCCATCGTCGTCACGGCCGAAGGCATCGATGACCGCAACACGGCCGAGTCGCTCAAGGGTGCCCGTGTCTTTGTGTCGCGCGCCGCCTTTCCGACGCCAGACGAAGACGAGTTCTACTGGGTCGACCTGATCGGCCTGGATGTGTTCAACCGCGACGGCGCCGCCCTGGGTCGCGTGGTTGATCTGCTGGACACCGGTCCTCACTGTGTGTTGCGCTGCGAGTTCGCCGATGCTGATGGCAAGCCGGCCGAGCGCCTGATCCCCTTCGTGTCGGCCTACATCGACAGCGTCAGCCTGGCCGACCGCCGTATCGTGGCCGACTGGGGTCTGGACTACTGACCCGAGGGCCGCCCATGGCCGTCCGTTTCGACGTCATCACCCTGTTTCCTGAGCTGTTCGGGCCGTTTCAGCATGTCGGCGTCACGCGCCGGGCGTTCGAGCAGCGCCTGGTCGATGTGCACCTGTGGCCGCTGCGCGAGCACGCCGAAGGCGCCTACCGACGGGTGGATGATCGGCCGTTTGGCGGTGGCCCTGGCATGGTCATGCTGGTGGAGCCCCTGGCGCGCTGCCTGGCCGCCATCCGCGCCGAGCAGGCCGCCAGCGGTGCCCCGCGCCTGCCCGTGCTGTTGTTCAGCCCCGCTGGCCGGCCCCTGACCCAGTCGCGCGTGGCCGAACTGGCGCAATCGCCGGGCTGCGTGCTGCTGTGCGGGCGTTACGAGGGCATTGACCAGCGCTTCATCGACGCCCACGTGGACGAAGAGGTCAGCCTCGGCGATTACGTGCTCTCGGGGGGCGAGCTGCCCGCGCTCACACTGATGGACGCCGTGGCCCGGCTGCAGCCTGGTGTGCTGCACGACGCCGCCTCGCACGAGCAGGACAGCTTTTCCAACGGGCTGCTCGACTGCCCGCATTACAGCCGGCCCGAGGTGTTGCGCCTTGCGGCGCGCGATGCGGCCGCATCGGGTGACGCAGGAGAGACGGTCGAGATGCCGGTGCCGCCGGTGCTGCTGTCAGGTCACCACGCCGAGATCGCCCGCTGGCGGCGCGAGCAACAGCTGGCGCTGACGGCACGCCGTCGCCCCGAGCTGATCGAGGCTGCGCGGGCGCGCGGTGAGCTCTCGCGCAAGGATGAAGACTTTCTCCGCGGATTGACGCTATAATCTGCGGTTTTCCGATCCTCTACCCGGCCAACCCGATTTCTTCAGGCGCGGGCACGATCATCTAGGAGCCTCTGATGTCCAACATCATCCAACAGCTCGAGCAGGAAGAAATTGCTCGTCTGAACAAGAACATCCCCGAGTTTGCCCCTGGCGACACCGTGATCGTCAGCGTCAACGTGGTGGAAGGTACACGCAAGCGCGTCCAGGCCTACGAAGGCGTGGTCATCGCCCGGCGCAACCGCGGCCTGAACTCCAGCTTCATCGTTCGCAAGATTTCGAGCGGCGAAGGCGTCGAGCGGACGTTCCAGCTGTACAGCCCGCTGATCGCCGGCATCGAAGTCAAGCGCCGTGGCGACGTGCGCCGCGCCAAGCTGTACTACCTCCGTCAGCGTTCCGGCAAGTCCGCACGCATCAAGGAAAAGCTCGCCTGATCGGCGGGCGCGTGGCGGTGCACCACACGGTCCCGCCACGGTTGCTGCGCTCCTTGCGCTCTCAAGCCGCTCTCGCGTTGGCGACGGCGGCTTTTCTCATGGTCGCTTCATGTCGCTGATCATTGATCCCCGTCGCGCCGATCTGCTCGGGCTGGACGAGCACCTGCCGCCCGTCGACTCGACCCGCTGGTCGCGCGACGCGCTGCTGGACCGCTTCCGTCGTCCGCCGGTCTGGCGGCCGGAGGTCGAGGTCGAGCGCTGGGTGCCCGCAGCCGAGCCGGTGGCCGCGGCCGTGCTGGTGCCGCTGGTCATGCGCGACGAGGCGGCGGTGCTGCTGACCCAGCGCACCTCGCACCTGCGCAAGCACGCCGGACAGATCAGCTTCCCCGGTGGGCGCAGCGAGCCCGACGACCCCACCCCCGTGGCGACCGCCTTGCGCGAGGCCCATGAGGAGATCGGCTTGGCGCCGGAGCGCGTGCAGGTGCTGGGCAGCTTGCCCACCTACACCACGGCCACCGGCTTCATCGTCACGCCGGTGGTGGGCCTGATCGAGCCGGCGCCCCATGAGCATCCGCTGCTGGCGCTGCAGCCCGATCCGGGTGAGGTCGAGGAGGCCTTCGAGGTGCCGCTGCACTTTCTGATGAACCCGCGTCACCACCAGCGCCGCGCGTTCGACTTCGCGGGCAACCAGCTGTCGTTCTTCTCCATGCCCTGGCAGTCAGCGGCTGACAAGGAGTACTTCATCTGGGGCGCGACTGCGGCGATGTTGCGTAATCTGTACCGATTCCTGTCTGCCTGATGCGGGTGCCCATTTCCGGCCATCGGCCAGCGCCCGTGGCAGCTATGATCCCGGCATGAGTTTCTTCGCGGTGCTGTTTGCGCTTCTGGCCGAGCAGCTCAAACCCCTGTCCAACCTCAATCCCATCCACCACGGGCTGGTGGGCTGGGTGCGCTGGGCCGGTCGCAATTTCGACGCAGGCGACGAGGTCCATGCCAAGGTCGTCTGGGGTGTGACCGTGGTGGCGCCGGCCGTGCTGGTGGCGCTGGTCTATGTGCTGATCGACCGCTACAGCACGGTGCTGGCCCTGCTGTTCGACGTGGCCATTCTGTATTTCACGTTGGGCTTTCGGCAGTTCAGCCACCACTTCACCGCCATCCGCGACGCGCTGGAGCAGGGCCGTGAAGACCGTGCGCGCGAGTTGCTGGCCCACTGGCAGAACCTGGACGCCAGCGAACTGCCCCGCACCGAGATCCTGCGCCACGTGCTCGAGTATTCGTTGCTGGCGGCGCACCGCCATGTGTTCGGCGTGTTCTTCTGGTTCGTGGCGCTGTCGACCGTGGGCCTGGGCCCGGCCGGCGCGGTGCTCTATCGCATGGCCGAGTTCGCCAGCCGCTATTGGTCGTACAAGAGCCAGGTCACCGGCACGCCCACGCACGACCGGCTCATGGGTCTGTCGCAAACGCTGTTTTCCTGGCTGGACCACGTCCCGGCCCGCCTGACGGCCTTCGGTTTTGCCGTGGTCGGCAACTTCGAGGACGCGGTGGATGCCTGGCGGCGCCACGCCGTGCTGTGGGTGCGGGCCAACGAGGGCACCATCCTGTCGGCGGCCTCCGGCGCGTTGGGCGTGCGCCTGGGTGGGCAGGTGGCACCCAGCGTGGCCGAGCAGGCACGCGATGTCAGTCGCACCATGACCCAGGGCGACACGCCCGACGTCATCCAGGCGCAGGGCAGCACCTTCGGAGCCGACCCCCAGCCGGCGCACTTGCGCAGCGTGGTGGGCCTGATCTGGCGTTCCGTCGTGCTGTGGATGCTGTTGCTGGCCTTGCTGTCGCTGGCCAACCTCATCGGTTGACGCAGCTGGCCTCGTCTCGCCGCCGGGCCCGCCGTCAACAGGCAGGCAGTGCGCGGGCCCGCGTGAGCCAGTCGCGCAGCGCCCCGACCATGTCGGCCTGGCTGAATGAGCAGCTTTCTTCGGTGAACAGCGCGGCGCTTTCCAGCTGGCTCAGCACGCGCTCGAGCACTTCCAGATAGCGCGCCGGCAGTGCCGGTTGATGCGCGTGCGCGGCGTCGCGCCACTGGCGGGTCAACTCGCTGACAGGCAGGCTGCCGGCGGCAAAGGCATCGAGGGTGGGGGCCAGGGCGGCAAGGCGATCGGTCATGGCGTGACGGGGCGGGGGTCACCAGCGGGGCTGGCTGAGTTCATCGAACAAGGCGGTATACAGGCCCAGCCGCGTCGGGCTGATGTCGCCACGCGCCGCGGCGGCCTGTACGGCGCAGCCCGGTTCCTGGCGGTGTGTGCAGTTGTGGAAACGGCAGTCGGCCACGTGGGGCGCCAGATCGGGCATCAGGCGGGCCAGGTCCATGGGCGCGATGTGGTGCAGACCGAACTCTTGAAAGCCCGGCGAGTCGATCACGGCAGTGGTATGGGCCGCATCCAGCCAGTACCACAGCGAGCTGGTCGTGGTGTGGCGGCCGGAGTTCAAGGCCTGCGAGATCTCGCCCACGGCCGCGGCGGCGTCAGGCAGCAGCGTGTTGATCAGCGTGCTCTTGCCGGCGCCCGAGGGGCCGAGCACCAGCGTGGCGCGGTCTGCCAGCAGCGGCATGACCTGGCTGCGCGCGGCCTCAGCCTCCTGCTTGAGCGAGAGTTCGACCACGCGGTAGCCCATGGCGGTGTAGGGCGTCAGGCGCGCCCGGGCCTGCGGCGCGCCGGGCAGGTCAATCTTGTTGAGCACGATGGTCACCGGGATGTCGGCGGCCTTGGCCGCAATCAGCGCGCGCGTGAGCTGCACCTCGCTGAACACGGGCTCCACGGCGATCCACATCAGCAACTGGTCAAGGTTGGCGGCAAACGATTTGCTGCGCCATTCGTCCTGCCGATACAGCAGGTTGCGCCGGTCGTTGACCGCCACGATGACGCCCTCGTCACCGCCTTCGAGCGTGGGCTGCCAGATGACCCGGTCGCCCACCACAGCTTCGGATGTCTTGCCCCGTGGGTGACAGATCAGGCGCTGCCCGTCGGCTTGCTCGACGATGACGTGGCGCCCATGGGTGGCCACCACCAGGCCCGTCTGACCACTGGCCGGTGCGGCGCGTTCGCGGCCCTTGCGCCCCTGCGCGCCGTGCTGGCTGCGCTTCATGCAGCCAGGGCGTCCACGTGGGCGGCGCAGATGAAATCGTTGATCGACAGGCCACCGACCGAGTGGGTGGACCAGCTCAGTGTGCAGCGGTTGTAGCTCACCTGCATGTCGGGGTGGTGATCCTGTTCGTGGGCAATGGCGGCCACGGCGTTGACGAAGGCCATGGTGGCGTGGAAGTCGGCAAAGGTGAACGTGCGGGTGAGCACGGCGGTGCGGCCATGCCCTTCGAGCGACCAGCCCGCCAACTGGGGCAACAGCGCGGCCTGGGCATCGGGCGCCAGTGCGGGGCCG
>Ga0116211_1001506_pt1 | contig 10904 bp, 10 predicted proteins | sample SaghotsprinmetaG_FD_94484 | JGI IMG/M metagenome (GOLD analysis project Ga0116211, IMG submission 94484) | Hot spring microbial communities from South Africa to study Microbial Dark Matter (Phase II) - Sagole hot spring metaG | ecosystem: Environmental > Aquatic > Thermal springs > Hot (42-90C) ... | reverse complement strand
CGATGCAATCTTTTATTCCAGCCTCTATGCTTGAATATTCGGTATTGGATATGTCCTGCTCCTTTCGTGCTGCATTCACACCACCGTCTACGAGTATCAACTTCACACTCATGTCCTCGATTATGCCTCCGAGGGCATGACGTATTGCTTCAGGCGCATCAACAGTGCCGTACGGCGGTCTTCTCAAGATTATGCTTATGCTTCCCATATGCTCCCCCTATACACCGAAATTTAAAAAAATGGGATTTGACTTGATAACATTGAAGAGCCCTTTCAGAGAGCTCATCTCCCCGCCTTCGACAGAATCCTCTTCCGCAAGACCGCGGAGCTGCATACAGCCTGTTCATATATCGACCTTTAGCCCTCTGCCCACAAGGTCTTCCAGTGTGGACAATGCCTGTGGAACCTGTCCTTTAACAATTGAGAAGACACCATCTCCAGATGCAATAAGCCTCACCTTTTGTCCCTTCTTAAGGGCAGCATCTGCGAGTTTGAATATGGTGTGGGTGTTTTCAAAACTATACGGCGTTGTTGAAAGAAACATCACTATTTCTCTTTGCATTTTAATGCCTCCTTTTACCCGGATATGTTCCTTTTTTTGTTACAGGACAGCATGCAGGAGCTGGAAGCTCCTCTACGTAGTCCTTTTTCAAAAGCTCGATAATGTCAGGGATAATAGGGTCCCTGAGGAAATAACATCTGAGCCTTCCATCCATATAGTAGTCAATTATGCCGTGTGTCCTTAAAAGAGAAAGGTGCTGGGAAACATTAGGCTGGCTTATCTCAAGGAACTCCTCAAAATCGCTCACGCACTTCACTCCTTTTGTAAGTTCTTCGAGTATTCTTATCCTCACAGGATGGGCAATAACTCTCAAAAGCTCAACTCTCTGTCCTAAAGTTCTCATATAGCACTCCTCCTTAGATAAAAGTATAAGAATATTTGAATATATTGTCAATCGATATTATTTCAAGAAAATCATAAAAGAACGCGCTTACATATCAGATACATCTCTCTTGGGATATTTCGTTCAAATATTAAAAGGATTCTTCTTAGGTAAGCCACAGGGATGCGCCATATATCATTTAAATGAAAAATGAGGAAAGAAATTCTTAAGGGAATTTACACAAAATGATTGCCACTACTGAATATACTTTTGTTTGACAAAGGTGCTGTTTTTCATTTAACATTGACAAAATTCGTACCTAAATTTTTAATCTAAAAAACAATTATGTACTTTCAAGACCTAATATTAAAACTGCACGATTTTTGGTCAAAAAATGGCTGCATTCTGCTCCAGCCGTATGATATGGAAGTTGGAGCAGGGACGTTTCATCCGGCTACTTTTTTCAGGGTTCTTGGACCAGAGCCATGGAAGGCGGCTTATGTAGAGCCCTCAAGAAGGCCCGCAGACGGAAGATACGGGGAAAACCCGAACAGGCTTCAGCATTACTACCAGTATCAGGTAATACTAAAGCCGTCCCCATTGGAATGTCAGGAGCTATATCTGGAGAGTTTAACTCATCTCGGCATAGATCCCTTGAAGCACGATATCCGCTTTGTTGAAGATGACTGGGAATCCCCAACTCTCGGCGCATGGGGGCTCGGATGGGAGGTATGGCTTGATGGAATGGAGATAACGCAGTTCACATACTTCCAGCAGGTTGGAGGCATAGACCTTAAGCCTGTTTCTGTTGAAATAACTTATGGACTTGAAAGAATAGCAATGTATCTTCAGGAGATAGATAATGTGTTTGAGATAGAATGGCGAAGAGGAATCAAGTATGGCGAGATACATAGACAGGGAGAGGTGGAGTTTTCAAGATTCAATTTTGACTATGCGAATACTGAATTATTAATAAAACAATTTGAAGAATATGAAATGGAATCGAAAAGAATGAATGAATTAGAATTGGTTCTTCCTTCTTACGAATATTGCCTCAAATGTTCTCATACCTTCAATCTTCTGGATGCAAGAGGTGTTTTGTCCGTGACAGAGAGAACTGGTTATATTGCAAGGGTAAGGGCTCTGGCTAAGCTATGCGCCGAGGCATTTTTTAAACAGAGAGAAGAGATGGGTTTTCCGCTTCTAAATAAATCATAAAGAGCTATGGATTTAATTAACACTCAACACACATTGATACTTGAAGTAGGGACAGAAGAAATTCCAGCAAGATTTCTACCATCAGCTATTGCCAAGTTGAAAGAAAATGCTGAAAGGCTCTTTTCAGAATATAGGCTGCCTTGCAGTTCTATAAAATCCTATGCAAGTCCGAGGAGATTAGCTCTAATTGCAGAAATTGATAGCTTGCAGCAGGCAAAAGAGGCAGAAATATGGGGGCCTCCTGTCAATGCGGCATATGATAAAGACGGCAAAGCGACAAAGACTGCGGAAGCCTTTGCCAAATCAAGCAAAGTAACTGTAGAGAGCTTAATCAAAAAAGAAAAAGGCAAAGGAATATACGTTGTTGCAGTTGTAAAGGAAGAAGGAAAGCAAACGTCTGAACTGCTCCCTGAAATCCTTCCGAAATTAATACTTTCGCTTAATTTTCCAAAGTCCATGAGATGGGGGAATGGCAACTTAAGATTTGTCAGGCCAATTCACTGGATACTCGCAATTTATAACAACAATAAGATTGTCTTTGAGATAGACGGAATAAAGAGCAGCAATATTACGAGAGGTCACAGATTTCTGTCTCCTGCTGACTTTGAAATAAAGGATGACAAGACATATATAAATTTCCTCAGAAACAATTTTGTCATCCTTGACCCTGAAGAGAGGCGAAGGATGACGCTTGATGACATAAAAAGATTGGCTTCGTCAGTAAATGCATATTTAGTAAGAGATGACGAACTATTAGAGCATATTATATATCTAATTGAGTATCCAACACCTGTGCTCGGAACCTTCCCTTCTGATTATTTAAACCTACCCAAAGAATTATTAATAACAGTAATGAAGGGGCACCAGAAATATTTTGCACTTCAGGACGAATATGGCAATCTCGCGAACCATTTCATCGTTGTCAGCAATACAAAACATGAAAATAAAGACATTATCAAAGCAGGCGCTGAAAAGGTTATTAAGGCAAGATTTGAAGATGCAAGGTTTTATTATGAGGAAGACAAAAAAATTCCTTTGATTGAAAGAGTCGAGGAATTAAAAAAGGTCATATATCATGAAAAACTTGGCAGTCTTTATGGCAAGACACAGCGTATAGCCTTAATTGCAGACTTCATGGCTGACAGTTGCTTTAAGCAGCCTGAACAGTTCAAACAAGATGTTAATGCAGCAGCTATTCTTTCAAAGGCAGACCTTATATCAGGAGTTGTCGGAGAATTTCCTGAACTCCAAGGAATAATGGGCAAATATTATGCGTTGAATGACGAATACAAAAAAGAAATAGCTGTTGCGATATCCGAACAATACATGCCAGCACATTCCAGAGACAGACTTCCGGAGAGCAATATAGGGGCGGTTCTTAGTCTGTCTGACAAGATAGACAATATAGTATCTTTTTTTATATTGGGATTAACCCCTACAGGCGCTGAGGATCCATTTGCATTGAGAAGGCAGGCACTTGGGATTATTTCCATTTTGATCGAAAAAAGATACAGCCTAAGCATTGGTAAATTGCTCGAAAAGTCCTTGCAGATATTTGAAAATATTCCAGAACTAAATTCATTATTGGTTGACCGTAAATCACAGCTATTGAATACCCTAATGCAGTTTTTTGAACAAAGGGTTGAATCTCTTTTCCTGTCGCAGGATTATCCTTCTGATTCTATATCGGCTGCGATGAGTTATGTAAAGGATAGACCGCTTCGTGCTGTGAAGGAAATGCTCGATGCAATAAAAAAACTTAAAGAAGATTATCAATATCAGGCATTTCTGCTTGCTATTAAGAGGATTAACAACATTTCTCCCAAAAATAAAGTTCCGCCTGTAAACACCATACTCTTTGTACAGGATGAAGAGAAAGAGCTTTATGAGAAAGCTATGTTAATAGCTCCGCAAATAAACTCCATGGTTGAGGATGAAAGATACTACGATGCTGCCAAGGTTTTAATGACTCTCAATGATAACATAAATCTATTCTTTGACAAAGTGCTTGTTATGGATAAAAGAGAGGATATAAAAAATAACAGATTGTCATTAATCAATCAAATTAAAACGCTTGCCCTTGGGATATTCGATTTCTCAAAACTGCAGTGAAGATCTAAATATATCTTATCTTGCCATCTCCCTTTTCTATGCTTCCTATTAAATAGGCATTACAGCCGATTTCTTTGAGCCTTGAAATGGCAATCTCCGAGTCTTTTTTGTCTATGACCACAATATAACCAACTCCCATATTAAATGTTTTTTTCATATCCTCTTCAGGTACATTGCCGATTTTTTGAATAAGTCTAAATATCACTGGTGTCTCCCAAGAGTCTTTTAAAATAACTGCTCTTAACCCATCTTTTAGAATCCGCGGCAAATTTCCAACTATACCACCGCCTGTAATATGAGCCATGCCATGAATATCGATTTCACCCTTCAATGCATTGAATGCCTTTACATATATCTTCGTGGGCTTAATGAGTTCATTTCCGATAGCAGCGCCAATCTCTGGAACATTTGTATCAATCTTGAATTTCGCTGCATCAAAAAATACCTTTCTTGCAAGGGAATAACCATTGCTGTGAAGGCCGCTCGATGCTATGCCTATAATGGCATCTCCCTCTTGAATCTTCGAGCCGTCTATGATTTTATCTTTATCCACGACTCCGACTGCAAAACCTGCAAGGTCATACTCATCTTCTTGATAAAAACCCGGCATTTCCGCAGTCTCTCCTCCTATAAGTGCACATCCTGCTTCCATGCAACCTGATGCTATTCCCTTTACAACTTCACTGTGTTTATCTGCCTTAAGCCTTCCAGTTGCAAAGTAGTCAAGGAAAAACAATGGCTCAGCACCAAGAGTGAGGATGTCATTCACACACATGGCAACAAGATCGATTCCAACTGTGTCGTGCTTGTCCATCATGAATGCAATCTTGAGTTTTGTCCCTACACCATCAGTGCCGCTCACAAGCACTGGTTCTTTATACTTTGAGGTGTTTAGTTTGAATAAGGCTCCGAATGAGCCTATATCTGTCATTACCTCAGTCCTAAATGTTTTTTTTGCAAATGGAGCGATTAGGCTAACGAACCTGTCTCCTTCTTCTATATCGACCCCGGATTTTTTATATGTTATCTCTTCCATTAAACTTACCTCAAACAATCTTCATGCTTATATCAACAGCCCTTGCAGAGTGCGTCAATGCTCCGATAGATATTATATCAACTCCTGTCTCCGCAATACTCCTCACATTTTCAAGATTCACATTTCCAGACGCCTCGAGCAATATCCTGTGATTTTTAGAGTCTCTAATTTTCACAGCCGCTTTCATGTCTTCGATAGACATATTGTCGAGCATTATCGCTTCAGGTTCAAAATGCAGAGCCTCTTTAAATTCACCAAGATTTTTTACTTCAACTTCAATTTTTAATAGATGATGCGCCTTTTTGGCAAGAACTACAGCATTGCTTATGCTTCCTGCTATTTTTATATGATTGTCTTTTATCAAAACGCCGTCATAAAGTCCAAACCTGTGATTGATGCCGCCCCCCACACTAACGCCATATTTTTCCATAAGACGCATGCCAGGGATTGTTTTTCGAGTGTCGGCAATTTTTGAATGCAGTCCTTTAGCTTTATTAGCATAACTATTTGTTAATGTTGCAATTCCGCATATGCGCTGTAGTATATTTAGGGAAATCCTTTCACCGGAAAGAAGTGCTCTTGCATTGCCTGAAATCTCTGCTACAACATCGCCTTTTTTTATACCGACTCCTTCCTCAAAAAAGACCTTTATGTTAATAGACGGATCAATTGCAGCGAATACCTCCTTTACAAAAGGCATTCCTGCAAGGATAAACTCTTCTTTGGCAATAATATGAGCTTTTGCTTGTGCATTTTCTGGGATAATAAAAAAAGAGGTTATATCACCATGCCCTATATCCTCAAGCATAAAAAAGCGAATTGTATCCCTTAAAAGTTCTTTTATAATCACTTGATTTTATTCCTTAGCTCTTTTTAAACATTGAAAACAATCCGAATATCCCTCCTGCAACAGCGCCAATCGCAAGAGCGGATTTCCAATCAAGAAGAGTGGTTACATTGCCATTTATATTATTGCCTATCATTAATATGGATGTGCTGTTATTAGAATTTATCTCTTTTGCGGCAATAACTCCAACTGCGCTCCTGTTGATGTCCGCATGTCCAGTAGAAACAGAAACAGGGGAAAATGAAAAATTTAAATTGGTTGTTTCACCTGCAGCTACAATCCCTATGCTCTGGTTTAATGATAGATTTGACCCTCTTATTAATACCGCTGCCCCCTGTGTGGCTTCTATACGCTCTCCGTCAATGCTCAATGCTCCGACCTGCTGCAATTCTATATGACCGCCTTCAGCAGATCTTACAGTGCTCTGCCTTATGTTCAGAAACTCTGCCTCAACCATATCAAGGCTCTTGCCTTCTACTTCGATTATATTTTTATCCATTTAATAGACCTCCTTTGGGTTATTTTGCAGGTAGTAAATGCTATATGACTGTTTTTAGAAGCCTTAAATTCTCTTCTATCTTCGTCTTTTTCTGTATCAGGTCATCAAATTTATTTTTCTCCTTTTCAACCACATCTTTTGGTGCATTCTTCAGAAAATCCTCGTTTAAGAGCTTTTTGTTTATAATGGCTATTGAATCATCCGATTTATCCAATTCCTTCTGGAGCCTTTTGATTTCTGCCTCTATATCCAAAAGCCCTTCGATAGGGACATATATCTCCATGTTCTCTTTTACAGAAACAGCAGAGCCTTTTATTTGCTCAACGTGCTCCCCGATATTTATCTCGCTGCACCTCGTTAATTTCATTATAGCAGGGACGTTCATTTTTAAAATCTCCTCAGCATCTTTTGAAAGGGTTTTTATACCAGCCCTTATAGAAGGCTGAATGTTAAGTTCCCCCCTTATGCTCCTTAAAGCTGCAACAGCGTCTATTACATGATTCATCTTCTCCTCTGCCTCAATATCCCTTGTCATATCCATCGGATAAGAAGAAAGCATAATGCTTTCCTTTTTCTCAAAAACCTCATTCCATATTTCCTCTGTGACAAACGGAATGAAAGGGTGAAGTAGTTTCAAAACTTTTTGCAGGACAAAAATCAGGCAATTTACAACTCTGACCTTATCATCGTCGCTTCCTTGGTACAATACTGGTTTTACAATCTCTATGTACCAATCACAGAATTCATGCCATACAAAATGGTATATGTTTCCTGCAGCATCATTGAACCTATAATCTTTTAGATTTCTATTTGCTTCCTCTGCTGCAAATGCCAATCTGCTCAATATCCATCTTTCTGGCATTGCAGATTCTGATTTAAAAATTCCTTGATAAAAATCTTCACTTTGGAGTTCTGGTTTTTTTATTTCGTTTTTAGCATTAATAATAAACTTTGTAGCATTCCACAATTTATTAATAAAATGTCTGTATCCCTCTACCCTATCCTCAGAAAATCTGACATCCCTTCCCTGCGCAGCAAATGCAGCGAGTGTGAATCTAAACGCATCTGCGCCATATTTTTCTATCATTACGAGAGGGTCAACCACATTGCCCTTTGACTTGCTCATCTTCTGCCCTTTAAGATCCCGAACAAGGGCGTGTATATATACATCCCTAAAAGGCACATCTCCCATAAACCTCATGCCCATCATTATCATGCGGGCTACCCAGAAAAAGATTATATCAAACCCTGTTACGAGCACGCTTGTAGGATAGAATGTTTTTAGATCATTAGTCTCATTAGGCCATCCTAAAGTAGAAAAAGGCCATAGGGCTGATGAAAACCATGTATCAAGAACATCCGGATCTCGGATTATGTTTTTACTGCTGCATTCTGGGCATTCAGTTAAATCATGTCTGCTGCATATCGGCTTAATGTTTTTTGAAATCCTCATAACCCTTGAGTTTCTTATTATCTCGTCATGGCTTAAGCCAAACAGTCTTAGTTCAGAATATGTGCCGCTTGAAATCAATCTGCCGCCTAAAAGCTTAACTGGTTCATAAAATATATGCTCTAATATTTCTCCCTGAGGCTTTCCATTTTCACCTGTGCAGTCAGGACAATACCATACTGGTATCTGGTGCCCCCACCATATCTGACGGGATATGCACCAGTCCTTGATATCTTTCATCCATGCAAAGTAGTTATTTTCCCATGATTCGGGTATGAACCTTATGCTTTTATTACTAACAGCCTTCACAGCCTCTGATGCAATGCTCTCTGTCTTTACATACCACTGGATTGTAAGAAACGGCTCGATAGCGGTCTTGCATCTATAACAATGTCCGACTGAATGATTGTGTCTTTTCTCTCCCTCCAACAGTTCAAGTTCTTTTAAATCATTTATAACTCTTTTTCTGCACTCGTATCTGTCAAGTCCAAAGTATCTCTCTCCTGCCTCTTTTGACATTGAACCATCTTCTGTTATTACGCTTATAAAGGGGAGCTTATGGCGATTGCCTGTTATCTCGTCATTAAAGTCGTGGGCTGGCGTTATTTTTACAGCCCCTGTGCCAAAAGCAGGGTCAACATCAGGATCAGCAATAATAGGAATCTTTCTGCCAACGAGTGGAAGGTCAATAACTTTGCCAATAATGTGTTTATACCTCTCATCTTCTAAATGAACAGCAACAGCAGTATCTCCCAACATTGTTTCGGGCCTCGTTGTTGCTACTGTAATGCAATCAACAGCCTTAGTTTTTTGTTCTCCAGCCAAAGGATACTTTATAAAATAAAGCTTTCCTTCTAAGTCTTTATATTCAACCTCAAGGTCTGAAAGGGCAGTTCTGCATCTCGGACACCAGTTAATAAGACGGGCATCCCTGTATATCAATCCGTCCTCAAATAATCTGACAAATACCTCCCTGACAGCCGATGAGAGTCCTTCGTCCAATGTAAACCTCTCACGAGACCAATCGCAGGAAGTTCCAAGTTTTTTAAGCTGGTATATTATCCTTCTGCCATACTCGGACTTCCACTTCCAAACCCTTTCAATAAATGCATCCCTGCCTAATTTATGCCTGTCAATGCCCTCTTTTGAAAGCTCTCTTTCCACAACATTCTGGGTTGCGATGCCAGCATGGTCTGTGCCTGGAAGCCATAAAACATTATAGCCCGACATCCTTTTCCATCTCGCAAGAATATCTTGAATTGTTGCATTCAGGGCATGACCCATATGGAGAGAGCCTGTAACATTGGGCGGAGGAATCACTATGCAAAAAGGCGGCTTTGCTGAGTCCACATCAGCAATAAAATATCCATTTTTTTCCCAGAATGAATACCACTTATCCTCAATCTCTGCTGGAATATAGCTTCCTTTAAAATTTTTCATACTGTCTCTGATATTATCCTTTCTATCTCTTTTTTTATTATCTTTTCTGCTGCATCAGAAATAATGCTTTTTATGGATACACCAATTTCAACCTTCAAGGATTGCGTCAGATCGTTTCTCAACTCATTTGATATATTTTCGACAATATTTGGAGCATTTTCTGCTATTATCTGCCCTATGGAGTCCCTCGCTGCAGAATAGATGCACTTTAAAACATCATCTTTATTTATTAAGCCTTTTATCTCTTCAGCGATAACATAATTTGCCATTGAATTAGACTCAAACTCCTCATCGGGCATTTGATTATTCTGCTTTTCATCTGCTATCGGGACATCCTCATCCCACTTAATTTCTTCTGCCCTAATCGATATTTCTTCTGAGGTTTTTGGTGAAATATTTGGCGAACTTAATTCCTCGCTGCTGCCTTCTACCAAGCCCTTGACCTTGCGTATCAGTTCGTTTGATTCAAATGGCTTGACGATAAAGCCATCAGCGCCTATGGATTTTGCATGCTTTTCATCAAGTAGATCAAATGCGCCAGCCATAAGGACTACTGGAATATGCTTAGTTTCAGCGCTTTTTTTTATTTTCTCACATAACTGGTATCCGTTTAGTTTAGGCATCTCCGTATCTGCAAGCACAATATCAGGCAGAAAATAGATCAGTTCATGAACAGCCTGCTCGCCGTCGTTAACTGTTTTTATCTCGAAGTTTTCTGGCATGAGAACATCTTTAACAAGACGTTGAATTGTTGGACTATCGTCAGCCAAAAGAATTTTATACGAACCTGTCTTTTTCATTGTTTATAGGGAATGCAATCAAGATTTCTTTTTGCTTCTGTAATCTTCTATAGCCTTTTTAAGGGCATCTGCTCCCAAGTTAGAGCAGTGCATCTTTTGAGGCGGCAGGCCGCCTAATTCCTGCGCCACTGCCTCTTTTGATAAAGCTAAAGCCTCGTCTAATGTCTTGCCCTTTACCATCTCAGTAATCATACTGCTCACTGCAATAGCTGCTCCGCAGCCAAATGTCCTGAACATTGCATCCACTATCCTGTCATTTTCTACTTTTATAAATATCTGCATTGCGTCTCCGCATGTTGGGTTGCCTTCCATGCCTATGCCGTCAGCATCAGCCATTTCCCCTACATTTCTCGGATTCATAAAATGATCCATTACCTTTTCAGAATACATTTAATCTATACCCCCTTTTTTATCCTGTATAGCATTTTTCTCCTTCACTGCCTTCACCCCATCCCTTTGCAAAAGGGGACATCTCCCTCAACCTCGAAATAACATTTGGAAATTCAGCAATAAAATAATCTAAGTCTTCATCTGTGTTATCTATGCCGAGGCTGAATACAATGGAGCCTTGAGCAAGGGCAGAAGGGATTCCAATTGAAAGCAATATAGGCGAAGATT
>Ga0116211_1001479_pt1 | contig 11025 bp, 12 predicted proteins | sample SaghotsprinmetaG_FD_94484 | JGI IMG/M metagenome (GOLD analysis project Ga0116211, IMG submission 94484) | Hot spring microbial communities from South Africa to study Microbial Dark Matter (Phase II) - Sagole hot spring metaG | ecosystem: Environmental > Aquatic > Thermal springs > Hot (42-90C) ... | reverse complement strand
CTACATCCGTCGCCGCGCCATTCGCCATCTCGAGAAGGGACGGGTGATTATTCTCGCCGGGGGTACTGGCAATCCCTACTTTACCACCGACTCGGCAGCCGCCCTCCGCGCCGCCGAGATCCACGCTCAGGTGATCCTGATGGCCAAAAATGGCGTGGATGGGATCTACAGCGCTGACCCGCGTCGCGATCCCAGCGCGGTGAAGTTTGATCACCTGACCTATATGGAGGCGCTTAATCGCGGCCTCACGGTGATGGATAGCACCGCCCTGACGTTCTGTATGGATCACGATATTCCGCTGATTGTGTTCAATGCCCTGGAACCGGGCACCATCGAGCGGATCGTGCTCGGACAGCACGTGGGGACCCTGGTTAGCAAGAGCCTCCCGGAACGCATGCCCGTGCCGGAGGTGTAATACCATACGGAATTGAGTGGTCGAGACGCGCACCAGCCGGAGCGCAGCGAAACGCTACTCCGGCTCTCCGCAATCCAATATCTGCAATCTCAACCGGTGCCGCGCGCGTGCAGGCGAGCTATGCGAGGAGAGCGTGATGGTCAACGATGTCTTACGCGAATATGAGGCCAATCTGAAGAAGGCCACCGAGGCCCTGCGGCACCACCTGGCAACGATCCGCACCGGCCGCGCCTCCGCCGGGCTGGTCGAGCATCTGCACGTTGAAGCCTATGGCGCGCCGATGGCCCTCAACCAGCTCGCCAATATCTCGGTGCCCGAGGCCCGCCTGATCGTCATTCAACCCTACGATGCGGGGCTGATCAAGGCGATTGAGAAGGCGATTCAGCAGTCAGATATCGGGATCAATCCCAGTAACGATGGGCGGGTGATCCGCCTGGCCATCCCCCCGCTGACCGAGGAACGCCGCCGCGAATTGGTGAAGGTGGTACGCCACCGGGTTGAAGAGGTGAAGGTCTCGGTGCGTAATCAGCGCCGGGATGCGATGGACCAGCTCAAGGAGCTTGAGGCCGAGAAGTTGATCGGCGAGGACGAACTCAAGCGCGCCCAGGAACGGGTCCAGCAATTGACTGATAAATGTATCGCCGACCTCGACGCGATTGGCAAGGATAAAGAAGCCGAGGTCATGGCGGTCTGAGCCACGACGGGCGGAGAGCAGGCTATGAGCACGGCTGCTGATGGTGGACGCGAGAGCAAGACCCCTCAACACATCGCAGTGATTATGGATGGAAACGGGCGCTGGGCGCGCCAGCGAGGGCTCCCGCGACTCGCGGGCCATCGGGCCGGTACTGAGAATATCCGCGCTATCGTGAGCGAGGCCGATCGGCTCGGGGTGCGCTATCTGACCCTCTATGCCTTCTCTACCGAGAACTGGTCCCGACCATCGGTTGAGGTGCAGGGCCTGATGCAGATCCTGAGCGATTTCATTGACCGCGAGACGCGCGCCCTCCACGAGCAGAATGTCCATTTGCGACACCTCGGGCGGCTGGAGGGCCTCAGCGCGCGTCTGGCCGAAAAGGTGCGCTATGCTATCGATCTGACCCGCCATAACACCGGCCTGACCCTGGCAATCGCCTTTAACTACGGCGGACGCGCAGATATTGTTGATGCTGTGCGGAAGATTGTGGCCTCAGGGGTCAGCCCCGATGAGATCGATGAGCAGTTGATCAGCGCCAATCTGTATACCGCCGGGATGCCCGACCCTGATGTGATCATCCGCACCAGCGGCGAACGGCGGATTTCGAACTTTCTTATCTGGCAGGCAGCCTACAGTGAGTTCTGGTTTACCCCCGTCTTCTGGCCCGACTTCCGGCCAGAACACCTCCAGCAGGCCGTCAGCGAGTACGGGCGGCGCCAGCGCCGCTTCGGCGGACTCATCTCCGAGTAGCTCAAGCTCGCTCGTCCGGCGTCTGCTTAGTGTTGTGATCCTGATCCCGCTGATCGTCGCCGTGGCCTGGTGGCCCTGGGCAACGGCCGGCTTTGTGGCCCTCTGCGTTGTGCTGGCGATTGTTGAGCTGTTCGGCCTGCTGCGCCAGGGGGGCTTCGCGCCGCGCCGCGTTCCCGGGATTGCGCTAGGCGTGGCCTTCTGCGCCGCGGCGGCGCTGCAACCCTTCACCGACCTGAGCCTCGCCGGTCTGACCCTGGCCCTTGGCCTTATGGCGACCCTGGTGTATGAGTTCACCCAGTCCGATCGTAGTACCAGTTTGCAGAACTGGGCGCTCACCTTCACCGGCGCGGCTTATATCGGCTGGCTGTTGAGCGCGTTTATTCTGCTGCGCCAGCTCGATACGCCCCTGCACGCCGGTCTGCTGGCGCCGCTGAACATTCCTCCCGGCGCGGCCTGGGTCTTTCTGGTGCTGGCGATCACCTGGGTCCAGGATAGCGCGGCCTACTTTGTGGGTCGCTCAATCGGGCGCACCCGCATGGCCCCGATCCTCAGCCCTAAGAAGACCTGGGAAGGGTTTGCCGGAGGGCTGGTCGCCTCCATCCTCACCGCCGCGGCGGCTGCGCCGATCCTGGGCCTGCCGATCAGCCTCGTCAGCGCCGCGCTGATCGGCGCAGCCGCAGGGATCGCCGGGCCGCTCGGCGATCTCGGCGAGTCGCTCATCAAGCGCCAGGTGGGCGTGAAAGACTCCGGCACGCTCATCCCCGGTCACGGCGGTATTCTCGACCGCATGGACAGCCTGCTCTTCACTGCGCCGGTGATCTATTTCACGATTCTCTTGACTCTGGCGCGCTGATTCGCTACACTATACTGAGTGTTGGACACCCATCCCCCGCCGGGAGGGGCATGGGGAAACCGGGTTGCCCCACCTGCCAACCAGCGCCGGGGTCGCCTGACACCCCGCTGAGCGGGCAGGGGTACGGGCAAACCCGGTTTCCCTTCTTTTTATATCAGACGCCTGTATGGGAAGGTGGTTGGGGAAACCCGGTTTCCCCATATGTGCGCGTTAGGCCCCCTTCGCGGAGCCCACAACGCCAGAATGAAACCCTCCCCTCAGGGAGGGGCGTGGGGAAACCAGGTTTCCCCACAGATTCAGGTCGCTGGCATATAGATCAATCAACGATGTGATCTGTATGCCCCCGTCGCTATTTCAGAAACGTTTCAACCGGGCCTGGCAGCCTCAATATCAGCTCCACACCTCCACAGAGCGATCGGGTGGGGCCGTTGAGCACCTGTCAGGTTAGAGTGCCCGGGTCCAGAACAATTCCTTCTCTGGAGATTCTATGCTCACTCTGGCGAGCATTGCAGCCGCTCCGGTCCAGCAGGCCGCCGAGCAGAGCGGAGGCAATCCGCTGGTAGCGATTGGCGCCTTCTTGCTGATGCTCGGCTTGCTTGTGGTTATTCACGAACTCGGGCACTTCCTCACTGCAATCTGGATGGGGATCAAGGTTGATGAGTTCGGGATCGGTTTTCCGCCGCGGATGCTGACGCTGTTCAAGCGAAACGGCGTGACCTATACCTTGAACTGGTTGCCCCTCGGCGGCTTTGTGCGCTTTGCGCAGACCAGTGAGGGGGCGAGTGACCCGCTCTACGGCGCTGGCGGCACGCTGGCGGCGGCCCCGCCATGGCGCCGGATTCTGGTGATGGTGGCCGGCCCGCTGATGAACCTGCTGCTGGCCATGCTGATCTTCGCCGTGCTCTTCAGCGCGCTCGGCGTTCCGACCCCCACCGGCGCCCAGGCGATCAGCCAGGTCTTCCCTGATACCCCGGCCGCCCAGGCCGGTTTCCGGCCCGGCGATGAACTGCGCGCCCTCGATGGCCGCTCTGTGGAGAACCCGGCAGTGATCGGAGAGGTGGCCCGCGCCAATCGTGGCACGCCGGTGACCGCAACGGTGCTGCGCGATGGGGCAGAAGTGACCCTGGTGGTGGTTCCCGGCCCCTGGACTTCGCCGGAAGGGAAGAGCTTTGACTCGGGCTTCGGCTTCAGCTATGGCCCCGTGGTCGAGCAGGTGCAGGTTGGGCCGCTCGCGGCCGCCTGGCGCGGCGTGACCTACAGCCTGGAGTTGACCGGCCGTATGGTGAAGGCCCTGGCGGGTCTGCCGGCTTCGATCCTCGGCCTGTTCTCCCCCGAGCCGTCGCCCGAAGGCGGGCCGATCGGGCCGGTGGGCATCGCCCGCGCCACCGGTGAGGTGATCCAGCAGCCCGGCGGGTTCGCGGCCTTCTGGAACCTGGCTGCGGTTCTGAGCCTCAACCTGTTCTTGTTGAACCTGCTCCCCATCCCTGCCCTCGATGGGAGCCATATCATTTTCGCGCTGGTTGAGTGGCTGCGGGGCGGCAAGAAGGTGCCCCCGGAAAAAGAGGCCCTGGTCCACGCCATTGGCTTTGCCGCGCTGATGGGCCTCATGGTGCTGATTACGGTCAACGATGTGCTCAACGCGATCCGCGGCCTGCCGGTGCTGGGTGGGGGTTGATGATCCGGGCCAGTGAAGTTGCCGAATATGTGTACTGCGCCCGCGCCTGGTGGCTGCGCCGGGTCGCCGGGCTGGCGCCGGAGGGGCAGGAGCGCCGCGCCCGCGGCGTGGCCCTGCACGTGGCCCACGGGCGCAGGGTGGCCCTGAGCGCGATTGCCCTGTGGACCGGGTTGGCCCTGCTGGCCGGCGGCGTGCTGTTGCTGGCGGTGGGACGTTGATCGGACCATGCTCGGGGCTATCGTTCTCAGCCTGGCCGCGCTCTTCCTGGCCCTGGCCCTCGTGCTGCGCCGGCGCGCCGGCCTGCCGTGGGGCCGGATCGCTGCTACTGATGTGGGTGTGGGCCGACCGCTGGAACGGCCCCTCGTGGCGGCACGCTACAGGCTGACCGGCAAGCCTGACTACCTGATCGAACGTGGCGGGGTTCTGATCCCGGTTGAGGTGAAACCGGGGCGGCAGGCGCTCCAGCCCTACGACGCCGACCTGATGCAACTGGCCGCCTACTGTCTGCTGGTGGAAGAGACCACGGGCCGCGCCCCGCCCTACGCTGTGCTACGCTACGCCAACGCCACCTTCCGCCTCGAGTATCGGCCCGACGTGCGCCGACGCCTCCTGGCGCTGATCGCCGATATGCACGCCCTCCTCGACGCCGACGATGTTGCCCGTAGTCACGACGATCCGCGCCGCTGCGCCGCCTGCGGCTTCCGGGGGGTGTGCGACGACGCGCTCGCCGATGGGTAAGTTGCCTTCGGATGAAACGTGTAGAGGCGCAGCGGCGCTGCGCCTCTACGCCCCAACCCTCCCCTCAGGGAGGGGAATGGGGAAACCGGGTTTCCCCGTGTCCCAACCGCTCTTGGGAGCGGCTGGCGCCCCTACAGGCAGGGGCACGGTTCGACAAGCTCACCACAGGTGGGGAAACCCGGTTTCCCCGTATGTTCACCTCAGCCGTCCATGCGGCTACGCCGCACACCGACAAGATGAACATGAGTTTTTCTTGGGAGGGCTGCGCCCTCCCAAACCCTCCCCGCCGGCGGGTTGTTTCCTGGGAGGGCTGCGCCCTCCCAAACCCTCCCCGCCGGCGGGCTATGTTCACCTCAGTTCCAACTGGTATAATACTCCGCAGAGGGGATGGGGAAGCGGCGTTCTCCACTCCCGTGGGCCTGTTCGAACCCTGCCCCAGCCCGAGAGGGGAGACCAGAGCCGCGCGGGGGCGTTCCGATGCCGAGGTCGCGCGGCACCCGGCCGCCTGCGTCGGCCTGACCCTGCTGCGACGGCGGGGCATCCGGGGACGGGCCGGTGCTTGCAAGACGTTACGTCACACTCGCATACCCTTTCGCCCCGCCCTTCGACGGGATCTGTGCTATGATATTGGAGCGTAGCGCCCTGATCGCCAGGCTGCAAGAACGCCTCGCCGGTGAGATCGAAGCTGCCGAGCTGGCCCAATGGGCCTTCGACCGGTTCTACGAGCTGGATCAGGGCATGCTGGCAGTGCACGAAGCAGACATTGATGTGATTGCCGATGTGCTCGACAACCTGCTGTTTGCCGATGACACGCGCTTCGCGCTGGACGAAACCGACTTGCGTCGGCTGATCGCCCGGCTTCAAGAGCCATGAAGATCCGCCAACATCCACGGATGCGGGGAATCCTGGTCGGCGACGAAGTGTATTCCTATCCCCACAAGATTTTCGCCCGCGTCGCTGATGTCTTCCCTGCCGCCGTTTGTGTCAAGGTCGGCATCCTCTCCATTGATGAGCCAATGGAGATCACCCTGGCCCCACAACTCTGGCGCGCTGACGATATTGAAAACCTCTCGGTGTGCCGGTACTGCGGCTGCCGGGAGAACATTCGCACCATCAGCGGTACCGGCATTCCCTTTCGCGTCTGCGCTGCCTGTAGCGCTCCGAGCGACGACCCGACCGCTCCTTCCGTCGCCTGATATCAATGCCTACCGATCCGGCGTACTTGCGGCCGTACATGTCAAGCTGGTTGAGTACGCGGATCGGCAGTGCCGAGTTGCGGCCCGGCGCAGTGTTTTCCTGCCAGGCGACGGTGCTCTACGCCGACCTGCGGGGGTTCACCCGTCTGACGGCGCTGTTCACCACGCTGCCTGATGGCGCCAGGCACCTCCACACCGCGCTGAACCACTGCTACGCCGTGCTGGTCGAGACGGTGGCCAACCACGGCGGTGATGTGTCGGCCATCGCCGGGGATGCCCTCACCGCCTGGTGGCCCAACCGGTCCGATGTAAGCGTGGCGCGCCAGTGCGCTGCGGCCCTGCTCGCCGCCGTTGACGCCTTGCCGCCCCTCGATACGCCGGCCGGCCCCTTTCGCTTCTATCTGCGTATTGGTGTCGGGGTCGGAACGGTCCACGCCATCCTTGCCGGTTTGCCGGACTATGGCGTGCACCTGACCCTGCTGGGGCCGGCGCTGCTGGCGGCGGCAGCGGCCGAACGCGCCGCGGGGGTGGGCCAGGTCGTTGTGGCTGACGAGAGCGCCCCTGCGGCTGAGCAGACGCATTTCCAGGCAGGCGAGCCGGGCCCGCCTCTGCAGAACGATGACTTCCTCCCCCGGGCCCTCGCCGAGCGCCTGCGGCGCCAGGCGCCCATTGCCGAATACCGGACCTGCGTTCCCGTGTTTGCGGGGTTCACCCTGCCGGCGCAGCCGCGCGATCTGCACCTGCTGGTGAGCCAGGTGCAGGCGGCGGCGCAACGGTGGGGCGGCTGGCTCAACGAAATCGAGGTGGGCAACAAAGGGGCCGTGCTGGTGCTGCTCTTTGGCGGGCCGCTGGCGCGGGGCGCCGACGCCGTTCGGGCCGTGGGATGCTGTCTGGAGTTGCGCGAATCCGGGCTGATAACCCGCGCCGGGATCACCCAGGGCCTGCTCTACCTGGGCACGGTCGGCGGCGCGGAGCGGCGCGTGTATACGGCCCAGGGCGATGAGATGAACCTGGCGGCCCATTTGATGCAACGCGCCGCCGAGGGCGAGATCCTGGTCTCGGGGCGCGTGCGCCACGAGGTGCAGGGACACTACCGCACCAGCGAGCCGATCCTGCTGGCCACCAAAGGCCACTGCGAGGGTGTGCCGGTGGCGCGGGTGCTGGGGGCGGCTGCCTTCCCAACGCCCTGAGATGGGGAAAGCGGGTTTCCCCGCTCCCCTCCTGACCATCGCACATCTGCGATCTGCAATCGCGCTAGGGCATTGGCGCTACCACAGGCTCCGGTGGTGATGGCGCCTGGGCGGGCTCGGCGCTGCTGCCCTCGATCCACCGCTGGAAGAGCATCCGCTGGGGCGGCGTTGCCAGAATGGCAATCTGGTCGCCAGCTTCCAGCACCAGCTCCGGCTCAGGATTGGTGATCACCGTGTCGCCGCGCAGCACAGCAACAATTGACACGCCCGTGCGCTTGCGGATCGCGCTGGCGCCGATGCTCTTCCCAACCAGCGGCGAATCGGGCGCCAGCGAGTACCAGACGATCTCCAGGCTGCGCCGCACGCGCCGCAGGCGGCGTAGCGTTGCCACATCGGTGGTGAGGGCCTCCATAGGCCGGTAACACTCCGCCCGCACCGTATCGCTCAGACGCTCGATCTCGGCGGTAGGCACGTCGAAGTGCAGGAGCGCCTGGCGCACCATTTCCAGCCCCGCCTCAAACTCAGGCTGCACCACTTCGTGAATGCCCAACTGGCGGAGCACCTCGAGCTGGGCCAGGCGCGTTGCCCGCGCGACGATGTGCAGGCGCGGGTTGAGCGCGCGCGCCTGGCGCACAATCGTCTCAACGTCAATCGCCGCCGACACCGCCACCAGCAACAGGCGCGCCTCGTGAATGCCCGCCGCCTCCAGGACCGTCGGGCTGCTGGCATCGCCGTAGATCACCGGCACGCGGCTGGCCTTCAACGCGTCCATACGGTGCTGGTCACGCTCGATCACGACGAAGGGGTGACCCAGCCGGCGCATCAGATCGGCAGTGTAGCGCCCCACCCGGCCATAGCCGGCGATAATCGTGTGGCCGCGCAGGGGTTCCTCCACCAATGACCGCATCGGGCTGGGCGTCTTGCCGCGCCAGCGGCGCCACAGAGTATAGGTGGGCGTAGCCAGCCGGCTGACGAAGGGGGTCAGGATCATCGTCACCACCGTCGTGGCGAGGACCAGGTTCGACTGGGCGGTGGTCAGGGCGCCCGCGGCCAGACCCACCCGCGCCAGCACAAAGGCAAACTCGCCGATCTGGAACAGACCGAACCCCACCGTGAGCGGCACGTCGCCACGGTAGCCGAACATGCGTACTATTCCGGCAAAGATGGCGACCTTGCCACAGCTCACCACCAGGGTCAGAACCAGGATAGGCCACCAGTTGGCGAGCAAGAAGGCCGGATCGATCAGCATACCCACCGAGACGAAGAACAGCATGCCGAAGACATCGCGCAGGGGGATGATGTCGCTCAGCGCCTGGTGGCTGTAATCCGACTCGCTGAGCACCAGGCCGGCCACAAAAGCGCCGAAGGCGAACGACAGCCCGGCCAGATAGGTCGCATACCCGATTCCCAGGCCAAGGGCCATAATCGCCACCACGAACAACTCGCGGGAGTTCCAGGTTGCAATGCGCTTCAGCACGAAGGGGATTACCCGCGTGCCGACAAAGACCATCGCCGCCAGAATCAGCCCGGCGCGGAGCGCCGCCAGTCCCAGATTAACCAGACCATCGCTCAGGTTGGCCAGTTCGGGCAGCATAATCATCAGCGGCACCACGGCCAGATCCTGGACGATCAGCATGCCGAGCATCACCCGGCTGGCCAGGCTGCCGAGCTTACCCTGGCCCATGAGCGTCTTCAGAATGACCATGGTCGAGGAGAGCGAAACCAGCGCGCCCAACCACAGCGCGGGGTAGGGGTCCCAGCCCAGGAAGCGGCCAAGCAGGAAGCCCAGCGCCGTCGTAAGGCTCATCTGCAACACAGTGCCGCCAAAGGCCACCCACTTGAAACGGGCGAGTTTTTTCAGGTTAAACTCAACCCCCAGCGCAAAGAGCAGCAGGGCCACCCCGATCTCGGCGAGCAGCTCGATATCGTGGATGTTGCTCACCCGTGGACCGGCAGTGTACGGGCCAACGACAATGCCGGCGACGATGTAGCCCAGGATGAGCGGCTGGTTCAGACGCCGGGCGACGAAGCCGCCCAGCAGCGCCGCGACGAGGATAATCGTGATATCGGCCGCGATACCCATGGGGGGCGTCCTTGCTGCTGGAGGTGAGGATTTCAGGTGTCTCTATCAAAGATACGCCTCCGAACAACCTATGTCAACTGGAGCGTGTGCGGCAGGGCTGATGCAACGTCGTTGGGGCACGCTCCGCACCCCATCCCCAGCGGCAGACGTTGCGTGACCCTGCTGGCGAACGCGGGTACGCGGGCCTCCGGCCCGCAGGGGAGGGCTTGCCACCTCGTGGGCTGGGGAAAGGGGAACCCCGGGTTCCCCTTTCCCCAACCGCCATTGGCGACGCCTGGCGCCCCCTCAGGCAGGGGCGCGGTTCGACAGGCTCACCGCAGGTGGGGAACCCCGGGTTCCCTGCCCCTCAACCGCCGTTGGGGGCACCTGGCACCCCCTCAGGCAGGGGCGCGGTTCGACAGGCTCACCGCAGGTGGGGAATCCCGGGTTCCCCTTTCCCCAACCGCCGTTAGCGACGCCTGGCACCCCTTCAGGCAGGGGCGTGGTTCGACAGGCTCACCGCAGGTGGGGAATCCCGGGTTCCCCTTTCCCCAACCGCCGTTGGGGGCACCTGGCACCCCCTCAGGCAGGGGCGCGGTTCGACAGGCTCACCGCAGGTGGGGAACCCCGGGTTCCCCTTTCCCCAACCGCCGTTGGGGGCACCTGGCCCCCCCTCAGGCAGGGGCGCGGTTCGACAGGCTCACCGCAGGTGGGGAACCCCGGGTTCCCTGCCCCTCAACCGCCGTTGGGGGCACCTGGCATCCCCTCAGGCAGGGGCGCGGTTCGACAGGCTCACCGCAGGTGGGGAACCCCGGTTTCCCCTTTCCTCAACCGCCGGTGGGAGCGGCTGGCACCCCCACAGGCAGGGGTATGGGGAACCCCGGGTTCCCCATTCCCTAACCGCCGTTGGGGACGCCTGGCGCCCCCTCAGGCAGGGGTGCGGTTCGACAGGCTCACCGCAGGTGGGGAACCCCGGGTTCCCCGTATGTTCACATCAGTGTATCGGTCCTGCCGAAGAAGGAACGGCGCCGCAGAAGGGATGCTACAATAGCAGCAAGCGCGTGGGCCTGCCGGAGGGGCGCCTGTTTACCCTTCTCCCGGGTGCGCGGGCAGCTTGCCCGCACGAACCCGGATGCGGGTGAGACGCCCGCACTCCCGGGGAGGTGCATGACCTCAGGGGTGAAGAGGCGCCCGAAAGGCCACGCTGCCGCCCACACGCCCCGATCCCGCCGGCAGGGCGCCGGAGCCATTGGAGGTGTCGAACGTGTACGTCCCTGAGTCGCCGTTTCTGCTTGCTCTCGAGAACCGCATCCTGCTTGAACGCATTCCCTTCAGCGACCGCGGCTCGCGTCTGCTGCTCTTCAAGGATCGACGGCAGCCCGCTACCATGTACCTCAAGCTCGCCGAACGACTGACGTCTCTCACCCCTGGCCTGTCGGCCTACCGCAACCG
>Ga0116211_1001475_pt1 | contig 11049 bp, 9 predicted proteins | sample SaghotsprinmetaG_FD_94484 | JGI IMG/M metagenome (GOLD analysis project Ga0116211, IMG submission 94484) | Hot spring microbial communities from South Africa to study Microbial Dark Matter (Phase II) - Sagole hot spring metaG | ecosystem: Environmental > Aquatic > Thermal springs > Hot (42-90C) ... | reverse complement strand
CGATGGCACGATCAACCACGAACGGGAGGACTACGTGAAGTCGCCCGAGGAGTGGGTGCCGTTGCCCGGCTCGTTGGAGGCCATTGCCCGCCTGAACCACGCGGGATGGCATGTGGTCGTGGCGACCAACCAGTCCGGCATCGGGCGCGGGCTGTTCGACATGGTCGCGCTGAATGCCATGCACGCCAAGATGAACCAGATGCTGGCGCGCGTAGGCGGCCGGATCGAGGCCGTGTTCTTCTGCCCGCACACACCGGAGGACCACTGCACCTGTCGCAAGCCTCAGCCGGGCCTGTTTCAGATGATCGGCCAGCGCTTTGGGGTGGGGCTGGAGGGCGTGCCGATGGTGGGGGATCTGCCGCGCGATGTGCTGGCGGCGCAGTCAGTGGGCTGCGAGCCACACCTGGTGCGCACAGGCCAGGCCGCGACCATGACGGATACCGACATCCATGACCTGTTGCGCCGGGTGCCCGACCTCACCATCCACCCCGATCTCTCGGCCTTTGCCGACTTCCTGATCCTGCGCGACCGCCGCATCCATGGCGAAGACAGTCCGGTGGCCACCCACATGGGAGAGTTCTCTTGAGCCTTTCAAGGCGCCTGAACGAGCCGACGGCGGCCCAGTTATCCCTGTGGGATGACGCGGCAGCACCCGCGGCGCGTGGTGGCGAGCCTGGGCGCGAGATCGAACAAGTCAGCGAGCAGGCCAGCGAACAGGCGGGCGGCATGCGCGCGCCGGCCCAAGCCGAGCGTGCCGCGCCGGCTGCCGTGGCCACCGTGCCGTGTTTTCGCCACCCACGGGCCGACCGCGAGATCCGCCTGACGCGGGCTGTGGTGGGCTATGAGTTCACGCGTGCCCATCGCCGCAGCATTGGCATGGTCGTCGGCCCGGAGGGCCTGAGCGTGCGCGCACCGCGTTGGGTGAGCCTGGTTGACGTCGAGTCGGCCCTGCGTGCCAAGGAGCGCTGGATCTGCAACAAGCTGCTCGAATGGCACCAGCGGCAGCAGGCGCCGTCGGCGCGCATTGAATGGCGCAACGGGGCGGAGTTGCCTTTCCTCGGTGAAACGCTGCGCGTGGTGCTGGACCCCACGCGCACGGGCGTGCACCGCGCGTTGTCGCCATCGCCCGAACTGCTTGTCGGCTTGCCGCACGATGCCGACGCCAACCAGATCCGCGACGGTGTACAGGCGTGGTTGCAGCGCCAGGCCCGGCAACTGTTCGAGGCGCGGGTGGCGCATTACGCAGGTTTGCTGGGTGTCAACGTCAAGCGGGTGAGCCTGTCGTCGGCGCGCACGCGCTGGGGCAGCGCCAGCGCGGATGGCTCCATCCGCCTGCACTGGCGGCTGGTGCACTTTGGCCCGCGTGTGGTCGATTACGTGGTGGCCCATGAACTGGCCCACCTGCGCGAGATGAACCACAGTCCCCGCTTCTGGGACGTGGTGCGGGCCGTCATGCCCGATTTCGACGAGCCGCGCGCCGCCTTGCGCCGCATGGTGGTGCCCGACTGATCGACGGGCCTCGGTTGCCCTGTCTCAGGTGCTGAAGCGCCAGACGCCCTCAGAGTCGCGGGCGCGCGTGAGTTGACCCCGATGCCACAGGTGGTTGAGGTGGGCCACGGCCTCGCCCATGGCAAACGTGGTCTGATGCAGATCCAGCTGCCGGCGGAACAGCACGGGCAGCAACTCGGCCGCACTCACCGGCGCGCGGCGCGCGCAGGCCATCACATCGTCCAGCCGGTGGGCGTGGTGGGTCTCCAGCGCCGTGATGCGGTCGTGCAGCCCTTTGAAAGGCCGCCCGTGCGAGGGCAGCACCAGGGTGTCGGCCGGCAGGGCGCGCAGCGCGCGCACCGAATCCAGAAACAGGCCCAGCGGGTCGGCCTCGGGCTCCATGTCGACCACGCTGACGTTGGTCGAGATGGACGGCAGCATCATGTCGCCGGCAATCAGCACGCCGTCCCGCGCGTCGTACAGACTGATGTGCTCCGGGCTGTGACCATAGCCGGCAATGCATTGCCAGGCTCGCTCACCGATGTGCACCGTCATGCCGTCACGCAGTCGGCGGTAGGTCCGGGGCACATCCGGCACCATCGACGCGTAGTAGTCGCCCCGCTCGCGGATCTGGGCTGCGGCGCCTTCGTCCAGCAGACCATGGCTGCGGAAGTAGGTGGCCGCCCGCTCGCCGCCGTAACCCGTGGTTTCCTTACAGGCCAGCAGCGCGGCCAAGTGGTCGGTAGCGCTCATCCACAGGCGCGCGGGCTCGGCGCCACTGAAACGCTCGATCAGCCACTGCGCATTGCCGACATGATCGGGGTGCATGTGCGTGGCGACCACACGCAGCAGCGGATGGCCCGCCAGCTCGCCCGTCCACAGCGCTTCCCAGGCCTGACGGATGGCGGCGGTGGCCACACCGGTGTCGACCACCGTCCAGCCCGGGCCAGCCTCGTCCTTGTCGTCGAGCACCCACAGGTTGATGTGGTCCAGCGCGAAGGGCAGGGGCATGCGGACCCAGCGCAGGCCGGCCATCAGGGGCATGCTCTGGCCCACGGCCGGCATCTGGGCGCCCCAGGGGTAATCGGGCGCGTTGGGGGCAGGGGCGGCTGGCGAGGTGGGGCGGTCTGTGTGCGACATCGTGCCGCCGATTGTGCCTGCGGCCCCGGTTTTGTGCTGGGCGGTGTCTACACTGTCGCCATGAAGCTGGACCACCTGTTTGACAACAACAAGGCCTGGGCGCGCGACATCGAGCAGCGCACGCCGGGTTTCTTTTCTCGCCTGCAACAGCAGCAGTCGCCCGAATACCTGTGGATTGGCTGCAGCGACAGCCGTGTGCCGGCCAATGAGATCGTCGGGTTGCTGCCAGGGGAGATGTTCGTGCACCGCAACGTCGCCAACGTCGTGGTCCACTCCGATCTCAACTGCCTGTCGGTCATGGAGTTCGCGATCGACTCGCTCAAGGTCCAGCACATCATCGTTGTGGGCCACTATGGCTGCAGCGGCGTTCATGCCGCCATGACCAACCAGCGCATTGGCCTTGCCGACAACTGGCTGCGCCACGTGCAGGACGTACGCAACCATCATCGTGACTGGCTGGCCGATTTGCCCGAGGCGGGCCGGGTGCGGCTGGATGCCCTGTGCGAGCTCAATGTGCTGGAGCAGTGCCTCAATGTCTGCCAGACCACCGTGGTGCAGGAAGCCTGGGCGCGGGGGCAGTCGGTTCAGGTTCACGGTTGGGTCTATGGCCTGCATAATGGGCTGATCAACGACCTGCGCATGTCGGTGGCGTCATCCGATGACGTGATGCCCGCCTACCAGGCCGCGCTCGGCGCGTTGCAACAGCGTTACGCCGGCTGATTCCGGCGCCTTCCGGTCGCGCATGATGTTTCCCCAGCAGATCACCGATCCCCGTGTCTTCGAGATCGCCCGAGCGCTGCTCGAAGGCTTCGACCGCCACTACCGCATCTTCAGCGAAACCAGCGCGCAGGCCAAGAAGCGCTTCGAAGAGGCCGACTGGCATGCGCAGCAGACGGCCCAGCGCGTGCGGATCGAGTTCTACGACCTGCGGGTGGACGAGGCCATCGAGCGCCTGGAGCAGGAATATGGCGCCAGCACGCTGCCCATGGAGGTCTGGCACCAGATCAAGCTGTTCTACATCGGGCTGCTGACCGGTCACCGTCAGCCTGAACTGGCCGAGACCTTCTTCAACTCGGTCACCATCCAGATCCTGCATCGCAAGTACTACCGCAACGACTTCATCTTCGTGCGCCCGGCGGTGTCCACAGAGTACATCGACGACGAAGACGGCAAGGGCGGCTGCACCTTCCGAGCCTATTACCCCACGCGCGCCAACCTGCGCGAGACCATCAAAACGGTGGTGCAGAGCTACGACCTGCAGGTGCCGTTCGTCGATCTGGACCGCGACATCGGGCTGGTCTACGAGGCCTTGCTGGAAGAGGTGGGCAATGTGCGCCTGCGCACCAACTTCCAGATCCAGGTGCTGTCATCGCTGTTCTACCGGAACAAGGGCGCCTACATCGTCGGCAAGCTGGTCAATGGCTTCCGCAGCCTGCCGTTTGCGCTGCCCATCCTGCACAACGCCAAGAACCGGCTGTACATCGACGCGGCCCTGTTCGGCGAAGACGACCTGCTGGCGCTCTTCAGTTTCGCGCGCGCCTACTTCATGGTCGACATGCTGGTGCCCTCGGCCTATGTGCAGTTTCTGCGCAGCCTGATGCCGCGCCGCCCCCGCAGCGAGTTGTACAGCGCCATCGGCCTGCAGAAGCACGGCAAGAATCTGTTCTACCGCGACTTCCTCTTCCACTTACGCCACTCCAGCGACAAGTTCCGCATCGCCCCGGGCATCAAGGGCATGGTGATGCTGGTGTTCGACCTGCCGTCGTATCCCTTCGTCTTCAAGGTCATCAAGGATTACTTCCCGCCGCAGAAGGAAACCACCCGCGAGCTCATCATGAGCAAGTACCAGTTGGTCAAGCAGCACGACCGGGTCGGGCGCATGGCTGACTCGCTCGAGTTCACCAATGTGGCCTTTCCGCGGGATCGCTTCGACGACGAGCTGATTGCCGAACTCGAGAAGTTCGCGCCCAGCGTGATGGAAGAAGACGAAGATGGCAAGGTGCTGGTGCTCAAGCACCTCTACATCGAGCGCCGCATGGTGCCGCTCAACATCTACATCCAGGAAGCCGAGGGCGAGGCGCTTGAGCACGCCGTGATCGAGTACGGCAACGCGCTCAAGGACCTGGTGGCCGCCAACATCTTCCCTGGCGACATGCTGTGGAAGAACTTTGGCGTGACGCGCAACGGCAAGGTCGTGTTCTACGACTACGACGAGATCGAGTACATCACCGACTGCAACTTCCGCAAGGTGCCCGAGCCGCGCAACGAAGAAGAAGAGATGTCGGGCGAGATCTGGTACACGGTGGGGCCGCGCGATGTCTTTCCCGAGACCTTCGGCCCCTTCCTGCTGGGCGATCCCCGCGTGCGGGGCATCTTCATGCAACACCACGCCGACCTGCTGGAGCCCGAGTTCTGGCAGCAGCACAAGGAGCGCATCCTGGCGGGGTACGTGCACGACGTGTTCCCGTACGACCGCTCACGCCGCTTCATTCACAAGATCCGCGAGATGGGCCTGGATCCGGAGCAGCCGTCGTCCGACATGGTGCCGGTGGAGGAGCCTGTGGATGTGCGTCCGCTGGGCGCGAACGTGCACGATCAGGGCGTGCTCAAGGGCTTCACGGCCGGGGGGGCCTCTGGCGACTGATGCCGCCCGCCCCGCTTACCAGAGCTGCCACCAAGGCCGCTTCTGAGCGGGGGGCGTGGAGGCGGCCGCCGGGGCGTCGCTGTTGCTCAGGTTCAGGTAGACGCTGTTGGGAAAGCTCTGGCGCAACACCCGCAGCGCTGCATCCCGCAGGTCCGTCATGCCCAGGCGATCGTAGCTGCGGGCCATGATGGACAGGGCTTCCTCCACTGCCGGCGAGCGCTGGTAGTCCACCACCGCCTGCTGAGCGCGGTTGGCTGCTGCCAGATAGGCGCCGCGGCGGAAGTAGTAGCGGGCCACGTGCACCTCGCCTGCCGCCAGCGAGTTGACGATGTGGTTCATGCGCAGGCGTGCATCTTCGGCGTAGCGTGAATCGGGGAAGCGCTCAATGAGCTGTCGAAAGGATTCGTACGCGTCCTTCGAAGCCTGCTGGTCGCGCTCGGACAGGTCCTGCCGCGAGAGGCGGCCAAACAGACCGAGGTCTTCGTTGAAGTTGATCAGGCCCTGCAGGTAGAGCGCGTAGTCCATGGCCGGGCTGCTCGGATGCAGGCGCATGAAGCGCTCGAGCTTGGCCAGGGCCTGGGCGCGTTCACCCGTCTTGTAGTAAGCGTAGGCGAGGTCGATCTGAGCCTGCTGAGACAGCAAGGTGCCCGAAGCACGTGCTTCAACGCGCTCAAGTTGCTTGATGGCGGTTTCGAAGTTGCCTTCGCCCATCTCTTCGCGGGCGTCGGCATACAATTTTTCAGGCTGAACGTTGGCGTATTCGTCGCGGGGAGAAGTGCCGCAGGCCGTCAGGGTTGCGCACAAGGCCAAGGCCACCAGACCGGTGGCGCGGCCACCCAGGAAGCTCCAAGACATGGTTTTCAGCAGTTTCACGTTGCATTGAGGCGGTTCAACCGCCGTGGCTCGCCATACAGCGCCAGAGTGCGCAGTATAGAGGGGCCTCGCCGTCCTCCGGCCCCTTGCCCACCATACCTTTTTCATGCCTCGCCATACCCCTACTGATTCCGTCGCGCATCTGCCCGTACCGCCTGCTGCTGACGAACTGGCCGATCTGGACGACGAGGTGGTCGAGGCGGCCGTGCCGGCTCAAGCGCATGGCAAGCGGCTGGACCTGGTGGTCGCCGCTCTGGTGCCGCACCATTCCAGAAGCCACCTGCAGGCGCTGATCGAGGAGGGGGCCGTGACGGTGGATGGTCAGGCCATCACCACACCGTCTCGCAAGGTTCAGGCGGGCCAGTGCCTGCGCATCGAGGTCCGACCCACGGCGCAGAGCCAGGCCTTCGTGCCCGAAGTCATGCCCCTGGACGTCGTCTTTGAAGACGCGCACCTGTTGGTGGTCAACAAGCCGGCCGGGCTGGTCGTCCATCCTGCGGCGGGCAACTGGCGCGGTACGCTGATGAATGGCTTGCTGGCCCACCATGCGGGCGCGGCCGATCTGCCCCGGGCGGGTATCGTGCATCGGCTGGACAAGGACACCAGTGGCCTGATGGTCGTGGCCAAGACGTGGGCGGCCATGACGGCGCTGGTACGTGCCATTGCGGAGCGCGAGGTCAGCCGCCAGTATCTGGCGCTTGCGCACGGGCAATGGCAAGGGCAGCATCACATTGACGCGCCAATTGGCCGTGATCCCGCTGTGCGCACGCGCATGGCCGTGGTCGCGTCAGGCAAACCGGCTCAGACCGACGTGACCGTGCTGCAGTCGGCGGCGATCCCCGAGCTGCCCACTGGGCTGTGTGCGGTGCACTGTGTGTTGCACACGGGCCGCACCCACCAGATCCGTGTGCACCTGAGCCAACGCGGGCACCCCTTGCTGGCCGACGCCTTGTACGGCGGGCGCCCAGCCCTTGGTCTGAACCGGCAGGCCCTTCATGCGGCCCGTCTGGCCTTCGCTCATCCCCATACTGGCACGCCCATGGCGTTTGTGGCGCCGCTGCCGACGGATCTTGCCCACGTCTGGGCGCAGTTGGCGTGGCCCCAGCCCACGCTCACCACGCCGGGCGCAAGTCGTGCATAATGCAGGTGCTGACATGGGGTGTGCAGGTTTGCCAACGCGCCTTGACCCACGTGTTACAGCGGGCCAAAGCGGGATGACGCTGCGGCCATCGACGTGAGTTCGCCTTGCCCGTGCGTGATGCGCGGTGTGCGAGGCCCCCGAAGATCGAACACCCGTAATCCGGCGGCCCTCAGGCTGCCACCGCAGGGCCAGGCGCAAGCCGGATCCCGATACAACAAGCTTGATGGAATTGGTCAAGGCCTGCCGCCTCGGCGGGGCCACGCCACGTGGTTGACAACGACATGGACGTTCCGAGCAGCCAGGAAGCCAGGCGCATTCTTGAAGCGGCATTGCTGTGCGCGCACCAGCCGGTGTCGGTGCGCGACATGCGTGTGCTGTTCGACGATGCGCTGTCGACCGACGCCGTGCTGGCCCTACTGGCCGGTCTGCAGGCAGACTGGGCGGATCGCGGCGTGGAGCTGGTCGAAGTGGCCTCGGGCTGGCGATTTCAGACGCGGGGTGATGTGCAGGCCCACCTGGACCGGCTGCACCCCGAAAAACCGCCCAAGTACTCTCGGGCCACCCTGGAAACGCTTGCCATCATTGCCTACAAACAGCCCGTCACGCGCGGCGACATAGAAGACATCCGCGGCGTGACCGTCAGTTCGCACATCATCAAGCAACTGGAAGACCGCGGCTGGATCGAAGTGATTGGCCACCGCGAGGCGCCGGGTCGCCCGGCCTTGTTTGCCACCACGCGGCAGTTTCTGGATGACCTGGGGCTGGCGTCGCTGGCCCAATTGCCGACCCTGGACGGGTTGCCGGTGGGGCAGGGCGAGTTGCCCGGCCTCGAATTGCCCGACAACCTTTCGGTGCCCCTGGCCGGCGAAGTGAACGAGCACCCTGTTGACCCTGCGCTGCCCGCTGACAACGACGCGGCGCCTGATTCCGGCGCGCAGCCCGCGCCCCTTGCGCCATGACGAAGGACCAAGAGCCCATGCAAGACCCCGATTCCCTGACGCCGGCCGAGCCGGTCGAGGCCAAGCCCAAGCGCGCCCGTCGCCCTCGTGCAGCCGCGGCCGATGCGCCTGCGGGTGAGGCCGCGGCGGCCCCGACCGTCGAGGCCGAGGGTGTGGCGCCCGAGGCTGCGCCGGCGCGCAAGACCGTCCGCCGTCGCAAGGCTGATGCCGCCCCCGCACCCGATTTGGTTTCCGGCGATCCGTCAGCCCCGGCTGCCTCCCCGGCTGATGAGGTTGCCCAGGCAGCGCCTGCGGCCAAGCGGGCCCGCCGCAAGCCCGCGACCGAGGTCGCGTCCGATGCAGAGGTTGCGCCCGCTTTCGCTGCCGCACCGGAGAAGGCCGCCGGGCCCGCCGCTGCTTCGCAGCAGGCCGCCCCGCAGCCCGGGCCTGCCCGTAACGACAGTATTGATGCCGACGCCGTGAGCGACGAGGCCGGCACGGAATCCGTGGAGGGGGCCGAGGGCGCGGCGACAAGCGACGGCGACGAAGCTGGCCTGGGGCCGCGTCGCGCCGCACTCGCAGCCCAACAGGCGCAAGAAGTGTTCGAGGTGCTGGTATCCGGCGATTTCGACCGCGATGCCGACGAGCCTGAAGCCGCAGGTGAGCAAGAAGCCTACAAGCGCGTGCTGCGCCCCGAGCCCGATGCGCCCAAGCTGCAGAAGGTGCTGGCGCAATCCGGCGTCGGGTCACGCCGCGACATCGAGAAGATGATCGAGGATGGCCGCATCGAGGTGAACGACCAGGTGGCCCACATTGGCCAACGCGTTTCGTTCGGCGATCGGATCAAGCTCGACGGCAAGCCCATTCGTGCCCGCATCACGCCGCCGCCTGCGCGTATCCTGGCCTATCACAAGCCGGTGGGCGAGGTGGTGACCCATGACGACCCCGAGGGTCGTCCGACCGTGTTCCGCAACCTGCCGCGCCTGCAGCATGGCAAGTGGATGTCGGTGGGTCGTCTCGACCTGAACACCGAAGGCCTGCTGCTGTTCACCACCTCGGGTGAGTTGGCCAACCAGTTGATGCACCCGCGCTTCGGTGTGGAGCGCGAGTACGCCGTGCGCGCGCTGGGGTCGCTGGACGATGCCTCGCGCCAGCGTCTCCTTGAGGGCGTTGACGTGGACGGCCAGAAGGCCGCGTTCAAGGCCATCTCCAACGGCCAGGGTGAGGGCGTGAACCAATGGTATCGCGTCGTGATCGCTGAAGGCCGCAACCGCGAGGTGCGCAAGCTGTTCGATGCGGTTGGTCTGACCGTCAGCCGCCTGATCCGGGTGCGCTATGGTGCCGTCGTGCTGCCGAGAGGCCTCAAGCGCGGCGTGTGGGTCGAGCTCGGCGAGTCGGATGTGCGCGCCATCAAGTCGCTGGTGGGCCTGGACCGCCAGGAGCAAGGGCAGGGCCGCCACGGTAAGGGCGGGCGCAACCAGCCCCAGCAGGGCAAGGGCGGCAAGCCGCAAGGTCGGGGTAATGGCCCGCAGCAAGGCCGCGGCCCGCAAGGGCATGGCGGGCAAGGTGGACCTGGCGGCCAGGGCGGCAAGGGCCCGCGCCCCCAGCAGGAACGCGAGCGCAGTCACACCCCGCGCGACGACGACGATCTGGATCACATCGGGCCCATCCCGAATCCGCTGGAACAGACCTTCGACCGTCGTTTCGTCAAGAGCGGCTCCAAGCGGATCACGTCAGGCTTCGGTCGCCCTGATCAGGATCATGACCGCCCGCAGGGCGGCAAGCAGAAGGGGCCGCGCCAGCCCGATCCGATGCAGACCTCGGTGGGCTATATCGGCGCCGACGCCTATTTCGGTGGTGGCAACCGCCGTGGGGGCGGGGGTGGCGGTGGTGGCGGCGGCGGCGGCGGTCGTCGCGGACGCCGCTGAAGCCTCCAAGGCAACGTGAACACGCAGCGCGTGCCCCGGAAGGGGCGCCGGCGCAAGGTACAATATCCGGTTTTGTCAAGCACTGTGGCAAACCACTGATTCTGGAGAACCAAAAATGGCCATCGAACGCACCCTGTCCATCATCAAGCCCGACGCCGTCGCCAAGAACGTCATCGGCCAGATCGTCGCCCGCTTTGAAGGCGCTGGCCTGAAGGTCGTGGCCGCCAAGCTGGTGCAACTGTCGCGCGGCGAAGCCGAGCAGTTCTACGCCGTTCACAAAGAGCGTCCCTTCTTCAAGGACCTGGTGGACTTCATGATCTCCGGCCCCGTGTTCGTGCAGGTGCTGGAAGGCGAAGGCGCTATTGCGAAGAACCGTGACCTGATGGGCGCCACCGATCCCAAGAAGGCCGCTCCCGGCACCATCCGCGCCGACTTCGCCGAGTCGATCGACGCCAACGCCGTGCACGGTTCGGACGCGCCGGAAACCGCTGCCGTTGAAGTGGCTTTCTTCTTTCCCGGCATGAACGTCTACAGCCGCTGATCAGCGGCCAAGGCTGTATCCATCATGCAAGCGGTCAACCTGCTCGATTTCGACCTCGACGGGCTGGCCGCGTACTGCGAGCAACTGGGTGAGAAGCGCTTTCGCGCGACCCAGTTGTTCCGCTGGATTCATCAGAAGGGCGCGTCCGATTTCGATCAGATGTCGGATCTCGCCAAGTCCCTGCGCAGCAGGCTGCAGGGCGCCGCCGTCATCCAGGGGCTGTCGCTGATCAGCGAACACGTCTCTTCGGACGGCACCATCAAATGGTTGTTCGACGTCGGCGGCGGCAACGCCGTCGAATCGGTCTACATCCCCGAAGACGATCGCGCCACCTTGTGCGTGTCGTCACAAGCCGG
>Ga0116211_1001467_pt1 | contig 11098 bp, 9 predicted proteins | sample SaghotsprinmetaG_FD_94484 | JGI IMG/M metagenome (GOLD analysis project Ga0116211, IMG submission 94484) | Hot spring microbial communities from South Africa to study Microbial Dark Matter (Phase II) - Sagole hot spring metaG | ecosystem: Environmental > Aquatic > Thermal springs > Hot (42-90C) ... | reverse complement strand
TCCTTCCATACCGCCGGGTCGGCCGCGCTGAAGCCGCCTTCGCTGCCCGGTATGCCGGCGTTGGCGTAGACCGCATCGAGCTGGCCGAAGCGCTCCAGCACCTGCTGCACCATTGCCTGCTGTTCGGCGTAGTCGGTGACGTCGCAGCGGATGGCAATGGCGCGCTGCGGGCCGATTTCATCAACCAGCCGCTGCAGCTTGTCCGCCGAACGCGCGGCCAGTGCCAGGCGATAGCCGGCCTTGGCGGCCTGGCGCGCGGTGGCCGCACCGATCCCGGACGAGGCGCCGGTGATCAACAGAACGGGATCGCTCATGCCGCCTCCTCAGTAGTTCGGAGTGGTTTCCGGAATGGCGCTGGCGTCGGTGATGAAGGGCATCGTCCAGGGCTCCAGGGTGCAGCCCTTGTCGATCAGCTCCTGGCGGGTCTGCTCGATGACCTGGGCCATGCGCAGCGGGTCGGCGTAGTCGCGCACCTGCGCCACCCGGGCGAGTTCTTCGCCGCTGCCGTTCATCACGGTGAAACCGAAGCTGTCGTCTTCGGGGTTGGCGCTGGTCACGCAGCCACAGGGCAGAAAGGCTTCCGAGGCCAGTTGCATCGCGTTGTCCAGGCTCAGGGGCGTTGTGGTCATGATCGTCTCCGTTGCGTTGCCGTTGTCTGGAGTTGACCGCCATATGCCGGTGCCGTTTCCCCACAGCCGACCGGCTGTCGCTTGTGCAATGGCAGGCGCGGCACCATATTCATCGGCATGAGCATGCCTGCCCCCGATCCGCTGTGCCGCTTCCATCCCGCCGTGGCGGGCTGGTTTTCCCGCAGCTTTCCCGCCCCGACACCGGCTCAGGCAGCAGCCTGGCCGTTGGTACGCGCCGGTCGCTCGACCCTGGTCGCCGCGCCGACCGGTTCGGGCAAGACGCTGACCGCCTTTCTCGCTGCCATCGACGCGCTGGTGCAGCAGGGCCTGACGGAGGGCGGGCTGGTCGACGGCACCCAGGTGCTCTACGTGTCGCCGCTCAAGGCGCTGTCCAACGATATCCATATCAACCTCGAGCAACCGCTGGCCGGCATCGGCGCCGAGCTGCAACGGCTCGGCCTGCCGCCGGTGGACATTCGCACCGCTGTGCGCACCGGCGACACGCCGCAGGCCGAGCGCAACGCGATGCGCAAGCGGGTGCCGCATATCCTGGTCACCACGCCGGAATCGCTCTACGTGCTGCTCGGCTCCGAGTCCGGGCGGCAGATGCTGCGCGATGTGCGCAGCGTGATCGTCGACGAGATCCACGCCATCGCCGGCAACAAGCGCGGCAGCCACCTGGCGTTGTCGCTGGAGCGGCTGGAGGCGCTCTGCGAACGGCCGCTGGTGCGCGTCGGGTTGTCCGCCACACAGAAGCCCATAGACGCGGTTGCGCGCTTTCTGGTCGGAACCGAGCGCCCTTGCGAGATCGTCGATATCGGCCATGGCCGCGCCCGCGACCTGGCGCTGGAAGTCCCGCCGGTGCCGCTGGAAGCGGTAATGAGCAACGATGCCTGGGCGCTGGTCTACGACCGCCTGGCCGCGCTGGCCGGCGAGCATCGGACCACCCTGGTGTTCGTCAACACGCGCCGCATGGCCGAGCGCACCACCCGCCATCTGGCCGAACGGCTGGGCGGCGCGGTGGTGGCGGCGCACCACGGCAGCCTGGCGCGCGAGCAGCGGCTGACGGCCGAGCAGAAGCTCAAACGCGGCGAACTGCGGGTGCTGGTGGCCACCGCCTCGCTGGAACTGGGCATCGATATCGGCGACGTGGAGCTGGTCTGCCAGCTCGGCTCGCCGCGTTCGATCGCCGCCTTCCTGCAACGAGTAGGACGCGCCGGTCACCAGGTGGCGGGTGTATCCAAGGGGCGCCTGTTTCCCAGCTCGCGTGATGACCTGATCGAATGCGCCGCGCTGCTCGATGCCGTGCGCCGCGGCGAACTGGACACGCTGAGAATTCCCCCGGCGCCGCTGGACGTGCTGGCCCAGCAGATCGTCGCCGAGGTATCCAGCCGTGAATGGCAGGAGGACGCGCTGCTGGCGCTGCTGCGCCGGGCGATGCCCTATGCGGTGCTGGATGACGACACTTATCAGGCGCTGCTGAGGATGCTCGCCGAAGGCTATACCACTCGCCATGGCGCGCGCGGCGCCTATCTGCATCGCGACCTGGCGACCCGCAGCCTGCGCGGCCGCCGCGGCGGGCGGCTGACCGCGCTGACCTCCGGCGGCACCATCGCCGACAACTCCGACTACGCCGTGCTGCTGGAGCCGCAGGGGCTGAACATCGGCACGGTGAACGAGGATTTCGCCGTGGAGAGCCTGGCCGGGGACGTGTTCCAGCTCGGCAACACCTCCTACCGCATCCTCAAGATCGAGGCGGGGCGGGTGCGCGTGGAGGACGCCCAGGGCATGCCGCCAAGCATCCCGTTCTGGCTCGGCGAAGCGCCAGGGCGCAGCGACGAGCTGTCCTTCGCGGTCGCCCGCCTGCGCGGGGAAATCGACCAGCGCCTGGCCAGCGCCGAGTCGCAAGCGGCCGAACGCCTGCAGCCGGTGATCGATTGGCTCGCCGGTACCCCGGGCATCCCACGCGAAGCCGCGCAGCAGATCGTCGAATACCTGTCCCGTGCACGTGCGGCGCTGGGCGCGTTGCCGACCCAGCGGCGGCTGATCATGGAGCGCTTCTTCGATGAGTCCGGCGGCACCCAGCTGGTGATCCACTCGCCCTATGGCAGCCGCATCAACCGTGCCTGGGGCCTGGCGCTGCGCAAGCGCTTCTGCCGCACCTTCAACTTCGAGCTGCAGGCGGCAGCCACCGAGGACGCGATCATCCTCTCGCTGTCGACCAGTCACAGCTTCGCGCTGGATGAGGTCTGGCGCTACCTGCATTCGGCCAGTGCCGAACAGGTGCTGATCCAGGCGCTGCTCGACGCGCCGCTGTTCGGCGTGCGCTGGCGCTGGATCGCCACTACCGCGCTGGCCCTGCCGCGCATGGCCGGCGGGCGCAAGGTGGCGCCGCAGCTGCAGCGGATGAAAAGCGAAGACCTGCTGGCCACGGTGTTCCCCGATCAGGTGGCCTGCCTGGAGAACATCGTGGGTGAACGGGAGATTCCCGACCACCCGCTGGTGCGCCAGACCCTCGACGACTGCCTGCACGAGGCCATGGACAGCGAGGGTTGGCTGGCGCTGCTGCGGCGCATGGAGAGGGGAGAGGTCGAGTTGCTGACACGTGACCTGCCGTCACCGTCGCCACTGGCCATGGAAATCCTCGGCGCGCGCCCGTACGCCTTTCTCGACGACGCCCCGTTGGAAGAGCGACGCACCCAGGCGGTGCTCGCCCGTCGCTGGAGCGATCCGGAATCGGCCGACGACCTTGGCGCGCTGGACCCCGAGGCGATAGCAGCGGTGGGGGCGGAGGCCTGGCCGGAGGCGCGCAACAGCGACGAGCTGCACGAGGCGCTGACGGCGCTGGGCTGCATCGCCGAGGCCGAGGCGGCGGGGCAGCCGCACTGGCTGCAATGGCTCGCCGAGCTGGCCCGCGCGGGGCGGGCGACACGCCTGCAGGTGGCTCACGACCGCGCGCTCTGGACCCCGCTGGAGCGCCTGGCCTGGCTGCGTTCGATCTATCCGCAGGCGGCCTGCGAGCCGTGTCTGCCATTGCCGGCCGGCTATGACCAGCTCCTCGACGAAGAGGAGGCGCTGGTGGAACTGATCCGCGCCCGTCTGAGCGGATTCGCGCCGCTGCCGGTGCCGCTGATCGCTAGACCGCTGGCCCTGCCGGCCTCGGCGGTGGCGCTGGCGCTGACCCGTCTGGAGGCCCAGGGCTATGTGTTGCGCGGGCGCTTCAGCCCGGGAGCGAGCGAGGACGAGTGGTGCGAGCGGCACCTGCTGGCGCGCATCCATCGCTACACGGTCAAGCGCCTGCGCCGCGAGATCGAGCCGGTGGAGCTTGCCGACTGCATGCGCTTTCTCGCCGACTGGCAGCATCTGTCGGCGGGCACCCGCATGCAGGGGCGCGAGGCGCTGGGCACACTGGTCGAGCAGCTGGAAGGCTTCCAGGCGGCCGCGACGGCCTGGGAAAGCGACTTGCTGCCGGCCCGTCTGAAGGATTACGGCAGCACCTGGCTGGATGAGCTGTGCCGCTCCGGTCGCATTGTCTGGACGCGGCTGTCCGGGCGTCTCAAGGCCAGCGGCGGGCCGGTACGTGGCACGCCTATCGTACTGTTGCCGCGGCGCCAGCTCGGTGCCTGGCATGCATTGGCCAGCGACGCGCCCGCGCCGGAACTGTCATCGCGGGCGCAGCGCGTGTTCGATTGCCTGCAGACCCATGGCGCGCTGTTCTTCGACGAACTGCAGCACGATGCCCATCTGCTGCGCAGCGAGCTGGAGGACGCCCTGGGCGAACTGGTGGCGGTCGGGCTGGTGAACGCCGACAGCTTCGCCGGCCTGCGCGCGCTGCTGACGCCGGCCAGCAAGCGTTCGCGCACGGCGCGGCGAACCCGCGGAGGCGCCTTTATCGGCGGTATGGCCGACGCGGGGCGCTGGGCGCTGGTGCGCAAACCTGCCGAGGCCGAGGAAACGACCGGCCGCTCCGGCTTTTCGGCTGAGGCGCTGGAGCATATTGCCCGCGTGCTGCTGCGCCGTTACGGCGTGGTGTTCTGGCGACTGCTGGCGCGCGAGGCGGACTGGCTGCCGCCCTGGCGCGAGCTGTTGCGGGTCTACCACCGGTTGGAAGCGCGTGGCGAGATCCGCGGCGGGCGTTTCGTCGCAGGCGTGGCGGGCGAGCAGTTCGCCCTGCCGGAAGCGCTGGCGCTGTTGCGTGAGGTGCGCAAGCGGCCGTTGGCGGGCGAGCTGCTGGCGGTCTCGGCGGTCGATCCGCTGAATCAGTTGGGGACGCTGTTGCCGGGCAGCAAGGTGCCGGCGCTGCCGGGCAACCGCATCCTCTATCGCGATGGCGTGCCGCTGGCGGCGCTGGTGGCGGGCAAGCCGCAGTGGTTGCTCGACCTCGACGAGCCGGCGCAGCGTGAGGCCCTGCGCCGGCTGACCTCGACGGGGCACTGAGGCCCGGTCGTCAGCCGGCCTGGGCCAGGCACTTCAGACTGCCGAAGTCGCTCTGCAGCTGCGTCAGCCGTCCGCTCAGATGGGCGCGCTGGCCGTCGTCGGCCAGGCGATGGAGGTCGGCCACCAGTTCCAGACCGGCCTGTTCTGCGCGTTGCAGCGCCGCGCGGTCATCTTCGTTCAGCAGCGCTTCGCGATCCTGCAAGAGCCGGGCGATACGCTTATCGAAATCGGCGCCGTGGCGCTGCTCGACGGCGGCCAGCAGCATCGCCTGCCATTGCTCGCGGTTGCGCAGCCAGCGGCTGTTCTGCTCGCTCAGGGTGTGCGCCCAGCGCAGCACGCGCTGGCGCTGCTGCGCGTTCAGCGGGCCGAACCAGTACTGCAGGCGCTCCTGCATGCGCTCGGCGCGTTCGCGGATCTGCTGCTCCAAGGGCGGCTCGAGGTATTTCTCCCGGTGTTCACGGCGGTTCTCGTCCAACGCCTTGCGCAGTTCCTCGACTTGCGCGTCGTTCAATGCCCGCAGCAGATCGGTGGCGGTCGGGGTGACCTCCACCGCGATGCTGTGCATGGCGTCGCGTACGCCGCGGTAGTGTGGCTCCAGATCGCTCGGCTCGAGTTGGCCGTCGGCACTGCTTCGCTCCAGCCGGTCAAGCCTGGCAAGGAGTTCCGGCAACTGCGTGCTGCAGTGCCAGGCCAGGTGTTCGCGCAGCCGTTGGCGCAGTTCGCGCTGCTGGGTGCGGTCCAGGTCCAGGTAATCGTTGAGTGTCCAGGGAATCAGCGTGTCGAGATTGCGGTAGACCAGGGTTGCGCGGCTGCAGCCGACCAGCAGGAAGGTGCAGAGCAACATCAGCAGAAACAGGCGGCTGGTGGAGCGCATCGTCTTTCCTCAGCGGGCGGCACCTGTGTGTGTAGAGCCCAGCTGCCGCCAAGGGTTCTGGCTCGGTCCGTTTCGTCGATCGGGACGAGCAAAGCGTGCCGGCTTGTGGTCTGCATTGCATGGGGCCGGCTCCGCGGCGCGGACGGCCGTCTTGTCTCAGTAGCAATGGAGAAACGCCATGACCTCGCAGATCAAGCACCTCAGCGGCGAAGACGTACCCAAAGCCTGGCGCCCGACCTGGGCCGTATGCTGGGTGGTGGAACTGAACGGCACCATCGTCGGCGGCCCTTACGCCACCGAAGCGGAAGCGCGCGCAGTCGCCGACGGCGAAGAGGAACCGCGGATTTCGCAGACCCCTGCGCCCTGATCGCTCCTCGCCAGCCCGCGATGCTAGCGTGACTGCTCCAGGCAGTGTTGCGGGCATGGTGCCTGGTACGGCACAGAGGGTGGCGGTGGCGCAACCAGCTGATCGACCAGTTCCAGCGATTTGTCGAACGATGGGTAGCCGCTGCGCGCGACGTCCAGTTCGCCGTAGGCCTGTCGATAGCCCTCGGCCCTGATCGGGTCCGCCTGCTCGATCAGATAGGGCTCCTGGTAGATCTTGTAGAGCAGCGCCACCGCGTGCGGATGGCCCTTGCGCTTGGCCTTCTCCAGCAATTGCAGCACTTCGGAGGGCTCCGGGCCCTGACGGATCAGCAGCAGTGCCTGGTAGAACTCGGTCTCACCGCGCCGATCCAGCCGCGCGCTGCGATCGAGCAGGGCCTGGGCCAGTTCGTAGCTGTCTTCATCACCGACCGATATCAGAATCTTGGCCTGCATCAGATCGTTCTGGTACAGCAGACGCTCGGCGCGACAGCCGCCGTCGTCCCAGGCGCGATCGCAGGATTGGCTGGCGCAACCGCCGAGAGTCAACAGCAGGCCGAAGAGCAATGCCTTTTTCATGGCTGAATTGGTACTCCGTTCTCTTTTCGCCAGTATGGGGCGTGCCTGCTTCGATTCGCCAGTGCGGCTTACGTTCGCTTAGAAATTGGGGCAGGGCGCGTTCATCTGTTGCAGGCCATAGCGTCGCAGCAACGTCTGCCAGCGGGCACTGTGCGGCAGGTCGGCGACAAGCTGCTGGATGTACTGCGTGGTCGCGGCGGGCAGGCTGGCAGTCATGAGCACGTGGCGGTCGAACACGTACAGGGGGCTCGGTGAAACGTGCAGCTGCGCTTCTGGCACCTCGGTCAGGCTGTAGAACAGGCGTGACGAGCGCGGGATGAGGGCGACATCGATGCGCCCTGAGAGCAGCTTGTTCAGATTCTGCAGGTCCGTATGCACGTCTTCGCGGCGGATCAGCCCCTTGTCGATATCCGCCTGCAGCGTGCGATAGCGATGCCCGAGGATTCCGCCCAGGCGCAGGCCGTGCAGCGAGCGCGGGCCGTCATAGTCGACCGGAGCCGCCCGCCGCGAGACGAAATCCTGAATGTCGCAGAGCAGCGGTCGCGTCCAGCTGGCCCGAGCGGTTAACCGTTCGGGAAAGAACTCCGGTGTGGCCCATAAAAGAATGCCCGGTTCGTTGGCGGCGAGCCGGGCATCGAGTCGCTTTCGCGGCAGCTGCGTCAGGCGGAATTCGTAACGACCCTGGTTGGTCGGGTGCTCGTTGAGCAGCTGTACCAGGGTTTCGGACAGGCCGGGGCTCTGGCCGGAGGCGAACGGCGGAGAAGGTTGATAGGCCCAGACAGTGACAGGCTCGGCCGCCTGGGTATGCAGCGATAGAAGAATCAGCAACAAGAGCAGCAGTTTCTGCATCGCGGTCCTGTCTTGGAGGGTGGGCCGTCGTGGCGAATTGCCCCGGCCCAGCGCTCAAGACTGATTCAGCGCGGCGGGCAAGGCAAGCGCGCTCCGCCGACTGGTGCAGGCGGCAGCGTCAGAAACGCTCGTGTTCGCCGAGAAAGCGCCAGTGCCCCACCGGCAGCTTGGCCATCGACAGCCGGCCGATGCGTATACGCTTGCTGGCGACGACGCGCAGGCCGATGGCCTCGCAGAGCATGCGAACCTCGCCTGGTGCGGGTTCCTTGACCACCACGCGCAGGCGGTTTTCGCTCTGCCAGCTGACCTTGGCCTTGGGCAGGATCCTGCCACGATGCCCGATTCCCTTGGCCAGCAGCGCCAGGCCACCTTCTTCGGCTTCGCCACTAACCTCGACGACGTACTCCTGCTCGAGCTTGTTGCGCGTGTCGCCGAGCAGGCGGATCACTTCACGCTGCTGGCTGAGCACACTCAGGCCGCTGGCATCGGCATCCAGGGGCAGCAGCAAGGTATGGCGCAGCAGGTGACGCTGCAGTGGTTCGGTGCGGGACGGATCATCGACCCAGTGCTCGCTGGCCTGCACCGCACGGCGGGGGCCATCGTTATCGCTGTCGATCGGGAGTTCGGCTGGCTTGTGCAGCAGCAGCGTCACCGGGGCGATTTCCTTCGCCGTGGCGCCGGGCTGCAGTTCGATACGTTGCTGCGGACCTACCTTGAGGAAGGGCGCTTCGACCAGCTCGCCGTCGACAGTGACCCAGCCGCCCTCGATGTACAGCTCGGCCTCGCGCCGGGAACAGCCGAATTGCTCGGCGACGCGTTTGGCAAGGCGCACGGGATCGGTCATGGGATGCTCGGAGAAATCAGGAAGGAGGTGGAACGCGGCGAGCCTGTACAGAGCGGCTCGCCGAAAGCGGTTCGTGTCAGCGCATCACTTCTTGCTGATGGTGATCTGCCGGGACGGGCCCTGGGTCTGGCCACTCACGCCGTTGGGGATGGTCTGGATCTCACCGCCGGCCTTGAGGAACGCGGCCATCTGCTCTGCCAGGGACTGGCTGGTTTCGGTCGCGGGTTCGGGTTTGCGCTTGGCGCTGGTGGTTTTGGTGGCCATGGATCGCTTTTCCTTCAATCAGTCGAACCGGGCATTATACAGATTTGATCAAATTTTGTTCAGCTTTTTACGGTCGGTCATTTCTTGAAGCGTTTTCGCAACCACCGAGCCGACGCTCTGGTCTTCAATGAAGCGGCGTATCTGGGAATCACAACGCCCCATCACCGGAGGACCTTCATGCTGCGCCAAGCCATTCGCACCACGCTCTGCGGTTTCCTCATTGCCGCTTCGTTCCAGGTTGCCGCTGAAACGCAACGCTTTCCCAGCGAGGCGGGGCAGGTAACCGTCAAGGAGATCGCCGCGGGGCTGGAGAACCCGTGGGGGCTGGCCTTTCTTCCGGATGGCGAGCACATGCTGGTGACCGAGCGGCCCGGTCGGCTGCGGCTGGTGGGGCTCGATGGCAGCCGATCGGAACCGCTGGCTGGCGTGCCGGACGTATTCGCCCGCGCGCAGGGTGGCCTGCTCGATGTCCGGCTGTCGCCGGCGTTCGAGCAGGACCGCCTGGTCTATCTGAGCTACGCCGAGGTTGGCGAGGACGGCAAGGCCGGGACGGCCGTCGGCCGCGGCCGGCTCAGTGATGATCGATCCCGGCTGGAAAACTTCGAGGTGATCTTCCGCCAGCTGCCCAAGCTGTCCAGCGGCATTCATTTCGGCTCGCGGCTGGTATTCGATGGCAACGGCCATCTGTTCGTGGCGCTGGGCGAGAACAACCAGCGCTCCACCTCGCAGGACCTCGACAAGCATCAGGGCAAGGTGGTGCGCATCGGCCTGGACGGCAGCGTGCCCGACGACAACCCCTTCGTGGGGCGCGACGGCGTGCGTCCGGAAATCTGGTCCTACGGCCACCGCAATCAGCAGGGGGCCGCGCTCAACCCCTGGAGCGGCGTGCTCTGGACGCACGAACATGGCCCGCGTGGTGGCGACGAGATCAACATCCCTCAGGCCGGCAAGAACTATGGCTGGCCGCTGGCGACCCATGGCATCAACTACAGCATGCTGCCGATCCCGGAGGCCCAGGGCAAAACCGTGAAGGGCACCGAGCCGCCCCATCACGTCTGGGATAAATCGCCGGGTATCAGCGGCATGGCGTTCTACGACGCCGAGCGTTTCCCGGCCTGGCAGCGCAGCCTGTTCATCGGCGCCCTGGTGGACCTGTCGCTGATCCGGCTGCAGCTGGATGGCGATCGGATCGTCGGCGAGGAGCGTCTGCTCAAGGACCTGAATGCGCGTATCCGTGACGTGCGTGTCGGGCCGGACGGCTTCCTTTACCTGCTCACCGATGCCGCTGACGGCAAGCTGCTGCAGGTAGGGCTGGACAGCAACTAATCGCCGGGGCAGCGGCGGGCAGGCGGCCTGGCTCCGCCGCACTGCCGTTTCCATGGAGCATTCCCGCTCATCGCCTGTCCCATTCCAGTGATGGCCGTCCGTGCCGGTCATCTGGAATGTGTGCAGGTCGAATAACAAGAGCGAGGAGTTGGCGCCGTGGCAGTAGTCATCAGCGGATTGTTCTGCATCATCGTCGGGCTGGCGCTTGGCGTCGGCGGTGCAAAGGTCATCAGCCTCGGCGGAACCTGGTACTTCGCCATCCTGGCGGCCGGCTTTCTGCTGACCGGTGTCCTGCTGCTGATGCGCCGCCGCACGGCGCTGTGGGTGTACGCCCTGCTCATGCTCGGTGCGCTCGGCTGGGCGTTGTACGAAGTCGGCCTGGACTGGTGGCAACTGGCGCCACGCGGCAGCATCATCGCGCCGCTCGGCCTGTGGCTGCTCACACCATGGATCGCGCGTCGCCTGGGCTGGCAGCATTTCGGCTTCCGTGCCTGGGGTGGTGCAGCGCTTCCGCTGATGCTGGCGGTGTTGCTCTGGGGTGTGGCGGCTATCTATGCGGTGGGGCGCGACAGCCATGACATCAAAGGCATGCTGCCGCCGCCATTGGCCGAGGCGCCTGCCGTCGACGACAGCGTGCCGGAGGGCGACTGGCATGCCTACGGGCGTACCCAGCATGGCCAGCGCTATTCGCCGTTGGCGCAGATCACTCCGCAGAACGTCGAGCGCCTGGAGCCGGTCTGGCACTACCAGACCGGCGATCTGCGCGGTCCGGACGACCCGGACGAGACCACCTACGAGGTCACTCCGCTGAAGGTCGACGACAGCCTCTACCTGTGCACGCCGCACAACCTGGTGATCGCCCTGGATGCCGAGACCGGCGAAGAGCGCTGGCGCTTCGATCCCAAGGTGCCGCATTCGGTCAACCGCCAGCAC
>Ga0116211_1001466_pt1 | contig 11100 bp, 9 predicted proteins | sample SaghotsprinmetaG_FD_94484 | JGI IMG/M metagenome (GOLD analysis project Ga0116211, IMG submission 94484) | Hot spring microbial communities from South Africa to study Microbial Dark Matter (Phase II) - Sagole hot spring metaG | ecosystem: Environmental > Aquatic > Thermal springs > Hot (42-90C) ... | reverse complement strand
TGAAGCCCTGCTTGGCAATGGCGCGCATCAACTCCTCGGGGAGCAGAAGGTCGGCGAAGGTTTGGCTCATCTCGCACCCGTCGATTCGGTTCAATTAGAGTGAAATCGTTTGCGAATTTTAAATAAAAAAGATTCTCCCGCATATTGCATTTCATGGATATTGACTTATTATATAGAACGTAAAACCGATTCCGGTTGGGTCAAACCCGCTCATTCCACAGAGCATTCCATAGAGAGAGAGGCGATGGATAAACAGATCGAAGAACTGAAGCGGCAACTCGAGGCGCTGGAAAAGATCAAGTCGGTATGCGACACGGCCTGGGGTGGCGCCAAAAAGGCGGTGGTCGAGGGCGGTCTGAGCCTGGAGGAGTTGGTTCGTTACGCCTGGGCCGATATCGGCAATGTCGCGCGCAAGATCGTCCGGGAAGAAGAGGCCCAGAAGGAGGCCAAGCGCTCTACGCGCGCGCGCAAGCCGGCGGAAGCGGAGGCCGAAGCGGCCGGTCGCAAGGGCAGGGCGAAGCCGAAGACCAAGGGAAAGCGCGGCAAGAAGGTGGTGATTCCCGCCGGCGAATACCGGCTGCCCAATGAGGACAAGGTCTATAACGTGAATGTGCGGGGCCCCCGTGCGATGGCATTGGTCAAGGCGGCCAATGAAATGGGACTGGACGAGTTCCTGCGCGTCTGCCGGATTGGCGGAGCCTCTTGAGTTTTTAGGCGCGCAGCTTTGTCGTTTCGGCCTTGGTCATCGTTCCGGCCACCTGTGAGGCTGGAGTGCAAAAGCGTAGCGCAAAGCGCGTAGCTTTTGCAGTGTCCAAAAGCTTCGCTTTTGGACTCCAGGCTACCTCCGGCCGGAACGATGACCAAGGCCGTCGTTTGCGCCGCTGGTCTCGTGCATCATTCTGGCCAGACCTGACAGGTCTTGAAGACCTGTCAGGTCTATTCCGCATCGTCGGGTTATAACGAGGATAAAGCCCTCTGCCGGGCAGGCGCGCGGGACGACGGCGAGCTTTTCGCCAGGGCTTCCGTCGTCCCCTACAATTCCGCTTTTGACTTTTCCGCCAAAGGGAGTAAATTGATAGGCGGCATCGGACCATTACTCTCCCAAGGAAAACCGGATGGCGGCCTCCACCCCCCAAGACCTTTTCCTCTTCGTTCGCTCCGCGCCCGTGACACTGCTCTATTTCACCGGCCCCGATTGCGGGGTCTGCCACTCCCTGTGGCCGCGCATCGAGGCGATGCTGGCAGAGGAATTTCCGCACATACCGTGGCGCAAGGTGGATGCCCAGGAGGAACGGGCGTTTGCCGCCCAGAGCGGGGTGTTCGCCATCCCCACCGTGCTCTGTTATTTCGATGGCAAGGAGGGGCTGCGCTTGGTGCGCTCCTTCGGCCTGCAACAGTTGCGGGATGCCCTGGAGCGTCCCTATCGACTCCTCTTCTCCTGATCCTCGACGCCGCTTGGAGGCTATGGCATGAAATCTCTCGGCAGCCTGCTGCTCCTCGCAATCCTTTCCCTCGGTCTGGGCAGCGGTGGTCATGCGGCCGCGGCACGGGCCGGTGACGAGGGAAAGACCTCCGGGACGGTCACCCGGGTCTATCCCAGCGGGGGTAAATACGAAGGCGAGATACGGGACGGTCAGCGCAATGGCCAGGGTACCTATTGGTATGCCAGCGGCGACATCTACGAGGGCCAATGGAAGGACGGCAAGAAGCACGGCTGGGGGATCTACCGATGGCCGGATGGCAATCGCTACGAGGGGGAATGGGTGAATGGCCAGCGCCACGGCTCCGGGGTCTTCATCTTCGCCGATGGCGGCATCTTCGACGGCGAGTGGCGCTTCAACGAGCCAGTGGAGCAGCCCTCCGGCCGCAAGCCGCCGCCGCGGCGGATGGCCAACGAATAGACCCTTTGACGATTGGGCGCTTGGCGATCGGATGGCTTGGAGGTAATGCAAAATGTGTGAGCGAACCGCGGATGAGCGCGCCCGCATCAAGATCGGCATCAGCAGTTGTCTGCTCGGCCAGGAGGTTCGCTTCGACGGCGGACACAAGCGCGACGCCTATATTAACGGCACCCTCAGTCACTGGTTCGAATTCATTCCCTTCTGTCCGGAGGTGGCCATAGGACTTGGTACGCCGCGGGAGCCGATCCGCATCGCCCGCATCGCGGGCGAGTTGCGGGTGATCGGCGTGCGCACGCCGGGGCTGGATGTCACCGAAGGGTTGCGTCGTTATGGCGACCAGGTTGCCGACCAACTCGGGGAGGTGCGGGGCTACATCCTCAAAAAGGGCTCGCCCTCCTGCGGCATGGAGCGCGTCAAGGTCTATGACGAGCAAGGCAGCAGCGCCGGCGGCGAGAAGGCGGCCGGCCTGTTCGCCCAGCGCATCCTGGAGCGCCGCCCGCTGTTGCCGGTGGAGGAGGGGGGCCGGCTTGGCGACCCGGTGCTGCGGGAAAACTTCATCGTCCGGGTGTTCGTGTTCGACCGCTGGCAACGGCTGTTGGCGGAGGGCTTGACCCCCGGCCGGCTAGTGGACTTCCATAGCGATCACAAGTATCTGATCATGGCCCACAATCAGGCGGCCTACCGGCGGCTTGGGCAGTGGGTGGCCGGGGCAGGCCGGGGCGATCTCGCCGCCTTGGCGGCGGACTACGGCCGAGAACTGATGACGGCCTTGCAGCGGCGCGCCACCCGCAGGCAGCACGCGAACGTCCTGCAACACCTGATGGGCTATCTCAAGGAGGCCCTGGATGGCGAGGATCGCCGCGAACTGGTGGAGATGATCGACCAGTATCGTCTCGGCCGCCTGCCCCTGATCGTCCCCATCGTGCTGCTGCGTCACCACTTCCGGCGCCACCCCCATCCCTACATCGAGCGCCAGTACTACCTCCATCCCCACCCCGACGAGCTGATGCTGCGCAACCTGATCTAGCCCCGATCCAACCCCTCACGCCCCCAACCGAATACCGCCCCCTCCGGGGGTGGGAGCGGTTTTTTCGCCGCGCCCCTCCTGGTCTCCGACCCTCTCGCGCCGTCGCTGCGATCCAAGGACCAATGATTGCCCGTCGGATCATTGAAAAAAAAGGGGCTTGCTTTCGCTTCGAGAGTATGGCTAAATAATCCCAGCCATGAAAATTCCTAATAAAAACAACATATTACTGATTTAACGATTTCTAATAAACAGTGATTATCCCGAATAAAATCCGACAGAAATCGTTATAGGAAGCATGGCGGAACACGATCAGGCCACGGCCTGAACTGGTTCGCTCTCTCATCAAAAATATACTATCGGCCCGTCGCCGACACCACGATGGAGCCGCCAAAGCAGGTTGGAGGAATTTGCCATGAAACAGACCCTCGAAGATTTTGCCACCCGGCAAGACGAGCTGATTGAAATGATCAGCGACCTCAAGGTGATGCTGAACCCGGAGTACCTCCGGATCAAGCCCAATGCCAAGACCGCCTATGAGATGCTTTGCTCTCTGGGCGAAAAGATGCGCAACCACCTGGCGGAGGAGGATCGCGGCCTCTATCCGCCGCTGCTGATCCACGAAGACCCCAAGCTGAAGGCCCTCGCCTGGGGCTTTATTAACGGCGAAAAGCCCCTGCGCAAGCAGTTCGACGCCTATTACAAACGCTGGTTGAAGGATTGCGATTTCAACTTCAGCGAAGAGTTCCTGCGCGATTCGCATGAGTTGTTCGACGCCATCCAGGATCGCGTGAGCCTGGAGCAAAGCAAGCTCCTGCCCAAGTTGAAAGAGAGCGGCGTGTTCGGCGCCATCGGTATGGCGCACTAATCGCACGCCAACCGTAGTTCCCGCGGTCTTGGCCGCGGGTTGAAGCCGGCCCTTTGCGGGACCGGCTTTTTTCGTTAGGTACTGTGTCAATCTTCAGGGGTAGCAGCGGGGCGCACCATGCAAGAACCGGAGATCCTCTTCCTCGACCCCTACCTGGCGGCCATCCACAAGCCGGCGGGGATGCTGGTGCATCGCTCCCTGATCGATCGCCACGAGACCCGTTTTGCCATGCAGTGGCTGCGCGACCGCCTGCGGCGGCGGGTCTATATCTGCCACCGTCTGGACAAGCCCACCTCCGGGGTGCTGCTGTTCGCCCTGGCGCCGGAGATCGCCCGCCGGATGGGGGCGCAGTTCGCCACCCGTGGCGTGGAGAAGCGCTATCTGGCGGTGGTACGCGGCCACCTGGAGGATGGCCGTATCGACTATCCGCTGGTGGAACGGCCGGACGCCTATGCGGATGCCCTGGCGGACCCGGACAAGCCGGCCCAGCCGGCGGTGACCGATTACCGTTGCCTGGCCCGCTGCGAACTGCCCTACCCGGTGGGGCGCTATGCCACCGCCCGCTACTCCCTGCTGGAGGTGACGCCCCGCACCGGCCGCAAGCATCAAATCCGGCGCCATTTCAAGCACATCTTTCACCCTCTGATCGGCGACACCAGCTACGGCGACGGCCGCCACAACCAGTTGTTTCGGGACCGTTTCGCTTGCGGCCGGCTGCTGCTGACCGCCGTGGGGCTGACCTTTCGCCACCCGCTGGAGGACCGGCCGTTGCACATCCAGGGCGCCCCGGACCCGGAGTTTGCCCAAATCGCGCGGCGACTCTTCGGCGAGTTGCCGCCGTAGCGTCAAAATCGTCGATTGCGGCCAGGCCGGGGGTGCAACAGCCCGCCGGCGGGCCTAGAATTAGGGGTAGCCGAGAGGACAACCCAAGACGCCAGAGCCCCCTGATGGAGATCACTCGACATCTGCCCAAGGCCCCACATGCGGCGGCGCTGCTGTGCGGCCTCCTGTTGGCCTGGATCGCCGGACATGGAGATCTGGCCGAGCATCTGGACCAGCGGATTTACGACCACCTGTTGTTCCGCGCCCTGCCGCAGGTGGACACCCAGCGCACGGTGGTGGTGGGAATTGATAACCTGGCCCTGGAACGTTTCCCCGAGCCGCTGGTGCTCTGGCACCGCTATTTTGCCGGGCTGATCCAGGCCGCCGCCGAGGCCGGGGCCAGTGCGGTGGGCTTCGATGTCATCCCCTCCATCTCCCTCGACTCCCTGGCCCCGGAGCTGGACGCGGAGTTGTTTCGCGCCCTGCGCAGCGCCGGCAGTAGCGGCACCCCGGTGATTCTGGGGTACGATGCGGGGGAGGAGGGGCTGTTGCCCCATCGCAAGTTCATGTTCGCCGCCTCCGGGCTGGGGTTCCTCAACTTCTGGCCGGATAGCGACGGCGCCATCCGTCGTTATCGCACCTTCCTGCCGGACGCCAAGAAGGGGCGCAACCTCGCCCTGGGGTTGGCCACTATTCCGGCGGCGGAATTGGCGCGGCTTGGCGAACTGCCACGGGAGTTGTGGGTGGGCTATCAAAACCCCCTGCCGCCGGTCTATTCCCTGGCCGACATCTTCGAGCATCAACAGCAGGGGGATCGCGCCTGGCTCGCGGAGCGGCTGCGCGGCAAGCTGGTGCTGGTGGGGATCACCGCCGCCAAGCTGCACGACCGCCACCCGGCGCCGCGGCCGGGGGGCGACACGGAACTGCTGCACGGCATTTATATCCATGCCCTGGCGATCAACAGCCTGCTCTCCGGGCAACGGATCGAACGGCTGCAACCCCTGGCCGCCAACGCCCTGTTCCTGCCGATCGCCCTGGGCTCGGGGTTGCTGGCGCTGCTGTGGCCGCCGCTGCGGGCGGCGCTGGCGCTTGGTGTGGCGGCGCTGTGCGGCTACGCCGTGGTCTTTTTCGCCTTTACCCAACTGCTGTGGCTGCCGGCCGCGCTGCTGTTGGCGGCCCTGCTGGCGCCGGCGTTGGTTGGCGGTTTGGTGCGCTATGTGGAGGAATACCGTCAGTTCCGCACCCTGCAACGCTATTTCAGCAGCTATGTGAATAGCGAGGTGATGCGGCAGATCATCGACCACCCGGAGCAGTTGGGCTTTCACGGCAAACATGTGGAGGCCACCGTGATGTTCACCGACATCCGCAACTTCACCACCCTCTCCGAGCGTCTGGCGCCAGAGACGGTGGTGGATGGGCTGAATCGCTACTTCTCGGCCATGACCGGCGCCGTGATCGAGGCGGGGGGCTATCTCAACCGCTACCTGGGGGACGGCATCCTGGCCATCTTCGGCGCCCCCGCCCCGCTGCCGGCCAGCGGCGCCCTGGCGGCGGCGGCGAGCGCCATGCGGATGCGCGAGGAGTTGGCGCGGCTGAACCGGGAGACGCTGTTTCCGGGGGTGGGGGAGTTGCGCATCGGCATCGGCATCCACACCGGGGCGGCCATCGTCGGGAATATCGGCTGCTTTGAAAAGATGGACTATTCTATTATAGGAGACACCGTGAATCTGGCGTCGCGCATCGAGAGCAAGACCAAGGAATACGGCGTTCAGATCCTGCTTAGCGAGGCGACCTATCAGTTGGTGAAAGAACGGGTAGAGGTCCGTCGGGTTGGGGTCACCCATGTCAAGGGCCGTGAACAGGGCGTCGAACTCTACGAACTCATTGCATTGAAGACGGAGGAATCGGTATGAAGATGCGGAAATCCCTTGTGGCCTTGGCAATGGCCCTGGGTCTTTCCCTGCTGGGCGGGGGGGCGTGGGCGGCCGAGGATTTCGGCATGGTGATGGATATGCAGGGCAAGGCCAGGGTGGAGCAGCAGGGCAAGAGCGGCGCCCTGAACCTGGGGCAGACCCTGTTCGTTGGCGACCGCTTGAGCCTGGATGCCCAGGCCAAGCTGGTGGTGGTGGCCTTCACCAGTTGCGACGAGCTGCAACTGACCGGCCCGGCGCAGGCGCTGGTGGAGCCGATGGGGCTGACCGCCACCCAAGGGGCGGCGGCTAAGATCGTCCGCCGTCTGCCGGTCTGCTATAGCCAGGAGGAGTTGAACGCCAGCGATTCCGGGGTGATCGGAGGACTGGTGCTGCGCGGCGTCCCCAAGGATCCGGTGTTTGAGTTGCGCCAGGAGTTCGCCAGCGGCAAGGCGAGCCTCCCTTCGCTGATGACCCTGATCATGCACGATGTCTCCAACGGCAACGCCGCCCAGGCCAAGCCCTATTACGAGGCATTGAAGCAACAGGCCCCTGATTCCCGTTTCGTGCAAGAGATGAGCCGCTATTTTCCATAGCCGGCGGGCGGGGGGTCGCAACAGTCCCTTCCCCTTGGAGGAGAGGAGAAGAGGTCGCCGTGATGATGCGTTCAACGCCGGTCGTACTGGTTCTGGGGATGCTGATCCCCTGGCTGTTCGCTGGACCCGTTTGGGCGGAGGTGGTCACCGACGGTCGTTGCGGGCCACAGCGCGCCTTGTCCGGGCCGGATTTCCTGGTGAACGAGTCCCTCGGCAGGCGCGCCGGCGCGAATCTTTTCCACAGCTTTCAGCGCTTCTCTATTCAACAGGGCGAATCCACCACCTTCACCGGGGATGCGGACATCCAACGGGTGATCAGCCGGGTCACCGGGGGCGAGGCCTCCGTCATCGACGGCCTGATCCGTTCGCAGGTCGGCAACGCGGACCTTTATTTCATCAATCCGCAGGGCGTCTTGTTTGGCCCCAACGCTCGGCTGGACCTGCCCGCGGGCTTTCATGTCAGTACCGCCACCGAGTTGCGCTTCCCCGACGGCGCGGTGTTCGGCGCACTGCCGGCCGCGGCCAGCACCCTGAGCCTGGAATCCCCTTCGGCCTATGGTTTCCGCGACGCGGCGCCGGGGGCTATCACTATCGAAGGCAGCCTGCTGGAGTTGCGGCCGGGCCAGGCCTTTTCCCTGACCGCCGGCGAGATCGGGATAGGGCGGGCGGTGGTGGCCGCCCCGGAGGGCCAACTGCGTCTGCTGGCCCTCGGCGACGGGGCGGCGCCGGAGGTGGCGCTCGACGGCGCGCTGCCCACCGCCGCCGGGGCCATCGAGGTGAGCGATTCCACCCTGTGGCTGCCGGGGGAGGGGGGCGGTCGCGCCGAGCTGGCCGGCGGCGCCATCCACTTCGGAAATTCCCTGCTGCGCCTGGATAATACCGGGACGCGCGCCGCGACCAACCCCCTAGAGGTGCAGGCCGCTTCGCTGCGGCTCGACAACAACGCCCTCTGGACCATCGACAGCGAGGGGAGTGGCAAGGGGGGCCACAGCCGCATCCGGGTGGCCGGGGCAATGACCATCGGCGCCGATTCCGCCATTGGTGGCAACAGCCTGGGCGGCGGCGATGCGGGGACACTGGAGATTCAGGCCGGATCACTGACCATCGACGGCCGCGGCGCGGACGACTTCACCGGTATCGCCGCCAACACCTATTTGGAAGGCGGCAGCGGCGGCCGTATCTCGATCCAGACCGGCGCCTTGGAGTTGCTGGCCGGGGCGGCCATTGCGGCCAGTAGCTGGTCCGCCGGATCGGCGGGGGAGATCGCCATCGCCGCCGACCAGTTGCGGGTGGATGGTGCGGAGGGCGGTTTCACCGGCATCGCCGCCACCGCGGAGCAGGATTCCACCGGAGCCGCGGGCCGAATCGACCTCCAGATCGCCGGCCGGACGGAGCTATTGAATCGTGGTCAGGTGTCCGCCAGCAGTTGGTCCTCCGGCGCCGCCGGCGATATTCGTTTCAGGGCCGGCAGCGCCCGCTTCGAGGGCGACGGCAGCGGCGCCTTCACCGGCATCGTCAGTCACAGCTATTCGGACCAGGCGAGCCCTGGCGGTAAGGTGGCGGTGACGGTGGAAGGCCCCCTGGAACTGCTCAACGGCGGGCGCGTCTCCAGCGCCACCTGGTCCGCCGGCGACGCCGGGCGGGTGGAGGTGACCGCCGGGGCCCTGACCCTGAACGACTTCGCCACCCCCGGCCAGTACACCGGCATCGGCAGCGACGCCGGCCCGGGGGCCTCGGGCAACGCCGGGGAGGTGCAGGTGACGGTGGCGGGGCGGCTGAGCATCGGCCCCGGCGCCGTCATCTCCAGCGGAACCTTCGGCCCTGGGGATGCGGGCAGGGTGTGGGTGCAGGCCGGCGAACTGGCGATTGACGCCCAGAACGGCGGCCAGTTCACCGGCATCTCCACCACCGCCGAATGGGGCAGCCGCGGCGATGCCGGCAGGGTGGAGGTCTCGGTTGCCGGCGGACTGGACCTGCGCGCCGGCGGCGCCATCTTCAGCAACACCCAGGGGGAGGGTAATGGCGGCTCGGTGCGGATCGACGCCGGCAGCCTGCGGGTGGAGGGGGCGGGCAGTTCCATGTTCACCGGCATCTGGAGCGATGCGGACCCCCTCGCCGGCGGCCACGCCGGGGATGTGGCGGTGACCGTGACGGATCGGCTCGTCCTGGCGGGGGATGCCACCCTCACCAGCACCACCTGGTCCGGTGGCGACGCCGGCAGCGTGCGGGTGGCGGCGGGCAGCCTCTACATCCAGGGCAGCGGCTATGGCATCGACAAGCCGGGCATCCGCAGCGAGGCGGTCTCCGGGGCCACCGGCCGCGCCGGCGATGTGACGGTGACGGTGGCCGGCCTGCTCGAAATGACCCATAGCGGCGCCATCTCCAGCAACACCTACGGGCCTGGGGACGCCGGCTCGGTAGCCATCCAGGCCGGCCAGGCGCGGCTGGACGGCGTCGATGACAATGGCTTTGTGGTCATCAGCAGCGGCACCGATGGCGACGGCGACGCGGGGGCGGTATCTTTGACCGTGGCGGACGGGCTGGAGGTGCGCAACTGGGGCTTCATCCTCACCAGCAGCACCGCGGCCGGGGACGCCGGGGATTTGACGATCTCCGCCGACCGCATCCGGCTGGCCGGTGGCGTGGGCCACAGCGTGATCGGCAGCGAGGCGGTGCGGGGCAGTTCGGGGTTCGCGGGGTTCGTCAACCTGCGGGCGAAGGAGATTCAACTGTCGGAGGGGGGCCGGGTGGGGGTAAGCTCCATCGCCGTGGTGCCGGAGGAGCGGTTGCAGGGCTTTATCCCTGGCCGCATCGAGGTGACCGCCGATCGCCTTACCCTGGAATCCGGCGCCAGCATCAACGCCTCCAGTGGCGTGGTCCCGGCCAGCGATATCCTGCTGCGGATCGGCGACCGGCTGTGGCTGCGCAACGCCGCCATCACCACCGAGTCCAACTACAGCGACGGCGGTTCCATCACCCTCGACGGCGGGGCGGTGGTGGTGCAGGACAGCCGCATCACCACCTCCGCCTACGGTCTGGGCAACGGCGGTTTGATCCATTTGCAGCCGGCGGCCCTGCTGCTGGACAGCGGCTTCATCCAGGCCAACACCCTGTTCGGCTCCCAGGGCGGCGACCTCTCCATCGACACCCCCATCGTCTGGCGGCCCGCGGACCAGCGGTTCGTGCTCGGCGGCGAACTGCGCCAGGAATTCATCGCCGGCTCCGGGCTGAACGTTATCCAGGCCGCCGCCCCGGAGGGGGTGAGCGGCGAGGTGCGGGTGCCACCCCTTACCCTGGACCTGGGCGGCGGTCTGTTCGGCCTGCGCACCGACTACGCCGGGCTGGCCGGCATCGCCGCCGACCCCTGCACCCCGCGGCAGGGCGGCGAGAGCGCGCTGGTACGCTCCGGTCGCGGCGCGCCCGGCGACGAGTTGGTGCTGCAATGGAACGGGCCGGATACGCCGCTGGGGTACGGTTGGGGTGTCTATGGCTGTGGTGTCCGGTGAGCGGCCAGAACCCAGGAGGTCGTAAAACGACAGACCGGCTAAAGCCTCGACCTCCTGAGGCGGTTTGTTCACGCCGACAGGGAAGGAACCACCTCCCGCCGCCAAGGTTGGGGTGACGAAGGAACCCCAACGAGCCGTTTTTGTTGGGGTTTGCAAGCTCACCCCAACCGGCTTGGCTTGTGCATCACCCCATAGTAGCCCACCGGGATCACCACCAGGGTGAGCAGGGTGGAGACCAGCAGACCGAAGATCAGCGCCACCGCCAGGCCGCGGAAGATGGGGTCGTCGAGGATGAAGAAGGCCCCTGCCATGGCGGCCAGGGCGGTGAGGGCGATGGGCTTGGAGCGCACCGCCGCGGCCTGGATTACCGCCTGGTCGAAGGGCACGCCGGCGGCCAACTGCTGGTTGACAAAGTCAACGAGCAGGATGGAGTTGCGCACGATGATGCCGGCCAGGGCGATCATGCCGATCAT
>Ga0116211_1001464_pt1 | contig 11104 bp, 7 predicted proteins | sample SaghotsprinmetaG_FD_94484 | JGI IMG/M metagenome (GOLD analysis project Ga0116211, IMG submission 94484) | Hot spring microbial communities from South Africa to study Microbial Dark Matter (Phase II) - Sagole hot spring metaG | ecosystem: Environmental > Aquatic > Thermal springs > Hot (42-90C) ... | reverse complement strand
GAGGCATCCACCTGGGAGAAGGCTTGGAACAGCTTGTTCAAGTCCCGCGGGGCAATGCCGATGCCGCTATCGCTGACCTCTATCTCTAGCCTCAGGCGATCCAGGCGGCGTTCCAGCAGGCGCGCCTCCACCTTAACCCAGCCGTGCTCGGTGAACTTAATGGCGTTGTTGACCAGGTTGTTCAGTACCTGGCCCAAGCGCAGCGGGTCGCCGATCAGCTGCGGCGGGATCTCCGGCGCCAGCGCCACCTCCAGTCGCAGGCCCTTTTGCCGCGCCAGATCGCCCATTGTTCCCTGCATTTGTTCGAACAGCTCCGGCAGGGAGAAGGCTAGGGCGTCGATCTGCAACCGCCCGGCCTCGATCTTGGAATAGTCCAGCAGCCCGTTGAGCAGCTGCAGCAGGGTCTCCGCCGCTCGCTTGATCTTGTGCAGATAGCCCCGATGCTCCTCCAGGGAATCGCTCTGCGCGCAGAGCTGGGTGAGCCCCAGCACCGCGTTCAGCGGCGTGCGGATCTCGTGGCTCATATTGGCCAGGAACTCGCTCTTTAGGCGCGCCGCCGCCTCCGCTGCCTCCTTGGCCTGCTGCAACAGTCGCTGCGCCTCCTTCTCCTCGCCGATATCGTCCACCACCCAGATCGCCCCCTTGGTGCTCTTGTGGCGCTGTATGTTCTGGTCGACGATGCGCGCCCACAGCACCCCGCCATCCTGGCGGCGCAGCTCCCGCTCGCAGCGGCACACCCCGCCCTCCGCCAGGGCCGAGGCGGCGTCTTGGGTCTCGGCAGCGTGGGGCGGCGAGAGATGCAACGCCTCCGGTGTCATCTCCAGCAGCTCCGCCTTGCTAAAGCCCAAGAGTTCGCACAGTCTTTGGTTCACCTGAATGAGGCGGTGTTCCTTCACCTGGGCCACCCCCGCCGGGATGTTGTTCAACAGGATCCGCTGTTGGCGCGCCAGGTCGCGCCGGCGCTTTTCGGCGTGGCGTCGCTCGATGGCCATGCCGATCACCCCGGCGGCGGCCACCAGGGCATCCACCTCCAAGGCCTCCCACTCCCTTGGGGTCGCGCAGGCGTCCAGTTCCAGCACCCCCCACCACTGGTCGCCGGTCCACACCGGCAGCAACAGCAGCGAACGCACCCCGCCCGCATCCAGCCAGGCCTGTTGCGACGGGCTGAAGCCGCCGCGCTCTCCCCACACCGGATGGCCGCCGGCCAGGCTATGGAACCAGGGGTGCAGTCCGGCCTGGGTCAAGGCAAGCCGTGGGGGGCGCCCCTCCGCTGGAGAGCGCCGGCTCAACCATTCATGATGACGTCGCAGTAACGGCCCGTCCGGGGCCTGCGTCAGTTTCCACAGGGAGGCCCGTTCCGCCCCGGCGGCCTCGCCGAGGCGCAGCAGAATGGCGCGAATCCGGAGTTTCCAGTTGGGGCTGGCCAGGAGGTCTTCGGCGCACACCACCAGGGCGTCGAGGAGGCGCATGCGTCCCGCCGCCTGGCGCTGAAAGCGGCAGTTGGGGTAGAAGGAGGAGGGGTTGATGCGGCACGGCATGGCAAACTCCAGTCGTCGGCCCGATCTTGCCAGGGCAGGGCGAACAGGGCCGGTTCCAAGGATGCCTAGAGGGTAGCTAAGGGCTGTTACAGTTTCATGGTGCGGGGTGGCGCGGATCCCATAGGGCCGGGAAGCTTCATCCGCGGGATCGCCGAGCTGCGCTAGGCCCCCGCCTAGCGCAGCTCGGCGATCCCGGCGGCTGCAACGAAAAAGGCCCGGACGAAAGGGGGGCCGTCCAGGCCGGGGGGCTGCTTAAGGGGTTATGTCACAACAGGGCGCCGATCAGCGCCCCGGCGGAGCGCTCCACCGCCTTTTCCATCAGGGCGCCGAGCAGCATCTTGCCGAGGGTGGCGCCGGTATTCTCGATGAAGCCATCGAGGGCGCTATAGGTGGGGGCCGCGGCGCGAGGGGGCGGCGTCCAGGCCTGGGACTGACAATAGCCGTTCGCCTGCAGGAAGGCGATGATCTCTTGACCTTCAAGGCGATGGTGGTCGTAGCTCAGGGTGAGACTGCCGGTGAGGGGATTGACCTCGCTGTTTAGGATGCCCTCCATCCCCGCGAGCAGTTCAGTCACCGCCGCGGCGCGGGCGGTGTTTCGTTTCAGGGTGGGGCAACGGACGCGCAGCCGGCCGGGGACATGGTGCAGGTAGGTAGCCATAAAAAGAACCTGATCGTCTTCGACGTATCCGTTTTTACTGGCGGCCACTTTACCCGACGCCTGTTACAGCGGTTTTACGGTTTTGTGTCGGCCTTGATCATCGTTTCAGCCACTTGGGGGCTGGAGTGCAAAAGTGAAGCGCGAAGCGCGTAACTTTTGCAGTCACGGCAAAAGCTTCGCTTCGCTGCGCTTTTGCACTCCAGGCCAGCCTGGCCGGAACTATGACCAAGGCCTTTGTGTCGTTGGGGGCCTTGATTAGGGTGATGGCCAGGAGACGTTGGAGTCCAAAAGTACCGCGAAGCGAAGCTTTTGCACTCCAGCCTGAAACGGCGGCCGGAGCGATGATTAAGGCTTCGTTGGGTTCCCAAGCAGGGCTTGGGAGCCAGAAGCGGTGGTTCATTATGAGCAAGGCAGGGGTCTTAGGGCGCAAAAAGACGCGCCCAACGCACCCTATCGGACTTCGCCGCCCGCGCCGGCTTTCACTCGCTTGGTCGCGATCTCCCGCCCCTCGTAGTAGCGCAAGGCCAGATAGGTGCCCCAGCCGATCATTACCATCGCGGTGACGAAGGAGCTGTAGGCGATGGGCCAGGGGATGCCCTCGGTCATCATGGTGAACTCCGACATCCCGCCAATGCCGGCGAGGATGTTGAGTGGCATGAAGATGAGGCCGAATTTGGTGAGCTGGTTGATCCGCCGGTTTTGGTTGATGTTGATGAAGCCGATGGTGGCGTCCAGCAGGAAGTTGATCTTTTCGAACAAAAAGGCGGTGTGGCTGTTGAGGGATTCGATGTTGCGCAGGATCTGCCGGGCGTCGTTCACCTGCTCCTTGGAGAGCATTTTGTTCTGCATCAGGAACATCAGCGCCCGCTGGGTATCCAGGATGTTGTTGCGGATGCGGCCGTTGAGATCCTCCTCCTCCGCCACCTCGGCGAGGATGACCGCCGCCTCCTGGTCGGACATGTTCTGGCGCAGCACCAGCTTGCCGATCTTGTTGAGCTTGAGATAGACCTCCTCCAGCGAGTCGGCGGCGTATTCCACGTCCGCGCCGAACAGATCCAGCAGGATGTCGTAGCAGTCGGCCACATAGCCCTGGCGGGCGCGGGCGCGGCGGCGCTGCAAGCGGAATACCGGCAACTCCTCGTCACGCACCGAGAAGAGGATGCCGTTGTGGAGGATGAAGGCCACCGGCACACTGCGGGAGTCGCCCTCGCGGTCGAGCAGGAAATAGGAGAGGAGCTTGGTCTCTCCGCTCTCCTCCAGGTGGAAGCGGGAGTGGACGGTGAGTTCGATGTCATCCCCGGAATCGGGGAGTTTCAGGCCGAAGTGCTGGCCGATGTAGCTGCGCTCGGATTTGCTGGTCCCCAGCAGGTCGATCCAGATGGGGTTGACGCCGTCCAGATCCTTGCGGCGGGTTACCGCGATTTGGCGCAGTCGGCCGTCCACCAGTTCGAAGGCGCTCATCTGGCTCTCCGACGCCTCCGCTTGGCGCGGCCCCCCGAGTTGTTCGCTCAGGCCATCGGGCAGCTCCCACAGGACATCGTTTTCGCGGGCGGCGGGCAGGCGGCTCCACAGCAGGCGCGCCTCTTCGATGGAGAGGGACTCCAGGAGGGCGGCGATCTCCGCCGCGGGGGTCTTGAGCAGCAGGGTCTCCAGTTCGGTGAGATGTTGGCGACGCACCAGGTTTTCCACCACATCCTGGCGCGGCTGGTTCTGCTTATGGACAATCTCTTCCACCAGTCTCTGCTTGCTCAAAAGTTCGCGGATCTTTTCGAGGGACATAAGGGGCGTTCCGGGCCGGACGGACGGATATTAGAGCATATTTTACACCCCCGCGTATCTTGCCGCGAAAGTCAGCTAACAGAGATGCCATTTTTTCAAGAAATGGCATCTCTTATCCGGTTTCTTGCCTGGTCCTTGTTGGAACCCATCGCTTGGGTCTATTTCTCTTTGAGCCGCTCCGCCAGCCCGGTGTTCTCCCAAGGGGTGACGATGTCCATGCGCCCCACCTGGCCGTAGGCGGCCAGTTGCCGGTAGAAGCCGCCGAGGAAGTTGCCGGGCTGCTGGCGCAGGGCGAAGTCGCGCACGATGGCGGCGGGGCGGAAGTCGCAGCAGTGGGTCAGCCGTTTGGCGATTTCATCGTCCGGGAGCTTGCCGGTGTCGAAGGTCTCCACCCTTATGCTCACCGGCTGGGCCAGGCCGATGGAGTAGGCCAGCATCACCTCGCACTCCTTGGCGAGGCCGGCGGCCACCACGTTCTTGGCGGCGTAGCGGGCGACGTAGGCGCCGATTCGGTCGATGCGCAGGGGATCCTTGCCGGAGAGGGCGGAGCCGCCGTGGCGGGCGTATTCGCCGTAGGTATCCACCGCGCTCTTGCGGCCGGTGAGGCCGGAGTGGCGGGCGGGGCCGCCGATCAGGCGCGGTCCCTCGGGGTTGATGAATAGGTGCGTCTTGTGGTCCGGCCGCACCTCTTCGTCGGCGAACACCGGGCGGATCACCTCTTCGATCAGGTCATCGCGGAAGCGGGTGGGATGGGGTTCGTTGGCCTCCCGCTGGCAGCCCACCAGGGTGATGCTGTGGATGCGGCTGGGCTTGTGCTTATGATACTCCACCGCCACCTGCACCTTGCCGTCCGGGGTGAGGTAGGGCAGTTGTCCCTGCACGCGCACGGTCGCCAGCCGGCGCGCCAGCTTGTGGGCGAGCCATATTGGCAGCGGCATCAGCGCCGGGGTCTGCTGGCAGGCGAAGCCGAACACGTTGGCCAGGCTTTGCGCCGGGATGCGGTCGATGGCCGCGTCGTCCAGGGTGCGTTCGTCCACCCGCGGCAGGATGCGGTAGTAGTCCGGGGCCTGCTCCTGGATGTGGCTCATGATGGCGCAGTCGCGGGCGTTGAAGTGCTCGTCGTCGTAGCCCTCCTGCTGAATCACCTGGCGGGCCACGAAGGGGACATCCACCGAGGCCTGGCCGGCGAAGCGGGTGGCGATGAAGAGGATGCCCTTGGCCACCGCGCACTCGCTCACCACCTGGGCGTAAGGGTCTTGCAGCAGGAAGTGATCGACCACCGCATCGGCGATCTGGTCGCACAGCTTGTCGGGATGACCGCCGGTGACGGACTCGGAGGTGAGGATGAATTCGTGTTTCATGGACGCAACTCCAGGGGCTGCGGGTTATGTTTGGGCGCGGCCAGCGCCACCTTTCCCAATTCGTTAATCAACAGCGGCGCGGCGGCGCCGCCCATCGCCACCAGGGCATCCAGCGGGCCGATGGGGGCGAGTTGCAGGAAGCTGCGCAGCGGCGGCAGGGTGTTGGCCGCCACCTGCAAGGCCAGGGAGCCGCCCAGGGCCAGCTCCAGGGCTGGGTTGCGCGGCAGTTTTTCGCCGCTGAACAGACCGTGGGTGGGGGAGCGGCACACCAGGGCATGCAGCAACTGGCCGCCCACCAGGCTGGAGAACAGCAGGGTTCTGGCCTGGGGCCCCAGGCCGTAGCGGGCCACGCCGTAGCCGAAAGCGGCCAGGGCGCCGCCGGAGATCACCGCCGATTCGGCGCCGAGGCGGCGGAAGTGGGACCAGGCGATGATGGGCTCCTTGGGGTCGCGCGGCGGCCGTTGCAGGTTGTCCGGCTCCGGCGGTTCCAGGGCCAGGGCCAGACCGGGGAAGATGTCGGAGATGAGGTTGATCCACAAGAGCTGCATCGGCGTCAGCGGCTCGCCCATGCCGGCGGCCATCAGGCCGAACACGATCTCGATCTCGGTGAGGTTGGTGGCCAGTAGGAAGCGCAGGGACTTGCGGATGTTATCGTAGATGGCGCGGCCCTTGCTCACGGCGGTGATCATGGTGTGCAGGTTGTCCTCCTGCAACACCACATCCGCCATGCCGCGGGCGGTGTCGGTGCCGCGCTCGCCCATGGCCACGCCGATGTCCGCTGCCTTCAGCGCCGGGCCGTCGTTGACGCCGTCGCCGGTCATGGCCACCACCAGGCCGGCGCGCTGCAATGCCTGCACGATCTTCAGCTTGTGCGCTGGGCTGACGCGGGAGAAGACGTGGACCTTCTGTGCCAGGGCGGTGAGCAGCTCCGGGTCCAACGACTCCAGCTTGGCGGAGTCGAGGATCTCCAGGTCGCCGCTGCCGCTCAGATCCAGGCTGTGGCCGATGGCGTAGGCGGTGGTGCTCTGGTCGCCGGTGATCATAATGGTGCGGATGCCGGCGCTGTGGAACTGACCGATCAGCTCGCGCATCCCTTCGCGGATGGGATCCTCCATGCCGATCATCCCCAGCCAGGTGAGGCCGCCGAGGATCGGCGCCAGCGCCGCCAGATCCTCGCCCACCTCGACCTCCTCCGGCAGCAGGGCATAGGCGAAGCCCAGCAGCCGCAGGGCGCGCCCGGCCAGCCGCTCGTTCTCCTCCTGAATCGCCTGGCGGGTCGCCGGTCCCAGCGTCGTCGCCTCGCCCTCTTCGATCCACTGGGAACAGAGGGCCAGTACCTCCCCCGGACTCCCCTTCACCGCCAGCAGCCGACCGCCCTGGGGGGCGGGATGGACGCTGCTCATGTAGTTGCGCCCCTCGGCCCGGTGGTGCATCAAAAGCAGCGGATGGGCCTCCCGCAGGGCCGGCACGTCCAGTCCACCCCATTCGGCGGCGCGGATCAGCGCCGCCTCGGTGGGGGAGCCCTTCACCTCCAGGCCGTCGAAGCCCGCCTCCACCTCGCATTCGTTGCAGAAAACCCCCACCCGCAGCATCTGTTGCAGGGCCAGGTCGCTGTCCGCCGTGCGCACCTCGTCGCCGCGCAGGAAACGGCCCTGGGCCACCCGATAGTCGCGCGGGCCGGCCTGGGCCAGCACCACGGTCATGCGGTTCTCGGTGATGGTGCCGGTCTTGTCGAAGCAGATGGTCTGCACCGAGCCGAGGGTCTCCACCGCGTCCAGATGGCGGATGGCCACCTTGTGCGCCCGCATGTCGCGGATGCCCAGGGAGAGGGTGGTGGTGGCCACCGTGGGCAGCCCCTCGGGCACCGCCGCCACCGCCAGGGAGATGGCACTCTTGAGCATCTGCAACAGGCCATGACCGCGCAGCAGGCCCACCACGAAGACCAGCCCGCAGATGGCGGAGGAGAGTACCACCATTTGGGTTCCGATCTGGTCCAACTGCCGTTCCATGGGGGTTTCCGGGGGCTTGGCCTCGCCGGCCAGGGCCTGGATGCGGCCGATCTCGGTGGCGGGGCCGGTGGCCACCACCACCGCCAGGCCGGAGCCGCCAGTGACCGTGGTGCCGCGATAGACCATGTTGGAACGGTCCGCCAGCGCCACCTCCGGGGGCAGCCGGCCGTTCACCTGCTTGGAGACCGGCAGGCTCTCCCCGGACAGGGCCGATTCATCGACACTCAGCCGCTGCGCCGTGACCAGCCGCGCATCCGCCGCCGGGCTGATGCCCGGCGCCAGCACTAGCAGATCCCCCGGCACCACCTGCTCCGACGGCAGCACCACCGCCTTGCCCTCGCGCAGCACCGTGGCGTAGGTCTGCCCCTCGTCGGTGAGGGCGCGGATGGTGCGCTCCGCCTGCGACTCGGTGAAGTAGCCGATCACCGAATTGATCAGCACCACCCCCATGATGGCGACGGCGTCGAACAGCCCGCCGGTGGCCACCGAGACCACCGCCGAGGCGGTGAGCAGTCCCACCGGGATGGAGACGAACTGACTCAAAAAGATCGCCAGCTCCGAGCGCTTGGGCGGCGCCGGCAGGGCGTTCTGGCCATAGCGGGCGAGCCTGTGCGCCGCCTCCTCCGCATTCAGGCCGCCATCCAGCCGGGCCTCCAGCCGCGCCACCGCCTCCTGGGCGTCTAGGGCGTGCCAGGCCTCCTCCACCTGGGCCGCGCCGATCCACACCCCCTCGCGGGTCGGCTCCTGCTGGACAGGATCGGGGGCCGCTCGGCCGAACACCGCCCGCACCCATTCCCGCGGGTCTGGCAATGCCCGTGCCGGGGCCGGCCCTGCCGGTGGCGTGGCCGGCCGGTATTCGGCCTCGGCCATCTCCGGGGCGTCCGTCGCAGTCACCCCCGCGTCCACCAACACCCCCTCGATGTAGATAAGAATGTCGGTGAGTTGGTGGGTCTCGGGATCGAACACCACCAGGATGTTGCCGGTGAGCACATTGGCCTCGGCGTAGCGCACCCCGCCGAGTTCCCTAAGCCTGGCCTCCAGGCGCCGCTTCAGCCCGTTGCCGCGATAGAGCCCTGGCACCTGCAAGCGCGCCCGGCCGGGCGCTACATGCAGTGGCCGCGGCCGGGGAGAATAGGAAGCCTGTGAACCATTGATCGCCATTGTGCCCGCAACCCCGCAACGCCTGAAGTGACCTAAAACGGTAACAATGGATTGTTACACTGGCTTTAAATCGCAGTAGATCGAAGGCAGGCAGAACATGTTGGAATTAAATGGCATCGAAATCCTGGACGTGGCCACTGGCCGGCTGCGTCTCAAGGTGGCTCAAATCAAGCGCAACCCCTTGCTGGCGATGCTGGTGGAGCGCGAGCTGGGCAATGTCCCCGGCATCACCGAGGTGAAGGCCACCGCCCTCACCGGCAGCGTGCTGATTCATGTGGACCCCCGCCGCCTCAACACGCCCGAGGGGATGCAGGCCCTCTCCGGGGTGCTGCGCGCCATTCTGCACGACGTCAGCGAAGAGGATCTCGCCCCCTGGCTACACCGGTTGCAAGGCTGGCTGGAGGCCTCCTGCGCCTGAACCCGCCGCTTCGTCCTGAGCAGGGAGACACAGGGAGGTGGGCGCGCACGGAAGCGCCCACAGGGAGGTGTCTTTTCGTCCCAAGGCGGCGGTTTGGCCCGCCGCCTTGCCCTGAAAGTCCCGAGTCTGACGCGCTTGTGGGAGCGGTTTGCAACCGCGACCGGCGATGTCGGATCGACGCGCGGCAGTCGCGGCTGCAAGCCGCTCCCACGCCGCTTGATTCCCGCCACCGAACCGGCCCCGCCTACCCCCCTGGCGCCTCACCCAGCCAGTCTCGCCGCAATCCCTGCCGATTCAGGGCCAGCCACTGCATGGCGATAATGGAACTGGTGGAGTTGATGCGCCCGTGATAAAGCTCTGCCATCGCCGCGGCGAAGTCGAGCACCTCCACCCGGATGTCCTCCCCTTCGGCGCCGACGCCATGGATGCCCCCCGCCTTGGAGGCATCCACCCGGCCGCAGAAGAGGTGGATGCGCTCGGTGGAGGTGCCGGGGCTTACCATGAAGTCGCAGATAGGCTCCAGCGCCAGTAGTTCGCAGCCCGCCTCCTCCAGGGTCTCCCGATGGGCCACCTGCCGCGGGGACTCCCCGGCCTCGATAATCCCGCCCACCACCTCCAGCACCCAGGCCCCCCCCGGATGTTCCATGGCGCCGATGCGGAATTGTTCGATCAGCACCACCTGGTCCAGCAAGGGGTCGTAGGGCAGCACCGAGACGGCCTGGAACATCTCCACCCGCTCGCGCATCAAGGGGCGACTCTCGCCGCCGGCGAACAGGTCATGCCGCAGGTGATAGCGGTTGAGCCGCAGGAAGCCCTGGTAGGGGGTCTCGGTGTGGAGAATGCGATAGCGGTATTTCATGGCAACTATTCCACTACGCCAGCCGGGGCGCCGGTGGCCCAAACAATGACCCAGGCGGTCGATTTCATTCGCTACTCCCCAATCCGCACCGGCTGCCGCCGCGCCCCCCAGTTCCCCGGCTTGGCCTCGAAGACCCCGGCGCATTCGGTGCCGCAATGGCCGCAGCGCCCCTCGGGGGTGAGGTTCCACACGCCGAGCTGGTACCAGTCGCGTTCGATCAGCAGGTTGCCGCAGTTGTGGCACCAGGTGCTGTCCCCCTCCGGGTCATGCACGTTGCCCACATAGGCGTAACGCACGCCGTTCTTCCGGGCGATCTCCCGCGCCCGCCGCAGGGTGGCGGGGGGGGTGGACGGCTTGTCGAGCATCTTCCAGTCAGGGTGAAAGGCGGAGAAGTGGAGCGGCACATCCGGCCCCAGTTTCTCCACCACCCAGGTGGTCAGTTCTTCCAACTCCCGCTCTGAATCGTTCTCGCCGGGGATGAGCAGGGTGGTCAGCTCCACCCACACCTCGGTCTCATGCACCAGCCAGATGAGGTTTTCCAAAATAGGCTGCAAATGGCCGCCGCACAGGCGGTGGTAAAAGTCCTCGGTAAATGCCTTGAGATCGACGTTGGCGGCGTCCATGTAGCGAAAGAAGCGTTCCCGCGGGCCGTCCTTGGAGATATAGCCGGCGGTCACCGCCACGTTTTTGATCCCACGCTCGCGGCAGGCGGCGGCGGTGTCGTCGCAGTATTCGAGGAAGATCACCGGGTCGTTGTAGGTGTAGGCCACGCTGCGGCAGCCGAGGGCCGCGGCCTTGTGGGCGATGCCCCGCGGCGAGGCGATGCTGGCCAGGATGTCGGTCTCCCGCGACTTGCTCATGTCCCAGTTCTGGCAGAACTTGCAGCTGAGGTTGCAGCCTGCCGTCCCGAAGGACAGCACCGGGGTGCCGGGCAAAAAGTGGTTAAGGGGCTTCTTTTCGATAGGATCAACACAGAAGCCGCTGGAACGGCCATAGGTGGTGAGCACCACCTCGCCGTCCTTGCAGGCGCGCACGAAGCAGAGCGCCCGCTGTCCCTCCCTCAACTGGCATCGCCGCGGGCAGACATCGCACTGCACCCGCCCATCCTCCAGCTTGTGCCAAAACTCGGTGGCGTGCAGCCCTTCCCGCTGCGCCAATTCGCTGATGGTCATTTCGCCCCCCTTGCGGCCGTGCGCGCTCCCGTCGTGTCTTGCTGTCTTCAGTATAGACGGCGGCGGGCGGCCGGACGACCTGAAAGGGCCACGACGAGGCGAACCCGGTTTGGAAGGACATGAACATCTCCACAGTCTATACTTTGGAT
>Ga0116211_1001461_pt1 | contig 11112 bp, 7 predicted proteins | sample SaghotsprinmetaG_FD_94484 | JGI IMG/M metagenome (GOLD analysis project Ga0116211, IMG submission 94484) | Hot spring microbial communities from South Africa to study Microbial Dark Matter (Phase II) - Sagole hot spring metaG | ecosystem: Environmental > Aquatic > Thermal springs > Hot (42-90C) ... | reverse complement strand
TTATTGACACGCTGGTGTTCACAATCGAGAAGGAGGGGGTGTCGCAGGATGCGAAGTTCCGCCAGGGCTACCTGGATGTGCCCGAGTTCGATCAGATGAGCTATGGCAATGCCTACAAGATTCAGACTGAAGACTCGGACCGCTTCCGCGAGGAGTTCGAGCGCAAGGGCATCGTGCTGGCACGCACCGTGGACCTGTCGGTCAGCTACCTGGCCTTCAACTGGCTTGACCCGGTCGTGGGGCAGGGCGACACGCCCGAGCAGCGCGCGCGCAACCGCAAGCTGCGCCAGGCCTTGTCCATTGCGATCGACTGGGATGAGTTCAACCGCCTGTTTCCCAGAGCGGCCGGTGAAGTGGCGCACGGCCCGTTACCGGGCGGGGTGTTCGGTTCACGCCATGGCAGCCCGCAGGGCATCAATCCGGTCACCCATCACCGCGTCAATGGCTTGGTGGTGCGGCGGGGCCTGGAAGAAGCGCGCCGCCTGATGGCCGAGGCTGGCTACCCTGACGGGCGCGATGCGCGCACCGGCAGGCCGCTCGTACTGAACTACGACTATGGGCGTCCGCCTTCGCCAGAGAACCGACCCATGCTCGACTGGATGACCAAGCAGTTTGCCAAGCTGGGCGTCCAGCTCGAGGTGCGTGCGACCGACTACAACCAGTTCCAGGACAAGGTGCGGCGTGGCAAGCACCAGATCATCACCTGGGGCTGGCTGGCCGACTATCCCGATGCCGAGAACTTTCTGTTTTTGCTTTACGGCCCGGGCGCCAAGTCGATCAACGACGGCGAGAATGCGGCCAACTATCAGAATCCCGAGTACGACCGGCTGTTTGCGCGTCTGCGGTTCATGGAAGACGGCCCGGAAAAGCAGGCGGTGATCGACCAGATGGTCAAGATCCTGCAAGAAGATGCGCCATGGTCCTGGGGCTACTTTCCGTACGCCTCCGGGGCCTACCACCATTGGGTAAAGAACGGCAAGCCCAGCATCATGGTGCGCGATCAAGGGCAATACAAGCGCTTGAATGTCGAGGACCGCGCCCGCAGCCTGGCCGAGTGGAACCGTCCTGTTTACTGGCCGCTGGCGGTGTTGCTGGCGGTCCTGGTGGCCATGGCCTGGGGCGCGCGCTCGGTGTTCCGGGCACGGGAGCGCCAGACAGGGCGGGTCGACCCCTTGCACACGTCGGAGGCTGGCTGATGCTGTCATATGTGTTGCGGCGCCTCGCGTATGGCTTCGTGATCCTGATCGGGGTGAACCTGATCACCTTCGTGTTGTTCTTCACCGTCAACACCCCCGATGACATGGCCCGCCTGAATCTGGGCGGCAAACGCGTCACGCAGGACCAGATCGACAAGTGGAAGGCAGAGCGGGGCTATGACAAGCCCATGCTGTACAACGCCGAAGCCCAGGGGAGTGCACGCCTGACGGAGACCGTCTTCTGGGAGCGATCCGTCTCGCTGTTCGTCTTCGATTTCGGGCGGGCCGACAACGCTGCAGGAGGCGACATCGGCCACGAGATTCGGCAACGCATGGGGGTGAGTCTCAGCCTGACCGTGCCGATCTTCATCCTGGGTCTGTTGGCCAGCGTCATCCTGTCGCTGTGGTTGGTGATGTTCCGAGGGTTGCCGGTCGACTTCTGGGGTGTGGTTGTCTGCGTGGTGATGATGTCGATCTCGGCGCTGTTCTACATCATCGTCGGGCAGTTCCTGTTCGCCAAACAGGCCATGCTGGCGCCGGTGTCGGGCTATGCCAGCGGGCTGGACGCGGCACGCTTTCTGGTACTGCCCATTGGCTTGATGGTGGTGGCCAGCCTCGCCGGGCAGGCCCGTTTCTACCGCACGCTGTTTCTGGAAGAAGTCAGCAAGGACTACGTGCGCACCGCGCGCGCCAAGGGCTTGGGCGAGACGGTGGTGCTAGGGCGCCATGTGCTGCGCAATGCGGCCCTGCCCATCATCACCAGTGCGGGCAGCGCCTTGCCGGGGCTGTTCATGGGCGGGCTCCTGACCGAAAGCTTCTTCGGCATCCCTGGGCTGGGCGCCTACACGATTGATGCCATCGGCAGCCAGGATTTCGCCATCGTCCGGGCCATGGTCTTCCTCGGCTCGGTGCTGTACATCCTGACCAACATCCTCATCGATGTGGTCTACACCTGGGCCGATCCGCGCGTGCGGATGCAGTGAGGGGGCACGGACATGGGTTTCAAGTTTGTCGTGCTGTGGACCGACGTGGTCATGTGGCTGATGGTGTTGGGCGTGTTGCTGTATGCGCGCGTCGTGCGCCGAGATCAGGCGTTGCGGGCCACCTGGCGTCGGGTCTTCACGCGTCCGGCTGCCATGGCCTCGGCCGTGGTGCTGCTGTCCATGCTGGTGATCACGCTGGCTGACAGCATTCACTTCCGCCGGGCGCTGCCGCTGGTGGAGGGCAGTGTGAGGGCTTACGATGCGCGGACCGAGTCGGTGCTCGATCTGGCGCTGGCAAAGCTGATTCAAAGCCGGGAGAACAGCTACTCCCGCCCCTGGGCAACGCACGGCTTCTTGAAGGAATCCGTGCCTCTGCCAGCCGGTGTGAAGCCGGAGTTGGATGAGTTTGGCGTACCCAAGCTGCCGCCCCGGGCGTTTCCTCGGCTCAAACACGGTGGCGCCGGCCTGACTGATCCTGATGGCCAGTGGGCTGGCGACATCGCCTTGCGCCTGAGCTTGGGAACGGCGTCGGCGCTGATGGTGGCAGGCTTGCTGCGCTGGCCGCTGCTCAGGCTGCAGCGTAGACAGTCGCGAGCGGCCGCGCAGGCCGGTGATGCGCTGGCATGGGGCGCGGCCTGGTGGGCACTGAGTGCGTTGCTGCTCGTGGCTGGCTGGTGCGTGGCGCTGAGTTGGGGCCAGGGCTACCATGTGCTCGGCACGGACCGCACGGGCAATGACGTGCTCTATCAGGCGCTCAAGAGCGTGCGCACCGCCTTCGTCATCGGTGGGCTCGCCAGTCTGGCCACCTTGCCGCTGGCCCTGCTGCTGGGTATTGCCGCGGGTTACTTCAAGGGCTGGGTCGACGATGTGATCCAGTACATCTACACCGTGCTGTCGTCGGTGCCCAACATCCTGCTGATTGCCGCCTGTGTCCTCATGGTCCAGGTGTTTCTCGACAAGAACCCCGAGCTGTTCGAAACCGGGCTGGAGCGGGCCGACCTCAAGATTTTCCTGCTTTGCCTGATTCTCGGCCTGACGGGTTGGGCCGGCCTGTGCCGGTTGCTGCGGGCCGAGACCCTCAAGCTGCGCGAACTCGAGTTTGTTCAGGCCGCGGTGGCTTTCGGGGCCAGCCCCTGGCGCATCATGCGCCACCACATCCTGCCCAATGTGATGCACCTCGTGCTGATCACGACGGTGCTCGAGTTCTCCAGCCTGATCCTGTATGAGGCCGTGCTGTCCTATGTCGGTGTGGGGGTGGATCCGGCCATGAACAGCTTTGGCGGCCTGATCAACCAGGCCCGCATGGAGATGGCGCGCGACCCCATCGTCTGGTGGTCGTTCGCTGCGGCCTTCGTGTTCATGGTCACCATCGTGCTGGCCGCCAACCTGTTTGCCGACGCGGTGCGCGACGCCTTCGATCCGCGTGCCCGTGTGGTGCGCCCGGTGCGTCGCCTGCTGGCGCCCGCACGCTGAGGAGCCGAGATGCTGCATGTGCATGACCTTCAGGTGTCGCTGGCCTCGGACGCAGGGCTGGTTCGGGCCCTCGACGGGATGAGCCTCACGCTCCGGCGGGGCGAAACCTTTGCGCTGGTGGGCGAATCGGGCTGCGGCAAGAGCATGACGGCGCTGGCGCTGATGCGGCTGTTGCCGGACAACGGTTGGGTCTCACGCGGCCAGATCGACCTGGGCACCGAGGCGCCTGACGCCAAGCCCACCGAGTTGCTGGGCCTCACCGAAGCCGATATGCGACGGGTGCGCGGCGGCAAGGTGGGCATCATCTTTCAAGAGCCCGCCACCAGCCTCAACCCGGTGATGCGCGTGGGCGACCAGATCGTCGAGGTGATCGAGACGCACACTCGCTTGCGCGGCGCCAGCGCGCGGCGCAAGGCCATCGAATGGCTGGATAGGGTGGGCATCCCTGAGCCCGAGCGACGCATCGACAGCTATCCGTTCGAGATGAGCGGCGGCCAGAAGCAGCGCGTCATGATTGCCATGACGCTGGCAGCCGAGCCACCTTTCCTGATTGCCGATGAGCCGACGACGGCGCTGGACGTCACCATCCAGAAGCAGGTGCTGGATCTGCTCAAGCGCCTGCAGCAGGAGCGCAGCCTGGGCCTGCTGCTCATCACCCACGATCTCGCCGTCGTGGCGGGTATGGCCCATCGGGTCGCGCTGATGTATGCGGGGCAGGTGGTGGAAGAGGCGCCCGCCGCTGCCTTTTTCGCAGCGCCCCGCCATCCTTACGCACGCATGCTGCTGGATGCTCTGCCAGACGCCCGGCGCAAGGGCCAGCCGCTGACCGCCATCGGCGGCACCGTGCCACCGCTGTGGCAGCGCTTCGAGGGTTGCCGCTTTGCTGACCGTTGTCCTCGCGCTCAGCCGGATTGCCGCAAGACGCTGGTGCAGCTGTCCGCCATGGGTGGCGAAGCCGTGGTGCGCTGCCTGTATCCGGTGGCCCCTTCTGAAGCGGCATCGCCGTCTGGAGGCTGGTCGTCCGGCGGAGGCGCTGCCCCGGAGGCCGCCGCCCATCCAGCCCCCCGCTTCACCGGTGAGGCGGTCAGCGCGTCATCGCCGGTGTTGGCGGTAGAAGGCCTGAGCGTGGCGTTCGCGTCCGGTGGGGGCCTGTGGCGCCGCCCGCATCGCGTCCAGGCGGTCGATGATGTCTCCTTCAGTGTGCGTCCAGGCCAGACGCTGGCGCTGGTGGGCGAGTCCGGCTGTGGCAAGACCACCACCGGGCGCGCGATCGTGCAGCTGCTGCGCGGCCAGCCGCAGGTTGACGTGCGCGGGCAGGCCTGGCTGGATGTTGACGGGCAGCGTCGAGACCTGTTCGCCCTGCACGGGCCCGCGCTCATGGCAGCCCGCCGGGCGATCCAGATGGTGTTCCAGGACCCGTTCGCCTCGCTAAACCCTCGGATGCGCGTCGCCGATGTTCTTCAGGAGGGTCTGCTGACCTTGCGTCCAGATCTGGATGCGGCCGCACGCTTGCAGCGTGTCGGCGAGTTGGTCGAGCGGGTGGGGCTGCGGCGTGACGCACTGGGCCGCTTTCCGCACGAGTTTTCGGGTGGCCAGCGCCAGCGGCTGGCGATCGCACGGGCCCTGGCGGTCGAGCCGCGCGTGCTGGTATGCGACGAGCCTACCTCGGCGCTGGATGTGTCGGTGCAGGCCCAGATCCTCAACCTGCTGCGTGAACTGCAGACGCAACTGGGCCTGGGCCTGCTGTTCATCACGCACAACATGGGCGTGGTGGCCTACCTGGCCGATGAGGTTGTGGTGATGCAGGGCGGCCGCGTCGTGGAAAGCGGCCCCGCGGCGCAGGTGCTCGATGCGCCGCGCGAGGTCTATACCCAGACCTTGATGGCAGCGGTGCCGCGGCCGCCGCGCTGACGCCGGCGGCCGCGCGGGCTCAGATGCCCATCTTGCCCAGGCGATCGAGCAGGTCGTTGAGCGCCGAGGTGAGGTAGGGGTGGTCCGCGGCGAAGCGGGACTCCAGTTCGCGAGCGCGCTCGGTGAGGTCGCCCGATTCACCCTCCGCGGTGGGCGCCACGGGCGCCGGTTCGGCCAGCACCTTGCGGATGTCGCCATCCAGTGCAGCCAGCGAGGCGCGCAGGTCCGCATCCACCGGCTTGCCCGATTCCAGCTCCGCGCGCAGCGCGTCCAGCAGTCGGCTCAGTTCTTGACGTTCCATGGTGTGCTCCTGACTCTGGGTCACTCGCCCGCGGCGTCCAGGCCACCCATCACGTGGCTGAAGCCGCCGTCGACATAGGTGATCTCGGCCGTGACGCCAGCTGCCAGGTCAGACAGCAGGAACGCAGCCACATTGCCGACGTCTTCGATCGTGACGTTGCGCCGCAGTGGCGCGTTTTCTTCCACGATGCTGAGGATCTTGCTGAACCCCTTGATGCCTGAGGCGGCCAGGGTCTTAATCGGGCCAGCCGAAATGCCGTTGGCGCGGATGCCCTTGGGGCCGAGGCTTGCGGCGGTGTAGCGCACGCTGGCTTCCAGAGAGGCCTTGGCCAGGCCCATGGTGTTGTAAGCCGGCACGATGCGTTCAGCGCCGAGGTAGGTCAGCGTCAGCAAAGCGGCGTTCGGGTTCAGATAGGGCAGGGCCGCCTTGGCCATGGCCGGAAAACTGTAGGCCGAAATGTCGTGCGCGATGCGGAACGACTCGCGCGACAGGCCTTCCAGGAAATCGCCAGCGATCGCCTCGCGAGGCGCAAAGCCGATGGAGTGAACAAGGCCGTCGAAGGTCGGCCACGTCTTGGCGAGTTCCTTGAACATCGCGTCGATCTGCTCGTCGCTGCCGACGTCGCAATTAAACACCAGCTCGGTGCCGAACTCCTTGGCGAATTCCGTGATGCGGTCCTTGAAACGCTCGCCCACATAGCTGAACGCCAGCTCGGCCCCTTCGCGGTGGCAGGCCTTGGCGATGCCATACGCAATCGAACGGTTGGACAACAAGCCCGTGATCAGCAGGCGCTTGCCGGCAAGGAATCCCATGAACGCTCCAGTCGAATGGTTGGGTCAATCCCGAATTCTGGCACGGACGCGCCACGCAACAGGAATTTCGGGAACAAGCCTTGCCCGAGACGATTCCTCAGGATAAAATGCGGGTTTGGCTCTTCAGCTGCGCTACTTTGGTGGCAGCCGCCCATCTCGCTGCATTGCGGCAGATTGCGGTGGTGGCTGAAGCAGTTCGTCTCGTGTTTTCACGTCTGGGCGGATTTTTCCAGCCCATTTTTTTTGCTCGACGCATTTTCGACTGGATGGCATCCTGGCTGACCCTCATCGAGAGCACCGTCACGGGTCTCGGATTTGAACTCGTGGACTGCGAACGCAGTTCACACGGGTTGCTGCGCGTGTACATCGACCGGCTGCCTGGGCAGACCTACGATTCGCCCGGCGATCTGGTCACGGTCGAGGATTGCGAGAAGCTCACTCGTCAGCTGCAGTATGCACTGGAGACGGTCGATGCGGACTATGCCCGGCTTGAGGTGTCCTCGCCTGGCGTTGATCGGCCGCTGAAGACGCCGGCGCATTTCGCGCGCTTCGTGGGCGAAGAAATCGAGATTGCGCTCAAGCATCCTTTTCAGGGTCGCAAGCGTTACACCGGCGTGCTGTGCGCGTCTCCCGATGGCGCGCCCGAGGCAATCGAGGCCGGGCTGGCCTGGGGGCTGATCCTGCCGCCTGCCGTGCCGCGCCAGCCTGTGTCGCGCACTGCGGCAAAGAAAAAGGCCAAGGAAGAGGCTCGGGCCGCCGCGCTGGGCGAGACCCTGCCCGAGCAGGAAGTCGATCAGGTCATGGGATTCACGCTCGATGAAATCCGCGAGGCGCGTCTGGTGCCCGTCGTGAGTTTCAAAGGGCGCAGAGCTGCAGATGCATCTGCAGCAGGTCAGGTTGCCGTTGATGAGGCGGAAGAACTCGGAGGTCAGAAGAAATGAACCGCGAATTGCTGATGTTGGTGGATGCGATCTCCCGCGAGAAGAGCGTGGATCGCGACGTGGTGTTTGGCGCCGTCGAACTGGCGCTGGCGTCGGCCACCAAGAAGCTCTACCAGGGTGAGGTCGACATCCGTGTGGCGATCGACCGCGACAGTGGCGAATACGAAACCTTCCGCCGCTGGCTGGTCGTGCCCGACGAAGCCGGTCTGCAGAACCCGGACGCCGAGGAAATCCTGTCGGATGCCCGCGATCGCATCGCCGACATCGACGAAGGCGACTACATCGAAGAGACGGTCGAGTCCGTGCCCATCGGTCGCATCGGCGCCCAGGCTGCCAAGCAGGTCATCCTGCAGAAGATCCGCGACGCCGAGCGTGAGCAACTGCTCAACGATTTCCTCTCGCGCGGCGAGAAGATCTTTGTGGGGACCGTCAAGCGTCTGGACAAGGGCGATGTGATCGTCGAATCCGGGCGCGTGGAAGGTCGCCTCAAGCGCAACGAGATGATCCCGAAGGAAAACCTCCGTTCGGGCGACCGCGTGCGTGCCTACATGCTGGGCGTCGACCCGACCCAGCGCGGCCCGCAGATCATGCTGTCGCGCTCGTCGCCCGACTTCATGATCGAGCTGTTCCGTCAGGAAGTGCCCGAGATCGAACAGGGCCTGCTCGAGATCAAGAGCTGCGCGCGTGATGCCGGCTCGCGCGCCAAGATCGCCGTGCTGTCGCACGACAAGCGCGTCGACCCCATCGGTACCTGCGTCGGCGTGCGCGGTTCGCGCGTGACCGCCGTGACCAACGAGCTGGCCGGCGAGCGGGTCGACATCGTGCTGTGGTCGGACGATCCGGCGCAGTTCGTCATCGGCGCGCTGGCGCCGGCCAACGTGCAGTCCATCTTCGTCGACGAAGAAAAGCACGCGATGGACGTCGTCGTGGATGAAGAGAACCTGGCGATCGCCATCGGCCGTGGCGGCCAGAACGTGCGTCTGGCCTCGGACCTGACCGGCTGGCGCATCAACATCATGACCGCCGAGGAATCGGCGCAGAAGCAGGCCGCCGAATCCGAAAACATCCGCAAGCTGTTTGTCGACAAGCTGGATGTGGACGAGGAGGTGGCCGACATCCTGATCGCCGAAGGCTTCACAAGCCTGGAGGAAGTGGCCTATGTGCCCATCCAGGAAATGCTGGCGATCGAATCCTTTGACGAAGACACCGTCAACGAGCTGCGCAATCGTGCCAAGGACGCGCTGCTGACGATGGAAATCGCCAAGGAAGAAGAGGTCGAAGCGCTGTCCGAAAGCCTCAAAGGCATGGACGGTCTGACCCCTGAACTGATTGCCAAGCTGGCTGAAGCCGGCATCCATACCCGTGACGACCTGGCTGACCTGGCGGTGGACGAGCTCACCGACATGACCGGGGTTTCCGAGGAGCAGGCCCGTGCCTTGATCCTCAAGGCACGCGAACACTGGTTCGCCTGATCCCCCGTCCCCCCGACGCCGCCACACCTTTTCACGCAAGCTCATCGCAAGGATCTACACAATGGCCGTGACCACCGTCGCACAATTTGCCGCGGAGTTGAACCGCCCGGCAGCGACACTGCTGGAGCAGCTACAGTCAGCGGGCGTGCCCAAGGGCTCGCCTGAGGACGTGCTCACGGAAGCCGACAAGGAGCGCCTGCTGGACCACCTGCGCACCGCCCACGGCACCGCCGGCGGCGATCGCAAGAAGATCACGCTGACCCGCAAGTCGACCACCGAAATCAAGCAGGCCGATGCCTCGGGCAAGGCCCGCACCATCCAGGTCGAGGTCAAGAAGAAGCGCGTGTTCGTCAAGCGCGATGAGACGCCTGAAGAGGCAGCCTCGGCCGAGGCCGATCTGGCGCGCCGCGAAGAAGAGGCGCGTGCCCAGGCTGAGGCCCTGCGTCAGCAGGAAGAGGCCCTGGCCGAAGCCCGACGCCAGCGCGAAGAGCAAGAGCGCCGTGAACGTGAAGAGGCGGCGGCTCGCGAGCGCGAGGCCGCTGAACGCGCCCAGCGCGAGGCTGCCGAGCGCGAAGCCGCGGCCAAGGCGGCAGCGTCTGTGCCCGCCGAAGGTGGGGACGATGACACGGCCGAGCGCGATGCCGCAGCAGCCCGCCGGGCTGCTGCCCAGGCAGCCGCGCGCGCCGAGGCGGCCGCCCTGACGGCAGCTGCCCAGCGTGTGGCCAAGGGTGGCACGCTGCGTGCGGCAGAAGACAAGGCTTCTGCAGCGCCTGCTGCTCCGGTGTCCAGCACGCCGGCTGCGGCCGAGGCGGCTGCGCCGGTCGCAGCGGAACCCGCCCCCGCCGAGGCGCCCAAGCCCACACCGGCAGTTCGCGTGGTCAAGGCCGCCGACATCGAAGCCGAAGAACAGAAGCGTCTGGCCGATCTGGCCAACCGTCGCAAGGCCGCCGAAGCCGAGGCCGCCGCCATTCGCGCGATGATGAACGCGCCCAAGAAGGTGCTGACGGCCAAGAAGCCGGAAGAAGCCAAGCCCGCCGATGCCGCCGGCATCAAGGGCACGATTCACAAGCCCAAGGGTGCGCCTGGCGCGACCACGGCGCCCGCAGGCGGCGCCAAGCCCGGCGACAAGAAGTCCATCAAATCGGAGAAGCTGTCTTCCAGCTGGGCCGACGACACCAAGAAGCGCGGTGCGCCGGCCGGCAAGGGCCGTCCCGATGCCGCCGCCACCAGCACCCGCAACGGCTGGAAGGCTCCGGGTGGTGGTCGCGGTGGTCGCCGCGGCGACCGTGGCGAAGGCGCATCGACCTTTGTGCCGCCGAGTGAACCGCAGGTCATCGAGGTGCATGTGCCCGAGACCATTTCGGTGGCCGATCTGGCCCACAAAATGTCCGTCAAGGCCACCGAGGTCATCAAGCAGCTGATGAAGCTGGGCCAAATGGTCACCATCAACCAGCAGCTGGATCAGGAAACCGCCATGATCCTGGTCGAGGAGATGGGCCACAAAGCCTTTGCGGCCAAGCTCGACGATCCGGATGCCTTCCTCGAAGAGGAGCACGGCGAGCAGACTGCCGAGGTCTTCCCGCGTGCGCCTGTGGTCACGGTCATGGGTCACGTCGACCACGGCAAGACCTCGCTGCTGGACTACATCCGCACCTCGCGTGTGGCGGCTGGCGAAGCCGGTGGCATCACGCAGCACATTGGCGCGTATCACGTCGATACGCCGCGCGGCATGATCACCTTCCTGGACACCCCGGGCCACGAGGCCTTCACGGCCATGCGGGCGCGCGGTGCCAAGGCGACCGACATCGTCATTCTGGTGGTGGCAGCCGACGACGGCGTCATGCCGCAGACCAAGGAAGCCATTCACCACGCCAAGGCGGCAGGTGTGCCCATCGTCGTGGCGATCAACAAGATCGACAAGCCGGGCCACAACATCGACCGCGTGACGCAGGAGCTGATCGCCGAACAGGTGGTGCCGGAGTCTTACGGCGGTGATTCGCCGTTCTGCCCGGTGTCGGCCAAG
>Ga0116211_1001450_pt1 | contig 11170 bp, 8 predicted proteins | sample SaghotsprinmetaG_FD_94484 | JGI IMG/M metagenome (GOLD analysis project Ga0116211, IMG submission 94484) | Hot spring microbial communities from South Africa to study Microbial Dark Matter (Phase II) - Sagole hot spring metaG | ecosystem: Environmental > Aquatic > Thermal springs > Hot (42-90C) ... | reverse complement strand
TGAGTGGCAGCCGCGAAGGCCGCCTCGTCCAGCACCTTGACCTCGCTGAGCTTGGCCAGGGCCTGGATGACCGGGGCGGCTTGCTGCATGAAGGCGGCGTCGCCCGTGGCGAGCAGCGGCATGCGCTCGGCCGGTGAGAGGTTCATCTCGCTGCGCAGGTTGCGCGTGGTGCCCACAATGGCCTTGAGCTTGGCCACCCAGGCGTCCGACTCGGGGCAGATGCGGCCCAGGTCGGCGCGCGGGTAGGCTGCCGTCACCAGCGACTCGTCGCTGCCGGCCTGCTTGCGCCCGGCCACGGGGGCCACGACCTGCCACAGCGCTTCGGTGATGAAGGGCGTGATGGGGTGCAGCAGGCGCAGCACGGTTTCGAGCACGCGGATCAGGGTGCGGCGCGTGGCGCGCGCAGCAGCCTCGTTGCCCGACGCCTTGGCGGCGTTGAGCTGGGCCTTGGCGATCTCGATATACCAGTCACAGTACTCGTCCCAGACGAACTGGTAGATGGTGTTGGCGACGTTGTCCAGACGGAAGTCGGTGAAGCCTTGCTCCACCGCAGCCTCGACGCGCTGCAGTTCGCTCACGATCCATTTGTCAGCCGGGCTGAAATCCAGGTAGCTGCCCACGGCGCACACGCCGGGCTCGTGCGCCTTGAGGCCACAATCCTGGCCCTCGGTGTTCATCAGCACGAACTTGGTGGCGTTCCAGAGCTTGTTGCAGAAGTTGCGGTAGCCCTCGCAGCGCTTGGAGTCGAAGTTGATGGCGCGGCCCAGGCTGGCGAGTGCCGCGAAGGTGAAGCGCAGCGCATCGGCGCCATAGCCCGGGATGCCCTCGGGGAACTCCTTCTCGGTGGCCTTGCGGACCTTCGGCGCCGTCTCGGGCTTGCGCAGGCCGGTGGTGCGCTTCTCAAGCAGCGGCGCGAGTTCGATCCCGTCGATCAGATCGACCGGGTCGAGCACATTGCCTTCCGACTTCGACATCTTGTTGCCCTGTGCATCGCGCACCAGGCCATGGATGTAGACGTGCTTGAACGGCACCTTGCCCGTGAAGTGCTTGGTCATCATGATCATCCGGGCGACCCAGAAGAAGATGATGTCGTAGCCGGTGACCAGCACCGACGACGGCAGGAACAGGTCCATTTCCTTGGTCTGTTCGGGCCAGCCCAACGTGGAGAAGGGCACCAGCGCCGACGAGTACCAGGTGTCGAGCACGTCTTCGTCGCGCGTCAGTTCGCCCTCATAGCCGGCGGCCTTGGCACGGGTGCGGGCTTCGTCTTCGCTGCGTGCGACGAAGATTTCGCCGTTGCTGCCGTACCAGGCCGGGATCTGATGGCCCCACCACAGTTGGCGGCTGATGCACCAGTCCTGGATGTTCTTCATCCACTGGTTGTAGGTGTTGACCCAGTTTTCGGGCACGAACTTCACATCGCCCGATTCCACGGCCTCGATGGCCTGCTCGGCAATGGACTTGCCCTGGGCGCCGGGCTTGGTCATGGCCACGAACCATTGATCCGTCAGCATCGGCTCGATGATCTGGCCGGTGCGGGCGCAGCGGGGCACCATCAGCTTGTGCTTCTTGACCTCGACCAGCAGGCCTTCGGCGTCCAACTGGGCCACCAGGGCCTTGCGGGCCACGAAGCGGTCCAGCCCGCGGTAGGCCTCGGGGATCTCGGGCAGATGCGACACCACCTGCGCTTCCAGCGTGAAGATGGTGATCATCGGCAGGTTGTGCCGCAGGCCAACCTGGTAGTCGTTGGTGTCGTGGGCCGGGGTGACCTTGACGACGCCAGTGCCGAAGTCCTTGTCGACGTGCTCGTCGGCGATCACCGGCACCAGTCGGCCGGTGATGGGCAGCTTGACCAGCTTGCCGATCAGGTGCCTGTAGCGCTCGTCTTCGGGGTGGACCATGACGGCGGTGTCGCCGAGCATGGTCTCGGGACGGGTGGTGGCCACAACCAGGGTCTCATCGCTGCCATCGATGGGATAGCGGATGTGCCACATCGAGCCGTCTTCTTCCTCGCTTTCGACTTCGAGGTCGGATACGGCCGATTTCAGAATCGGATCCCAGCTCACCAGCCGCTTGCCGCGGTAGATCAGGCCTTCTTCATACAGCCGCACGAAGGTCTCGACCACCACCTTGGACAGCTTGTCGTCCATGGTGAAGTACTCGTGCTCCCAGCTGACCGAGTCGCCCATGCGGCGCATCTGCTGGGTGATGGTCGAGCCGGATTGCTCCTTCCATTCCCAGATCTTGGCCACAAAGTTCTTGCGACCCAGGTCGTGCCGGTTCTGGCCTTTCTCCTGCAATTGGCGTTCGACCACGATCTGCGTGGCGATGCCTGCGTGGTCGGTGCCAGGGATCCACAGCGTGTTGTGGCCCTTCATGCGGTGGTAACGCGTCAACGAGTCCATGATGGTCTGGTTGAAGGCGTGGCCCATGTGCAGGGTGCCGGTCACATTCGGTGGCGGCAGCTGGATGCAGAACGAGGGCTTGGACTCGTCAAGCGTGGGCTTGTACAGGCCGCGTTGCTCCCACAGCGGGCCATACAGGGCCTCGATCGGAGCGGGGTCGAAGGATTTGGCGAGTTCGGTCATGGCGTGCATTTTAGGCGGCGGGGCGACCTCGCCAGCTTTGCGTTTTGGTCACGAATGGGGATGCAACTGGAACTCATGGGCCTGATCTGGATCAAAGATGACACCAGCGGCGTGGCCGTCTTGCCGAAAATGGCTTGGCGTGGACGGATTGCGCCTCTAGGATGAATTGCATTGCCGCCCATGTCGGGCGCGACCTGCATCCCAGGAGGAAGCCCCATGTACGAACATCTGCTGGTGCCGGTTGACGGCGGAGACCTCTCACAGAAGTCAATGGACCATGCGATTGGCCTGGCCAAGATGCTGGGTGCGCGCATCACCGGGCTCACGGCCGAGCCGCCGCTGCCTGTCATGGTGGTGGAGACGGCGGCCGTGGCCTATGACGTCGAGACCTTTCAGGAGCACGAGCGTCGCTGCGAGCAGCACGCCCGCGAGTTGCTGGGGCGTTTTGCCGACCAGGCCCGTGCGGCCGGTGTCGAGTTCGATGGCCAGTTCGTGATCACGGACAACGTGGAGCAGGCCATCGTCGACGCCGCACAGGCGCATGCATGCGACCTCATCGTGATGGCCACCCATGGTCGCCATGGGCTGGACGCCCTGATCCACGGCTCGTTGACCAAGAGCGTGCTGGCGCACAGCAAGGTGCCTTTGCTGGTGCTGCATTGACCGTTTTTTTCACCCTGACCACAAGGAGCAAGCCATGAGCGAACTGACCACCGCCCAAAAAGAAAAGCTGATGTCGGACCTGAAGATGGTGATGGCGGACGCGGAAGCCTTGCTGGCGGCCACCAGCGACGATGCGCAGGCCGGCATGGCCGAATTGCGCGCCCGGGTGGCCGATACGCTCCTGCGGGCCAAGGATGGCCTGATTGACGCCCAGGAAGCCGTGGTCGACCGTGCGCGTGCCGCCGCCAAGGCCACCGACCACTACGTACACGACCACCCCTGGAAGTCGGTCGGCATTGCGGCGGGCGTGGGGTTGCTGCTGGGCATGCTCATCAGCCGGCGTTGAGTCGCGCAGGCATGGCCGACGACGCGCGTCCCGATGCGGGCCGCGGCGCTGCCGGGGGTTTGAAGACCTCGCTGCAGTCGCTGGCGGCCACGCTGATGGCCATCGCTCACACGCGGCTGGCCCTGCTGTCAGTCGAACTCGAAGCCGAGAAGCGTCGCTTGCTGGGCGTGCTCGCCTGGGGTGCGCTGGGCATCTTGCTGGGCGGCTTCGGGCTCGTCTTTCTCGCCGCGTGGTTGACGGTGCTGTGGTGGGACACCCATCGCTTGCTGGCGCTGGGGTCGTCGGCGTTGGCGTTCCTGGCCGTGGCGGCCGTGGCAGCGTGGCGCGTGCGCGCCTTGCTGGTGGCCTCGCATGAGTGGCTGGGCGGCACGCTGGCTGAACTGGAGGCGGACCAGCGCGCGCTCGCGGGCGCGGCTTCTGCCGAGGCGACGCCCCGTGATCGGGAGGACGTATGAGCCAGCGAGACGCCGAACTGGCGCGGCGCCGCGCCTCGTTGATGCGGCGCAGCGCCATGCTGCGCCTGCAACTGGGGCGGCAACTCGACGAGGGCCTGGCACCAGCATGGCGCACGGCCGACACGGCGGCGCGTGGTTGGCAATGGCTGCGTCGCAATCCGTGGGTATGGGCCGTTGGCGCCGTGGCGCTGGCTGTCTGGCGCCCAACGCGCGCGGCCGGGGCGGCCTCGCGTGCCTGGGGGGCGTGGGTGCTGATAAGGCGGTTCGCGCCGGTGCTGGCGCCTGTGCTGAGCACCTTGCTGCAAATCGGTGCCGGCCGCGCCGGTCATCGGAAGGGATGAGATGGATCTGACGTTCTACGGCGCCACCGGCACCGTCACCGGCTCCAAGTCGCTGGTGGAAGTCGGGGGGCTGCGGGTATTGGTTGATTGCGGCCTGTTTCAGGGCTACAAGACACTGCGCGAGCGCAATTGGGCGCCGCTCCCCTTCGATCCGCGCACGCTGGATGCGGTTCTGCTGACGCACGCCCACATCGACCACAGCGGCACCTTGCCCTTGTTGACGCGGCACGGCTACAAAGGCCCGATCTGGACGACGGCGGCCAGCGCCGACCTGTGCGAAATCCTGTTGCAGGACACGGCCAACCTGCAGGAGGAAGAGGCCCGCTACCGCAATCGGCACCGTGCCACCAAACACCACCCGGCCGAGCCCTTGTACACGGTGCAGGACGCGCAGGCTTGCCTCAAACGCTTGCGCGCCGTGCCGTCGAACGGGCAACTGGAGCTGGCTGATGGCGTGCAGGTGCAGTTCACGCCAGCGGGGCACATCCTGGGCGCAGCCAGCGTGCATGTGGCCTGCGAGGGGCGCTCGGTGCTCTTCTCGGGCGACCTGGGGCGTCAGGATGACCTGGTCATGTCGCCGCCAGCCACGCCGCCTGGGGCAGATTGGGTGGTGGTCGAGTCGACTTATGGTGACCGCCTCCATCCTGATGTCGACCCGATCGAGCGTCTGGGCGACATCGTGCGCCGCACGGTGGCGCGTGGCGGCGTGGTGGTGGTTCCGGCGTTCGCTGTCGGGCGCACGCAAGGGTTGCTGTATGCGCTGTACCGTCTCAAGCAGGCGCGCGCCATTCCGGACGTGCCGGTCGTGCTCGACAGCCCGATGGGGATCGCGGCCACGCAGGTCTATGAGCGGCACCGTGACCAGCATCGGCTCACGCACGACGAGTGCGTGGGCATCCGCGAAATGACGCGCTTTGTGCGCAGCGTGGACGAGTCCAAAGCTTTGTTGCAGCAGCGCTACCCGATGGTGATCGTGGCCGGCAGCGGGATGGTCACTGGCGGGCGGGTGCTGCACCACCTGCTGCACTATGGCCCGAACGCGCGCAACAGCGTGGTGCTGGGAGGCTTCCAGGCGGGTGGCACGCGGGGCGCGGCCCTGGCGTCCGGGGCGACCTCGATCAAGCTGTTTGGTGAGTACGTACCCATCCGCGCCGAAGTGCAGCAGATCGAAGGGCTGTCCGCCCACGCCGACCAGCGGGGGTTGCTGGACTGGCTGCAAGCCTTGCCGCGCGCCCCTCACGAGGTGTTCGTGACGCATGGCGAGCCGCAGGCGGCCGACACGCTGCGTTTGCGCATCCGCGAGACGCTGGGTTGGAAGGCCCGGGTGCCCGACTACCGTGAACTCGTCCACATGGATTAACGGGCCCTGCGGCCCGGTCGCTGCTCAGTGCGTGGCGGTGTCCGCGGCCTTGAAGCGGGCGATGCGCTCGGCGTCTGCTGGGTGGCTGCTCAGCGCGATGCCGATCTGGCTGCGCTCGGTCTCGGCGTCTTCCTCGTCGGCCAGTCGTTCGAACAGCACGGCCATGATGCTTGGCCGCATGGCGTTGGCCCGCAGGAAGACGATGGCCACATCGTCGGCCTCGCGTTCCATCTGGCGCGAGTAATGCAGATGGCCGAGCAGGGCGGGCGCGCCCGCCAGCAGGCCGCTGACATCGCCCAGGGCCAGAGACGTGACCGCCCCGAGCAGGCTGGACTGGATCACCATGCGCATGCCATGGCGGGCTTCCACATGCCCGAGTTCGTGGCCGAGCACACCGATCAGCACGTCTTCGCGGTCCTTGAGCAGCTTGACCATGTCGTCGGTCACGACGATGGTGCCGTCAGGCAGGGCCAGTGCGTTCGGGCCGATACCCGAGTCACGAAACAGGATGCGCACCCCGGCGTGAGCGGGGTGCGGCCCGCCTTGCGCAAGCTGGTGCTTGCTCAGAGCCGCCTGGAACTGCGCACGCAGGTGTGCCTGGGTGGCTTCGGGCACCTTGCTGGGCTTGAGCAGGCCGCCTTCGAGGCTGTCGAGCGTCGATTGACCCAGGCTCTGGTCCACCGAGTGCGGCACGACTTGCAACAGCCCGCTGGCTGCCAGCGGCAAGCCCCACCGGTAGCCGGCCGCGGTCACCACGCACAACAGCAGCACGGCCACCAGTGTGGCGCGCCAGCTCTGCTGCGCCCGCACCACCCAGCTTTCGCGGCCGTGGTGCGTGCGCATCCAGGTGTCCCAGGCAGCGCCGTCGTCGCTCTGGATGCTGCCCCCGCTGGCGATGTGGGCGTTGCGCGTGCCGTGGCGCGTGCGCTCGGGCCAGTCCACGTCGCGCCAGGGCAGCCGCACCTCGCCGGTCGATGTCCGGAGCACGGCGTGCGGGCCTTCGCGGGTCAACACGGCGTCTTGGGCCCGGGCGCTGCGGCCATCGAAGTAGCGTACAGGCAACCCCGCGCCGGCCGCCGGCGGCTGGCTCACCATGGCGGGCTGGGCGGGCTGAGCCGGCTGCGTGTCGGCAAAGGCCTCGGGCGGCGCGTCGTGCATCAGAGGCCCACGTCGATGCCAAGCAGGTCTGCAGCCATGTCGCCTGCGGCGTCCTGGTAACGGGCCTGGGCTGCCACCACCAGGTCATCCGGATGCTGGCGGGTGTGGACGCTGACCGACTCGAGTTTGAGACGTGCCATGGCCACAGCTGCGAAGGGCCAGTACAGGCCCAGGGTCAGGCCCGTGAGCACGGTGTTCTTCATCATCAGCTTGGTCAGGCCCCACACGGGCACGTGGCTCTTGAAGCGGATCTGGCGGTTGCCGGTGCTGGTCCAGACCAGGTTCTGCATCTTGGCTGTGAAGTAGGCGGCGTACAGCGCCTGCATGATCAGCATCCCGATGATCACCACGGGCGTGATCATCATCAGGCCGGCCATCATCCCGGCCATGCCACCGCCACCGATGAGCGCGGCCAGCAGGCCCACGACCGCGCCAAAGGCCACGACCGATCCGAAGCCCACGGCTGCGGTGGAGAGGAACACCTTGGCCACGTCGCCACAAGTGGCCCGGAAGGTGGTTTGCCAGGGACCCAGCGCGTAATGGTTGTGCTGATAGGCCTTCAGGCGCCACAACAGATAGGGGCCGACGCCGACGGCCACCAGCACGAAAAGCAACAGGGCCAGCGCCTGGGGGCCGCCGGGGCGCTGGTTCTCACCCAGCCCGCTCAGGGCTACTGCCAGAATGATGCCGGCTGCCGCGATGGCGGCCATGGGACCTGCGAAGACGAGGTAGGCGTCGCGTAGCGAGCCGCGGAAGGCGAAGCGCAGGCCACGCCAACTGGTCTGTGCGAGACGGAACTGCAGCGAGGCGCGCAGCAGTGCGGGCCATACGGCCGCCAGGATCAGACCCGCGATGCCGCCGGCGAGATCCGACACGTTGCCGGCCAGGCCATAGACGAACAGCAGGGCGGCCATCAGCAGGAAGCCGCGCAACATCTGCTTGGGGTTGCCGTGGAAATCCAGCGGGTGGCCGGCGACCTCGGTGTGACCATAGAAGTAGCGCAGCTTGCGCACCTTGGCCCACGGGTAGTACAGCCCCAGCGTAACCAGCATCAGCAGCAGGTTGACGATCCAGATGCGAAAGTACTCGCTGCCTGAGCCCGTGAACTGCACGGGGAAGCTGTGCACCGAAGTGGGCTGACGCGACGGCGCGGCAAAGCCGGACCCGATGTGGGTGCCGCCCGGGGGCGAGTTGTCGGAGATGAGGCCTTGCGGCTGATCAGGGCCTGCGGTGGGCAGACCCATGGGGCGAGAGGGTGTGTGCATGTGGCTCCCTGAGGGCCGGCGAAGCGGCCGCGATGCTGTTGTCACGAACTCTGCAGCGGTTGACCCGCCAGCCCCATTTTGACCCAGCGCCTAGAATTTGCGGATGACCGAGCCCACTGCCCAAGCCACATTTTTTCCGCAATCGCAGCCGGGGGGCAATTCCCCCATGCTGGTGGGCCTCAACCCCGAACAGCTGGCTGCCGTGACGGCGCCGCCCGGCCCCGCGCTCATCCTCGCCGGCGCCGGTTCGGGCAAGACCCGCGTGCTGACTACCCGCATCGCCTGGCTGCTGCAGACGGGCCAGGCGTCGCCCGCAGGCATCATGGCCGTGACCTTCACCAACAAGGCGGCCAAGGAGATGCTGGCACGGCTGTCGGCCATGCTGCCGGTGAACGCGCGCACCATGTGGATCGGCACCTTCCACGGGCTGTGCAACCGCTTTTTGCGGGCGCATGCGCGCGTGGCAGGCCTGCCACAGGCCTTCCAGATTCTGGATACGCAAGACCAGCTCTCGGCTGTCAAACGGGTGATCAAGGGGCTGGGCTTCAACGAAGAAAAGTGTGTGCCCAAGCAGACGACCTGGTTCATTGCCAACGCCAAGGAAGACGGCCTGCGGCCCCAGGACATTCAGCCGCGTGATGAGCTGGGCCGCATGCAGCTGGCTGTCTATCAGGCGTATGAAGACCAGTGCCAGCGCGAAGGCGTGGTCGACTTTGCCGAGCTGATGCTGCGCAGCTACGAGATCATGCGCGACCACCCTGAGGTGCGCGAGCATTATCAGCGCCGCTTCAAGCACATCCTGGTCGATGAGTTCCAGGACACCAACCGCCTGCAGTACCTGTGGCTCAAGATGTTCGCGGGCGACCCGGCCGTGACCGGCAACAGCGTGTTCGCCGTGGGCGACGATGACCAGAGCATTTACGCCTTCCGTGGCGCGCGCGTGGGCAACATGACGGATTTCGAGCGTGAGTTCCGTGTGCAGCGCGTCATCAAGCTGGAACAAAACTACCGCAGCCACGGCCACATCCTCGATGCGGCCAACCAGCTGATTGCGCAGAACAGCCGCCGGCTGGGCAAGAACCTGCGCACCGATGCGGGCCAGGGCGAGCCCATTCGTGTGTACGAGGCCGCCAGCGATTACGCCGAGGCGCAATGGATGGTGGACGAGATCAAGAGCCTGCGCCGCGAGGGCTGCGACCTGCACGAGGTGGCCGTGCTGTACCGTAGCAACGCGCAGTCGCGGGTGATCGAGTCGGCGCTGTTCAACGCAGGCATCTCATACAAGGTCTATGGCGGGCTGCGCTTCTTCGAGCGGGCCGAGGTGAAACACGCGCTGGCCTACCTCCGCCTGATCGAGAACCCGAACGACGACACCAGCTTTTTGCGGGTGGTGAACTTCCCGGCGCGTGGCATCGGGGCGCGCACCATCGAGCAGTTGCAGGACGCCGCACGACAGAGCGGCCGCAGCCTCAGCCAGAGCGTGACGGCGGTGCCCGGCAAGGCCGGCGCCAATCTGGGCGCCTTCGTGGCGATGATCGACGCGATGCGCGAGGTGACCACCGGCCTGACGCTGCGCCAGATCATCGAACACGTGGTCGAGGCCTCGGGGCTGGCCGATTTCTACCGCAGCGAGAAGGACGGCCAGGAACGGCTGGAGAACCTGGCCGAACTGGTCAACGCGGCAGAAGCCTTCGTGACGCAGGAAGGCTTTGGCAAAGATGCAGTGGCACTGCCGGCCGATCAGCCGGTCGGCGCGATGGCGCCCGGCCTGCCTGCCGCTGTGGCCCAGGTGGATGTGCTGCCCGACGCCGAAACGGGCGAGATCATCTCGCCGCTGCTGGCCTTCCTGACTCATGCTTCGCTCGAGGCGGGCGACAACCAGGCCCAGGCCGGGCAGGACGCCGTGCAGCTGATGACCATCCACGCGGCCAAGGGGCTGGAGTTCATCAATGTGTTCCTGACGGGGCTGGAAGAAGGCCTGTTCCCGCACGAGAACGCGATGAGCGACGTGGATGGCCTGGAAGAAGAGCGCCGGCTGATGTATGTGGCCATCACACGAGCGCGCCAGCGCCTGTACCTCACCTTCAGCCAGACGCGCATGCTGCATGGCCAGACGCGCTATCACATCAAGAGCCGCTTCCTCGACGAACTGCCCGAGGAAGCACTGAAGTGGCTGACGCCACGCAACCAGGCCTTTGGGTCGGGTTTCGCGGGGGCCTACCAGGAGGCATGGTCCAGCGGGCGGGGCATGGGCTCGATGGTGGGGGCGGGCGCGCAGCCTTATCGGTCAGGGGGCGGCGGCCGAACGGCGCCGGCCTGGCGAGGCGGAGCCCGCGAAGACAACTTCAAGGACCTCACCGCACCGTTGCCCAAAGCCATGGCCGAGGCCAAGTCGGAAGCGGGCCTGCGTGTGGGACAGAGCGTGTTCCACAACAAGTTCGGCGAAGGCGTCATCCTGACGATGGAAGGCAACGGCCCGGATGCGCGCGTGCAGGTCAACTTCGGGCGCCACGGCACCAAGTGGTTGATGCTCAGCGTGGCCAAGCTGACGCCCATCGAGTGAGCCGCGGGTTTGCGGCCTGCTGGATCACGCAGGGATTTGGTCCGTGTCATCTGCCTGCCGCGTGAACTTCGCTACAGTTGGACCATCCCCTGCATCAACTCACACACGTTCACCAGAAGGAGCTGCACATGGCCAAGTCCGACAAGAAATCTGCCGTGAAGGCGCTGCCCGCCAAAGGCCTGCCCATCGACATCGGCATTTCGGCCGCCCACCGCGAAGCCATCGCCAAGGGCCTCAACACGCTGCTGGCCGACACCTTCACGCTGTACCTGACGACCCACAACTTCCACTGGAACGTCACTGGTCCGATGTTCAACACGCTGCACAACATGTTCATGGAGCAGTACACCGAGCTGTGGAACGCGGTGGACCCGATCGCCGAACGCATACGCGCGCTGGGCTACCCCGCGGTCGGTTCGTTCGCCGATTTC
>Ga0116211_1001449_pt1 | contig 11173 bp, 9 predicted proteins | sample SaghotsprinmetaG_FD_94484 | JGI IMG/M metagenome (GOLD analysis project Ga0116211, IMG submission 94484) | Hot spring microbial communities from South Africa to study Microbial Dark Matter (Phase II) - Sagole hot spring metaG | ecosystem: Environmental > Aquatic > Thermal springs > Hot (42-90C) ... | reverse complement strand
ATGGTCCCGCCTCCCCTGCCGGTGCTGAAACCGCAAGAGGTGGTCAGTCTTCTTGAGCGGCTCGGCTTTGTCGAGGTGCGCCAGCGCGGATCGCACAAGCAGTTCCGCCATCCCGATGGGCGCAGCACTACGGTTCCGTTTCACAAGGGGCAGGATATCTCCCCCGTGCTGCTGCGCAAGATCGCACAAGACATCCGGATGTCGCCGGAAAAACTGCTCGGTCGTTGAAGTAAGAGGCGCGGCCCTCCCTCGCCGCGCCCCGCAGGTCACGCCTTGGGCTGGCCGATCCGTACCAACCCGTTCAACACCCCTTCCAGCCCGCCGAACACGGTGAGGTTATTGATGCGGTCGGTGACCTTCTCCAGGGTCTCCAGCTCCTTCAGCCGCAGCAACAAGGGGTTCTCCTCCATCAGCTTGGCGGTGTTGAGCAGCGAACGGGTGGCCGCGGTCTCTTCCCGGCGCTTGATACCGTTCGCCTGGGCCGCCTTTTCGGCCTCCACCACCTGGTTGAGGATCGCCTTCATCTCCCCCGGCAGGATCACGTCCTTGATCCCCACCTCCCGCACCTCCAGTCCGAAGGGCGCGGCCTTGGCCTTCACCTGCTCCAGCAGGCCAAGGTCCAGGGCCTCCTTGTCGGCCAGCAGCTCCTCCAGGGTGCGGGCGCCGATCCCCTGGCGCAGGCCGAACTGCAACTCGCGGTAGAGGAAGGCGCTCCAGTCGTCCAGCTCGGTGCGCGCCTTCACCGGGTCGGTGATGCGGAAGCTGGCGCTTAGGTTGATGCGTAGGCTTACCTTGTCCTTGCTGAGGATCTCCTGCCCGGAGACCTCCAGGGCCTGCACCCGCAGATCCAGGGTCTCCGCCTTGACGTTGTTTAGCCAACTCCAGAAGCCGTGCAGGCCGGCCGGTAGCGTGGCGCGGAACTCGCCATCCACGAACAACAGGCCCGCCTGTTGCGCCTTCACCTCCGCCAGTTGCACGCCGGCGGCCAGCGCCTTGGTCTGGGCCGGGTTGGAACGGGAACGGGCGATCAGCTCCAGCACCGCCTTGGGCGCCCGCAGGTCGTCGCCGATCTCCAGCAACTCCACCCGCACCGCGGTGGGGCCGCGCCAATAGACGCGGCGGCTGGCGGGGGGCAGCAGGACGGTCAGCTTGTCGTCCTGATAGACCAGACCCACCTGCCGCGCGCCCACGTCGATCAACTGCAAGTGGGGCTCGCACAGCTTTGGCGCGGTGCGCACCAGCAATTCGGCGCCGGGGCTGAGGATCGCCTCCAGGCGGCGGTCGCGGAACAGCAGGCCGCGCTCCGACTGGGCGATGACGATACGCTTGTAACCGAACATGGTTCTTGCTCCTGATGGGCGAATTGGGCGGGGTTGCCGCCGTGGGTGGGGCGGGGAAGGCGTTCCTTTGCTACACCGCTCCTGGCAGCGTGCCTGGAACGCGCTGAGCGCCCAGGATCGGGGCCGCGAGCTGTTCGGATTGTTGCTTGCGCGCTACGGAGATCCCCAGCGCTACTACCATACCCAAAGACCTCTCGCCGAGTGTCTCGCCGCCCTGGAGGCGCGGCGCCACTTGGCACAACGGCCGGGGGAGGTGGAGATGGCGTTGTGGTTTCACGACGCGGTTTACGACCCCCAGGCGCCGGATAACGAGGCGCGCAGTGCGGCCTGGGCCGAGACCGCCCTGCGGGAGGCCGGGATTTCCCGCCTGGAGACGGAGCGGGTGGCGGGGCTGGTGCTGGCCACCCGACATGCGGCCGTTCCAGTCGCGGCCGACGAGCGCTTGCTCGTCGATATCGACCTTGCCATCCTGGGGGCGCCGCCGGGGCGTTTCGACGAGTACGAGCGGGAGATTGCCCAGGAGTACGCCAGGGTGCCCCAAGAAGCGTTTCGGCGCAAGCGGCGCAACCTGCTGGAGGGGTTTCTCGCGCGCCCATCCCTCTACAGCACCGCCCAGTTTCGCGGGGCACTGGAGGCGCAGGCGCGGGAAAACCTGCGCCGCTCCATCGAGCGGTATGGGATCTTGGTCTTGATCATTGTTCCGGCCAGTCGTGCGGTGGCTGGAGTGCAAAAGCGTAGCGCGAAGCGCGTAGCTTTTGCAGTGTCCAAAAGCTTCGCTTTTGGACTCCAGGTTCCCCCGGCCGGAACGATGATCGAGGCCATCTATGTGGGTCACAACCGCTCCACCGCCAACGCCGCCCCCCACAGCCGCGCAAACAGCGGCTGCTGTGCGCCGGGATCGCCGCTGGTGAAGAAGCGAACCGCCCCCACCTCTGCCCGTGCCGCCGCCAGGCCATGCAGATGGAGTTGCCGCTCCACCTGCCGCGCCACCGCCGCGCCGGTGTCGATGACGGCGATGTGGGGGCCGGCGAGGCGCTGGATGAGGGGGAGCACGAAGGGGTAGTGGGTGCAGCCGAGCACCAAGGCGTCCACGCCGCTGGCGAGCAGCGGGGCGAGGTAGCGCTGGAGTAGCGCCTCGGTCTCGGCGCCGGCGAGGCGCCCGGCCTCGATCTGTTCCACTAGGCCTGGGCAGGGTTGCAGCACCACCTCGGCGCCGGCCCCGTAGCGTTCCAGCAGGTGGGCGAACTTGCCGCTGCGCAGCGTGCCCGCGGTGGCGAGGATACCCACCTTGCGGCTCTTGCTGGTGGTGACCGCCGGCTTCAGGCCCGGCTCCATGCCGACGATGGGGAGCTGGGGGTGGGCCGCGCGCAGCTCGTGGATGGCGGCGGCGGTAGCGGTGTTGCAGGCCAGCACCAACAACTTGCTGTGGCGGGCGAGCAGGGTCTCGGCGATGGCGAAGACGCGCTGGCGGATCACGGCGGTGGATTTGTCGCCGTAGGGGACATGGGCGCTGTCGGCGACGTAGAGCAGGTCTTCGTGGGGCAAGCGCTCGCGGAGATGACGGAGTACCGAGAGGCCGCCGACGCCGGAGTCGAAGACGCCGATGGGGGCGGGGGTCATCTCAACCCCGGCCGCTCATTGGAAGGCGCCGGCCTGGTCGCGCCGGAATTGGGTGTTGTAGAGGGTGGTGTATTCACCCCCCGCGGCCAGCAGTTCGGCGTGGGCCCCGCGCTCGACGATGCGGCCATCCTTGACCACCAGGATGAGGTCGGCGTGTTCGATGGTGGACAGGCGGTGGGCGATGACGATGGTGGTGCGATGCTCGGTGAGGCGTTGCAGGGCGGCCTGCACCTGACGTTCCGATTCAGAATCGAGGGCCGAGGTGGCCTCGTCCAGGATCAGCACCGGGGCGTCCTTGTAGAGGGCGCGGGCAATGGCCAGACGCTGCCGCTGGCCGCCGGAGAGGCGCACCCCGTCCTCGCCGATCAGGGCGTCGAAGCCCTCCGGCAGCTTGCGGATGAACTCCAGGGCATGGGCCGCCTCGGCGATGCGTTCCAATTCCTGGGGCTTTGGGGCGCCGGGGCGGCCGAAGGCGATGTTGGCGGCCACAGTATCGTTGAACAGCATGGGATCCTGCCCCACCATGGAGAGGTTGTTGCGCAGGCCCTCCAGGGACAATTCACGGATGTCTATGCCGTCGAGCAGGATCGTCCCCGCGCTGGGCAGGTAGAAGCGCGGGATCAGGCTGGCGATGGTGCTCTTGCCGCCGCCGGAGGGCCCCACCAGCGCCACCGTCTTGCCCGGCTCGGCCACGAAGTTGATGCCGCTTAGCACCTCGTCCCCACCGTCCCGGTAGCGGAAACAAACGTCGCGGAACTCCAGCCGCCCCTCGGCGCGGCCGATCACCCGGCCGCCGCTATCGGGCTCCGGGGGGTGGTCGATGAGGGCGAAGACGCTCTCCGCCGCGGCCAGTCCCCGTTGCAGCGGCTGGTTGATGCCGGTGAGGCGCTTGATGGGGGGGAACAGCAGCCCCAGCGCGGTGAGGAAGGCCACGAAGCCGCCCACGGTGAGGGCCTCGCCGTCGCCGACCTGGCGGGTTCCCACATAGATGAGCAATGCCAGCATCAGGGCACCGATGATCTCCACCAGCGGCCCGGCCGCCGCATCCGCCACCTTCAGCTTGACCTGGAAGCGGCGCACCCAGTTGGACTGGTGGTCGAAGCGTTGCGCCGAGGCCGGCTGCCCGCCGAAGACCTTGATCACCCGGTGGCCGCGCACCGCCTCCTCCAGGCAGTGGGTCATGTCCCCCATCATCCCCTGCAGCTGACGATTGAGGCGGCGCATGCGCACTGCCGCCACCCGCACCACCCAGGCCACCAGCGGCAGCAGCAGGAACACCGCCAGGGTCAGCCGCCAGTCCAGCCACAGCATGTAGGCGATCAGCCCCACCACCGTGAGGCTGTCCTTGATCAGCACGGTGAGCACCCGGGTGGCGGCGGCGGCCACCTGGGAGGAGTTGTAGGTGACCTTGGAGATGATGTTGCCGGTGGAGTTTTCGTCGAAGTAGCGGGTGGGCAGGCGCAGGATGTTGACGAACAGCTCCCGCCGCAGATTATAGACCACCTTGGAGGAGACCCACTCGAAGCCCACGTCCGCCACGAAGTTGGCAAAGCCGCGCACGAAGAAGAGCCCCACCAGCAGGATGGGGGTCCATTTCATGGTCTCCGGATCCTTGGTGACGAAGGTGCCGTCCAGCAACGGCTTCAGCAGCGCCGGGATGGCGGGTTCCGACAGGGCCATTACGATCATCGCCAGCACGCAGAGGGCGAACTGCCGCCAGTAGGGGCGCACATGGGTCAGGAGGCGCAGATAGAGCTGACGGCTGGAGAGTTCGGCGGTATCGGGCATGGAGTGGCGGCGGCTGGTCGCGGCGCCCGGCCGTCCGGGGCGGAGGTGGCGCGGCGACGGAAAGGGAGGGAATTATAGAGACTCCAAGGGGGCGCAACAACCGCCGCGGCAATTCCAAATTCAGGAACTAGGAACTAGGAACTAGGAGCTAGGAACTAGGGGCTTGTTCCTCGATCCTAGCACCTAGCACCTAGTTCTTTGCTGGTTGTCGCGGCCTGGCCGATTGGGCAAAATGCCACGGATTGAAAACCTCTACAGGAACCCCTGCCACCATGTCGCATGCAATCTCCGACCTTGACGCCTACATGAGCGACCTGGGCCGCCGTGCCCGCGCCGCCTCCCGCCTGCTCGCCGCCGCGGCCACCGCACCTAAGGACGCCGCCCTGCGCGCCATCGCCGCGGACCTCGACGCCCGTCGCCCCGAACTGCTCGCGGCCAACCACAAGGATCTGGAGGCCGGCCGCGCCAAGGGGCTGGAACCGGCCATGCTGGACCGGCTGGAACTCAAGCCCAAGGGCATCGACGCCATGATCGAGGGGCTTTACCAAATCGCCGCCTTGCCCGACCCCATCGGCGAGGTCTTCGGCATGAACTACCGCCCGAGCGGCATCCAAGTGGGACGGATGCGCGTCCCCCTCGGCGTGGTGGGCATCATCTACGAGGCGCGACCCAACGTGACGGTGGATGCCGCGGCCCTGTGTCTGAAATCCGGCAATGCCACCGTGCTGCGCGGCGGCTCCGAGGCCTTCCATTCCAACCAGGCCATCGCCCAAAGCGTGCGCAAGGGGCTGGAGCAGGCCGGCCTGCCGGCGGATGCGGTGCAGGTGCTGGCCACCACCGATCGCGCCGCCGTCGGGCGCATGGTCGCCATGCCCGAGTTCATCGACGTAATCATCCCGCGCGGCGGCAAGGGTCTGATCGAACGCATCTCCCGCGAGGCGCGGGTGCCGGTGATTAAGCACCTGGACGGCATTTGCCACGTCTATATCGACGACCAGGCGGATGCGGACAAGGCCTTCCGGGTCGCCATGAACGCCAAGACCCAGCGCTACGGCACCTGCAACACCATGGAGACCCTGCTGGTGGCCGAAGGCATCGCCGCCTCCATCCTGCCGCCCTTGGCCGCGGCCTATCGGGAGAAGGGGGTGGAGCTGCGCGGCTGCGAGCGCACCCGCGAGATCCTGGCGGGCTGCATCCCGGCCACGGAGGAAGACTGGCGTACCGAGTACCTGGCCCCGATCCTCTCCATCCGCGTGGTGGCGGGGCTGGATGAGGCCATCGACCACATCAACAGCTACAGCTCCCAGCACACCGACTCGATCGTCACCGAGAACTACAGCCGCGCCCGCAGATTCCTGCGCGAGGTGGACTCCAGCTCGGTGATGGTGAACGCCTCCACCCGCTTCGCCGACGGCTTCGAATACGGCCTGGGCGCGGAGATCGGCATCTCCACCGACAAATTCCACGCCCGCGGGCCGGTGGGGCTGGAGGGACTCACCTCGGTGAAGTTCATCGTGCTGGGGGATGGGCATGTGAGGGGGTGAGCCATGAGCATCGCCTATGCCAAGGACTATTACAGTTGGGCGCTGGAACAGGCCGCGCTATTGCGGCAGCGGCGCTTCGACGAGATCGACCTGGAGCACCTGGCTTCGGAGATCGAGGACATGGGGAAATCCGAACAGCGGGCGCTGGAGTCGATCCTCGAAACCCTGCTGATGCACCTGCTGAAGTGGCAATACCAGCCCTATTACGTCGGGCGTCGCGGTTGGGAGCTGACCGTCATCGAACAGCGCAAGCGGCTGCTCAGGCATCTGCGCAACAATCCCGGCCTGAAACCCAAACTGCCGGAGGCCATTGCGGAAGCCTATGACCTGGCGCGATTGGGGACGGAGCGGGAGACCGGGATTCCTACCGCCCGCTTTCCCGAGGCGTGCCCCTGGGGCTACGAACAGTTCGCCGACCCCGACTTCTGGCCGGCGCCCGCAAAGGCCTCGGAGGAACCGCAATGATCGGCAAGGCGAACCAACCCGCGGCGGCCAACCGCCCGCCCGCGGTCTTGGTCTTCGGCGGCCACGACCCCACCGGCGGGGCGGGGATCGTGGCGGACAGCGAGGCGGTGGCGGCCATCGGCGCCCACGCCGCCACCGTCATCACCTGCTTGACGGTGCAGGACACCAAGGACGTGCAGCAAATGATCCCCCTGGCGCCGGAACTGGTGGTGCGGGCCGCGCGCACCGTACTGGCGGACCTGCCGGTGCAGGCGGTGAAGATCGGGCTGCTGGGCGAGGCCGGTCTGGCCAAGGCCATCGCCGCGCTGTTGGCCGAATACCCGAAACTGCCGGTGGTCTTCGACCCGGTGCTGGCCGCGGGGGGCGGCCACGACATGGCCGATGGGGCCCTGTTGGACGCCATTGGCGAACACCTGCTGCCCCGCGTCACCCTCATCACCCCCAACGGCCCCGAGGCGCGGCGCCTCACCGGACTGAAACGGATGGAGGAGGCGGCCGCCATGCTGCAACGGCTCGGCTGCAAATCGGTGCTGGTCACCGGCGGCCACGACGGCGGCGGCGAGGTGATCAACCGCCTCTACCTGGAGGGCGGCGAAATGCTCGCCAGCCGTTGGCCGCGCATCGAGGGTGAATTCCACGGCACCGGCTGCACCCTCGCCTCCGGCATCGCCGCCGGCCTGGCGCTGGGACTGCTGCCCGCCGCCGCGGTGACGCGCGCCGAAGAGATGACCTGGAAGGCCGTAGGTCGCGCCCGCCGCATCGGCCGTGGCCAGAGGGTGCCTTTGCGTGGTCTCGGTTGAGTGGGGTTCAAAAGCAGAAACAGGGAGGACACGGAGGAAAGAGAGGGTAGCTCCGCATATAATCAGATGGGACTTGACGTGCTGTTTAATCCGTGACAATGGAAGAACCCGACCTCTTCGCCACCCCTGACGACAGCGGCCGCCCGCTGGCGGATCGGATGCGGCCGCGCAATCTGGAGGAGTTCGCCGGCCAGACGCATATCCTGGGCGAGGGCAAGCCGCTGCGCCGGGCCATCGAGTCGGGCCGGCTGCACTCGATGATCTTCTGGGGGCCGCCGGGCACCGGCAAGACCACCCTGGCCCGGCTGCTGGCCCGCCGCACCGGGGCACAGTTCCTCGCCCTGTCCGCGGTGCTCTCCGGGGTGAAGGATATCCGCCAGGCGGTGGATCAGGCAAAAGAGGCCCGCCGCCAGGACAACCGCGGTACGCTGTTGTTCATCGACGAGGTGCACCGCTTCAACAAGGCGCAGCAGGACGCCTTCCTGCCCCACGTCGAAGACGGCACCTTCCTGTTCGTCGGCGCCACCACCGAAAACCCCTCCTTCGAGCTGAACAACGCCCTGCTCTCCCGCGCCCGCACCTATGTACTCAAATCCCTGGAGAGCGCGGAGCTGGAGGGTATCCTGCGGCAGGCGCTAGAGGACGACGAGCGGGGTCTGGGGGCGTTGCACCTGCATATCGAACCGGAGACCCTGCGCCTCATCGCCGAGGCGGCGGACGGCGACGGTCGGCGCGCCCTCAACCTGCTGGAGATCGCCGCCGATCTGGCCGAGGATGGCCGCATCGAACGCACCACCCTGGAAGAGGTCTTGATCGGCCAGCCGCGCCGCTTTGACAAGGGCGGCGACCTCTTTTACGATCAAATCTCTGCGTTGCACAAATCGGTGCGCGGCAGCGCCCCGGACGCCGCCCTCTACTGGCTCTGCCGCATGCTAGACGGCGGCTGCGACCCCCTCTACATCGCCCGCCGGGTGGTGCGCATGGCCTCCGAGGACATCGGCAACGCCGACCCGCGCGCCCTGGAGATCGCCCTCGCCGCCTGGGACGCCCAGGAACGGCTGGGCAGCCCGGAGGGTGAGCTGACCCTGGCGCAGGCGGTGCTCTACCTGGCCGTCGCCCCCAAGAGCAATGCCGCCTACATGGCCTACAAGGCCGCCATGCAGGCCGTGCGCCAGTCCGGCGCCCTGGAGGTGCCCATTCACCTGCGCAACGCCCCCACCCGGCTGATGAAGGCGCTGGGCTACGGTAAGGCCTACCGCTACGCCCACGACGAACCGGGCGCCTACGCCGCAGGCGAGACCTATCTGCCGCCGGAGTTGGAGGGACAGCGCTTCTACCTACCGGTGGAACGGGGGCTGGAGATCAAGCTCAAAGAAAAGCTGGAGCGGTTGCGGGAGCTGGATCGGCAGGCGGGGGCATCCTCTGACCCGCCGCCCTAGGGTTCCTTTCCACCAGGGGCCTTGGGTCTAGTTCCGGCCAGAGACCTGACAGGTCTTCAAGACCTGTCAGGTCTGTACTCCGCACGGTGGCCCGAACGATGATCAAGGCCCCACCAGGGCCTGGATCCTGCTCTCGTCCGGTTCATTCAGGATCTGTTGCAGGCGCGGCGGATCGGCACAGGTGCGGATGCCGTATGCTATATCGCCATCTTGCAGTAACCGTTCACGCCCCCCGCCTTTTAGAACCCTCACCCCAGCCCTCTCCCAGAGGGAGAGGGAGTTTTCGGTGGGGGGGCGTGAACGGTTACATCTTGCATGGCTACTACCGGTTCACGGCCGCCTGCGGCGCCTCGCCAACCTTCCTGCCTCCAGGGCCTCCCAAGGCGTTAATTGTGTTACCCTGAACATCTGTTAGGGGTGCCATTTTTCGAAGAAATGGCATCTTTTTCCGGTTTCCGGACGGGCATTGATCATCATTCCGGCCGGGAGAACATGGTTCCGGCTGGAGTGCAAAAGCGTAGCGCGAAGCGCGTAGCTTTTGCAGTGTCCAAAAGCTTCGCTTTTGGACTCCAGCCTACCCTCGGCCGCAACGATGATCAAGCCCCCGGGCGGCTGTCGGAGCTTCCATAATCGTTATCCGAAAGGTTTGTTATCGGGGGCGCCGGGCGCTGCTTGGCGGTTCCGGGCGCGTCGCGGTGGCAAGCCGCTCCCGCAACAGTGTTATCCTCCGTATTGGTTCCAATCCATAGCGCATACGCCCCTAATGAAGTCAACTCTCCTGCTCGCCCCAGCCCTGATTGCCCTGCTGCTGAGTTGCGCCTGCCCGGCCGTCCAGCCCGCCTCGGCCGCGGAAGGCCGCAAACCGGCCCTGACGGTGGAGGTAGCCAGGCCGCAACCGGCCCAATGGCCGCGGCGGCTGGTCGCCGATGGCGGGCTCTATCCCTGGCAGGAGGCGGTGATCGCGGCGGAAACCGGCGGGCTGCGCATCGTCGAATTGCTGGCGGAGGTGGGGGATTGGGTGAAAAAAGGGCAGCCCCTGGCGCGCCTGGCCAGCGAAACGGTGGAGGCGGAGCTGGCCCAGCGTCGCGCCAACCTGGCGCAGGCCAAGGCCGCGCTCGCCCAGGCCAGGGCGGGCGCCGCGCGCGCCCGCGGGGTCAAGGGCAGCGGGGCGCTGTCCGACCAGCAGAGTTCCCAATACCTGATCGCCGAGGAGTCGGCCAACGCGGCGGTGGCCGCGGCCGAGGCGGCGTTGCGCGGCACGGAGATCCGCCTCGCCCAGACCCAGATCCAGGCGGTGGACGACGGGGTGATCCTGAGTCGCCGCGCCACCCTGGGCGAGGTGGTGCAGGCTGGTACCGAGCTGTTCCGCCTGATCCGCCAGGGCCGCATCGAGTGGCGCGGGGAGCTGACCGCGGAACAGCTCGCCCAGGTACAACCCGGCCAGCCGGTGCGGCTGCGACTGCCCGGCGGCGAGCCGGTGGAAGGCCGGGTGCGACTGGCAGCTCCGAGCCTCGACCCCGCCACCCGCAAGGGGCTGCTCTATGCGGAACTGCCCCCCGGCGAGGCCCAGCTGCGACCCGGCATGTTCGCCCACGGCGAAATCCTGCTCGGAACCAGCGAGGCCCTCACCCTGCCCGCCAGCGCGGTGGTGTGGAGCGACGGCTTCAGCTACCTGTTCGAGGTGGATGACAAGGAGGTGGTGCATCGCCGCAAGGTGACGGTGGGACGGATGCAGGAGGGACGCATCGAGGTGGTGGAAGGGATCGCCGCGGAGGCCACCGTAGTGGCCAGCGGCGGCGCCTTCCTGCACGATGGGGATGTGGTGCGGGTGGAGGCGGCAGATCAACCCAAGCTGCCCGGAAATTAGGCTTCTCGCTTCTTGATCGAAGACTTACCGTGAAAGTCAAAAACGGAACGCAAAGGACGCAAAGGCTTACCGTGAAAGTTCGCGCCCAGAGATGCCATTTCTTTAAGAAATGGCATCTCTCTCCTTGATCAGGGTTCCGATCGGTCGCGCGGCTGGAGTGCAAAAGCGAAGCGCGAAGCGCGTAGCTTTTGCCTTGCGCGCAAATCTTCAGGGGCAGGTTTGGGTCGTCACGCCAAAAGCTTCGCTTCGCTACGCTTTTGGACTCCAGCCCCCCCGACCAACAGGATGAGCGGACCAAGAAATGGCACCT
>Ga0116211_1001448_pt1 | contig 11179 bp, 10 predicted proteins | sample SaghotsprinmetaG_FD_94484 | JGI IMG/M metagenome (GOLD analysis project Ga0116211, IMG submission 94484) | Hot spring microbial communities from South Africa to study Microbial Dark Matter (Phase II) - Sagole hot spring metaG | ecosystem: Environmental > Aquatic > Thermal springs > Hot (42-90C) ... | reverse complement strand
GTCATGTAAGATACATGAACAAATCCCTCAACAAACAAATCTATTAACCTTACTTTAAGACCATAGGAAGTTACTCCAATAATGATTGCTTCAAAAACCTCTCCAAGTCTATCTTTCATAAACCATACCCTCATAGCATCTAAGACCTTTCTCTCGGCTTCATCAGCCTTCCTCTCCATTCTTGAGGAAGTAAAGGCAATATTATCAAGTAGTTTTTCCAATTCTTCTTCATTTTTGTAAGTCGTTTTACCTTTATGTATTAATTCTTTTAATAGCCTGTGGACTACTAAATCTGGATACCTTCTTATAGGTGATGTAAAATGGGTATAACAATTAGATGATAGTCCAAAGTGTCCTAAATTTTCTATGGAATAACGAGCTTGTTTTAAACTCCGCAAGATGTATTTTGTAATAACATCTTCGAGTGGATTGCCTGTGATTGAGGAGATGAATTGATGAAAATCCCTGTTTCTGCCAATAAAACCCTCCTTTATCAATCCTGCAGATTGTAAAAATCTTAAGGTCTCATCTAGTTTGTCCCTCTCTGGCGCCTCGTGAATTCTGTATATACAAGGGACTTCTGATTCTTCCATAAAGGATGCCACAGCCTCGTTAGCCTTTATCATAAACTCCTCAATTATCCTGTGAGCAATATTCCTCTCTGCGATTATGATATTTTCAAGATTGCCCTTTAAGTCAATTATCACATCTGGTTCTGGTAAATCAAAGTCTAAACTTCCCCTTTCCCTTCGCTTGTCTTTTAACAATTCAGCAAGTTCATACATCAGTAAAAAGTCTTTCATTAAATAACTGTATCGCGTTATGTCCTTTGAATCTTCCTGTAAGAGTATATTCTTAACTACAGTATAGGTCATTCGCTCGTTGCTTCTAATGATACTCTCATAGAAATCCCTTTTTACCAGTTCTGCCTTACTATTAAATTCCATCTCTACAGTAACAGTGAGCCTGTCTTGTTGAGGTCTTAAACTGCAGAGATTTTCTGATAATTCTTTAGGTAACATTGGAATTACCCTATCAGGAAAGTAAAAACTCGTCCCCCTTTTTCTTGCCTCTAAATCAATATTGCTATCCCAATAGACATAATGTGACACATCAGCAATATGGACATAAAGCCTAAAATTATCACCTGACTTTTCTATAGAAATGGCATCATCAAAGTCTTTGGCATTTTCTCCATCAATGGTAACTGTGTTTAGCCCTGTTAAGTCTCTTCTATTTTTTTTTGAGATTTTTTTGATTTCTAAATCTTTTGCCTCTGCCACGACCTTTGGCTTAAATCTGTTTCTTATATCAAGCTCTTCAATAAGGGTTTCTATCTCAGCTGATGGACTGTTAGGTCTTTCTATCTTTTTGACAACTCTTGCAGTAGCCAAACCTCTACCTTCGGGATAATTTATGATTTCTGCAATTACCAAATCACCTTCCTCTGTGTCACCTATATCTTTTGGCGATAGGTAGAGGTCAAAGGGTATCCTTTCATCTTTTGGTTGAATAAAGTAACCACCTCTGTTTCTGTCAATATACCCTGCAATCTTTTTATGAGCCCTCTCTATAATCCTTACAACAGAACCCTGCCTTTTGGCTTTGTTTTCTAATCTCACAATGACCTTGTCGTTGTCCATTGCCATCATTGTTGACCTTGAAGGGATAAATATATCAGGTAGTCCAACCCTATCGTGTATAAGAAAACCAAAACCACCCCTATGAGCTTCAAAATAGCCAGTAATAAACTCAAAGTTTTCCACTGCACCATAGAGACCTTTTCTATTACGGATTATAAAGCCTTCATCTATGAGTGTCCTTAAAAGCCTTTTGGCATTTCTCTTTTCTGGAGAACTTAACCCTAAGGTAAAACATATGTCAGAAAAACTCAGAGGTCTTTCTGATTGTTTTAATAAAAAGTTGTATAATCTCTCTTTGCTTATCATTTAAACAATAAAAACATAACAGTTGTTACCGATATACCAATCAAAGCCCCTACAAGGACTTCTTGTATTGTATGTGCCTTTATAATAACCCTGCTTTGAGCTATGAGCAAGGCAAGTAAAAAAGATATTATGGCAATATTGAAACTTTGTGTTATAAAAGTCATTGAGGAACTGACTGAAAAGGCAACCGCACTGTGTCCACTTGGCATTCCACCTCTTAATGGATGTCCCTTGCCAAAATAGGCTTTTAAAATGATTACTAATATTAAGACAACTATAAGGGACAGTAAGGTTATCTCCTCTTTTGAGTGTTTTGCAATGCGTAAACCTTTTTGAAAGATATTATTCAAATAAGGGAATAGTACTATATAGCCAACAATAGCGGCACCAAAGGCAGTTATTAATACTGCACCTGCTGAGGTGTCCTTTATGGCACGAGCTTTTTCATTATATTCTGGACAAACCATATCAACAAGAAATTCAATGGCAGTATTTACCATCTCTGCAAGGAGGACGAGAATGACCACAATTGATATGATTAAAAAGTCTGTCCTATTTACACCAACTATGTAAGAGAAAAGTAATACTATCGTCGCTGAATAGAGATGGTATCTTAAATGTCTTTGAGTCTTTGCAGAATGGAGGATTCCTTCTACTGCATTATTTATATTTTCAAGCCATCTCTTCATCTGTTAGTCAATCTCTTTTGTAGTTGTGAGCAAAGACCTTGTATCATTTGTTCTTCCCAATAGGTAACGCCTGCCCTTGATAACAAGTTGGTGATATTCTGCATTATCTTTCTCTCTTTATCGTTTTTAGGATAATCAAGAAGAGATACTTTAGATTCAATCCTTTTGAGCAAATCATCTATTTTTTCTCTGCTTATTGATTTTGGGAAGAAGGATGTTTTTTCATTCGCTTCGCTATTATCTTTCAATAAATCATATCTCCTTAATTCATAGGCAATTATCATGACTGAATGGGCAAGATTTATAGATGGCTGTGTCTTCTCTGCAGGTATATAGATCATCCTATTACACAGGGCTGTCTCTTTGTTTAATAACCCTCTTGATTCAGAGCCAAATAAAAGGGCGACCTTATTCTTTTGTGCAATATGGTAGATCAATTTCGATGAATCCCAAGGACTGAAAAAGAGTCCTCTTTTTTTCCCTACCCTCCTTGATGTGCCAAAAACCTGATTGGTTTCCTTTACTGCCTCTTTTAAATCATCATAGATTAGGGCGTTTTTTAATATATCTTCTGCACCATGTGCAAAGGCATAAGATTCCTCTGAAAGGGCAACTGGTTTGATAAGTGCGAGATTTTTAAATCCCATATTTGCTATTGCCCTTGCAGATGAACCAATATTTCCAGGTTCAGATGGTTCAACAAGGACAAATGTTATGTTATCTTGCCAAGATTTCATAAGGTATTTTCAAAAACATCTTAAAAAATAGAAACCTCACAAAATAGCCATGGCCGCATAAAGTTTTGCAAACTCTCCAGAGGGCAAGGGTTTGCTAAATAAATAGCCTTGAAGTTCATCACAATTTAGGTTTCTTAAAAATTCCATCTGCTCAAGGTGCTCAACGCCTTCAGCTATGACCTTTAGATTTAAATTATGGGCAATGTCAATAATGGTTTTTACAATCATGGCATCCTTATTATCAGTGGTTATATTGTTTACAAAAGCTTTATCTATCTTGAGTTTAGAGATGGGAAGGTTTTTTAGATAATTTAGTGACGAATAGCCTGTGCCAAAATCATCTATTGATATTGTTATTCCTTCATCTTTAAATGTTCTCAATATCTTTACTACATTATTGACATCGTGCATAAATATGCTCTCTGTTAACTCAAGCTCAAGCATGTGTGGGGGGATTTTTGTTTCTCTTAAAACAGTAAAAATAAAATCAGAGAAATTTGGTTGTTTGAAATGTTTGAGAGATATATTGACTGCCAAGCTTACCTGGGGTAATCCTATCGTCTGCAACCCTTGAATTTCTTTTATTGCATTAAAGAGTATTAATTCACTTATAGGTATAATCAAACCTGTCTCTTCTGCAATGGGAATAAATTTCATTGGTGGTATCATACCTTTTTCAGGATGAAGCCATCTTACAAGGGCTTCAACCCCAACAATATTGCCATTTTTCATAGATATTTGTGGTTGAAAATGGAGGATAAATTGTTTTTGTTCAATAGCCATTCTTAAGTCATTTTCTATCTTTAATCTTTCAAGGGCATGTTGATTCATAGCATTATTAAAAAACTTGTAATTATTCTTGTCTTGAGATTTGGCATAATTCATTGCTATCTCTGCATTTTTAAAGAGAATCTCAGCATCCTCCCCATCTTCAGGAAATATGCTTATACCAATACTTGCAGTGATATAAGCAGAATTACCTTTTAATTCAAAGGGTGATGAGATAGCTTTAATTATCCTTTCTGCTACAATCTGTGTATTTTCAGGTTTATCAATCTCTGAGAGGATTATTCCATAGTCGTCAGCACTTATTCTTGATATTACATCACTGTTTCTCAAACAGTATTTGATTCTTTCAGAGGCTTCTTTTAACAATATATCTCCTATGTCATAACCGAGGGACTCATTAATTTTTTTGAAATTATCAAGGTCAATAAACAAGAGGGCAATCTTTTTGTTATATCTCTTTGCCTTTAAAATCAATTGGATTAATCTATCCATAAAAAGTGCCCTCTTAGGAAGTCCTGTCACAGGGTCATTATAAGCCATGTTAATTAAAGCCTGTTCTTTTTGCTTGATAGCCTTTTGTCTCTGAAGGTCTGAAACCTCTCTCCCTGTAAAGTGATAACCTGTTAGTGTCCCATCGTTGTCAAAAAGTGCTTTAACATGCCATTGTATCCACTTTATATCATTTTCTGAAGAAGAGTCTTTTAGTAAATGCTCGATGGCAAATATCTGTTGTTCCTTTGACAGGGAAGATAAGCCCTTTTGTATTTGTTCTTTTATCTCCTTATAAGGTAGTAACTGCAAAAATGGCTGTCCAATAATATCTTCATAGGAAAGAGATAAGTGTTGACATAGTGCATCATTTGCAAAAGACACTATAGTATCAGCATGTAAGAGGCAAATAAACTCTGATTGATTATTTATGATAATCTGAAGTTTTTTTAGATTTTTTTTGATATTATGTTCTTTGATAAGAAGTTCAGTAACATCAATGTGTTGAATAGCTACAAGAGGCATATCATGAGCAAGCCTAATCAAGTTAAGAAATGTATATTTATGTTGCTCCTTTTGGCAATCAACAAATTCAATAAGGACATACTTTCTATCCCCCCGTAAGAGGGCTTCAATGTCCTTAATATATTTTTTTTTGTCCTTGCTGTTTTTTAAAATGCCTTCCCAAAAATGTATATAATTTGTTATTTCCTTAGGTTTTTCTTGACAGAGTTCCTTTAAAAAATGATCTAAGGAATCTGAAATAGTAATAATATTACCATCTCTATCTATTAATATGGCATCTTCTGGGGTAATCGGCAAGTTCATAGTAGTTAAATTATCTCTGTACCAATCCCTTCTTTTGTAAATATTTCAAGGAGAAGACAGTGAGGTATTCTGCCATCAATTATGTGGTTTTTCTTTACACCCCTTTCAAGTGCCCTCAAACAAGCCTGCACCTTTGGTAGCATGCCACCTGAAATAATACCATCATTGATTAGCTCAAGTATATCATTTTTTGTAAGCGTTGAAAGTATCCTACCTTCACTGTCCTTGATTCCAGCTACATCTGTTAGAAGTATTAACTTTTCTGCCTTAAGCGCTGATGCAAGGGCTGAGGCGACATAATCTGCATTGATGTTATAAGACTCTCCTTTTGAACCCACACCTATTGGCGATATAACAGGTATAAAACCGTCTCTTTCGAGACAACTTATAATATCTGGTTTTATTTCATCTACTTCACCTACAAGTCCAATATCAATAATCTCATCATCTCCAGTTTTTACCTTTTTCTTTAAAACCTTCTTTTTTGCCTTTATTAGCCCTCCATCTTTGCCCGATAACCCTACTGCCTTTCCACTGTATTTGTTAATAAGTGAGACAATCTCCTTGTTTATTAACCCTCCAAGGACCATTTCTACTATATCCATTGTTTCTTTGTCAGTTACCCTTTGTCCTTGAATAAATGTAGGCTCTTTACCCATTCTTTTCATGGTCTCACTGATCTTTGGTCCACCACCATGAACAATAACAGTCTTGATGCCTATGAAATTAAAAAGTGCCACATCTTGGGCAAAGGAGTTTTTTAAGGAATCATCTGTTTGAGCAGAACCTCCATATTTAATAACAAAGGTCTTACCATAAAAACTCCTAATAAAAGGTAGCGATTCAATAAGTATTTCTGCCTTTTTTATAAGTGATTCATCTGTCATTGCTATCTCCATATTTTAACCTTAAAATAGCGCTTAGGAAGGGCTGTTTCAGGATTTTTATAATCGACAGATTTTTATTTAATTTTGCTTTATTCATTATAATGCAATGCCTTATGACAAAGCCCCCCTAGGAACTTTTTTTTATAAGGTGTCGTATAAAAATTCCACACCAGCCCTTCCTATCTTACTTGCTGATTTTATTAAGCTTTTTAGTTCTATCACCGATTTTGGGTTTTAATAAGGATATTGAAAATTTACAGAACAGTATCTCTCTCTAAATTTTTTAATTTTGCCCATGTAAAAATAGGCTTTCAATATTTGTCCTCAACGCCCAGTTCTTTTATGAGCCAATCCTTAATATTTTTATTAATTGGATACATCATGAAATATTCAAGCCCTTTGTTTTCTTCAATTGCATCGAGTAAAAGTGATTGAGGTATCTCATCTATCTGTGCAAGGGTCTCTGCATAGCCTGCTGCAGTGTGGCGCATTAGAGATAGAACAGGTTTTTCATCAGTGGTATCAATGTAAAATACATAGCCCTTAATATGCTCTTTTTTATCAATACCATCTTTGCTCAATGAAATAACTGGTTTCATCAGGTCTTTTGGCATCAAATCCCATCTGATATTTTCAAGGATGTAAGTCTCAGACTTAATATCACTCAAAGAATAAATATGCATAAACATTATTTGCTACACCTCCAATTGTTTTTAAGGTAATTTTAATGCCTCATTAAATGCTTTCTCGTCAAACCCAACGATTATCTTTGATATTACGATAGTTGGAAAGGTTAGGGCGGGATTGTATTTTTTTATCTCTTTAGTAACAAGCCATTGCTCTGAATCTTCAAGTTTATCAACCTCAATGTATTCATAAAATAAAGATTTACTATCAAAAAACTCCTTTGTCCTTTTACAAGCAGGACAACTACTTAAAGAATAAAAAATAATCTTCTGTTCCATTTTTCAAATCTCCTGAATTAAGCAGTTCCAAAATTTCCTTGCCCTATTGTCTGTTTGTAATACTCCGCCGAAGTATGTCCCACATCTTCCAGCATCTCATTAATTGCCTTGTAAATTGAAGTTATAGGCACTTTAAGAGAATCTGCTACTTCTTCAAGGGATGTGCCCTTTGCAAAGTGCCTTTCCGCAATAACTATCTTTAATGCATCATCATAAATAAATGATTTCAGTTCTTCATTATTAATCTTAACACTAATAAAGGCTTCCTCAAGGCTCTTGCCAGCTTTTAATAATTCTCTTACCTTGTCCATAGTCTCCATATAAACCTTGTCTTCCTCTTCAGAATAATTTTTATACTTTACATCAGCCAAAGTAATACCTCCTTTTTATCTTTTTCTTTGATTAGACTCAACATTATGAATGAATTCAGCACCCATAAGCAATATACAAGATGAATAGTAAATCCATATAAGGAAAATTACAAAGGCAGTCAAAGGTCCATAGATTGAGCCAAATTGTAATAATTTTGTCACATAGATTGTAAAGAGATGCTTTGCAAGTTCCATAAATATAGTACTTATAAGTGCACCAAACATTGCATGGGTAATTTTTATTTTTTTATTGGGGAGTATTATGTAAAGAGCAAACAGGGTCAAAAATACCATAAAAAACGGGACTATATAGCCAAGTATAAAACCTGCAATAATACCTACATCAAGGCTTGGGAAAAACCTTTTTATCTCCCATGCACCAGAAACTACATAGGTTGAGCCAAAAGACAACAAAACTATTGCAATAGTAATAGTAACGATAACTACTGATAAGAGCATAGATAGTAAGAAATGTCTTGAATGTTTGACCTTGAATATCTTATCCATGGAGTATTCAATGGAGGATACCAATTCGTATGACAAAAAGGCATATAGCACAAGGGTAATATTTCCAATTTTTTTATAGGTAATGAGTTTTGTGAGACCATCTGAAATCTGATGGGTAACAGAAGGAAACATATCAGAGAGCCTTTTGGCAAAAAAGGCAAAAAAGTCAGGTCGTTCTCCCAAAAAATAACCAAAAATTGCCACGAGCATAAGACAATATGGAACAAGGGCAAGGATAAAAAAGAAGGATATAGCGGCAGCAAGCATATGTCCACTGTCTTTAAAGAAATCTGTAAAACTCTTTACGAGCACCTTCAGGATGTTAAAAGATTTCATGGACTAATTAAAGGACTTTAGAAAGATAGTATCTTTTCATTATAATTTTATAGCTTAAAAGCATATATTATTTTAACAATGACAGCAACCATAAACCAAACTATTTTTACAATTATTTTTATGAGTCTTTTTTTTCTGACAACGCCTGCCTTTTCTCTTTGTAATCTGTCAAATCTTACAGAGGCAATAAGTAATTCAAAAAAAGCCATCAAGGTTAATAGAAATGACATGAAGGCCCATGCCTGTCTTGTTATAGCCTATGAAATATCAGGTAATTCTTATATGGCATTTAAAGTATTGAGGGATATTGAAGATAAGATGTCAAAGGAATGTATAGACGAGTTACACAATTATCTCTGGGACATATCTCCTGAATTGCTCGCAAAAAAAGAATTTACCGACAGATACACCCTTTCAGGCGGTGACTGCATGATAAAAAATACCTCCATGATAGATGGATATGGTTACTTATTAATTGGTGATTTTTTAAATCCATCTAATAATACCATCTCCAGACACCTTGCATCTTTTAAGTGTAATAAGGACTTTTCCAAGTGTAAATCCTCTAACCTTGTCTGCCCTGAATGTGTGATTGTAAAACCAGAATTGGTTATTAAGGTAATTGACTATAAAATAGTAGATTTGTTTACAATTAACCACTCGCCGATGGAGAAAAATCTTAGATATATTAAAAAAATACTTCAGATGCAGAGAGAGATTTATGCTCGTTGAGCTAAATATTAAAAACTTTACCATTATCAAAAATCTCAATATCTCTTTTAAAGAGGGACTTAACCTCCTTACAGGTGAAACTGGTGCAGGCAAATCCATCATAGTTGATGCACTTAGTATGTTAATTACCACAAGGGCATCTGCTGAATTTATAAGTAGTGGTGCCCAAGAGGCACACATTGAGGCGGTCTTTACAGTCTTTAATAACATAGATTTGCCTTTGCTCAATGAGTTATCTATCAACTATGAAGATACCCTCATATTAAGGAGGGTAATATCATCACAAGGCAGAAGCAGGGCTTACATCAACGATACATCTGTTAGTATTCAAACATTGATAAAAGTAGGTAGTCAGTTCATTGTTATCCATGGGCAACATGACTTTCAAAGTCTTTTAAAACGAGAGGTCCATTTAGAGATACTTGACAGATTTTCTCAACTGCAAGGAGAGTGCAAGCTTTTAAGGGAACTTTATGAAAAATCAAAGAGGCTCAGGTCTGAATATGATGAGATTTTAAATAACATCCGTGAAAGGGCAAAGAGAGAAGAGTTTTTGCTTTATCAGATAAATGAGATTGATGAGGCAAGATTAAAGGTTGGAGAGATGGAAGAACTTACTGAGGAATTTAACATGCTATCAAATATCAGCAGACTTCGTGACTTATCTGAAGATGCCTATTATCAGCTTTACAGTGCTGATAACTCTGCCACAGAGAGGCTAAAAAAGGCTCATAACTCTATTCTTTCATTATTAGATGTAGATAAAGGCCTTTCTGAGGCAGGTGAGGCATTAAAGACGGCGATAGCCTATGTAGATGACTGCGCATCAATCATAAGGGCAAAAAAGGATAGTTATGAGGCAAATCCTAATAGACTTGAGATGATAGCAGATAGGCTTGACCTTATCAAGAGATTATCAAAAAAATATGGTGATACCATTCAGGAGATTTTAAATTATCGTAAGGTGATTGAAGGTGAATTACAAAACCTCATTGATTCTAAGGACAGGCAGAGGGAGATTGAAGAGGAACTTTTTTTGACAGAAAAGGGACTTAAAATACAGGCAGATAAGATAAGCCATTTGAGAAAATTAGAGGCCAAAAAATTGCAAGAGAAGATTTCCCAAGAACTAACAGGGCTTGGTTTTAAAGAGGCTTTATTTGAAATAAATATTCAACCCAAAGCAGAGATAACCTCAACAGGTTTAGATGAGGTGGAGTTTCTATTTAGTGCAAATCCTGGTGAACCGATTAAGCCTTTGATAAAAGTTGCATCTGGTGGTGAGTTGTCAAGGATAATGCTCGCCCTTAGGAGTGTATCTTTTGATAGTCTTGACAAGGGGAAGGAGACCTTAATATTTGATGAGGTTGATGCAGGTATAGGTGGTCAGACAGCCTTACAGGTTGGAAAGAGGCTCAAGGGAATATCAAGACAGTATCAGACCCTTTGTATCACCCATTTGCCTCAAATAGCATCCCTTGCAGATAATCACCTCATGATAGAAAAGATTACCTCAGATGAATCTGTTGAAATTACCGTAAGAGAATTGAATCAAAATGATAGAAAGATGGAGATAGCAAGGATGCTTAGTGGGACAATTACGGTGAGTTCTCTGAAACACGCAGAGGAGTTAATCAAGGAAGCCCCATGTCAGAGTAGCCTTTGTTGACTTCAAGGGTGGTCTTAAAATCAGTGATAAAACTGAGAACTTAACAAAATCAAGTAGGAAGGGTTGGTGAGGAATTTTTATACGACACCTTATAAAAGAAATCTTGAGAAATTTTAACATAATGCCCCAAAAATAGCGATAGAACTAAAAAGCTTAGTAAAATCAGCAAGTAAGATAGGAAGGGCTGGTGAAGGATTTTTATACGACACCTTATAAAAAAAGTTCCTAGGG
>Ga0116211_1001446_pt1 | contig 11180 bp, 10 predicted proteins | sample SaghotsprinmetaG_FD_94484 | JGI IMG/M metagenome (GOLD analysis project Ga0116211, IMG submission 94484) | Hot spring microbial communities from South Africa to study Microbial Dark Matter (Phase II) - Sagole hot spring metaG | ecosystem: Environmental > Aquatic > Thermal springs > Hot (42-90C) ... | reverse complement strand
CCCTTCGTGCAATTTGAGACTTTTTTCACGAACCGTTTCACCGTCAAGGCGAACTCCGCCCTGCTCGATGAGTCGGGTCGACTCACTCGCCGATGGTGCCAAGCCTGCCTGCCTGATCAGGGCCGCGATGCCGATGCCATCCGCCCCGACCTGCAGGGTCACCTCGGGCAACACATCCGGCACCCCGCCCCGCGCCCGGTTGTTGAAGTCCTCCAGCGCCGCGGTCGCCGCTGCCCCATCATGGAAGCGCGTCACGATCTCTTGGGCGAGCATGACCTTGGCGTCGCGCGGGTTGCGTCCCGCCGCACACTCGGCCTTCAGTGCCGCGATTTCGGGCATGGGGCGGAAGCTCAGCAGCGTGAAGTACTTCCACATCAGTTCGTCGCTGATGCTCATGAGCTTGCCAAACATCTCGTTGGGCGCCTCGGTGATGCCCACGTAGTTGTTCTTCGACTTGCTCATCTTCTCGACGCCGTCCAGCCCCTCCAGCAGCGGCATGGTCAGGATGCACTGGGGCTCCTGGTCGTACTCGGCCTGCAGGTGGCGGCCCATCAGCAAGTTGAACTTCTGGTCGGTGCCACCCAGCTCCAGGTCGGCCTTGAGGGCCACCGAGTCGTAGCCCTGCATCAGCGGGTAGAGGAACTCGTGCACGCTGATGGGCGTGCCGCCCTTGAAGCGCTTGGTGAAGTCGTCGCGCTCCATCATGCGCGCCACCGTGTAGCGGCTGGCGAGCTGGATCATGCCGCGCGCGCCGAGCGCGTCGCACCATTCGCTGTTATAGCGAACCTCGGTACGGGCGGGGTCGAGCACCAGGCTGGCCTGCTTGTAATAGGTTTCGGCATTGGCCTTGACCTGCTCGGGCGTGAGCGGCGGGCGCGTGCTATTGCGGCCGGACGGGTCGCCGATCAGCGAGGTGAAATCGCCGATCAGGAAAATCACCGAATGGCCGATATCCTGAAGCTGGCGCAGCTTGTTGAGCACCACGGTGTGGCCCAGGTGGATGTCCGGGGCTGTCGGGTCGAGACCGAGCTTGATGCGCAGCGGCACGCCCGTGGCTTCCGAGCGTGCCAGCTTGCGCACCCATTCGGCCTCGGGCAGGAGTTCTTCCACGCCGCGCTGGGTCACCGCCAGGGCTTCCCGCACCCGGTCGGTGATGGGGAATTCAGGCTGGGCTTCTGGGGCTTTTTCGGATGGCAGCATGGATGGCCTGTGCTTCACAATAAAACACCCTCCATCGGGGGGTGCGCCGGTATACTTGAATGATTGTGTGCGCGTTGGCATGGGTTGTGCGTTCGCGCGGGTTGCCGATTTTAGGGGACTTGGGGCCCCGCCCTTCACTGTTGACGGGATCTCGTTTTGACTGCTTCCAAGTTTTTCCGCTCTCGCGCCAACCACCCGCTGACCCGTGCCCTGACCGCTTTCCAGCTTGCGGCACACCGCCATCCCCGCCGTGTGAGCGCCGCCGTGCTCGTGCTGCTCGGTGGCTCGGCCGTCACGGCATTTGGTGTGGCACCGCTGGCCGCCTTGCCCGAGGCCACCCCGCCTGCCGTGACCCAGCTGACCGAACCGGTCACCTCGCCGCTGCTCACCGTTCAGATCCAGGCACTGGAAGACGCCACCCTGCCACTGTGGCGCAGCGATGTCACCCGCCACGCAGACACGGTCGACAGCCTGCTCAAGCGCTTGGGCGTGGACGACATGGTGGCCGCACAGTTCATCCGCAATGACCCCGTGGCCGGCACGCTGCTGCAGGGGCGCACCGGCAAGTCGGTGAAAGTGGAAGCCCATGACGGCCGCCTGATGCGCATGGTCGTGCGCGGCCCGGCGGACACCACCAGCGATTTCGACACGCATTTCGTGCGCCTGACGGTCGAGCGCGTGAGCGATGCGGCCGGCGAGCGATTCGAAACCAGGCGCGAGCTTGTGCCGCTGCAGGTCACCGAGCGCATGGCTTCGGGCACCATCCGCTCATCGCTGTTTGCCGCCGCCGATGCGGCCGGCATTCCAGACAGCGTCACAACGCAGATCGCCGAGATTTTCGGCACCGACATCGACTTCCGCCGCGAACTGCGCCAGGGTGACGCCTTCAGCGTGCTGTATGAATCCTACTTGGCCGACGATGAGCCCGTGACCTGGACGGGGTCGGCGGGGCGCGTGCTGGCGGCACGCTTCATCAACCAGGGCAAGGCGCACAACGCCGTGTGGTTCCAGGAGGCCGGCCGCAAGGGCGCTTACTTCGACCTGACCGGCCGCAGCAAGAACCGCGCGTTCCTGGCCTCGCCGCTGGCGTTCTCGCGTGTGACCTCCGGCTTTGCGATGCGCTTCCACCCCATCCACAAGACCTGGCGCGCTCACCTTGGCGTCGACTACGGCGCGCCGACGGGCACCCCGGTGCGTTCGGTGGGCGATGGGGTGGTGAGCTTCGCAGGGTGGCAAAACGGCTATGGCAACGTGGTTCACATCCAGCATGCTGGCGACCGCACCACGGTGTACGCCCACTTGAGCCGCATTGATGTGCGGCGCGGCGAGCGTGTGGACCAGGGCAGCCGCATTGGCGCCGTGGGGGCCACCGGCTGGGCCACGGGCCCCCACCTCCACTTCGAGTTCAAGGTGGGCGGACGCCATGTCGACCCCATGACGATTGCGCGTGCGGCCGAAAGCCTGCAGCTGTCACCCCAGGCGCTGGCGCAGTTCCGCCAGAGCGCCACGGTGATCGCGCAGCGGCTGGACATGGCAGACGACCGCCAGACCGCTGGCGTGACCGGCACGCCGCGCTTCGAATGAGCGCAGACACGCCGGGTGAGTTGTTCATCGGCCTGATGTCGGGCACCTCGCTCGACGGGGTCGACGGCGTGCTGGTACAAGGCGAAGGCACACGCTGGCTCACACTGGGCCACGCCCACCGTCCCTTCCCCCACGCACTGCGTCAGGATCTGCTCGAACTCAACACCCCCGGGCCCGACGAACTGCATCGCAGCGCGCTGGCCGCGCAGGCGCTCGTGGCCGTCTACGCCGAGGTGGTGGAAGCGCTGTTGACCAGCGCACGACGCCCCGCCGCCGCGGTGCGGGCCATCGGCGCGCATGGGCAGACGGTGCGCCACCGGCCTGACCTGGCGTACACCTGGCAGATCAACCACCCGGCCCTCTTGGCCGAGCGCACCGGCATCGACGTGGTGGCCGACTTTCGCAGCCGCGACATCGCGGCCGGCGGCCAGGGCGCACCGCTGGTGCCAGCCTTCCACCAGGCCATCTTCGGGCGCCCGGATCACACCGTGGCGGTGTTGAACGTGGGCGGCATGGCCAACATCAGCATCCTGCGACCCGACGCACCGCCGCTCGGCTTCGATTGCGGGCCTGGCAATGCACTGCTCGACATGTGGTGCGCCTGGCAGACCGGCCACGCCTTTGATGCCAACGGCGAATGGGGTGCGGCGGGCGAGGTCCGTGAAGACTGGCTGGCCGACGCGCTGGCCGACCCTTACTTTGCACTGCCGCCGCCCAAGAGCACAGGGCGCGACCTGTTCAATGCCGACTGGCTCAACCGCTGGTTGGCGCCACACGGCCTGACAGACGGGCCGTTGGGCGATGGCGACCTGGCACGAGACGTTCAAGCCACCTTGTGCGAACTCACTGCGCGCAGCGCCGCGCTGGCCATCCGCGACCATGCACCGGACGCGGCCGAGGTGGTGGTATGTGGGGGTGGCGCGCTCAATGGCGACCTGATGCGGCGCCTGAGCGAACAGCTGTCGGGCGTGCGGGTGGGCCGCTCAGACGCTCACGGGCTGGACGTCATGCAGGTTGAAGCCGCGGCTTTCGCGTGGCTGGCCTGGTGTCACGTGAACCGACAGGCCGGCAATGTGCCCGGAGTCACGGGCGCGCGGGGCGCACGCGTGCTGGGCGCTTTGTACCCGGCGGGCTGAGCGGGCCGCTGAAAGCAGCGGCCGCGCATCGCGACGGTCAGACCGAGAAGCTCGACCCGCAACCGCAGGTCGTCGTGGCATTCGGGTTGCGGATCACGAACTGGGCGCCTTCGAGATCGTCCTTGTAATCGATCTCGGCACCGACCAGATACTGCAGGCTCATGGCGTCGATCAGCAGCGTCACGCCGTTCTTGACCATGGCGGTGTCGTCTTCGTTGGTGATCTCGTCGAAGGTGAAGCCGTACTGGAAGCCAGAGCATCCGCCACCCTGCACGAACACGCGCAGCTTCAGATCCGGGTTGCCTTCTTCGGCAACCAGTTCAGCCACCTTGGCCGCCGCGGCATCCGTGAAGACGATGGGCGTGGGCATCTCCTCGGCAAACGAGGTCGTGGTGGATTCGGCAACGGCAGTCATGGTGTTCTCCAGAAAACATCGGAAGGGGCGCGCACAGCCGCCCCGTCAAAATCAGGATGCAGCGCGGTCTGTCAGGTTCGACGGCGCGCCTGCACTGGCCGCCAGTTTCAGCGGAGGCTGGCCTTCGGCCTTGAGGGGTCGCAATTCGCCGTCGATGGTGGCCCCCTGGTGCATCTCCAGGGCCTCGTAGTGGACGTCGCCCACGATCCGGGCCTTCGGTTGCAGCTCAAGCAGCTCTTCGGCGCGCACCGGCCCCTCGACCGACCCGTTAATGATGACATGGCCCGCCCTGACCTTGCCGTGGATGCGGGCTTTTTCGCTGATGATGAGCACGGTTCGGCTGTCGCCCACGGCGGTGACATTGCCCTGGACCTCGCCGTCAATGCGCAGCCCGTGGGTGAAACGCACCTCACCAGTCAGCACGGTGCCTTCGCCGATCAGCGTGTTGATCGGGGGGGTCTTCTTCCAGCCGAACATCGTTTGCTCCTCAGAACCAGTCTGCCATTGTGCCCAATCGGTTGTCACCGCGGGGTCACAAACGCACCACTTGCGTGGCACGTACCACACCACCAGCGTCCAGCACCCGGAACTGAACCTGCCGGAGCTGGACGCCCGCGGGCACGGACAGCACCCCCTCCACCCGGCGGTGCTGGCGCAGCCGCAGCGTGTCGGCGGCACCAGGGGGCTCGCCCGCCGCTGTCCAGGTCTGCCCGTCCTTGCTGCCGCTGGGCTGCACGCTCAAACGGCCGACGAACTCGCTGGCTTGACGCCCACCGGGCTGCATGATCAGCACCTGGTAGCGCCATTGACCGCCCCCCAAGGGCTCGACTTGGGCGCCGCGAATGGCCACACCGGAGGAGGAAGCCGGCAGCAGGCGCTCAAAAAAGCCCAGATCAGCCTTGAGCGCCTCGTTCTCAGCCTCCAGCGCCTTGACCTGTTCCAGCAGGCGCGCCTGGGTGACACGCTCAGCCCTGAGCAGGCTGTCGGCCGTGTTGGCGATCGACTGGGCCCGGTCGCGGTCGCGGCGCACGGCCTCCAGCTGGGCACGCGTCTCGGCCAGTTGTTGAGAAACCTGCCGCCCGCTGCCATCGAGCCCGGCCAGCTCCCGACCGAACTCGAAGGCCCAGAAGGCCAGCGCGCCCGAGAAGCCCAGCACCAACGCCACCACCGCCCAGCGCAGCGGCCAGGGCAGGTGGCTGCGAACCGCCATGCGCGGCGCGCTGATCGACAGCCGCCGACGCAGCAGGCGCCAACGCATCAGGGCAGCACCGGCACGCCGGTCAGGCCGAGGTGCTCATCCAGGCCGCACATCAGGTTCATGCACTGCACGGCCTGACCCGAGGCACCCTTGGTGAGGTTGTCTTCCACCACCAGCACCATGACGGTATCGGGCAGCGGACGGTGCACCGCGATGCGCACGGTGTTGGAGGCGCGCACGCTGCGGGTTTCGGGGGCACTGCCCGCCGGCAGCACGTCGACGAAGCGCTCGCCGCGGTAGGCGTCTTCAAAGACGGCTTGCAGGTCGGCCGCCTGGCCGGCGCTGTTCAGTCGCGCGTACAACGTCGAGTGGATGCCGCGGATGATGGGCAGCAGGTGGGGCACGAACAGGCAGTGCACGCTGGCGTCGCCCGCGATGGCACGCAGCTGCTGATTGATCTCGGGGCCGTGGCGGTGGCCCTTGACGCCATAGGCCTTGAAGTTGTCCGAAGCCTCGGCGTGCAAGGTGTGCACCTCGGCCTTGCGGCCAGCACCCGAGATGCCCGAAGCGCAGTTGGCAATCAGGCCGGTGGTCTCGATCAGCTTGTGCTTGAGCAGGGGCGCAAAGCCCAGTTGCACCGAGGTGGGATAGCAGCCCGGGTTGCCGATGACGCGGGCTCGCCGGATGGCCTCGCGGTTCAGCTCCGGCAGGCCGTAGACAGCCTCTTCGAGGATGTCCGGGCAGGTGTGGGCCATGCCATACCACTGCTCGAACTCGGCCGTGTTCTTGAGGCGGAAGTCGGCCGCCAGATCGATGACCTTGACGCCCGCGGCCAGCAGCTCGCGCGCCTGGGCCATGGCCACACCGTGGGGGGTGGCGAAGAAGACCACGTCGCACTCGGTGAGCTTGGCATCGTCAGGGGTGACGAAGGCCAGATCCACGTGGCCGCGCAGGCTGGGGTACATGTCGGCCACAGGCATACCAGCCTCCTTGCGGGAGGTGATGGCCTTGATTTCGACCTGCGGATGCTGCGACAGCAGGCGCAGCAACTCGACCCCGGTGTAGCCGGTGCCACCGACGATGCCGACCTTGATCATCTTGGATCCTTTCAACTGTGAGGCGCCATTGTAGAAAGCATTGAACAGGAAGGCGCCCACCATGAATGACAAACCCGCCCGGGGCCGAGGCCAGGGGCGGGTTGGCTGGGCCAGCCCATGCGGGCCGGCCGGAAGCATCGATCAGCGCTTGCTGAACTGCTTGCGGCGACGGGCGCCGTGCAGACCGACCTTCTTACGCTCGACTTCACGGGCGTCGCGGGTCACGAAACCAGCGCGGCTCAGCTCGGGCTTCAGGGCAGCGTCGAAGTCGATCAGGGCGCGGGTGACGCCATGACGGACGGCGCCGGCTTGACCGGATTCGCCACCACCGTGGACGTTGACCTTGATGTCGAAGGCTTCAACATTGTTGGTCAGCACCAGAGGCTGCTTGACCACCATGATGGAGGTCTGGCGGCCGAAGTACTGCTCAACAGGCTTGCCGTTGACGATGATCTGGCCGGTGCCCTTCTTGATGAAGACGCGGGCGACGGAAGACTTGCGACGGCCGGTGCCGTAATTCCAGTTACCGATCATGTGACCGCTCCTCAGATTTCCAGGGCCTTGGGCTGCTGAGCAGTGTGCGGATGCTCGCTGCCTGCATAGACCTTCAGCTTCTTGATCATGGCGTAGCCCAGCGGACCCTTGGGCAGCATGCCCTTGACCGCCTTCTCGAGGGCGCGGCCGGGGTGCTTGGCCTGCATGTCCTTGAACTTCGTGGCGTAGATGCCGCCAGGGAAGCCCGAGTGACGGTAGTAGATCTTGTCGTTGGCCTTGGTGCCGGTGACGCGGATCTTGTCGGCGTTGACGATGACGATGAAATCGCCGGTGTCCACGTGAGGCGTGTAAATGGCCTTGTGCTTGCCGCGCAGACGGAGTGCCACTTCGCTGGCGACACGTCCGAGCACCTTATCGGTGGCGTCAATCACAAACCACTCGTGCTTCACTTCGGCCGGCTTGGCGCTGAAGGTCTTCATGAGATGTGTCCTAATGGGTGAATCTGGTTGACCGCCGTCGTTGGCACCACTTCTGATCCATGCTGGTGGCCTCGCGGATGGCTTGGTGTCAGCGCAAGAACAAAATGGGTTTGCCCATGCGCCGTTTTCCCGGCAACCATTTCGGGAAAGCCTGCGATGCTATCACAGCCCGAGCGCGATCCACAAGCGGCGCAACCGCGTGCACGATGACGCAACCATCCGTAAAACCTGTCCAGCCGCCTTGCAGGGCTTGAATGATTCACGTACATTAGTGCAAACCCTAGGTTCTTTTCGCGACAGCAGCTGAGATCGACCTGGAAAGGGCTCACCGTGACCCACACTCAACCGCCCCGCTCACTCGACCGTTTCGGTCTGCAGCCCCCCTCCGACGGGGCGGCTGCAAACCAGCGTCGGCCGACGCTGGACGGCTGGATTCCCATTCGGGACCTGCATGCCCGACATCGCCGTCGCATCCTGGATCACCTGCTGCAACTGGACGAGCGCGACCGCTACCTGCGCTTCGGCTTTCAAATCACCCAGGATCAGATGGCGCGCTACGTGGCGTCAATCGACTTCAAGCGCGACGAGGTGTTCGGCATCTTCAACCGCAAGCTGCAGTTGGTGGCCGTGGCGCATCTGGCCGCGATGCCCGGGCAGGGCCCGCATGGCGATTCGTCACGCGGACGGGCCATGGAGTTCGGCGTGTCGGTGCTGGAAAGCGGGCGAGGCAAAGGCCTCGGCATGCGGCTGTTCCAGCACGCGATCATGCACGCGCGCAACCAGGGCGCCAGCCACATGATGATTCACGCGCTCAGCGAGAACGCGCCGATGCTGCGCATTGCGGCCAAAGCCGGCGCCACCGTCGAGCGCGACGGGCCGGACGCCGAAGCGTGGCTCAAGCTGCCGCCCGACACGGTGGGCAGCCACATCGACAGCTCACTGCACTCGCTGGCCGCGGAGGTGATCTACCGCGTGAAGTACCGTGTGATGCACATTGCCGATTGGTTGCGCCTGATCGCCTCGGCCTGAGCCGGCTGCGGCGCCCTCCGTTTTTCACGGCATTCGCCCTTGCGGGGGCCCCACCGTGTCGCGGGTGGGCAGGCAGGGGCTTTTTCTGTAACATCCTTCACGAAACGGGAGGATGGTGCAGGCATGGAAGCCCAGCTGGCATGGTGGATGGTTGCGCCAGCGGCGGCCCTCGGGGGCGCGCTGCTGGGGTGGTGGTGGCGGGGGCGCCAGGAAAAAGCGCGCCTACGCGCCTGGCCTACCCGCTGGGATTTGCAAGCCCGCCCCCTTTTCAACGCACAGGAGCGGGCACTGCACCGTGAGCTGCGCGCCGCCCTGCCCGATCACCTGGTGCTGGCGAAGGTCAGCCTGGTGCGTTTCTGTCAGCCCGGACAGGCTGCGCAGGCCAGGCTGTGGTACGACCGACTGATGGGCCTTCATGTGTCGTTGCTGGTGTGTCACCCCAATGGCGCCGTGGTGTCGGCCATTGATTTCGAGCCAGCGCCAGGGGCCAACCAGAGCAAAGGGCAACGCCTGAAGGAGGCGGTGCTGGAGGCGTGTCGCGTGCGCTACCTTCGCTGCCGGCCTGGACAGTGGCCCCATGCCAGCCTGCTGGCCACTTGGGCGCTGGGCCACAGCCCCGAAGGGCGCCCCGCCGGCACGCCCCCCCAGGCAGGCGCTGCACGACGCTGGCGACCAGCTGGCGCGCAGGCTGCGGGAGCGGCGCGCCGAGCGAGCCGCACGTTGGGCCGAATCGGGTTTCGCGCCCGACTCTTTCTTCGCGTTCGACGCGCACGGCGAACCCGTGACCACCTCGCCGTCCCCGCTGTCCGAGCTGAGCGAGGAGGCAGCGCTGCGCGAACCTCGCCGGGCCTGACCGGCCCGGCTCGCTCAGACCTGCGCCGTGGTCAGCAGCGCGTTGACGCGGCGCACATAGGCCGCCGGGTCATCCAGTTGCCCACCCTCGGCCAGCAGCGCCTGATCGAACAGGATGTGGGCCAGGTCGTCAAAGTGCTCGCTGGCTTCCAGTTTCTTGACCAGGGCGTGGTCGGGATTCACCTCCAGGATGGGCTTGACCTCGGGGGCGCTCTGACCCGCCTGCTTGAGCAGGCGCGCCAGATGGGCGCTCATGTCGCCCGACTCGGTCACCAGACAGGCGGGCGAATCCACCAGGCGGGTGGTCACGCGCACATCCTTGGCGCGCTCGCCCAACGCCGTCTTCAGGCGCTCCAGCACCGGCTTGAACGTGGCAGCGGCCTCTTCAGCCTTCTTCTTTTCTTCCTCGTCTTGCAGCTTGCCCAGATCCACTGCGCCCTTGGTGACGTTCTGCAGCGGCTTGCCGTCGAAGTCATACAGATGTGACAGCAGCCACTCGTCGACGCGGTCCGTCAGCAACAGCACCTCGATGCCCTTCTTCTTGAAGAGCTCCAGCTGCGGGCTGTGCTTGGCGGCGGCCAGGCTGTCGGCCGTGATCACATAGATCGCCTCCTGGCCTTCCTTCATGCGCGCCACATAGTCGGCCAGCGACACGCTGGGCTCGCCGGATTCGTCATGGGTCGAGGCGAACCGCAGCAGCTTGCTCAGGCGCTCGCGGTTGGCGAAGTCTTCGCCCATGCCTTCTTTCAGCACCGCGCCAAACTCTTTCCAGAAGGCGGCGTACTGATCGCGCTTGGCCTGGTCTTCGTTGTTGGCCAGATCTTCCAGCATGGCCAGCACGCGCTTGGTGCAGCCCTCGCGGATGGCCTTGACGTCGCGGCTTTCCTGCAGGATCTCGCGGCTGACGTTCAGCGGCAGATCGGCCGAATCCACCACGCCCTTGACGAAGCGCAGGTAGTTCGGCAGCAAGGCCTCGGCGTCGTCCATGATGAAGACGCGCTTCACGTACAGCTTCAGACCGCCCTTCTTGTCGCGGTTCCAGATGTCGTAGGGCGCGTTCTTGGGGATGTAGAGCAGCTGCGTGTACTCGCTGCGGCCTTCCACGCGGTTGTGGGTGTAGGCCAGGGGCGCGTCGTGGTCGTGGCTGAGCTGCTGATAGAACGCGTGGTACTGCTCTTCGGTGATGTCGCTCTTGCTGCGCGTCCACAGGGCGGCGGCCTGGTTGACGGTTTCCCACTCGTCTTTCAGCTCGTGCTCGCCCTTCTCCTGATTCCACTCTTCTTTCTGCATGAGGATGGGCAGAGAGATGTGGTCGGAGTATTTGCCGATGATGCTGCGCAGCTTCCAGCGGGCCAGGAAGTCGTCTTCGCCCTCGCGCAGGTGCAGGATGATGTCGGTGCCACGGGTGGGCTTGTGGATGGCCTCGACCTCGAAGTCGCCGGTGCCCTCGCTGGTCCAGCGCACACCCTCGTCGGCCGTCAGACCGGCGCGGCGCGATTCAACCGTGATCTTGTCGGCCACGATGTAGCCGCTGTAGAAGCCCACGCCAAACTGGCCGATGAGCTGAGCATCCTTGGCCTGGTCGCCCGACAGGCGACCCATGAACTCCTTGGTGCCTGACTTGGCGATGGTGCCGAGGTGGTCGATGGCCTCTTGCGCGCTCATGCCGATGCCGTTGTCGCGGATGGTCAGCGT
>Ga0116211_1001444_pt1 | contig 11185 bp, 8 predicted proteins | sample SaghotsprinmetaG_FD_94484 | JGI IMG/M metagenome (GOLD analysis project Ga0116211, IMG submission 94484) | Hot spring microbial communities from South Africa to study Microbial Dark Matter (Phase II) - Sagole hot spring metaG | ecosystem: Environmental > Aquatic > Thermal springs > Hot (42-90C) ... | reverse complement strand
TACCATTCTTCCAAATTATATGGTTTTGGCAGCGAGTTTGCTTCCTTAACCCTATATGAGAATAAGAACATATCTGATAAAAATTTTTTAAAAAATATCTTACCAATTGCAATTTTTTTACAATTGCCATTCCCTTCTTAATCCTTTTTTTCCATTCTGCTTCCTACGCTGAACTTCACAAGGTGAGACATGCCATTGATGGGGATACGCTGCTTCTGATCAATGGAGAAAAGGTCCGATTGATTGGTGTGAATACCCCCGAGATCACCCGTCCTCAGAAGCCTGTCCAATATTTTGGAAAAGAAGCGCATCTTTTCACTTCACAGATGGTGGACGGTAAGGAGGTCCGGTGTGAATTTGAAAAACAGAGAAGAGATAAATATGGACGCCTTCTGGCTTACGTCTATCTATTAGATGGGACTTTTTTGAATGCTGAAATCATCAAACAGGGATACGGATTTGCCTATACGAGATTTCCATTTAAATATAGCGAAGAATTCAGAAAATATGAGAGAACGGCAAGGGAGAATAAGAAAGGATTATGGGGGGCCATGGGATCCCCCCATAAGAGTGGCATGGAGGCTGACATTTTTCGATTAGACATATTGAGAATATTGATCTATCCCTATTCTACGTTTTTAAGAATCATTTGATTTATCTTTTCATCGGCTAAATTTTTCAGCAACCTCTTTAAATCCTGGCAGAGACTTTTCAATGGTCTTCCAATCCACGGCATAGGCAATTCTAAAATATCCAGGTTTACCAAAACCCGTTCCCGGAACGGTGAGGATTCTTTTTGACTGAAGCTCTTTCACGAAGGCGACGTCGTCTTCGATGGGCGCTTTCGGAAAGAGATAGAAGGCGCCCTCGGGTTTGACGATATTATAACCGTAAGAGGATAGGGAGTTATAGAAGAGGTCCCTCTTTTCTTCATATTCTCTAATGTTGACTGAATTCTTTTGAAGGGGGGCGACCAGTCTCTGCATTAACGCCGGTGCATTGACGAACCCAAGCGTCCGGTTGGCAAAGATGATGGCGGCAATCAATTCCTCCACCTCTTCACAGGAGGGGTTGATCGCAATATAGCCAATCCGCTCTCCCGGAAGGGAGAGGTCTTTGGAATGCGAAGTGACCCGTATGGTGTGAGGGTAGTACTGAAACGCAATGGGAAGTTGGATCTGATCAAATACAATCCTCCGGTAGGCTTCGTCCGTGATAAGATAGATGGTCCGCTTCAGTTCCTTGCTTTTCTGAGTCAAAATTCTTCCTAATTGATCAAGAGATTCCTTTTTATAAACCACGCCTGTGGGGTTATTCGGGGAATTGATCAACACCGCCTTGGTCTTCGTTCCAAAGGCCTTCTCGAACTCTGCAAGGTTAAGCGAAAAGTCATCATGGGTTTCGACGAGCCGGATCCGACCGCCGCTATTCTCAATATAGAACTTAAACTCCATAAAATAGGGAGAAGGAACAATGACCTCATCGCCTTCATCAAGAAGGGCCTTGAAGACAACATTGAGGCCGCCTGCTGCCCCTACGGTCATCACCACATGTTTTTCATCGAAAGGAAGCCCGGATTCTTCTGCGAGGTAATGGGCAATTGCCTTTCGTGTTTCCGCATAGCCATTGTTGGGCATGTAACGGTGCATTCCTGCAATGGGTTCATCGGCGAGGGCTTTGAGTGCCTTCTTTAATGAGGCAGGGGGTTCGAGGTTTGGATTTCCAAGAGAAAAATCGTAAACATTCTCCTCACCATGAAGCCTTTTCAGTTCCTCCCCTTGTTCGAACATTCGCCTCACCCAGGAGGCACTTTCCAATGCATTTTTCACTTTCTCAGAAATCGCCATCTTCGTTCTCCTCTCTCTTATTTAAAGTAAGAAATATCACGAATCAAAACGAATCATACGACTATAAGCCAGTGAGGCGTTGATGTGCCGAAGTGCGACCGCTTTGAGGCACGAATCAGTTTTTTTGTGGCATTCGTTTTCATTCGAATCATTCGTGAATAACAAAAAAAGCCATAAGGTTGCCCCTATGGCTTTTCAATGAAAAAGCCATGGGGCCTTATCGGTCACCCATGGCTCTCAGGATCCCTTTATGGGGATGCCTTTATGGGTGACCCTTGGAAAAATAAAAGTAAAAATAATAAAAGTTAAATGTGGTTCCCATCGAGGCTTCCTTTCTTTAAGAGGTAATTTAAAACATATCCACTTTATTTGTCAAGAAGAAGTTTAAGGGTTCCTCTGTTGATCCATCCCAAATCGGGGTCATCTTAGATTTATCTGAATGTTAAGGAATCTCTAAAATACCTTTGACATTTAAAAAAAATCCCTTTAATATTGCAAAGATATATCTATTTTTCAGTATGGAATAAGGGAATGGCAGGAGAGAAGAGACTCGCTCGTACCAGAAATATAGGGTTTATGGCCCACATTGATGCTGGAAAGACCACAGTCACTGAAAGGGTCCTTTTCTACACAAGGAAGATTCACCGGATGGGGGAGGTGGATGAAGGGACGACTGTGATGGATTGGATGATTCAGGAACAGGAGAGAGGGATCACGATTACCTCCGCCGTCACAACCGCTGAATGGAAAGGAAATATCCTTCATATCATTGATACCCCTGGCCATGTAGACTTCACCATAGAGGTGGAACGTTCCCTAAGGGTCCTCGACGGAGCGATCGCGATCTTCAGCGCCGTCGAGGGAGTTGAGCCCCAGTCCGAGACGGTCTGGCATCAGGCAGACAAATATCGGGTTCCAAGACTGGCATTTGTCAATAAGATGGACCGACTTGGAGCGGATTTTTTCGAAACGGTCAGGATGATGATCAACCGGCTTGGGGCCCATCCTTTGGTCACTCAGATTCCCCTTGGAATAGAAGATCGGTTCATTGGGGTGGTGGATCTCATTCGATTAAAAGGGATCGTCTGGGATGAGCACAGCCTTGGCACAGAATTTAGAGAAATTGCCGTTCCAATAGAGATGGAAGAAGAGACACGGCTCCACAGGTCGAAACTGGTGGAATCCCTTGCCGAGTTGGATGATCATCTGACTGAAAAGTATCTCAATGGTGAAGAGATCTCCGAAAGGGAGATGAAAGACGTTCTCAGAAAGGCGACCATTTCGATGAAAGCCGTTCCAGTACTTTGCGGAGCGGCATTGCGAAACCAAGGCATTCAGCCTTTGATTGATGCTATTGTGGACTATCTTCCTTCTCCCCTCGATATTCCAGCGGTTCAGGGAACCCATCCGGTCACAGGGGAAAAAGAGGAGAGAATTCAAAAGGATGAAGCTCCTTTTAGTGGACTGGCCTTTAAGGTGATGATGGATGAAGGGAGGAAGCTGGTGTACCTCCGTATTTATTCCGGCGTGCTCAAAGTAGGGGAAGGAGTCTATAATCCGAGATTGAAGAAGAGCGAAAAGATATCGAGAATTTTCCAGATGCATGCCAATCAACGCACCCGTGTGGAAGAGGCAAGGACAGGTGAAATTGTGGCCGTGATGGGCTTGAAGGAAACAACCACCGGTGATACGCTCTGTGAACCCAGGCACCCCATTCTTCTTGAGCCTATTGATTTTTATAAACCAGTGATGTCTATTGCCGTGGAACCCAAGACCGGACGCGATCAGGAAAAACTACTCCAATCTCTTGAAAAGTTAAGTGAAGAAGACCCCACGTTTCAAGTCAGAATGGATGAAGATACCGGTCAGACGATCATCTCTGGCATGGGGGAATTGCATCTGGATGTCCTCGTTAATCGTCTCCAGACAGAGTACCATCTCGATGTAAACGTAGGAAAACCACAGGTCGTCTACCGAGAGACGATTGATAAAGAGGCAGAGGCCTTTTTCAGGTTTGATAAGGAGATGGAAGAGGCCAAGCTTTTCGGGGAAGTTTTCTTGCGTGTGTCGCCAAATGGGAGGGGAAAAGGGATCGAATTCGACTCTGAGGTTTTAGGGGGAGAATTACCCGCAGAATGTCTTCTTTCTATTGAGGAAGGGGTGAGGGAAGGATCTACCGTTGGAGTGGTGATGGGGTATCCTCTGACCGATCTCCGAATTACACTCTTGAAGGCTCACGCAGATCCGAATCATCCATCTCCACTTGCTCTCAAAATTGCCTCATCGAATGCCTTAAGAGAAGCCTGCCGGAAGGCACAGCCGGTTTTGATGGAACCCATGATGGAAGTGAATATCATCGTTCCAGAAGAGTTTATGGGCGAGGTGGTGGGCGATTTGAAGGCACGGCGAAGCTCCGTGGAGGCCATCACTCCAAAAGGAAAGATTGCCATGATCAAGGCCATCTCTCCGTTGACCCGGATGTTCGGTTATTCCACGGATTTAAGGTCCCTTACCCAGGGCCGGGGGACCTTTTCAATGCAGTTCTCACGATATGATCGGATGATCGGTTAGGACATAGAAACGAATGGCACGAATGATAGCGAATGACATGAATAGGTTTGATTCGTAGAATTCGTTTGCAGGAACAATTCGGTGTGAATGGAATATGGATGAAGAGATCCTTCAACTCTTTAAAAAACATCCTTCTACCTTTCTTTCCGGTGAGAGGTTAAGTCGCCGGTTGAAAGTGAGCCGGACAGCTATCTGGAAGAGAATCAGGCATCTGAGATCCCTTGGCTATGAGATCGAGGCCTCCACCCGCTCGGGTTACCGGTTGATTCAATCCCCCGATATTCTTGCTCCCTCAGAAATAAAACCCCTTTTAAAGACGAAGAGGCTGGGCAAAACGATTCATTATTTCCATGCGATTGACTCAACAAACTCGAAAGCTTATGAGCTGGCCAGCCAGGGTGCCGAAGAAGGGGAGATCGTCATTGCAGAATCTCAGGCAAAGGGAAAGGGGAGGCTGGGGAGGAGCTGGTTTTCACCTCCATATTTAAATCTCTACCTCTCGGTGATTCTCCGTCCTAAGATTCCCCCTCATCAGGCTCCGCTCATCACGCTGATGGCAGCTGTGGCCACGGCAGAGGCAATTGAAAAAACCTCGGGTCTTCAGCCATTGATCAAGTGGCCGAACGATATCATCCTGAGTGGTCGGAAGGTGGCAGGTTTGCTCAATGAGATCAAATCAGAAACGGACCGCGTCCACTTCGTCATCCTTGGCATTGGCGTGAATCTGAATATGGATGAAAAGCAGTTTCCGAAGGAGATCCGGCCGTTGGCCACTTCTTTAAAAGAGGAGATGGGACAGACCGTATTAAGAAAGGCTTTCCTCGCTAGCCTCCTGCAGTCAATGGAAAGGTGGTATACGGTCTACTTGAAAGAAGGGGGATATCCCATCTTAGAATTATGGAGAAAATGGGCTCAGATTAGAGGGAGGCAGGTCAGGATGACTTCCTTTGGTGAGACCATCACGGGTAGAGCGATTGATGTGGACTCTGACGGGGCCTTGATCATAGAAACAAAACCAGGTGAACAAAAGAGAATCGTGGCAGGAGATATCGAATATAGAAGATAGTCATATAGTCTCGTGGTCAAATCAGTTTTTGACTACATGACGATAAGACTAACGACTATAAGACCCAAAAAGGGTCAGATAGTCTCATAGTCGAACAGCTGCATCATCTTTTGACTATATCACTAAAAGACTATGGACTATTAGACCAAAGGAGGTTTTATGCTTCTGGTCATTGATGTGGGAAATACGAACACCGTCCTCGGGGTATATAAAGTATATGATGAAAAAGTTTTGGTGGATCATTGGCGGATTCGAACCGAACGAGAAAAGACCGCTGACGAATGGGGAATCCTCTTTCGAGATCTCTTCCGATTCGACCGCATTGAAATGGAGGATTTTGCTGGAATCATCATATCTTCTGTCGTTCCCCCGGTTTTGGACATGCTGCAGGCGATGGCAAAGAAATATTTTCATGTCAAGCCTCTGATCGTGGGGGCCAATATCGAGACCGGAATGAAGATTCTGTACGATCATCCTGGTGAGGTGGGAGCCGACCGAATCGTTAATGCTGTGGCAGCCTATGATCGGTATCGAAGGAGTACGATTGTCGTTGATTTTGGAACCGCCACCACTTTTGATTATGTCTCCTTTCGTGGGGAGTATATGGGAGGGGCCATTGCTCCAGGAATTGGAATATCGGCAGAGGCTCTGTTCCAGAGGACCTCGAAACTACCCCGAATTGAAATTACCAAGCCCGGGAGGGTTGTTGGAAAGAATACGATTCAGAGTATGCAATCTGGAATCTTCTTTGGATATGTAGGGTTGGTGGATGAGATTGTCAAGCGGATGAAAAAAGAGGTAAAATCAAATCCCAAAGTGATTGCTACTGGAGGATTGGCTTCATTGATCGCCAAAGAATCAGAAACCATCGAAGAAGTGGATGAGTTTTTAACGCTTGAGGGCTTGAGAATCATCTACGAAAGAAACCAGAAGAAAAAGAAGACAATAAACAGAAGGGGGTAAGAGAGAAAGCAGCTTGCCCGCAGAAACGATAGTGGTGGCGAATGATCAGTGGACAGTCGGAAGAAGGTAAGATCTGAAAAGATAATTTTCGCAACCCATATTAGAAATGAGGGACACTTCCCTATTTTGGGGTGGGATATCCGGGTGAAAAGATGCGCTACCGTTTTCGAGCGGAGCCGAAGATGGAGCCTAACACTCCGCGGATGATCTGGCGGCCGATCTGCCTGCCAACGGCGTGGGCTGCGCTCTTTGCCATGGCCTGGATGAGTTTGGTGGTCTCGGATTTGGGCTCAGCGGTCCGACGTGTTGGGGTCTTTTTTTCTTCAGGTTCCGCTGCTGATGATTCTGCCTTCTCCTTTAATTTTTCGTAAGCAGACACCCTGTCCACTTCCTTCTCATAATGTCCGTATAGAACAGAACCTCGAATCAATTGACTCCGCTCCTCAGGTGTCAAGGGAGTAAGACGGCTATGAGGAGGGTAGACCAGAGCGCGCTCCACAATGGTTGGAGATCCTTTGTCATCAAGCACAGAGATCAAGGCTTCGCCAACAGATAATTCAGTTATCACCTTTTCGACTTTCAATTTGGGATTCGGACGGAAGGTTTCGGCCGCCGTTTTAACACTCTTTTGGTCCTTAGGAGTAAACGCCCTGAGGGCATGCTGGATTCGATTGCCCAATTGGCCTAAAACCGTCTCAGGGAGGTCGAGAGGGTTCTGTGTCACAAAATAGACCCCCACGCCTTTTGAGCGGATGAGACGGACGACCTGTTCAATCTTGTCCTGCAGGATCTTTGGGACATCGTCAAAGAGCAGATGGGCTTCATCAAAAAAGAAAACGAGTTTTGGCTTTGGAGGATCGCCGACCTCGGGGAGTTGTTCAAAAAGTTCCGAAAGGAGCCAGAGGAGGAGGGTGGTATAAACCTTTGGGGATTGCAACAGCTTATCCGCACTCAGAATGTTTATCATCCCCTTGCCGCTTGAATCGGATTGGATGAAATCCTGGATGTTCAAGGCTGGTTCCCCAAAAAATTTGTCCCCCCCTTGTTCTTCAAGGGTCAGCAGGCTTCGCTGAATGGCGCCAATGCTGGCTGCTGAGATGTTTCCATATTGTGTTTTGAACTGCTCTGCCTGATCACCCACGAATTGGACCATTGCCCTTAAGTCCTTTAGGTCAAGGAGGAGAAGGCCATTATCATCTGCGATCTTAAAGATGAGGGTGAGCACACTGCTTTGGATTTCGTTCAGGCTAAGAATGCGACTCAACAGAAGAGGGCCCATCTCCGAGACCGTGGTCCGAACAGGATGTCCCTGTTCTCCCCAGACATCCCAAAAGGTTGTTGGGTATTTATCAAATCTGAAATCTTTAAGACCGAGAGCGGTCACCCTTTCGACCACTTTTGGGTTGTCACCTCCCGGCATTGGCAAACCAGAGAGGTCCCCTTTGATGTCGGCCATAAAGACCGGGATACCGATCCTGCTAAACTGCTCAGCCAGCACTCGAAGGGAGACGGTCTTGCCTGTGCCTGTCGCGCCTGCAATCAGGCCGTGACGGTTTGCCATTTTCGGCAATAATGAAACATCCTTCTTCCCTTTTGCGATCAAAATGGGCGGCAATGGGGCGGTCATGTTTTCCTCCCTTAAATCCTGTTCTCCTTAAACCATTCGACGAATCGTTTGATTCCTTCCTCCATTTTTATCTTGGGTTGGTAATTGAGCAATTGTTCGGCTTTGCTGATATCTGCATAGGTAATCGAGACATCTCCGGGTTGGGGCTCCAGCACTTTAATTTTTGCCTTCTTGCCAAGGGCCGACTCAATCATCCCGATGAGCTCTTTCAATGGAGTCGTCTGCGATTCCCCGAGATTGTAAATCTCGTAGCCTTTGTGGCGTTGAAGCACAGCCATCATTCCGTCAATGAGGTCATCAATGTAGGTATAATCCCTTTTTGATGAACCATCGCCAAACATGGGAATCTCTTTTCCCTGGTCCATCAGCGAGGTGAATTTGTGGATGGCCATCTCCGGCCTCTGCCTGGGGCCGTAGGCCGTAAAGATCCTGAGGCAGGCGACATTGATTCCGAAAAGGTGAGAATAGGAATAGCAGAGAAGCTCTCCTGCCCGTTTGGTGGCACCGTAGGGTGAGATGGGTTGAATATTAAGATCGGTTTCAGAAAACGGGATCCTCTGATTCTCTCCATACACTGAAGAGGAGGAGGCAAAGATGAAGTATTTTATATCAAAAGCTTTACAGGCCTCCAGAAGGGTGACCGTTCCTTTTAAGTTCACATCCTCGTAGAGCAGGGGATCTGCGATGGAAGGTCTCACTCCGGCTCTTGCAGCGAGATGAAAGACTGCCTCGATCTTGTTTTTTTTGAATGTCTCTGTGAGGTGGTCGCGATTCCGTATATCGCCTGTAACCATGGTGAAGGAATCCGGATACTTCCTGGTGGCCTCCCTGACATTTCGGATTTTGATATTGGGATCGTAATAATTGTCGAAGTTGTCGAAGCAGACTACAGAATGGCCTTCCTGAAGAAGCCTTTCGCAAAGGTGTGACCCGATAAAGCCTGCTCCGCCAGTGACCAGAATTGTTTTCATTGTTCTCCTTTTAATTTCAAGGGGTATTTCACGATGAGGGAAAGACCGAAGGCGATCAACGGTAGAATCAAAATCGTCTTCATCGCCATGGGTACTCCCCAGGTGTCCGCAATTGCACCAAGAATCGTGACGCCAATTCCTCCTGCACTCATTGAAAAACCAACCATCATTCCTGAAGCGATTCCGAGATGGTGAGGAAGGGTTATCTGGGCCATCACTGTGGTAAGGGCAAAAGAGGAGATCAGGATCATCCCTGCAATTCCGAGGATGATGAATGAGACGAAGCCACTGCTGTAGTAGAAGAGAAGAAAGAAGGGAAATGAAAGAAGGAGAGTGATATTTAAAAATTGTTTGTGACCCCAGCGGTCCGCCAGCGGTGCTCCAACCAAAGTTCCTACAGCGCCTGAGATGAGAAAGGTAGAAACGAGCTTCCCAGCATAGAGGGGGTTTCCCTTAAGGTAATTGATATAGTAGAAAGGGATATAGGTGGCCAGGCCAAATTGGATCCATGCTCGAATGGTGGCAATGGTTATAAGGAGGAAGAAAGTCCATTTCTGCTCTTTGGTAAGAGATCTTCTCTCGTCTTTTTTAGCCTCCCTGTGAGCGGTCTTCACAGGAGAGGTGATCTCGGATAGATAAAAGAGCAAAATACCCCCAATAAGGATTCCGGGCACGATCATTCCGAGCGTCCCATGGATACCGAAAGAGGTGACCAGAAGGAGCGCCCAGATTGGGCCGAGCGCGATTCCCAGATTTCCCCCGACGGCAAAGATGGACATTCCCGTTGCCTTTTTATCCCCCGTAAAAAAGTGGGCTGTTTTGAATCCCTCCGGGTGAAAAATGGCGATCCCGAAGCCGGTTATAATGATTAGGGCCAGAAGGAGAAAATAATTTGGAATAAAGCCTGAAGCAGAGATGCCCAGGCAAGCAATCACGGGAGCCAGAGGGAGAAACCATCCGATGGGTTTCCGATCCGAGAGGTGACCGAAGACGGGCTGGATAATAGAAGAGGTGAGATTTGCAGATAGAAGGATGGTGCCTGCCATCGTATAAGAGAGATTGAGCGCTTCTTTGAAAAAGGGAAGCAGGGCAGGGAGGGCTCCCTGGTTTAAGTCAGTGACGAAATGGGCCGTACTGAGAAGAGCAAGTGTTTTTTTATTCATCTCTGTCATAATGCCTTAATCATTATTGATTGGAATTCCATTTGTCAAATGGTATTTATGAACTTTGGGGGAAAAGATCCTGTAATCTCTGATGACACAGATGCAAAAACGATTAAATGGTTTCAAACCAATCGAAATTAAGTAAAATTTGAGTGGTTGTTATTCGGGTGATTAGACATTTTTAGAATTTTTGGCTATGATTAGGCGACACATAGAAAGGGAGATTCAATGAAGATCGCAATTTCAGGGAAGGGTGGGGTTGGCAAGACGACGCTGGCCGGTGTGATGGCGCGCCTCTTAGCCGCAGAGGGAAAAAAAGTCATTGCCATTGATGCTGATCCGGATTCGAACTTAGGCTCTGCCATCGGGCTTCCGAAAGAGACAGCCACAAAACTCTCTCCGATTGCCTCCATGACTTCTCTGATTGAGGAGAGAACAGGATCGAAGAAGGGAAGTTATGGCTCCATGTTTAAACTCAACCCAAAGGTGGATGACATTCCTGATGAATTGGGGGTAACCTATGAGGGAGTTAAACTCCTTCTTTTGGGGTGTATCCCGCAGGGTGGGGGAGGTTGTTTCTGCCCTGAAAACGTGCTTCTGAAGAATCTGGTCCGCCATGTCCTCGTCTTGAGGGATGAGGCGCTCATCATTGATATGGAGGCAGGGCTCGAACATCTGGGAAGGGGAAGCACAGGTCATGTGGATGGACTGATCATCGTGGTTGAGCCGGGACAGCGGGCGATCCAGACTGCAAGGCAGATTAAGAAGTTGGGAGAAGATTTGAAGATCAAAAATATGATGATTGTGGGAAATAAGATCAATTCGGAACAGGACAGAAGGGTGATCGAAGAGAATCTTGCCGATTTTCCTGTTTTGGGACATATGAGTTTTAATCCGAAGATACTGGAGGCAGATCGGGAGGGAAAGTCTCCCTATGATATTGATGATAAGATCAGAGAAGAGGTGAAAGGAATTCT
>Ga0116211_1001443_pt1 | contig 11197 bp, 7 predicted proteins | sample SaghotsprinmetaG_FD_94484 | JGI IMG/M metagenome (GOLD analysis project Ga0116211, IMG submission 94484) | Hot spring microbial communities from South Africa to study Microbial Dark Matter (Phase II) - Sagole hot spring metaG | ecosystem: Environmental > Aquatic > Thermal springs > Hot (42-90C) ... | reverse complement strand
CAGCTGGTGGCACTGGACATTCCGACGCAGGGCCTGGAGTCACACATCGCGTGGGTGCAACGCGTGGCGCGCGCACCCAACCCCGTGCTCGACGGCATCCGCCAGCAGGTGCAGGGCTGGCTGGACGAAGCGGGTCTGGCGGGCTGAGCGCCTGCTGGCGGCCGTCAGCCCAGCAGGGGCGATCTGAACACCGGGTGCTCCCCGGGCAGCACCCGCCGCGCCAGCGGCGCAGCCAGGGCCATCCCTCGGTCGCTGTTCGTCAGCAGCACGAAGCCATCGCGGGTGGTGGGCGAGACCATGGCGAAATTGCGAAAGCCCGGGTTGTTGCCCCACTGCCAGAGCAGGGGGCCCGCCTGCGTGCGCTCGATGCCCCAGCCATAGCCCCATTCCAGTGACAAATCCTTGTCTGCCACCACAGGGGCCGAAAGAGCCAGTGCACACAGCTTCTCGTCAGATACGAAAGCCGCCAGCAGGCGCGCAAAGTCGCCGGCCGTGGTGTACAGGGATGCGGCGGCCACCGGCTGGCGCCATGTCATCCCACTGGCGCCGCCATCGGCATGCATGGCCCGGCCTGCGTAGGCGCTTTTCCACACCAGGCTGGAGTCGTGCATGCCCAGGGGCACAAAAACCTGCGCGTCCATCCACGATGCAATGGGCACGCCAGTGACGGCCTCCATCACGGCCTGCAGCAGCACATAGCCTTCCCCGGAATAGCGCCAGCGCTGGCCGGGATCGAAGCCCGGAGCCAGTGCGCCGCCCGTCCAGTTAGGCAGGCCCGAGGTGTGGTTGAGCAAGCTGACCACCGGAATGCGGGCCAGCGTGCTGGCGGGAACCGTGTCGCTGGCGTCGCCCGGTGCGCGCCGCAGCGCGTGCTGGTAGTGCACATAGCCCTGCGGCAGGTACTGGGAGACAGGCGCCTGCAGGTCCAGCTGCCCTGCCAGCACCAGGCGCAGCGCCCCGTAGGCGACGGCAGGCTTGGTCAGCGAGGCCGCCTGGAACACGGCGTCCGGGGCCACACTGCAGCGGCCAGCCACCTCGGTCGGCTGTGCCTTGCCGGCACGCAATGTGGCGAATGCGGCAGCGCATACACCCAGCTCCGACGCCACCTCAACCACCGACCGGCCCTGGTAGCGCGTCAGGTCTGCAGCGCACGAAGCCAACAGTGGCGACGCCGCGGCACTGGCCAGCAGGAGCTGGCGGCGGGTCAGCGGTGGCAGAGCCATGTCACCAGGTCAGGACTTGGATGCAGTGAGTGCGCCCGTGCCGCCTTCGCCGCCTTCACGCTTGCCAGCCCACAGCCACAGCGCAATGCCACCCACGATCATCGGCACACACAGCCACTGCCCCATGCTCATGCCCAAGGAGAGGATGCCCAGGAAGGCATCGGGCTCGCGGAAGTACTCGGCAATGAAGCGGAACACGCCGTAGCCGAACAGGAAGGCAGCTGCCACCTGGCCCTGGCGGCGCTCCTTGCGCGCGTACAGCCACAGCAGGATGAACAGCAGCAGCCCTTCCATCAGGAACTGGTAGACCTGCGAGGGGTGGCGCGGCTGCATCGAGCCGCTGTGCGCAAACACCATGCCCCAGGGCAGATCGGCGCTGGCAAAACGGCCCCACAGCTCGCCGTTGATGAAGTTGCCCACCCGCCCTGCCGCCAGCCCCGTGGGCACGCAGGGCGCCACAAAGTCGGCCACCTGCAGCCAGGGGCGCTGGCGCGAATGCGCAAACCACAGCATGGCCACGATCACGCCCAGCAAGCCGCCATGGAAGGCCATGCCGCCCTGCCACACGGCAAAAATCTCCAGCGGGTGGCTCAGGTAGTAACCGGGTTTGTAGAACAGGCAGTACCCCAGCCGCCCGCCGATGACCACACCGGCCACGCCTAGGAAGAGGATGTCCTCCACGTCCTTGCGCGTCCAGGCGCCCGGGCCGGTGATGGAGGCAAAGGGCTCGTGCCGCAGGCGCCGGATGCCCAGCAGCATGAACAGGCCAAAGGCCGCCAGATAGGTGAGGCCGTACCAGTGAATGGCCAGCGGGCCGATCTGCAGGGCGATGGGGTCGATGTGGGGGTAGGTCAGCATGGTGGGCGGTATTGTGCCCGGCTGCACAAGGCCTTGCGGACCAATAGGCACTTGAAGGCGAATGCATGGATCCGATTGACTATCCGCAGCGGAGATAGGATAAATCTGCTGACACCTGCACGATCGATACCATGGGTTGTGCCGTCGCCCGCGTGCCCATCAAATCCGTCCAAGGTGTCCATCACCACTGCAGAGAGGGAAAGAGTCGCATGAATACAAAGTACCCGAGAGCCGCAGCCGCTTGGTTTGTGTGTCTCACCCTGGCGTCTTCTACGACAGCGCAGGTCGCCCCCACTAAAGATCAAAGCGGGTGGCACGAAATTGGACACCAGCATGTGCTCGACAACGCCGAAAAAGACCTTGCGTTCATGCACAACAGCGACGCGCTTGTAGAGGTCAAAGTGTGCGCACAAGGTGCCCCGATTAGGTTGCGAAATGCTGAAATGTGGATGCCTCGTGACCAGCGACAGAGGCTCTGGCTACCCCTAGTGCTGGGCGAAGGAAGATGCTCTTCGCCCAGCAAGGTGAAAAACGGCCCCCAGAGGGTGACACACATTGCGTTTGAGTACGAAGCCATGACCTTGGGCGTCCAGGGCGCGCACCTTGTGATCATGGGTCGAAAACACACCAGCCGCACCCGTTAGTCAAACGCCATCTGCGTCATGCCTATGACGCAACAGTGGTCTACGCACCTGCCATGCGGATACTGGCAATTCTGAAAGCGGCGTTCATGGGCTCTACTTCTCGCTGGAATCGGATGGGTGGCGCCATCTGTTTGCTCGTTGCAAGCGGCTTGGCTTGGGGGCAGGGTGATCGTCCACGCATTGGCTTGGCGCTCTCTGGAGGCGGCGCCCGAGGTGCTGCGCATGTTGGCGTGCTCAAGGTTCTGGATTCAATGCGCATCCCGGTGGACTGCATTGCCGGAACCAGCATGGGCGCCGTGGTCGGAGGGGCGTTTGCCGCTGGCAATTCGCCCGAAGAAATGGAAGCGCTAATCGCAAAGACGGATTGGGCGGACGTGTTCACGGACCGGCCGCCGCGCGCCGAAGTCTCTGCCCGCCGAAAGGCTGACGACTACAAGCCTCTCTTTGCACCGGAGTTCGGGGTGGGCCCAGGGGGCATGAAATTGCCTAGAGGGGCAGTGGCAGGCGTCACGGTAGAAGGATTCTTGCGCAATTTGGCTGCCCCGGCAGTGGCGCTCGATGATTTCGACCATTTGCCCATTCCCTACCGTGCTGTAGCGGCAGACATCGCCACAGGCCAGGCAGTCATTCTTTCCAAGGGAAATTTGATGTCTGCCATGCGGGCCAGCATGGCCGTGCCCGGTGCACTCGCCCCTGTGGAGCGTGATGGAAGACTGCTTGTGGACGGGGGCATCGCAAACAACCTCCCCATCGAACTGGTGCGCAGCTTGTGCGCAGATGTCGTGATCGCCGTAAATATCTCGACGCCCCCCTTTAACCGAGAGGAAATTACTTCGGCACTAAGCGTCGTTGGGCAGTTGATCAGCCTGCTGGGCAAAGAGACTGTCGATCGTCAACTGGCATCCATGCGGGCGCACGACATCTTGATCACGCCGGAACTCGGGGACATCAGTGCGGGCAGTTTCGAGCGCCAGCTTGAGGCCATTGAGAAAGGGATGGAAGCAACGCGCAAGGCCGGCGCGTTCTTGCAACGATACGCATTGCCTGAGGTGGAATACGCTCAATGGCGCTCGACACGAGCTCGCAGTGGGCCCGTATTGGGGATGGTGGACAGTGTGGAGATTGATGGCGTGGCCCGGACCAACGCGGACGTGCTAGGCGCGTTGATCAATACCCAATCGGGGATGCAGTTGTCTGCCACCCAATTGAATGCGGACCTGCGGCGGGTGTTTGGTCGGGGGGATTTCGATGCTGTCGACTACCGCATCGTCGATGAAGCGATCAACAAGCGAAAGCTTGTGGTGTCCGTACATGAAAAGGACACTGGACCGGACTATCTGCGTTTCGGTCTGGGATTCTCCACTAACTTCAATGGCGACGCAGGCTTTAACGCGCTTGCAAGTTATCGACGTACCTGGCTGAACAGCTTGGGGGGCGAATGGCTTACGGAAGTACAGGCAGGGGAGCATACATACGTGTCTTCCGAGTTCTACCAACCGCTGCATCGGCGAGGGCAGTGGTTTATTGCTCCATATGTACAGTGGGGACAGGTCCGCCGTGATCTCTTCGATGACGGAAACCGCATCGCCTCGTATCGAATCCGGGAATCGCGCGTTGGCGCAGACGTGGGACTGGTACTGGGCACTTGGGGCGAAGTCCGGCTGGGCCCTGTCGCACGCCAAGCAGAAGCGTCATTGGCCGTAGGCGACCCACTGCTTCCCAACGTCAGCGGAAGTGTCAGTGGCGTGCGCCTGCGGACTGTAGGCGACACCCTGGACTCACCCTGGTTTCCGCGCACGGGGCATCGTGTTGTGGCGAACCTGTTTGCAAACACCACCGGAGCGCGGTACCGGAGGTTGGAGGCGAGCTGGACCGGAGCATACAGTACAGGCGAGCATAGTGTTGCCATGACAGCGTATGGAGGAACCGCACTGTCGGGCCGGATTCCCGTCTACGACGCCTTCAGTCTGGGTGGCCCACTCAAGCTCTCAGCCTACCGAAATGGTCAGTTCTCCGGCGAACGCGCAACCCTCGTGTCCTTGCGGTACTACCACCGGCAACTGAGACTTCCTTCCATCATTGGCTCGGGGGTGTACCTCGGAGGCTCCCTCGAAGCGGGCCGCATCGACCGCCGGTTCGGCACCAGCGAAACAACTGGCCGCTTGTGGTCAAGCTCCGTCTTCCTGGCGGCAGAGACATTTTTTGGGCCCATGTTCTTTGGAGTAGCGTTCGGGCCCAACTCCACGCGCAGCCTCTACCTCATCGTGGTCAGCTCGACTTTCTAGCAGCCTCCGACCGCAGCCTAGTGTCTCGCAGCCCAGTTTCTAGTGGGAATGACGCTTAAGAAAGGCGGTCAACCGGTCAAGTGCGAGACGCCCCTCTGGCCGATTCAGGTCGAACTGGTACTCGTGGCCCAAAGGCGGCCTGAGGTCGACGTCAAAGAAAAGAGCGTCCACCGGCACCGTAAGTCCCCGAAGCTTTTCACTCAAGGCTTTGGAGTGTGGCAGCAGGGGATCGCCGTTCCCTGCCGATATGAAGGTCGGCGGAAATCTGTTGGTGACGTGGCGCAACACAGAAGCCTGATGCAAGGCGGGATGGCCCGAGAAGTTCTTTTGACCAACAAATGACCAGAGCACCACACGCAGGAATGCGCCGAAAGCCCCGTCAAGCCTGACCATCTCCATATCGAAAGGGCCACAGAACAACACGGCCCCCTTGAGTTGTGCTGACGCCACCGAGGGCTTGAACCCCAGAGACTGCGCGTAGTCGGGAACCGCAATGCTGTTGGCGAGTTGCCCGGCTATCTGCGCACCGGCAGAGTCACCCGCAAGGAATATTTGGCTGGAGTCAATGCCCAGCTTTCTTGCTTCCGTTGACTGCAGGAAGGCCAGGGCATCATTGACCTGCTGCACCTGCGCGGGATGCTGCGCATCCGGCGCCAATGTGTAGTCCACACCCACCACAGTAAATCCTTGAGCGGCGAGCACTTTCAGATAGGACGCGATGTCCTCCTTGCGCCCCGAAACCCAAGCGCCTCCATGAACCCACACCACCGTAGGCCAGGTTTTGCCCCCGACAACCGACGGTCTGTGAACGTCCATTTTCAGTGACGGCCAGCGCTGTGTATACAGAATACCCGAGACCGTGTGCACATCGTGGGGCACATGCTGTAGCAGTGCCTTGTTCGTCTGAGCAGTGAAATAGTCGAACGCCACGTTGACCAACCAGACGCCGGGTCTGGGGCTGAGGTTAAAAGCGATGACGAACGTGATAGCAACCGCGCAAAAAACAACCACCAATCGAAGTGCCCAGCGAACAATCTTGCGCATCATCTGTTCCTGCAATTGTTGATTGATGGAATGTGTTCTGAACCGCCCCTCTTGCCAATGGTGCAGTCCACGACCGCTGGGGCACTGCGAGCTATGGTCAGACTTTGCCCTAAATAGCGCACTTCAAGGCGTTCTGGGAAACGATGAATCGGATGCACGGCAAGCCAGCTGCTCACTGCCGTTTGTATCCACCAGCAGTTCCACGCCCTTGCCGTGCAAAATAACCCCGCGTCCCACATATGAGACACCGGAGGCGGCGGGGACCTGCTGTAGTTCATATGCGGTCTCACCACGGATCAACGCAGCCGCGCCTCGATGGGAGAAGTAACTCACCGTCAATCGCTCACCTGTGTCGCACAGGTAACCCACTTGATTCACGAGACCGGGGGCTACCTGCATTGCTCGGGTTCAGGCCCAATGGGGTGCATCCTGCTAGCACCACAGGAATGCCAGACACAGTCAACTTCATGACGGGCGAGTGCATGTTGAGCTCCTGCAGTTCTGGGCGTGCTCGTTTCTTCAGCATGCCAAGCCCTGAGAGTACCGCAGAGGCTAAAAAAACGATAGGACAGCCTTGGCAATCAGATCGCCCTAAGGTTGGCAAAGTATGGCGCCTCGTCAGACAACATATTTTTCCCCGATGGCCTCAGCCAACGTTGGCTCTCCTCTGCGGACAACGACACCAAATTTTCCGCCGCCCCCCCGATTGATGCCGTCCAGCATGTGCCGCTCGCCAGGGGGTAAGCGATGCGTAGGCTGCAAACAGAATCCAAGTCGCTCAATGCGAACGCTTCTGATCCCTGTACGCATGCAAAGCGCAGCCACGGGGGCATTGCCTGCAACGCGCATGCCCGCGCGATACTCTCTGGTCAAAAACCAAGGAAAACAACATGCAGGGAAACCCACAGGTCATCGAATATTTCAAGGAACTGCTGCGCGGCGAGCTGGCCGCGCGCGACCAGTATTTCGTGCACTCGCGCACCTATGAGGATCTGGGCTTCATCAAGCTCTACACGCGCCTGGACCACGAGATGCAGGAAGAAACCCAGCACGCCGACGCGCTGCTGCGCCGCATCCTCTTTCTGGGCGGCCGCCCCGACATGCGCCCCAACCCCTTCACCCCGGGCGAGACCGTGCCCGAGATGCTGCAAAAAGACCTGGCCACCGAATACGAGGTACGCGCCGCGCTGCAAAAAGGCATGGCCCTGTGCGAGAGCGTGGGCGACTACGTGAGCCGCGACCTGCTGCTGGCCCAGCTGCGCGACACCGAGGAAGACCACGCCTATTGGCTTGAAAAACAGCTGGGCCTGATCGACAAGATTGGCCTGCCCAACTACCTGCAGTCACAGATGGGCAGCGCGGCGGCGTAGGCCATACACCTCAAAACTTCAGAAGAAAATCGGCCTCTGCGCGCGACCAGCACGCCCGATATGCTATCAAAATAGAAGCAAAACCCATAAAAAAGCCGCACCCTCGGGATGCGGCTTTTTTATGGGTGGAGGGGCGTTGCCCCTCCCCTGCGGCCGGTCAGTCTTCCAGCAGCGACAAATCGCGCACAGCGCCCTTGTCGGCCGACATCACCAGCTTGGCATAGGCCTTGAGCGCGGCCGACACCTTGCGTGGGCGCGGCTGGGCGGGCTTCCAGCCCTTGGCGTTCTGCGCTTCGCGGCGGTTGGCGAGTTCTTCATCGCTCACCAGCACATTGATCGTGCGGTTGGGGATGTCGATGCGGATGCGGTCGCCGTTCTGCACCAGTCCAATCGCGCCACCAGCAGCGGCTTCGGGTGAGCAGTGGCCAATCGACAGGCCCGAGGTGCCGCCCGAGAAGCGCCCGTCCGTCAGCAGCGCGCAGGCCTTGCCCAGGCCCTTGGACTTGATGTAGCTCGTGGGGTAAAGCATTTCCTGCATGCCAGGGCCGCCCTTGGGGCCTTCGTAGCGCACGATGACCACGTCACCGACTTGGACCTTGTCGGCCAGGATGTTGGCCACGGCTTCGTCCTGCGACTCGGTGACATGGGCCGTGCCCTCGAACACCAGGATGCTTTCGTCTACCCCGGCCGACTTGACCACGCAGCCGTCCACCGCGATGTTGCCGGTCAGCACGGCCAGGCCGCCTTCCTTGCTGAAGGCGTGGTCGTACGAGCGGATGCAGCCCTCGGCGCGGTCCAGGTCCAGGCTGGGCCAGCGGGTGTTCTGGCTGAACGCCACCTGGGTAGGGATGCCTGCGGGGCCTGCCATGTAGAAGGTGCGCACGGCGTCGTCCTGCGTGCGCACGATGTCCCACTGGTCCAGCGCGTCCTTCAGGGTGGGTGCGTGCACCGTGGGCACGTCGGTGTGCAGCTTGCCCGCGCGGTCCAGCTCGCCCAGGATGGCCATGATGCCGCCCGCGCGGTGCACGTCTTCGATGTGGTACTTGTTGGTGTTGGGCGCCACCTTGCACAGCTGTGGCACGACGCGCGAGAGGCGGTCGATGTCGGCCATGGTGAAGGGGATCTCGGCCTCTTTGGCAATCGCCAGCAGGTGCAGGATGGTGTTGGTGGAGCCGCCCATGGCGATGTCCAGCGTCATGGCGTTTTCAAACGCCTTGAAGCCCACCGAGCGGGGCAGCACGCGTTCGTCGTCCTGCTCGTAGTACTGCTTGGCCAGGTCCACGATGCGGCGGCCTGCGCGCTTGAAGAGCTGTTCGCGGTCGGCATGGGTGGCCACCACCGTGCCGTTGCCAGGCAGCGACAGGCCCAGCGCCTCGGTCAGGCAGTTCATGGAGTTGGCGGTGAACATGCCCGAGCACGAACCGCAGGTGGGGCAAGCCGAGCGCTCGACCTCGGCCACGTCGGCGTCGGAGTAGTTGGTGTCGGCGGCAATCACCATCGCGTCCACCAGGTCGAGCTTCTTGAACTCCATGACCTTGGTGACGGGGTTGGCGAGGCGGGTCTTGCCCGCTTCCATGGGGCCGCCGGAGACGAAGATCACCGGGATGTTCAGGCGCATCGCGGCCATCAGCATGCCGGGGGTGATCTTGTCGCAGTTGGAGATGCAGACCATGGCGTCGGCGCAGTGTGCGTTGACCATGTACTCGACCGAGTCGGCAATGATGTCGCGGCTGGGCAGCGAATACAGCATGCCGTCGTGGCCCATGGCGATGCCATCATCAACAGCAATGGTGTTGAACTCCTTGGCCACGCCGCCAGCGGCTTCGATCTCGCGGGCCACCAGCTGGCCCAGATCCTTCAGGTGCACGTGGCCGGGCACGAACTGGGTGAACGAATTGACCACCGCGATGATCGGCTTGCTGAAGTCATCGTCTTTCATGCCGGTGGCGCGCCACAAAGAACGCGCGCCTGCCATGTTGCGACCGGCGGTGGAGGTTTTGGAACGGTAGATGGGCATCGTGCTGGCTCAGGGAATATCGCGGGGAAGTGAAGCGGGCCACGGGAATAAAGACCCCTCTCGCACCCGTCGCAACAGCCTCTTGAGCCGTGCCGGGGGCAAACCTATCAATTATCGCCCAGCCCTCTGGGCCCGCCCGAGGCGGCGGCGTTGGGGATTGCGGGGGCAGCCCCCACGCCCCGCGACGGCGCTGGCAGAATGATCCATTCCGCTCCAGCCCCCAACCCCGAGACCAGGACGCCCCACGATGACCGACTCCAGCAAGCCCTCCGCGCCCATCAACCGCCGCAGCGCCAACATCACCCAGGGCAAGTCGCGCGCACCCAACCGCTCCATGTACTACGCCATGGGCTACGAGGAAGGCGACTTCGTGAAACCCATGGTGGGCGTGGCCAACGGCCACAGCACCATCACCCCCTGCAACAGCGGCCTGCAGAAGCTGGCCGACGCAGCCATCGCGGGCATCGAAGAAGCCGGTGGCAACGCCCAGGTGTTCGGCACCCCCACCATCAGCGATGGCATGGCCATGGGCACCGAAGGCATGAAGTACAGCCTGGTGAGCCGTGAGGTCATCAGCGACTGCATCGAGACCTGCGTGGGCGGCCAGTGGATGGACGGCGTGCTGGTGGTCGGTGGCTGCGACAAGAACATGCCCGGCGGCCTGATGGGCATGCTGCGCGCCAACGTGCCCGCCATCTACGTGTACGGTGGCACCATCCTGCCCGGCCACTACCAGGGCAAGGACCTGAACATCGTGAGCGTGTTCGAGGCCGTGGGCGAGAACGCGGCGGGCAAGCTGAGCGACTTCGACCTCAAGGAAATCGAAAAGCGTGCCATCCCCGGCACGGGCTCCTGCGGCGGCATGTACACCGCCAACACGATGAGCAGCGCGTTCGAGGCCCTGGGCATCAGCCTGCCGTATTCGTCCACCATGGCCAACCCGCACGACGAGAAGATGAACTCGGCCAAGGAGTCGGCCAAGGTGCTGATCGAGGCCATCAAGAAGGACATCAAGCCGCGCGACATCGTGACCAAGAAGTCCATCGAGAACGCCGTGGCCGTGATCATGGCCACGGGCGGATCGACCAACGCCGTGCTGCACTTCCTGGCCATTGCCCACGCAGCAGGCGTGGAGTGGAGCATTGACGACTTTGAGCGCGTGCGCGCAAAAACCCCCGTGCTGTGCGACTTGAAGCCCAGCGGCAAGTACCTGGCTGTGGACCTGCACCGCGCAGGCGGCATCCCGCAGGTCATGAAGATCCTGCTGAATGCGGGCCTGCTGCATGGCGACTGCCTCACCATCGAGGGCAAGACGATTGCCGAGGTGCTGAAGGACGTGCCGGACCAGCCGCGCGCCGACCAGGACGTGATCCGCCCCATCAGCAACCCCATGTACGCGCAGGGTCACCTGGCCATCCTGAAGGGCAACCTGAGCCCCGAGGGGTCGGTGGCCAAGATCACCGGTCTGAAGAACCCCGTGATCACCGGCCCGGCCCGCGTGTTTGACGACGAGCAGTCGGCACTGGAAGCCATCCTCGCGGGCAAGATCAAGGCCGGCGACGTGATGGTGCTGCGCTACCTGGGCCCCAAGGGCGGCCCCGGCATGCCCGAGATGCTGGCACCCACCGGCGCTCTGATCGGCGCGGGCCTGGGCGAGAGCGTGGGCCTGATCACCGACGGCCGCTTCTCCGGCGGAACCTGGGGCATGGTGGTCGGCCACGTGGCGCCCGAGGCCGCGGCGGGCGGCACGATTGCT
>Ga0116211_1001442_pt1 | contig 11197 bp, 10 predicted proteins | sample SaghotsprinmetaG_FD_94484 | JGI IMG/M metagenome (GOLD analysis project Ga0116211, IMG submission 94484) | Hot spring microbial communities from South Africa to study Microbial Dark Matter (Phase II) - Sagole hot spring metaG | ecosystem: Environmental > Aquatic > Thermal springs > Hot (42-90C) ... | reverse complement strand
TGGCAGCACTACCACCGCACACTGAATAAGAAAGTAACATAACTTATGCGATATCATCCTTGACAAACATTGTGAATGACGAATCAGATTTTTTCGAGGTTCTCTCTCAGTATCGAAAAACACCCAATAACTGCACAGTGTTTTCATCGGTATGACCGCCCAATTTGTGCCACCAATACTGGTATTCGATACCCAAAAACAAGCGATCGCTTTGATCCCATAGCGCATAACCGACATCCCAACGCATTTTGAATTGAATCCGTTGATTGCTTATCCATCTGTCCGGGTATTTTTATAGCGAATCGATGAATAAAACGACAAACCAATCAAACTCGCGCCAATTAAGCCAGTGAATACCTCTGATATATGCTGATAAGTGCTTATTAGCATGAGTAATGCCAAAATTCCTATTGCGTAATGTGCCCCATGTTCTAGATAAACATATTCGTCCAAAGTCCCTTGATGAACGAGAAACACCGTCAACGAACGCACGAACATCGCACCAATGCCCAATCCCAACATGATGATAACAATATCTTTGGTAATCGCAAAAGCGCCGATGACACCATCGAATGAAAAAGAAGCATCAAGCATTTCCAAATACAAAAATGCCATCACCCCGCCTTTTTTGACGGTTTCAACGACAATCTCTGCATCTTCTTCGGCTTCGAAAAACCGATCCAAACTACTGACCAAGCCATAAAGAAAAATTCCCCATACGCCACCAATCAAAATATCGTTTTGATGCACATCAGGCGCCATAGTGTGCGTGATCAATAATGCGGTGAGCGCGACCGTGATACTGAACGCGTCGATTTTTCCCAAACTCTGTAATTTTTGTTCGATTTGCCCTAACCAATAGATATTGCGCGCCTCATCGAGAAGAAACGACAACGCAACCAATAACAAAAACATGCCCCCAAACGCGGCGATCATGGCGTGGGCGTTTTGCAAATGTTGGGCATATTGCTCGGGATTGGAGACGGCCATGACAGTGACGTCGATAAAACTAACATCAGCGGCAAAAGCGACGATCATGACTGGAAAAACCAAACGCATGCCAAATACCGCCACTGCGATTCCCCAGGTCAAGAAGCGTTGTTGCCACAATTCCGTCATCCGGCTCAATACACTGGCATTCACCACGGCGTTGTCGAAAGATAAACTGACTTCCAAAACACCAAGAATCAATGCCAACAGCATCCCGGCGAATCCACCCCACAACCCCGCAATCAATGCACAGATCGCAGTAAAATAAACCGATAACTTAAAATGCGTCATTGGTCATGCTCTCCCAACCAAATGTTCGTTAATGGCTACACCGTTACAACAAAAAAGCCGATGAAAAACGATCCATCGGCTTTTTGTTTATAGCGATCGCGGTTGAATTACAACGTATTGACCGCGTTCAGTTCTTGGAAGGCTTGTTCCAAACGCGTTACCATGCTGACTTCACCAGCGCGCAACCAAACACGCGGATCGTAGTATTTTTTATTTGGTTTGTCTTCACCTTCCGGATTACCGATCTGTCCTTGTAAATAGCCTTCATTTTTCTTGTAGTATTCCATGATACCGAGCCAGGTCGCCCATTGCGTATCGGTATCGATATTCATTTTTATCACACCATAACTGATCGATTCGGCAATTTCTTCTGGCGAAGAACCAGAACCGCCATGGAATACGAAATTGAGCGTATTTTCCGGCAAGCCGAATTTTTGCGAAACGAATTTCTGTGAATTGTCCAAAATTTTCGGCGTCAATTTGACATTACCCGGCTTGTAAACGCCGTGAACGTTACCAAATGACGCAGCAATCGTGAAACGATGGCTGATTTTACTCAGAACTTCGTATGCATAAGCCACATCTTCCGGTTGTGTATACAAAGCGGAATGATCCATACCGGTATTATCGACACCGTCTTCTTCGCCACCCGTACAACCCAATTCGATTTCCAAGGTCATACCCAACTTCGACATACGCTCCAAATATTTCGCGCAGATTTCGATATTTTCTTGCAGCGGCTCTTCGGACAAATCCAACATGTGCGAACTAAACAATGGCTTGCCGGTAGCAGCGAAATGCTTCTCGCCTTCTTCCAATAAACCATCGACCCAGGGTAATAATTTTTTCGCCGCATGGTCGGTATGCAGAATCACTGGCACGCCATAATACTGTGCTAAGGTATGCACGTGATGCGCACCGGAAACCGCGCCGACGACAGCCGCTTGTTGGCCTTCCAATTTGAGACCTTTACCAGCGTAAAACTGCGCGCCGCCATTAGAAAACTGAATGATGACGGCCGATTTGACTTTGGACGCCGCCTCCAATACGGCATTGATCGAGTTGGTACCCACGACGTTGACCGCGGGCAACGCAAAACGATTGGCTTTACAAATCGCAAAAATTGTTTGCACATCATCACCGGTCACAACGCCCGGCTTTACAACGTCTGAAATTTTTTGTGTCATGATATTCTGCTCAGGTGAATAATACAGCGACCAAAATGATCGACCCTCAATAACAAAAAGGAGCCATATTGCAACAATATGACTCCCTGCATCGCATTGAAAAATGCTGAGAAATTAACTTTCCAATACCGCCAAACGATCGGCCAACATTTTTTCCAAAGTTTCCAGCGCTTTGGTGAAACCGTCGATACCTTCTTCCAACTTTTCCTTCGCCATGCGATTTTCTTCATGCATACGATCGAAGGTAGCACGGTCCATCGTGATTTTTTCTATACTGCTATTCGCGGCTTGGGCGGGATCAAGCTTACGCGGTAGATCGCTTTCGGTCGCTTGCAATTCAGCCAACAATGCCGGAGAGATGGTCAACAAATCGCATCCCGCCAATTCGGTGATTTCGCCGATATTACGGAAGCTTGCCCCCATCACTTCGGTGTTGTAACCGAATTTTTTATAGTAGTTATAGATAGTCGTTACAGACACCACACCTGGATCTTCTTCCGGTGGGTAAGAATCACGACCGGTATTCTTTTTGTACCAGTCCAAAATCCTTCCGACGAATGGAGAAATCAAGGTAACGTTGTTTTCAGCACAAGCGACGGCTTGATGCAGACCAAACAATAACGTGAGATTGCAGTGTATGCCTTCTTTTTCCAAAACCGCAGCAGCTTGGATACCTTCCCACGTCGAAGCGATTTTGATCAAAATACGCTCTTTGGAGATACCATTGGCTTCGTATTGCGCGATGATCTCGCGCGCCTTGGCAATCGTTTTTTCCGTGTCGTAAGACAGCCGCGCATCGACTTCGGTCGAAACGCGCCCTTCGATGATTTGCAGAATTTTCAAGCCAAATGAAACCGCCAGACGATCGAACGCCAAATTGGCGACTTCCGCCGCACTGGCACCGCCACCCAAAGTAGCTCTCGCACCTTTCAACGTATCATCGACGATACCTTGATATTGGGGCATCTGCGCGGCTGCCGTAATCAACGAAGGGTTGGTGGTTGCATCGCGCGGCTTGAATTTTTCAATCGCTTCGATATCACCGGTATCCGCCACGACGACGGTCATCTGCCGCAATTGATCGAGTAAATTTGCCATGATCGCATACCCTATAAATTTATCAGTTTTGTAACTTTAACTACGTTGTGAACGTAAGTATTTTTCGACACGGGTCAGTGCGGGCTTATCCGCTGCATGCTTTTCCAAATAACGCGCAACGCCCGTCATTGGTTTACCCTCTATTTTGTTCAAATAACGCGCAACCCCGGTCAATCCGGAAACATCAGCCGTGTAGCTCACATCGCCTGAAGCACTGGATTCACTGCCGGAACCGGAACGCTTGCCGAACAAGAAAAACCCAACCACAGCAACTGCAACCGCCGCAAGCAAATAAGTTTGCGTTGAATCATCTTTTTTCGCAGTCGCCGTATTACTCGAAATACTTGTATTGGCAGCGGGTGCGGATTCAGCAGATTTAGCGCTAACGCTCATTACTGGCGCAGACTCCTGGGACTTTGCTGTTTGCTTGGCAACTTCCTTATTTTTGGCTATGGCATCTTCATCTTTGAATACGACAGTGGGTTTGAAATCAGCAGCCGGATATTTCGATTCGGCCATCACATTCGCGCTGACCAGCGCGAGCAGGATCATCAAGCCTTGCAACATATTTAATCTTTTCACGATAATCACCTAAACCTGGCTTAAGGGGAAAACGAAGATTCCAGCGTCGTAAGCCGGAATCTTCTTTTATTTTTATCAGAATTGAGATTCGACGGTGTTGACGACGTTCTCTACCGTAAAGCCAAACTCCTTGAACAGCACACCCGCCGGCGCGGATTCACCGAAGCGATCCAATCCAACGACCTTGCCATGACAACCGACGTATTTCCACCAGCCATCGGAAACACCCGCCTCGACCGCGACCCGTTTGCTGACAGTCGGCGGTAACACGGAATCACGATAAGCTTGATCTTGTGCATCAAAGACATTTGTCGACGGCATCGATACGACACGGATTTTACGTCCTTTGACACTGAGTTGTTCTGCAGCTTTTATGGCCAATTCAACTTCAGAGCCCGTCGCAATCAAGATAGCGTCTGGCGAACCGTCGCAATCTCTAAGCACATACCCTCCACGAGCGATCGCAGCAATTTGTTCGGGAGTACGTGAGATGTGCGGTAAGTTTTGCCGCGAGAAAATCAGACAGCTCGGTCCATTTTTGCGCTCGATCGCCATACGCCAAGACACCGCCGTTTCGACACCGTCACACGCTCGCCATACGTGCATATTTGGGATCATACGCAACGTCGCAGTTTGCTCAATCGGTTGATGAGTCGGCCCATCCTCACCTAAACCAATGGAATCATGAGTAAAAACGAATATGGAACGTATTTTCATCAGTGCCGCCATGCGTATCGCATTACGGGCATATTCCGAGAACATCAAAAACGTTGCGCCAAATGGAATGACGCCACCGTGCAAGGCTAGACCATTCATGATTGCCGCCATACCAAATTCACGAACGCCATAGTTGATATAGTTGGCGTGCGCTTTATTGGCGCGCATCGGACGATGGCCTTTCCACTCGGTCATATTCGAGCAGCCCAAATCGGCGGACCCTCCAAAGAGTTCGGGCAGTCCCTTTGCGTAAGCTTCGATGGATGCTAATGAAGACATACGGCTCGCAGTCGTTTTGCCCTCGGCATTGACCGATGCGATGAATTGATCCGCTTCTTGTGCCCAATTAGCCGGCAGTTCACCCGCCATGCGACGTTCGAATTCGGCCGCCAATTCTGGATATTCGGCGCGATACGCTTCGAACATGTCACGCCATTCCTTTTCGGCTTTCGCGCCTTTTTCTTTGGCGCTCCATGCATTATAGATTTCGGCGGGAATTTCGAACGCATCGTAATCCCAGCCCAACGCGGCCTTGGTCAAATTGATTTCATCTTGTCCCAGCGGCGCGCCATGGCAAGCGTGCGTGCCTTTTTTGTTCGGCGAACCAAAACCGATCGTGGTTTTACAGCAAATCAACGTTGGTTTATCGGTCATCGCCTTGGCCATCTCGACGGCTTTGCGAACCGATTCGGGATCATGCCCATCAACGTGAGGAATAACATGCCAACCATAGGCCTCGAAACGTTTCGGCGTGTCGTCAGTAAACCACCCTTCAACGTGACCGTCGATGGAAATACCATTATCATCCCAAAACGCGACGAGATTACCCAATCCCAACGTACCCGCCAATGAGCAGGCTTCATGAGAAATTCCTTCCATCAAGCAGCCATCGCCCATGAAAACATAGGTCATGTGGTCAACGACTTTGTAATCGCCACGGTTGAATTCAGCAGCCAATGCTTTTTCGGCAATCGCCATACCTACGGCATTGGTGATACCTTGACCCAATGGACCCGTGGTGGTTTCGACGCCCGGCGCATAACCGTATTCTGGATGACCTGGCGTTTTTGAGTGAAGCTGACGGAAATTTTTCAAATCTTCGATCGTGAGATCGTAACCGGTTAGATGTAGCAATGAATAAATCAACATTGAACCATGACCGTTGGACAACACGAAACGATCACGGTTGGGCCATGCCGGATTCGAAGGATTATGGCGCATGAAATCGTTCCACAATACTTCGGCGATATCAGCCATCCCCATTGGCGCGCCAGGATGACCCGAGTTGGCTTTTTGCACTGCATCCATGCTCAATGCGCGTATGGCGTTCGCTAATTCTCTGCGCGAAGGCATATTTTTTCTCCTAGTTTATTTTTGTTAATCGACAACGGCCTGTTTCAATACGAACTGCTTGACAAAAAGACCGAGGCGAATAGATTCGACTATCCGCCTCGTAAGCGTTATTCCAAGTTGGCGTGACGTGTCCGCATTTCTTCTTCTGGAATGCCTTTCTCATGAATAACATGAGAGATCAATGCTTCCAAGAAAAACAACGTGGACAATTCGAACACCGTACCCATTGGCATCCCTTTGACTTTTCCGTATTGCTCGGGACTACCGATGCGCAACACGCTATCGGCCAAATCACCAATGGTCGAGCTGCTTTTCGCCGAAATCAGCAGGACGTCTGCTCCTATTTCTTTTGCCCGTTTGGTGAAAGCCACCAACTGCTCAGTCTCACCAGATCCGGAGATAATAATCAGCAGATCACCACGTTGAATACTAGGCGTTACAATTTCGCCCACCACATAGACTTCATAACCGCTATGCATCAAACGCATTGCGAAGAAACGACCAATCAAGCCGGAGCGTCCTGCTCCCGAAATAAAAATCCTTTTCGCCTTGTCGAGCATCGCGGTCAATTTACCATTATAAGAACTATCCGTGGCGGCGAGAATTCCAGAGATTTTGTCGATGATGAGCTGCTGGTGCATCGATTATGCCCCTGCGGCATCAACCAATTCACGGATTTCGCGCGCCGCTTGAGCCGGAGAAGGCGCGCCATAAATCGCTGCCCCCACCACGATGATATTCGCACCAGCTTGGACTACTTGTTGCGCAGTAGACTGCTTGATACCTCCGGCAACGGAAACACGAACGTTCAATCCCAAACGCGCAATCGCTTGCAAATCGGCAAACGGGGTTTGACCTGCTGCTTGGGCATCCAAGCCTGTATGAACACCTACGATATGCGCACCCAGCTTAGCAGACTCCCGTGCACACTCGACTTTGTCTGCAACATTGATCAAATCGATCTGCGCTTCAGCGCCGTGTTTGTTGGCGGCTTTGATCACCCCAGCAATCGTCGCTAAACCAGAAACACCCAACACCGTGCAAATATCGGCGCCCGCCGCATAGAACGGAGTCGCCTCATATTCGCCCGCATCCATGGTTTTTAAATCGACTAAGATCAGTTTTTCCTGGAATTTTTTTCTCAATTCTTTCAGCAAACCGATTCCATTATATTTAATGCAAGGCGTGCCGATTTCAAAAATGTCGATATAAGGAGCCGCTTGTTCGGCCAAACCGACGGTTTGATTGAAATCCAATGAGTCCAACGCCAATTGTATTAATGGTCTTGCCATGATTAGATTCTCCAGATTGTTTGTTATAGTTAAATTATAAAGATACATACTGACTGATGCATCGTAACTCTAAAGCACGAAGCGCTTAACTGTCAACACCCTGAAAATCTCGAAACCACTGAAATCAACAGCGATTTAAGACCAAATCACAAGGTTTTGCCATCCTGGTTCAACGCATCGCACCATAACAAAAAGACTGGTTGGGCGCTTTATTTACAGCTTATGTCGATGACACCCAACCGGTCGTTTTATCCTTTTAGTTTTCGCGACGTTCGCGCAGATATTTTTCTACTTTGGTTGTTATGGGTTTATTTGCATCCAAAGCGGATTGCTTGCTCAGGTATTTGGCCACGCCCGTTACTGCTGGCTGCGATCTCGCCACCAAATCTTGCTTGGCCAAATATTTTTCCACACCCGTCGTCGCCGGACGCGCGCTAACGCTTTGGCGCGTAATGTATCGCGCCACACCTGTTGGCGTGGGTTGCATACTCGATACCGCTAACTGCTTAGCCAAGTACTTGGCGACACCGGTTACGCGCTTTTCTTTTTGACCGTTGAGATATCGCGCCACACCCGTCGATCCTTCAGGCTGGCCAGTCTCCTTCGCTACTACCGGATCACTCGCCAATTGCGCCACCGCTTCGGCTTGACGTTGTCTTTCCAATGACTCTTTCTCCAAATAAAGCGCAACCAATACTTCAGCAGCAGCTTTTTTGGCAAGAACTTCTTGCCGAGCCAAATACCGCCCTACACCGGTTGCCGGAATCTGCGCCTTGGCGAGACGCTCTTGTTGCGCGAGATATTTAGCAACGCCCGTCAACGCGGATTTTTCGCGTGGTTGCAAGACTTGTCGTGCGATGTATTTAGCCACGGTACTCGGCGGCGGTTGATGGATGCTCGCTATGGTTTGACGCGCGATATATCTGGCCACGCCCGTCGGCGCTGGCTTTTCCTTGGCGGACAACAACTGCTTGGCCAAATAGCGCGTTACGCGGGACAAAGTACTTTGTGGATGCTTAGCCAGATACAGCGCTACACCCGTGGACTGTGGTGCCGGTTCTTCGATAGTTTCCTTAACTAGAACGACTTCCGCTGCGCGCTGCGCCGCCAACTGCTCGGCGGCAGCTCTCAGCGCTGCCTCTTGCGCCGCCTCGGCTTCGGCCCGCTCACGCAAATAACGCGCCACTCGCGTTTCTTTGGGAGCAGCGTCTTGCTCGATTTTCGCCAGATAACGCGCCACACCCGTTCCGTTTGACGTGACAGGCGATTCTTCTTGAGCGCGCCGAGCATGCCCCCTCCCCGCGCGATCGTCGAAAAACAACACTGGCGCACCACTCAACAGGCGACTCAGAAAATGATTGCTGTACACAGCCACCTCCCTCTCTTGTTGTTATATTTGGATAAGACTGCTCTAAACTTGGCCATCTTACTCCAAATTAGCGTGACGCGTGCGCATTTCTTCTTCAGGAATACCTTTTTCGTGAATCACGTGCGAAATCAATGCCTCGAGGAACGAAAGCGCGGATAACTCGAATATCGTACCCATCGGCATCCCTTTGATTTTGCCATATTGTTCTGGACTACCGATACGGAATACCGCGTCCGCCATATCACCGATGGTGGATTCGCTTTTCGCCGAAATCAATACCACCGTCGCGCCGATTTCCTTGGCGCGTTTTGTAAAGGCGATCAATTGTTCGGTTTCGCCAGAACCCGAAATGATCAACAGCAAATCGCCGCGCTGAATACTCGGCGTGACGATTTCACCCACGACAAAGGTTTTATAACCACTGTGCATCAAACGCATCGCGAAGAAACGGCCAATCAAGCCGGAACGCCCCGCGCCGGAAACGAAGATGCGCTTGGCGCGATCCAACATCGTGGTCAGCCTCGCCTCGTAACTGTCGTCTGTCGCCGCCAATATGGCAGAAATTTTACTGATGATCATTTGATGATGCGAATCCACCATGTCCGCCATACGACGGATTTCCAAAGCCGCATCGGCAGGCGACGACGCGCCAGTGATCGCGCCACCGACAACAATGATGTGCGCACCGGATTTAACCGCCTGATTGATGGTATTGGCGTTGATGCCGCCCGCCACGGAGATCCGTGCATTGAGTTTCAAACTAGCGATAGTTTGCAAATCGGCGAACGGCGTTTGACCCGCAGCTTGCGCGTCGATACCGGTATGCACGCCGATGATATGCGCGCCCAGTTTTACTGCGTCACGCGCGCACTGGGTCTTCTCGGGGACGTTGATCAAATCGACTTGCACTTCGCCGCCGAATTTATTGGCTGCTTTGATCACGCCTTGGATTGTCGCCAAGCCCGAAGTCCCAAGGACGGTACAAATATCGGCGCCCGCTTCGTAGAACGGTGCCGCTTCGTACTCGCCAGCGTCCATGGTTTTCAAATCGACCAACAGCAATTTGTTTGGAAACTGTTGTTTCAGCGCCTTGACGATGGCGATACCATTATGCTTGATGCACGGCGTGCCGACTTCGAGAACATCGACATAGGGAGCGGCTTGTTTGGCAAGCGCGATAGTTTTATCGAAATCCAGCGAATCCAGCGCCAATTGAATCAGTGGTTTTTCCATTGAATACTCCCAGCAAGAATGAAGTGATCGTTGTTGTTTTTTATCAGTTTGGGATACTGTGGCCGAAGAAACGGCGCCCAGTCATCGGTCAATAAAATAAAAATAGGGGATCCTGATTGCTCGAACGCGAGACCTGCGTCAGCCAAGGCGCCGCAGCCAACCGGCGGGCGACTGTAAATCAGATAAAAACACTTGTCAATTTTCCGTTTACAGCGCCCAGTATACGCGACGCGCTTTACGGGCGAATGACCGTCAAGCCGCCCATGTACGGACGTAGTGCATCCGGTATCACGACGTGCCCTTCGCGGGTTTGATAATTCTCCATGACGGCGATCAACGCGCGTCCCGCCGCCAAACCGGAACCATTCAGCGTGTGGACGTACTCAGGCTTGCCCGTCTCGGGATTACGCCAACGCGCTCGCATACGTCGCGCCTGGAAATCTTTGAAATTGCTGCACGAAGAAATTTCACGATACGCTTGCTGCCCAGGCAGCCAGACTTCCAAATCGTAGGTTTTCGCCGAAGAAAAACCCGTGTCGCCGGCACATAACAGGACCTTGCGATAAGGCAGATCCAGTTTGCGCAAAATCACCTCGGCGTGGCCAGTCAATTCTTCGAGTGCATCCATCGAACGCTCGGGGTTGACGATTTGCACCAATTCGACTTTTTCGAACTGATGTTGTCGGATCATGCCGCGAGTATCCTTGCCATACGACCCCGCCTCGCTACGAAAACACGGGGTATGACATACCCATTTTAAGGGCAAGTCACGCGCGTCGATGATTTGTTCGCGCGCCAAATTAGTCACCGGCACTTCCGCCGTCGGGATCAGATACAACGCCGGATCGCAGGTCAATTTGAACAAGTCTTGCTCGAATTTCGGCAGTTGCCCGGTACCGCGCAAACTGGTGGCATTGACCAGATATGGCGCATACACCTCGCGATAACCATGCTCTTGGGTGTGGGTGTCGAGCATCAATTGAATCAACGCGCGTTGCAAGCGCGCCAACGGCCCTTGCAATGTGACAAAGCGCGCGCTGGCGATTTTGGCTGCGGCGGCGAAATCCATGCCACTCAAACCTTCG
>Ga0116211_1001434_pt1 | contig 11244 bp, 6 predicted proteins | sample SaghotsprinmetaG_FD_94484 | JGI IMG/M metagenome (GOLD analysis project Ga0116211, IMG submission 94484) | Hot spring microbial communities from South Africa to study Microbial Dark Matter (Phase II) - Sagole hot spring metaG | ecosystem: Environmental > Aquatic > Thermal springs > Hot (42-90C) ... | reverse complement strand
TAGCCCGGGGTCGCACCACATCTGCCATTCGCGGCCGCGGCTCCGACCGGAATGATCCGGTTGTTCGATTGCAGATAGGCGATCTGCCAATTGCTCAGGTGCATCACCAGTGCGTGTTCCGGTGACCTCAAGCGGGCTAGACGTTCATCACCCGGCTTGCCGAGGTTGACCCACTCCTCCATCTGATACGCGGTGTGCATCCGCCGCTCATCGTCGAAGATGTGGAACACATCCTTAGCTCTGAGGTCGAAGGTCTGGCTGCAAACGGCGTGAGGCGGCGTCTTCGGGATGCTCTCCTGAGTCACGACACCCTGAGCGGGCTTGGTGGGGTCGAACCTTTCCATCCGCATCGGTTACGCCCCCCGGACGTTTCTGGCAGACACGACCGTTCGACCGGAAAACTGTGCGGACATATCGATGTCGAGTTCGCCCGAAAAACACATCTGCATGATGGCCGTGAAGGTGAGGTCGACACCACCGACTTCGAGTTCGGCAAACACAGTCCTGAGCTCTGCCTGCAGTTTCAACCGATCCGTGATATCTGCGATCCTGGACGGAAAGTGGAAGCGCCTGATAGCCTGCATGACAAGCCTGACCCCATCGGGGTCAATAACCGTCGGCTTGTGTTTCCACATCGTCTGAAGATTCGGAAACAGGGGCTTTGCGAGGATGCTCAGCTCGTCATGGACGACATAGATGCAGCTGTAGTAGGCCGCGACATGGTCGGCGAGGATTCGGGTACGCTTGGCGATGTCCGGTCTACGTTCCTGCTCGTTGACGGGGATGTAGTCAATGAACAGGACGCTTCCGTCGGCGCGCCGAGCCGCGATGTCCGGGACATGCGCTCGCTTGACAGCACGATCCATCCCGATCGGCCAGAAGTACTCGATGCTCATGGGGTATGCGGCGATATCGATCACGTCCGGATCGGTGTCCAGGTGGATGAGGCCGTCAGCCATGAGTGGGAGGCGGGCGATAACCTCGCCGAGCGGTGTCTTGCTCGTCGGAAACGTCACCGGGAGGGTACGGTAGCGCGTTCCCCATTCCGGCTTCCAGAGCGGCTCATGCTGGTACGTGAACAGAGTGGACGGGAGATTGCTCACCCCGAAATCGAGAAAGTCCATTGGTGAACTCCACAGGTTGATTGGCATGCCGCCACTTGGCTTCGTCGTTGGCATGGCTCCGCCTGCCGCGGAGGCCGCAACCCCCGCGTCTGGCGCTATTCTGTTGGTCGTGGACTAGAGGCCGTTGCGATCCGGGCGGGAGGAAACCGAGCAGATGAGGCGCTGGAGTTCCTCATCGAGCGCGATCGTGATGATTTCCTCGACGCCGATGATCTCGAACCCGATGGAGCCAAGGTGGACGTGGTTCGTAAAAGCGTTCCTTACTGGATACATGGACGCAGTTCTCCTGTTGCCCGCCGTGCGCGGCACGGGGCATTCGTTTAGACCTATGACTGATCCGACTTCCTGGCGGGTTCAGTCGTACATTTCAGTGGGTGTCCGTTCGCGACATCAACGTTGATGTCACCTCCGGTCGAAAGCGGTGCGGCAGCGCCGCCCACCTATTCGTCGCACCCCGAATACGGAGCGGGCGATTGTCTTGTCTGCGGTGTATGAACACGGCTCCGCCATGGGCATTAACCCTTTGCCGGTCATAAACCAAAGTGCTTTTCCGTTTTGTTGAGTATCCGGCTGGTGCCGGTTATGTTTCCAACATGGCTTTTGACCTTCTAGCGAGAGCCTAAGGGTTGGCACCTGCTCGAACAGGCCCAACCGCCGAAGGATGGGTCGCTTCGCTAGGCGGCCCATTCTCGTTTTCAGCGTCCTGGGAAACCGTTCCCCGACACTGGCGATGATACTGTGGTCGAAACCCTCTTTACGCAAGCGCCGAAAAAGGCGCGCGCTCCTCGCCTTCGTTGCCGTCAAAAGTCCCACGCAACCATTCCGGGCTTTGCCTTTTTTGCTGTCTAAACCCAAGTACCGTTTGCTGTGACCTGATCTGCCATCAAAACTGTTTGCCCGGGCAACTTGCTGAATTTGCATTGAATTCAAGACCTCGTAGCCAAGTCCTCGGTTTTGGATTCGACTGATGTGAACGCAACCGGCGCGCCTTGGGTTCAGCTGAACCCGATGACGAGCGGTGTCGATTTCAAGACGTCGATGATGCGGTCTGACGTCGGAAATCGGGTCGAGAGGACAGGACGCGAGGACCACGTCGGCTCCGGCGGCAACGGACGTCGTGGCAATGCCTGCTGCCGTCATGATCCACGAGGTCACTAATTTCTCTCGGAGGTCGGGATGGCGAGTTGTCTCAGAAATTCCAGATGTCGTTCTCATTGCCACTCCTTTCCGACGTCTTTCGATTTTTTCGTAGTTGTCTTCACTGCGAAGGGCTTGTCACAACGATACGTCACCTTGAATTCCAGACCTCAATCCTGCCTGCGCAGGTCGATAAACCTCGCGGTCCGGTCCGTATTGGCGGCAAGTTTCCGCCCTGGTCGTCAACCAAAAGTGGCTTTCTGTCCTTCTGGAATGGCCCCATTTCAGACGACGAAATCGTTAACCATGTTGACACTTTGCTTCGCAGGCAGGGTCATCGGTGTCTCGGCCGCCTTTGTTGGCGACCGAGACACCAGCCGTTAGCCGTCTCGTCTCGACGGATGCGGCGTTCGGAGCCGGTTGTCCGATCAGGTCGCGCATGACCGCGCCCGTCACGAAACCGGTTGAAAGCAGTAGGTCAACGAGCTTGTCCACCTCGGGTCTGTGAGCCTCGATCAGCTCGGTTGCTCGGTCGAATTGCGTCTTCAGGCGACGATCGACAAGACTGCGAAGCTCCGGATCGATCGATCTTAGGTACTCAAGCGGTCGATCACCTTTCCCCACGTCGGCGATCAGACTTTCTCCGAGACCGAACTGCCGTTCGAGGCGGGTAGCCACATCCGTCGCCTGCACTAGGTCCGAGGAGGCGGCACCACCAGCTCCATCTGTCCTGTCGCCAAGGACGACCAGTTCTGCCGCAGTGCCAGCCAGAAGCATTGCGATCCAGTTATCGTAGTGCTGCGCGGTCTTGTGGCCGACGCGCTGCGGGACAAACGATGTCAATCCAAGCGCGCGGTTACCACCGCTTACGGGCATCTCTCTTGCGATGGAGACCGAGACAACCGTTTCCGAGCCGAGCAAGGTGCCGACCAGAGCGTGACCGACTTCGTGAATTGCGATCCGCCTCATCTCGTCATCGGTGAGCGCGTACCGTTCTGGCATCGCTTCCATCAAAGTTTGCTCGTCGAGCGTGACGCCCTTGCGACGTGCGATGCGACGCGCATCCCGGGCAAATTTGGCGATGTCCGCGCCAGACCAGCCACGACTTGCCGAGGCAAATCTCGGGAGAGCGGCACTGATGTCGTCGTAGGCGAGGTGATGCCGAAGGATGGCCACGCGCGCCGATGTGTCGGGGAGGGGGATTTCGATCTGGGTCTCCAATCGCCCGGAGCGCAGGAGCGCGCGATCGATCACGGACGGATCGTTGGTCGCACCGACCACCACGACACCCTCTCGCCCTTCCGCAGGATCAAGGCATTCGAGGAGGCCGTTGATGACCTGCCTGCGGTAGTCGCGATGGTCGCCGTCGCCGCCAGCCTCTCGATCCCCGAAGCTGTCGAATTCGTCCACGAAGAGAATGCTGGGCGCGTCTTTCCTTGCCTGCTTGAACGCAGACCTCATCGCTTGCAGGAAATCACCGAGATGCCCGTTGGCCTGCCATCTGGCGGCCGACGCGATGACGAGCTTCACACCGCAGGTATTTGCTAACGCCTCTGCGTATCTCGTCTTGCCGCAACCGGGCGGCCCGAATAGGAGCGCCCCGCGGTCTACATCGTCCCAAGTGATCCTTCCTTCGCGCCAGGCCTTGAGGTCTTCGGCCAGCTGCATACCCCAGTCTTTTGCCGCACCGTAACCGACAGAGTCCTCGAGCCTCGGGCCTTTTGGCGTCTCCGCTACTGCATTGGAGATCGCTTTGGTTTTCAGAAGTTTCTTGATTTCGCGGACGGTGCTTGCCAATGGCCTGGTCCGTCGTGCCGCGGTGGCGATAGCATCGAAAGGCGCTCGTACGAGAACCTCCGCGAAAGCTTCAGTCATCCCCGGAATGCCTGCGGTCCTTGCGGCAGCCACGAAGTGCGGGATGGTCGGTGGCGAGACGTCCGTGATGATATCGGCTGCCGCCACCAGTTCCGGCGTCACGTGCGCCATGTCCTCGACAAGGATCACGATCTGACGGTTCTGGTTGAGATGATCATAGATGCTCTGAAGGCTCGAGAGGCGGTCGTTGAGCACGAAGATTTCCGATGTGTGGCCACCGAAACTGTCTGTCGGAGCAGGGTCCACGACCAATGCGGCAGCGGCGCGCCTGTAGTATCCCGCAGTGCCCTCAGGCACATGAAGGATCGCCACATAGGCGAGGTCGAAGCTTCTGAGGAATGAGCGCAAGGCGCGGCGGATGCCGCAGCGGGCCAAAGCCTCTACCAACGACGGGAGGCGCTTTTGCGGAGAATTGATAGACGAGCGGTTGATCATGTTCGACACTTTCGAAACGGGGTGTTGGCAGCGGACAACGGAGTGTCACCGCGTTATTCCACGCACCTGCGTTTCGGGGCCGAACGGGCCTGCATCAAAGTCAACTTCGACGAACTGCTGGAGGATCAGCGCGGACAACCCCGCGACTGGCTTGGTTTCCTGAAAGGCTTTGAGACATTCGGCCATTGTCAGCGAGCCATGCTCATCGAGTGCGGCCAGAAGTCGAAGTCTGTCGCCAAGAGGCACGGCGGCATTGCCGTAGCGAAGGAGGTCGACAGCGTTGCGCAGTCGAAAGCCTCGGTAGATGTCGACACGCGCCATCACGGTGTAGTCTGCCCCGACCTTACGTGCGGCTTCGGTGAAGGCGGAAAGATGCGGTGTCGTCGGACGGTCTGGGGCATCCAGAAAATTCACGCAGCCGTTCACGTCCACCACTTCGAAATCCGGGACGTGATCAAGCCCGGGTAGTGGCATCGAGACACAGGACCAGGACACGACCGCCGGATCGACATCGAGGAGGCAGGCGACATCTCTGGCTACTTGGGAACGAAACACCCGTGCGCCGTCGCACTTAACTGTGGCAGCAGGCTGGAATACACGAAGTGAATAGGGATTGCGGCTCGCCCTGGCGGACAACAGATGCTTACGGTAACTCATGACAACCTCACACGAACACACGGTTTCCCGCGCCGCGCTCATCACGGTGCGGGGGTTACCCTATTCGTATGGTGTGGCCAGCGATGTTCATCATGATGAGAACAAATAGAGAACTTATTGCTGAAGTCAACGATCGTTTCGCAAAAAATCTTCAGAAACCTCCAGCTTCTGAAGAGGAGAGTCACCGCGTCATAGGTGATGCCGTCAACTCTCAAGCAGATGACGAGGTTTTCTTGGCTTACGTCTGTGGGCCCTGAAATAAGTGCGATGTGCGCAGGATGGTCTTTACCGCATGGTCAAGGATGCCCCGGCACGTCAGAATTAGGAGACTAGGGGTTGGAGGAGGCGAAACGCATCACGCCTCCTCATTCGCGCGCGACGAAACCACGCGACCCTAAAGAGCTTTCACCACCACGTATGTCGGCCAAATACCCTTTCTAACCAACATGAGATTGCAGGCTTGCATCGCTGAGGCTTGTTTCGCCACACTCTGCGAGAAACCGTGATGGGCACGATTGTCACGAACGGTCGGGGACCAAGCCCCAAACCCTTGATCGAAAATCACGGTAGCGACGCGGCCATCGGCGAATTGCAATTCCATGAATCTGCCATGGCCGCAGTCTCCCGCCTGAACATCCACTTCTACGTTTTTAAGCTGGCCATATTCACTCAGGACACTGGAAAGCACTGATTTGTCTGGCCAGTCCTGCCAGACATACTTTCCAGGAAATGTAGACGGCTTTGGCGGAGCCGTCATAATGTTAAGCTTGGGAGACTCGGCCCCCTTCATCAGCGCCGCAGCCGTATCGATCAACAGTTTGGCAGTCAGCGGCGACCTCACATAGGGGTCTTTGTAGTCCACCCGCACTATGGATTCCGGTACGGCGAACCCGATCTGCGTCAGGTTTGTCCTGATCAAATCTGCCATTCCACGGCCAAACAGGTTCATCACTCGATCAAGATTGCTTTCAATCAGGACCACCTTCGCGCCGGCTTTGGGAGAAAGGTCCTCTGGTGCCACCGGAGATGAAGACAAGTTGTCAGGGATGTGGCCCCGAAAGATCGAGGCGGAAACTGCTTGCCCCCATGATGCATCCGGATTTCGGGAGGGCGCGCTGTGTGATGCCCAGGCAGTGGAGGAGCCGTCGCTGCTGACAACAGCTAGAACACCTGCGTCGTTCGGAAGTTCGGGTGGACGACCGGTATGAATCGGGAAGTCACCATTGTTTCCAGACAGCCTATGACCAAGGGCCTGAAGCATCATTTTTGATGCTTGGTCTGCTTGCCCGATCAGGTGCTCTGGAAGAACAATCGCGACCGAGTACCCCCGATGCGTCCATATCGCGAGTTCCTGCATAATCGACCATGTCGGGATACTGGCGAGATCGGCGCTTTCGGGCAGGTAAATCCTTAGCTGAGGATTGTTGCGCCGTTTGAGTTCGCGATCTATTTCATCTGTGATCGAGACTGAAAGTGTTGTGTCTTCCGAGAAACGATCCACGGGGCCTATCGCCGTTCCGAAATCGAGTTCGGCACGAACGAATGATAGCGCCCCGATGCGATCGAGTTCTCCGTCCTCAAACGGGGCGTCAGAGGTGAGAACGCAGGACGCACATCCTTCGACGCAGCCTGGGTTCTGGCAGTCCAGAATATGCTCCGCATCCTTGAGGACCTGCGCAATATTGTCGCCCATCGAAATGGAGAACCCTGCGCCCCCGGCGTTCTTGTCGAACACCATCAATGAAAAGCAATTCCCTCCTAGTTCATGCTTTGATCGGTGTACCGAGTAGCCCATCTCGTCAGCTTCGACACCTAACGATTTGGCGAGCGCTCCACGCATCGCGATAACAAGTGCGGTGGCTGCTGGACGGCTTATCCGCGCGGCAGGCTGAAATTCAAAAACATCCGTGGTGATTTCATAACCAAGCGCTAGGTTGCGTTTGATTTTCCATCTTTTATCGACGCCCTCGCAAACAAGTGTTCCATCAGTTGGTTTTCGGCGTAAGGGGTAGTGGCCGTCCAACGGTGAAGGTGAGGGCGCGCTGTCTCCACCCTCTATCTGATCCGCCTCCGGCTCTGCACGACCACAATGCAAACATACGGCATAACCGTTTCTCGTCGGACCGCTATTGCAATAGTAAACCGAGCCTTCACCGCTACCACGGTAGCGACCGAGAGAAGGGATCGGCAGTGAAACCCATGGCTCTGACGAGATTGATACGACAGGGTCTTCTGGCGCAACGTAGTTTATGCGGTCGGTATCGGCATGTTCCTTCTTCCAGAAGTCCACTGCGAAACCACTCGGTTTCAGGAACTCGCGACTCAGGACAGGCGCTCCGCAATCAGAGCATTCTCTGACATCCTGCAGTGTGGTCTCGGCCGCACCACAGCTTGAGCAGCACCAGTGGCGGCGTATGCTCTGTACCTCGCGCACCTTTTCCTCGGTGGCAGGCCGTTTCCAGTTCAGCAAGACACCTGCAGATCGATGCACGAGGCCGTCTAATACGACTTCTGAACCAGGCGCATAGTCGCGTATAGCGAGATCGAGAGACCTTTGGGGACCAGACAGACGCTTGTGTCTCTGTCCATCCGAGCCACTTTCCTGCCGTGCCTTTTTTGATCGGTGCGGTATGAACGTTACGACATTTGTGGGAAAGCCGTGCCCCGGCAGAAAGCCCCGATCAGCAAGCGCGCTGAGCAGAAATTCGCCGCACAACCTTTGTAGCTCCAGAGACATTCTTGTCCTGCCAGCCTCTTTCATCGTCTCGCCTTCGTCGCGAGCGAGCTGTCGAAGTCCCTCCCATTCATTCACGAAGATCGCCTCGACTTCACATATCGCCTTCCGGCAATCTGCCACCAGTGTGTTTTCATGTTCGAGGACCGATCTGGCCACCAACTTTTTCACGTCAGGCGCGGTTGACCGAAGCGTCGATGGATCATCCAACCACTGAACGAACTGAGCGATAGGTGGGGTTTCAATTCGGGAATCTGCCAGTTTCACCGGGCAACCCATCAATGCGCCTATCGTGAGTTTCAGAGTGTCGCCACTCCTTGCCAGCATGTATTGCCGTAAGAGAAATGCGTTCACATGGCGCTGAATAATTGGTCGGCTGTTCATGGCAACCTTAGGAGCTGACATGACACGAGCCAGATAGCGAAGCGGGTCAGCGAATGCCTCCCGGTCCACGGGACGATCCCTGCAGAAGGTAAATGCCATCGAAAACGGCTGCCGACGCCGACCCGCACGCCCTACTCGTTGGCGATAGTTGGCAATGGACGGAGGGACGTTCGTCATCATCACGGTCGACACCGATCCAATGTCCACGCCCATCTCCATGGTGGTAGAGCAATTTAGGATGTTGATGCGGCCGTCTTTGAAGTCCTGCTCATATTCTCGGAGCACCTTACTATCTTGCTGAGCCGAGTGTTCAGCGGATCGGGCATAGTCAACGAAAAGCGCAGTACGATCAGAAATATTCACCCACGCACCGACTGTCCTCGCTCTCGCAACATGATCGTCAGTATCGAGCCAATTCGCGATGTCCTTTCGTGCGGCGGCCAAGTCATTCACGCCGAGCATTGCAGAGGGTAGACGAGGCATCGGCGTTGAAACGGCTTCGCCAATGGCTACGTTGGGCTTTGCATAGGGGGAAAGCCCAAACGGAGCGATCTCCACCGCTTTGCGAGTGATCGGGCAGAGAAAGGCCTGCGTGACGGGGGAGATGATTGCCTTAGAAAAATCTAGAGCAGGGTTGTCCTTGTCTGAATTCAAAATCGGTTGAAGTTGATGCCACGCCATTTCCAAGCAATCTTGGATATCGTCTCGATCGCTAGGGTCTGCGAGGCTCAGAGACAGGCCTTTGATAAGAAGAGCCTGCGGAGTTGAAAGGCTCGACAGATTGCTGGGAACCTTTGGCCACGAAATATATCGTTTGTCGCCGCCGTTTGAGCGACCAGGTCCCAGCAAGTGCTTTGTCCTTATTTGGGGCGCGATCCAGCGCATTGTCCGCGCATCCACGTCCACAGCTGATTTGGCTCGGATGAAGTGATTGACGATGGCCGTCAAAAACTGACGCCAGTCGGCGATCGTTTTTCCACGCCTACTAAACGATGCAGGCATAGACGGGACGCGCTCGATCGCGGGGAACTTCAAACACGCTAGTCCCAATGTCTCAAGCGAGTTTGCCCTGCGCGGCCTTCTAAAAAGCTCTCTGAGGATTAAAAATTCAGCGATCCGTCTGGCATCGCTAAACCTTTCCGGGTCCCGTGGTTCCCAAACCTGCCTGAGCCAAAGCTCTACTTCGGGTCGACGAGCGAGCCTCTCAACCATATCGCTCCAAGCTACTCCGACCAGTCTTGCGTCTGTTAACTTCGCGATTTCCGCGCGAGCGTGATCAACGGTAGGCTGGAGTGCAGGACTGGTTGCCAAGAATGGTTCTAGGTCGGCGATCACTTTACGATGGATGGCCACTTCTGGCGGTTCATCGTTCGTCCCAAGTGCGTCTTGGACAGAGTGGTACATGAACGACCGTACAAAGCCGCGCTCAGACTCCGCTTGGAACTTCGCCGACATTCGCGCGGTACCCTGACGACTGTCGGTGAACGAGATGAGACCTCTTCCTGATGCTGGAAGGGCTTTCTCGCTATTCGGCCTTGGGTCTACCGCCTCCAGCAGGATGGGCGCAGCCGCAGTGACCATGAACGGAGCGCCGAACCTGACTGGCCGCAAGAGATTGTCGATCCCCCGAACGGCGTTGACACCACAACATGGACAATTGCCACCTTGTGTCGGTTTCTCTTCGTAGCGAAAGTTGAGTGAATCTGCAGTTGGACCTGAAAGGACCTTCCATCCCTCCTTTGATATCGACATGGGCCGAGCCGCCGCAGACGGCCTCGCCGCAAACAGGATGGTTTGCTTGGCAGCGATATGTGTTTGTTCATGCGGCACTTCCGTCCCGGCGTCCTCGTCGTCTTCCTCTTCCGAAACAACCTCGCCATCGCGGTCAGCCTCGTACTGGAACTCGTCGCGCTCAACGCCGCGCCGTGATCGTCGTACGCGACCCTCAGTGCGATCTTCTTCCAATTCCAGCATTGGCTCGCCGCACTCGGTGCAAGTAATCAGCTCGACGACTGGAGCTCCACAGACCGCACAGTTTTCGTATCGATCGTGATACAGTTTACCGAACGGCCACCCTGCGGGGGCTTTGTTGCATTCAGGGTTGATGCAGCTCCATATTCCTGGGACCGCCCGTTCAAAGCTGTGAACACGCATTGGAGCAAGTCGCTCAGGTTCACCAGTGTCTGGATTCTCGGCTTCTGCATGGGCGAGTAGCTCCAGAAAGCTGTCCCTGTCGAGGCCAACCGAAGCCGCAGTTTTTGAAAGTGCGGCAATCGATTGCGGCCGGTCTTTAAGGGCCTTGACGAACTCCCACACCTCTCGCCGCCCGCCGAGCTGGTGGTACGCCTCGCGAGGTGATGGATTGGATGAGATGGGCTTTGTATCTGGAACTGAGGGCGGTTGATGCGGGAGCGCTCGTTCGCCTTTTATGACGTGGACTTGGGCATCAGGAATGCCGGCAACTTCAGCCAAAAACTGGCGAAGTTTGTCATCTGTATCGCTGTCATCTCCGATCGTGGCTGATGTTGCAACGAAGTGTACGTTCTCTGGCGACGTGTTGAACGCCAAGAGTACACGACGGATCAACAAAGCGACTTCGGCCGCCGCTGCGCCGACCAATGAATGGGCCTCATCGAGAACGATCCATCGTAGCTTGCCACTCGACTTCTCTATTATCGGCTGATCTTCCGCGCGCGCCAACATGTACTCGAGCATCGTAATGTTGGTGACAAGGATCGGAGCGGGAGAGGACCTCAGCTGTTGTCGGTCGATCTGGCGCTCGGGGGACGCCCTTCTGTCAACCTCCGGCAGTGCATCCTGTGGCAGATCACCATTATAGAGGCAGTAACGCACCCGTCCCTTAAACGGGCTGGTCCATGCCGAAAGGCGAGCTCTCTG
>Ga0116211_1001432_pt1 | contig 11247 bp, 11 predicted proteins | sample SaghotsprinmetaG_FD_94484 | JGI IMG/M metagenome (GOLD analysis project Ga0116211, IMG submission 94484) | Hot spring microbial communities from South Africa to study Microbial Dark Matter (Phase II) - Sagole hot spring metaG | ecosystem: Environmental > Aquatic > Thermal springs > Hot (42-90C) ... | reverse complement strand
CGGCCTTTGCCAAGGATTACCGCAAACCCAGCGCCGAGGTCGAAGGCACCGAGTTCATGCCGGTGCTTGACGAAATCCGCCACGCGATTGCCAATCTGAAGAAGTGGGCGCAGCCCCGCCGCGTGAGCGCGACGGTCACGACCATGGGCACCCAGGCCTGGATCGAGTACCAGCCGCGTGGCCGTGTGCTGATCGTGGCGCCGTGGAACTTCCCGCTCAACCTGTGCTTTGGCCCGCTCGTGTCGGCTCTGGCTGCGGGCAACACGGCCATCCTCAAGCCGTCGGAGATGACGCCCGCCGTCAGCGCCGTGATGGCCGAGGTGATTGCCAAGGTGTTCTCGCCCAACGAGGTGGCGCTGTTCGAAGGCTCGCTGCCCACCTCGACGGCATTGCTGGAACTGCCTTTCGATCACATCTTCTTCACCGGCTCGCCGGCTGTGGGCAAGGTGGTGATGGCCGCCGCCGCCAAGCACCTGACCAGCGTCACGCTCGAGTTGGGTGGCAAGTCGCCCGTCATTGTTGACGAGACGGCCAACATCAAGCTCGCCGCTGAGACGCTGATGTGGGGCAAGTTCACCAACTGCGGTCAGATCTGCGTCGCGCCCGATCACTTGTATGTGCATGAATCGGTCAAGGACCGTTTCGTGGCCGAATGCCGCAAGGCGCTGGAGGCCCGCTACGGCAACACGGCCCAGGCCCAGCGCAGCAGCCCCGATCTGACCCGCGTGATCAACCAGCGTCACACCCAGCGCATTGCCGGCCTGCTCGATGACGCCCGCCAGAAGGGCGCCCGCGTGCTGATGGGCGGTGAGGTGGATGTGTCGAGCTGCTACATTGCGCCCACCCTGATCGACCAGGTCGCGCCCGACGCCAGCATCATGAGCGAGGAGATCTTCGGCCCGGTGCTGCCGGTGCTGAGCTATCGCAACCTCGATGACGTGGTGCGCGAGATCAACGCCCAGCCCAAGCCGCTGGCGCTGTACATCTTCAGCACAGACAACGCACGCACGCGCCGCATCCTGGCCCAGACCAGCTCGGGTGGCGTGGCCATCAACCATTGCGTGTTGCACTACGCCCATGGCAACCTGCCGTTTGGCGGCGTCAACAACTCAGGGATCGGCAGCGCCCACGGCGAGTTCGGCTTCAAGGCCTTCTCGCACGAGCGCGCTGTGCTCAAGTCGGGCCCCATCATGGTGGCCAAGCTGTTCTTCCCGCCCTACACCGGCTTCAAGCAAAAGCTCATCCGCTGGACAGTGGATTCCCTGAGACTGCCCTCTCTGTGACGAGCGGGCGGTCTGGATGACCGATAATCCGGGCGCCTGATCTTCCACGGCCCGCCGACTGGCTTGACCACTTGGCGGGCTTTTTGCATCCGTTGCGGTCATGGACGTCTTCATCCAACAACTCATCAACGGCCTGGTGCTGGGCAGCATGTATGCGCTCGTCGCCCTGGGCTACACGATGGTCTACGGCATCATCAACCTCATCAACTTCGCCCACGGCGAGGTCTTGATGGTGGGGGCCCTGGTGAGCTGGACGGTGGTCACCCTGCTGGGCGACACCGGCTGGCCCGGCTGGCTGCTGCTGAGCCTCTCGCTGCTGGCGGCCATGGTCGCGTGCATGACGCTCAGCGTGGTGATCGAACGCCTGGCCTACCGGCCCCTGCGCAACGCGCCGCGCCTGGCGCCGCTGATCACGGCCATGGGGATCTCGCTGCTGCTGCAGACGCTGGCCATGATCATCTGGAAGCCCGACTACAAACCCTATCCCATCCTGCTCAACGACGAGCCCTACGAAGTCATGGGCGCGACGATCAACCTGGTTCAGATCCTGATCATCGGCGTGACGGCCATGACGCTGGCTGGCCTGATGCTGCTGATCAACGGCACACGGCTGGGCCGGGCGATGCGGGCCACGGCCGAGAACCCGCGTGTGGCGCAGCTCATGGGCGTGCGGCCCGATCTGGTGATCGCAGCCACCTTTGCCATTGGCGCGGCGCTGGCGGCGCTGGCCGGCGTGATGTGGGCCGCCAACTATGGCTCGGTGCAGCACACCATGGGTTTCCTGCCAGGCATCAAGGCCTTCACGGCCGCAGTGTTCGGCGGCATCGGCAACTTGCCCGGGGCCATGCTGGGCGGCGTGCTGCTGGGCATCATCGAAGCCATGGGCGCGGGCTACATCGGCGATCTGACCGGAGGTGTGCTGGGCAGCCACTATCAGGACATCTTCGCCTTTGCCGTGCTCATCCTCATCCTCACGCTGCGCCCTCAGGGCCTGCTGGGTGAGCGTGTGGCCGACCGCGCCTGAGGAGCCCGCGCATGAACCGCAACATGGCTGCTCAGAAACTGCCCGTGTTCATCGCCAGCGCTGCGGGGCTGCTGGTGCTGCCGCTGCTGATGCAGGTGGCCGGCGTCGGCGAAGCGTGGATCCGCATCCTCGACATTGCGCTGCTCTACATCCTGCTGGCGCTGGGGCTGAACATCGTCGTGGGCTTTGCCGGCCTGCTCGACCTCGGCTACATCGCCTTCTACGCCGTGGGCGCCTACCTGTTTGCGCTGCTGGCCTCGCCGCATCTGGTCGAGAACTTTCCGGCCATTGCCGCGGCCTTCCCGGATGGGCTGCACACGCCGGTGTGGCTGGTCATCCCGCTGGGTGCCGGGCTGGCGGCGCTCGCCGGCGTGCTGCTGGGCACGCCCACGCTCAAGCTGCGCGGCGATTACCTGGCCATCGTCACGCTCGGCTTTGGCGAGATCATCCGCGTCTTCCTCAATAACCTGGACGCCCCGGTCAACATCACCAACGGCCCCAAGGGGGTCAGCCAGATCGAGCCCATCTCGATCGCCGGTGTCAGCCTGGGCGAGCCCTGGCACATCGGTGGCTTCACGCTGCCTTCGGTCACGCTCTACTACTACCTGTTCCTGGCCGTGGTGGTGGTGGCCGTGGTGATCTGCCAGCGCCTGCAGGACTCTCGGCTGGGCCGGGCCTGGATGGCCGTGCGCGAAGACGAGATCGCCGCCAAGGCCATGGGGCTGAACACGCGCAATATCAAGCTGTTGGCTTTCGGCCTCGGTGCCACGTTCGGCGGGGTGTCGGGCGTGCTGTTCGCGTCGTTCCAGGGCTTTGTCTCGCCTGAATCCTTCAGCCTGCATGAGTCCATCATGGTCGTGGCCATGGTGGTGCTGGGCGGCCTGGGCCACATTCCCGGGGTGATCCTTGGCGCCTTCCTGCTGGCTGCGCTGCCCGAGGTGTTGCGCCATGTGGCCGGGCCGCTGCAGGCCATGACCGATGGCCGCCTGGATGCCGCCATCCTGCGCCAGTTGCTGGTGGCCAGCGCCATGATCCTCATCATGCTGTGGCGCCCGACAGGCCTGTGGCCCGCGCCCGCCTCGCGCAAGCAGGTGCCGCCCACCGCCCAGACCACCGGAGGGGGCGCATGAGCGCGCCGCTGTTGCAGGTCACGGGCGTGGCCAAGCGCTTCGGGGGCGTCCAGGCGCTGCAAGGTGTTTCGCTCGCCGTGCAGCCGGGTCAGATCCATGGTCTCATCGGGCCCAACGGCGCGGGCAAGACCACGTTCTTCAACATGATCACCGGGCTGGTGCCGTCAGACGAGGGCCGCTTCGTGCTCGATGGCCGGCCCTATCGGCCCACGGCCGTGCATCAGGTGGCGCGCGCCGGTATCGCGCGCACCTTCCAGAACATCCGCCTGTTCCCCGACATGACGGTGCTTGACAACGTGCGCGTGGGGCGCCATGTGCGCACCCGTGTGGGCTGGTGGCAGGCGGTGTTCCGCACCCGCGCGTTTCAGCACGAAGAGCTGCTGATCACCAACAAGGCCGAAGAGCTGCTGGCCTTCGTGGGCCTGGCAGGCCGTGGCCACCTGACCGCCCGCACGCTCAGCTATGGCGACCAGCGGCGGCTGGAGATCGCACGGGCGCTGGCCACCGAGCCCAAGCTGCTCGCACTCGACGAGCCGGCAGCCGGCATGAACGGCGCCGAAAAAATCCAGTTGCGCGAACTGATCGAACGCATCCGCGCCCAGGGGCGTGCGGTGCTGCTGATCGAGCACGACGTCAAGCTCGTCATGGGCCTGTGTGACGAGGTGACCGTGCTGGACCAGGGCCGCTGCATCGCCGCCGGCCAGCCAGCCGAGGTGCAACGTGATCCCAAGGTGATCGCCGCCTACCTGGGCACCCGGCAGGGCGTCGCATGAACCCTCGCTCCGACATGGCTTCCACCTCGACTTCTCCGCTGCTGGCCGTGCGCGACCTTCGGGTGGCCTATGGCGGCATCCAGGCCGTCAAGGGCCTTACCCTGCATCTGGATGGGGGCGAACTCGTCTGCCTGATCGGTGCCAATGGCGCAGGCAAGACCACCACGCTCAAGGCCATCAGCGGCCTGCTGGCACCCCTGAGCGGCGACATCGTCTACCAGGGACGCAGCGTCGTCGGGCAGGGTGCCTGGCGCCTGCCCGAGCAAGGCCTGGTCATGGTGCCCGAGGGGCGTGGCATCTTCACGCGCATGTCCATCGACGAGAACCTGCGCATGGGCGCCTACCTGCGGCGAGACCGCGAGGTTGAATCCGACATCGAGGCGGTGTACCAGCGCTTTCCGCGTCTTAAAGAGCGCATGACGCAACTGGCCGGCACGCTCTCGGGTGGCGAGCAGCAGATGCTGGCCATGGGCCGCGCGCTGATGGCCCGTCCCAAACTGCTGTTGCTCGATGAGCCCTCGATGGGCCTGTCGCCCATCATGGTCGACGCCATCTTCGACGTCATCCGCGACATTGCCCGCCAGGGCGTCACCGTGCTGCTGGTCGAGCAGAACGCCCACCGGGCGCTGGAGATGGCCGACCGCGGCTACGTGCTCGAATCCGGCGAACTGGTGCTCACCGGGCCAGCCAGCGAGCTGCTGGGCAACCCGCAGGTGCAGGCGGCGTATCTGGGGGTGTGAGGTACCAGTTCACAACGCCGCCCTGATCTTCTCAGCCACCGCCTGGAGGTGCGCCATGTCGGCCATCACACTGGCGTGCGGTTGACGCAAGGTCGCAATCGAGCCCGGGATGCTGTGGATGTGAAAGTGCGGCACGGTCTGGCCTGCTGCTGCACCGTTGAGTTGCATCAGCACGATGCCTTCAGCGCCCAGGCCTTTCTTCTGGGCGAGCCCGATGCGGCGCACGGTGGCCATGCAGGCCGCTGCGGCCTCGTCTGACAGCTCGAACAGCGTGGTGGCGGCCTCCTTGGGGATCACCAGGGCGTGGCCTTCGGCCTGCGGCATGATGTCCATGAAGGCCAGCGTGTGTGCATCTTCGTACAGCTTGATGCAGGGGATCTCGCCGCGCAGGATCTTCGCGAAGATGTTGTTCGTGTCGTAGGCCATGGTGTTCCTCGGGTCAAACGGGGACGGGCAGGATCAAGCGTGCTTGTCGGCTTCGCTGGTGAAGGCATCAGCATAGAAGAACTCGTCGGGCAGACCGGCCTGCCCAACAAAATCCTTGCGCGCGGACGACACCATCACCGGTGCCCCGCAAGCGTACACCTCATGCCGCGACAGATCCGGCAGGTCGGCCAGCACGGCCTGGTGCACGAAGCCGGTGCGGCCCGTCCAGGCGTCGCCCACGCGGGCTTCTGACAACACGGGCACGTACGTCAGCCAGGGCAGCTCGGCCGCCTGCTCTTCGGCCCAGGCGTGCAGGTACAGATCGGCCTTGGCGCGACAGCCCCAGTACAGCGTGGTGGGCCGCGTGATGCCCTTGTGGCGCATGTGTTCGATGATGGCCTTGATGGGCGCGAAGCCCGTGCCCGAGGCCAGCAGCACAATGGGGCGTTCGGAATCCTCGCGCAGGAAGAAGGTGCCCTGGGGGCCCTCGACGCGCAGGATGTCCTTGACCTTCATCTCGCTGAACACGTGGTCGGTGAACAGGCCGCCGGGCATGTGGCGGATGTGCAGCTCGATGCCGTTGACGGCCGGATCCTTGACGGTGTGCGGCGCGTTGGCCATCGAGTAGCTTCGGCGGTAGCCGTCCTTGAGGATGAACTCGATGTACTGGCCGGCGCGCCAGCCGAAGTTGTGGGTGGCCGGCAGCTGCAGTCGCACGATCATCACGTCGTCGGCCGCGCGCTCCAGGCTGGTGACCCGCGTGGGCAGCTTCACCACGGGGAAGTCGTCCAGCCCCACCACCTGCCGGCACTCGATGACCAGGTCGGTCTGCGGCGTGGCGCAGCAACTGAGCATGTAGCCCGCGGCCTCCTCGGCGTCGCTCAGCGCCTTGGTCTGGTGGGCGCCATGGATGACACGGCCCTCGACCAGCTTGCACTTGCACGAACCGCAGGCCCCGTCCTTACAGCCGTAGGGCAGGCCCACGCCAGCGTACAGCGCAGCGCTGAGCACCGTCTCATCCCGCTGCATGCTGAATGCGCGGCCGCTGGGCTCGATCCGGACTTCGAAACTCATGGTGACAACCTCTGTGCAAAATCGGGGTTCGGCCCCGCCGTGATCCGAACCTGCGATTTTCGCTCAGACCCACTCCCGTGTTGCCATGATCCCCATCAGCCGTCCCGCCCGTTTTCGCCGCACCCGTGTGCTGATCGTGGGCTGCGGCGATGTGGGGCTGCGCGCGCTGCCTGGGCTGCGCCACACGGTGGTGCGGGCGCTCACCTCGTCGCCCGAGCGCGCGCCGGCGCTGCGCGCCCGCGGGGTGACCCCGTTGGTCGGCAACCTCGACGACGCCGCCTCGCTGGGCCGGCTGGCCGGGATGGCCACGCGTGTGCTGCATCTCGCGCCGCCGCCTGGGCAAGGGCGCACCGACCCGCGTACGGCGCGACTGCTGGCCGCCCTGGCGCGGCGCGGTGCGGTGGACACGCTGGTCTATGGCAGCACCAGCGGGGTGTATGGCGATGCGGGGGGTGCGCTGTTTGACGAGACCCGCGCGGTGAACCCCACCACCGACCGCGCGCATCGACGCGTCGACGCCGAGGCCCGCGTGCGCTGGTGGGGGCGGCGCATGGCGCTGCTGGCGGGCACGCGCGCCTGCACGCTGCGCATTCCTGGCATCTATGCGCTTGATAGGGAGGGCGGTGACCCGCGTGATCGCATCCGCCGCGGCGCGCCGTTGCTGGCGGCGCCGGACGACGTCTACACCAACCACATTCATGCCGACGACCTGGCGCGGGCCTGCGTGGCAGCGATGTGGCGCGCGCGGCCGGGCCGGGTGCTGCACGTGTGTGATGACAGCCACCTGGCCATGGGTGACTACTTCGACCTTGTGGCAGATGGCTTTGGTCTGGCGCGGCTGCCGCGGCTGCCGCGCGAGGCGGTTCAGGCAGCTGTCAGCCCGATGCAGTGGTCTTTCATGAGCGAGTCGCGCCGCCTGGTCAATGCCCGCATGAAGCGCGAGCTGCGCCTGGTGTTGCGCCATCCCACCATCGAGCAAGGGCTGGGCCTGGGGACAGCGTAAGCGTGACGCCCCCCCGAAGAGGGGGAGGGTTCAGGCACGGCTGTTCGGATGGTATGGTGTCGGCCGAATTTCATCATCCAGGAGCACCCCATGGCCATCCGCCACGCCCTTGCCGCCGCGCTGGTCGCTGGTTTTGCCAGCTTGTCCGTGACGTCCGCCCAGGCTTACAGCCAGATCATCGTTTTCGGTGACAGCCTGTCCGACACCGGCAACGCCTCTGCGCGCCTGGGTGGCCTGGCCCCTGCCTCGCCGTATGTCGATGGCCGCTTCTCCAATGGCCCGGTGGCCGTCGAGGTGATGGCCCAGCAGCTGGGCCTGCCGCTGGTGAGCTACGCCTTCGGTGGCGCCCAGACCGGCAACTTCAACCAGTTTCAGTCCTTCCCCGTGCCGCAGGTCGCTGCGGCCATGGCTGGCACCGGCATGGCCGATCAGGTGGCCACCTACACGGGGCTGCTGGCCTCGCAAGGGCAGCAGGCTGATGCCCAGGCCCTGCACGTCGTCTGGGGTGGCGGCAACGATTTCCTGGCCGCGCTGAGCGCGGACGACCTGGCCGCGCTGCCGCAGGCCGCCGCCACAGCGGTGGGCAACCTGGCGAGCCACGTTCAGTCTTTGTATGGCGCGGGCGCTCGCAGTTTCCTGGTGCCCTTGATGCCCGATTTCGCGACCAGCTACTTTGGAACCAGCAATCCCGCGTTGGCACCGGCGCTCAGCCAGCTGACGCTGTCGTTCAACCAGGCGCTGTCTGGTGTGATGCAGGGCCTGCAGGGCCAGCTTGCGGGCGCTGACATCATCGTCTTCGACACGCCTTCCGTGCTGGCTGCCGTGCGCGGCCAGATCGTGGCCGAGGGTGGCAACGTGGTCGCCCGCTGCTGGGCCGGCAACTACCTGGGTCAGGGCGCTTCGGTGTGCGCCAACCCGGATCAGTACTTCCTGTTCGACAGCGTGCACCCCACCGCCCGCGTGCATGCGGCCGTCGGCACGGCCATGGCCGCTGCGGTGCCCGAACCGTCGACCTGGCTGATGCTGGTCGTTGGCCTGGTGTGCGTCGGTCTGGTCATCTGGCGCCGTCAGCCGCGCGCCTGATCGCGCTGGGCGCGCCAGACTGGCGCGTCAGGCCAGCGTGTCAAGCCGGTGCGGCCGTCTTGGGGCTGAACCGGCACTGCTCACGCACCGCACATTCCCAGCAGCGCGGCTTGCGCGCCTGGCACACATAGCGCCCGTGCAGGATCAGCCAGTGGTGCGCGTGCACCAGATACGGCGGCGGCACGCGCTTGAGCAACTGAAGCTCGACCGCCAGCGGCGTCTTGCCTGGCGCCAGCCCCGTGCGGTTGCCTACGCGAAAGATGTGCGTGTCCACCGCCATGGTGGGCTCGCCAAAAGCGACGTTGAGCACCACATTGGCCGTCTTGCGGCCCACGCCGGGCAGGGCCTCCAGCGCCTCGCGTGAACGCGGCACCTCGCCGCCATGCTGCTCGATCAGGATGCGGCAGGTTTCCAGCAGGTGTTTGGCCTTGCTTTTGTACAGCCCGATCGTCTTGATGTAGTCGCACAGGCCGTCCATGCCCAGCGCCAGAATGGCCTGCGGCGTGTTGGCCACCGGGAACAGCTTGCGGGTCGCCTTGTTCACGCCCACATCGGTCGCCTGGGCCGACAGCAGCACGGCCGTCAGCAACTCGAACGGCGTCGTGTATTCGAGTTCGGTTTCAGGGTGGGGGTTGGCGGCCTGGAACGTGGCGAACATCTGTTCGATGTTCGCGCGGGTCATCGGTCGGGTCATAGCAGCACGACGCTGTCGGGCAGTTCATTCGGACGCCGATTGTGCGCCATCGCCGGATGGTGCTGCCGCAGCAGTTCACACACCCGCGCAATCGCCTTTTGCAGGCCGGCCTCGATGCTGTCATGCCGGATCGATGTGCTGAGTTCGTCGACCAGTGCCCGCCACTGTGCCTCGGGCACCTGCCGCGACAGCCCCCGGTCTGCCAGCACTTCGATGCGTCGGTCTGCCAGCAGCAGGTAGATCAGCACGCCGTTGTTGTGCTCGGTGTCCCACACGCCCAGTTGGCTGAAGAGGGTCAGGGCGCGCTGACGGGCGTCCACGCCGCGCCAGAGGTCTGCCGCATCCAGCCCCGCCTCGATGCACACGCGCAGCTCGCCCAGATGGCGTGCTTCGCTGTTGCGCACGGCTTGCTCCAGTCGGCTCAGACCGTCGTCGGTGAGCTGACGGCGCGTGTCGGCTGCGTCCAGCCAGAGGTGTCGGATCCAGCGAGTCAGGGACATGGTGCTTGTGTGTTGTGCAAGGGGGCGCGCGTGGCGTACGGTCAATCAGGTCACCAGCGGCCTGACGCGCCGCCGCCGCCGAACGAGCCACCGCCGCCCGATGAGAAGCCGCCACCCCCGCCGAAGCCGCCGCCGCCCCAGCCGCCTCCGCGCGGCGGCCCGCCCCAGCCGCCATGTCGACCGCCACTGTGCCCCATGGCCAACGCCAGCACGAAGGCCAGCGCTGCGCCCACTGCGCCCATCAACAGGCTCGTGGTGACCACCCACACGAGGCCGCCGCCGAGTGCGCCCGTGGCCGCGGCGCCCAGCTTGCGGCCCAGCATGGCGCCCAGCACGCCCGACACGATGGGCACGCCGAACAACCCGAAAACGAGCAACTGGTTGAGGTCGATGTCGCCAGCGGGCCGGTCAGAAGCCGTGGGCGGCGGTAGCGCCTCACCGGCGATCAGTTTGCCGATCTGTTCGACGCCAGCTTGCAGGCCGCCGGCGAAATCCCCTTCTCGAAACCGCGGGGTGATTGCGCCTTCGATGATGCGGCTGGCGGCCAGATCGGGAATGGCGCCTTCGAGCGTCCTGGCCACTTCGATGCGGACGGCGCGGTCGTTCTTGGCCACGATCAGCAGCACACCATCCCCCACGGTCTTGCGGCCAATCTTCCAGGTGTCAGCCACGCGCCAGGCGTAGGCCGCAATGTCTTCTGGCTGGGTGGTGGGCACGAGCAAGACCACCACCTGAGACCCATGCTGCTGCTCGATGGCGGCAAGCTGAGCCACGAGCGCCTGACGCTGCGCGGCGTCCAGCGTCTGGGTCTGGTCGATCACGCGGTCGCTGAGGGCGGGCACAGGCAACACCCCGCCCGTGCGGTCGGCTTGCGCCCAGGCGGCGACCGGGCTGCTCACCAGCATCAGCCCGATCACGAGCCAGACACCGAGGGCGAGCAAGGGCCCGAGAGGCCACGAACGCCGCATCTGACGCACCAGCATGGTCAGCGTGTGCCGAAGTCGACGGTCGGGGGCGCACTGATCTGCGCCTCGTTCTGCACCGTGAAGTTCGGTTTGGGTTCGTAGCTGAAGACCATGGCCGTGAGGTTGGTCGGAAAGCTGCGCGCCAGCACGTTGTACGCCTGTACCGACTGGATGTAACGGTTACGGGCAACGGTGATCCGGTTTTCGGTGCCTTCGAGCTGCACGCGCAGGTCCTGAAAGCCTTGATTGGCCCTCAGGTTGGGATAGTTCTCGGTGACCATCATCAGTCGCGACAGCGCGCTGGAGAGCTCGCCCTGGGCCTGCTGAAAGCGGTTGAAGGCCTGGGGATCGTTGATCAGTTCTGGCGTGGCCTGGATGCTGGTAGCCCGGGCGCGGGCCTCGACCACGCGGGTGAGCGTTTCCTGCTCGAAGTTGGCCTCGCCCTTGACGGTGGCCACGATGTTGGGGATGAGGTCTGCGCGGCGCTGATACTGGTTGAGCACCTCGGACCAAGCTGCCTTGTTCTCTTCGTCGAGCCGCTGGAAGTCGTTG
>Ga0116211_1001424_pt1 | contig 11283 bp, 10 predicted proteins | sample SaghotsprinmetaG_FD_94484 | JGI IMG/M metagenome (GOLD analysis project Ga0116211, IMG submission 94484) | Hot spring microbial communities from South Africa to study Microbial Dark Matter (Phase II) - Sagole hot spring metaG | ecosystem: Environmental > Aquatic > Thermal springs > Hot (42-90C) ... | reverse complement strand
GGCCAATCCCGTCAAACGCTTCCATTACGACACCGTAGAAGCACTCAAGACACATTTGTATGCCTATGTCCTCAACTACAACTTCAACCTCAAACTACGCGCCATTGGACGCAAAACACCGTTTGACGCGATACGCGATTTCTACCAAAAATCACCCGATATTTTTACTATCAATCCTAACCAGTTAATAGCGGGACTAAACAGGTAGTAAGCCAACTCGTCGATGTCACGGTAGCGCTCGAATTTCAAACCGCGATCGTAGGATCGGTGGAAGGCGACAGCACCTCGACGATCAGTAGCGGATTTTCCACGTACTGGGTATAACGAATCCTGCGTTCGCACAAAACCTGTACGTCGGGATAACAAAACAAATCGTGGCGCCGAATATAGAGCTTCATGTCGGCGCCATAGACCCGGCAAGGCTTGGTACGCAGGGCATTACTAAGACCAGTCAGGACATTGGCGGCAATCAACGCATGGCTTTCGGCCACCGAGCATGCAAAAAACCTCGCCGGCGTGATACTCGTAGCGACGATCTTCCTCTCGCTCCAAGGTGAAGTATTCTTCGTGGGTCAAGCGCTGATTGTGTAATAAGGGAAGAGATGACATGCGCTCGTTCTCGATCCGGCTTGGGTCGGCATAACGGGGAATCGGGTTGTTTCATCCGCCGTGGACGGCGCGGCCAAATAGCGTGACCATTTCCGCCAAGCGATGGCAATGCTCCTCGGTCAGTTGATCCCAATGGAAACGCCACTGCCAATTGCCTTCAGTCGTACCCGGCGTATTCATACGATGCGCCGAATCGAGTTCTAAAATATCCTGCATCGGCACCACCGCCAAATTCGCCACGGACGCCATAATCGCGTGCACTGCGGTATAGGGCATACGTAAACGTGGACAGCCAAAATATGCTTGCACATACCGCTGTTGTGGTTCTGAGAGTTTCTGATACCAACCCAAAGTCGTATCGTTGTCGTGGGTACCGGTATAGACTACACAATTGCGCGGGTAATGGAAGGGTAGATAAGGATTGTCTGGCGAGCCATCGAACGCGAATTGCAAGATGCGCATACCGGGCAAACCAAATTGATCGCGCAATTGTTCCACTTCCGGCGTGATCACGCCCAAATCTTCGGCGACCAACGGAATATTACCGAACACTTCGCAGATGCGACTCAATAGGCTCTCTCCTGGTGCTTTCACCCATTGCCCTTGCATCGCAGTCGGCTCATTGGCGGGGATTTCCCACGCGGCCTCCAAGCCTCGAAAATGATCAATACGCAGAATATCGAACAATTCCAACTGGGTTTTGATGCGTTCGATCCACCAGTCAAATTGCTGGCGTTCTAGATAGTCCCAATTGTAATGAGGATTCCCCCAACGTTGTCCAGTCGCCGAAAAATAATCCGGCGGTACACCGGCAACGGTGAGCATCGCACCATGCGCATCGAGTTTGAAATACTGGCGCTGCGCCCAAACGTCGGCACTGTCGTAAGAGACGAAAATCGGAATGTCTCCAAATAACAAAACACCGTGCTGATTGGCGTAAGTTTTCAGCTGGTGCCATTGCTGAAAGAACACGAATTGCTCAAATTCAGTGATACGGATCGTATCGCGCAACTGTCGCCGGGCGGCACTCAGTGTTTTCGGTGAGCGGTTTTTATAGGCTTCTGGCCACTCGTGCCAGGGTTGGCCAGAAAATTCCCGCTTCAATGCCATAAACAACGCATAATCATCGAGCCAGCCGGATTTTTCGATACGAAATTGCGTGAACGCACTGCGATCTTCCGCATCAGCGCGTGCTTCAAAACCAGCATAAGCTTGAATCAAACATTTACGTAATAACTCCTTCTCCGAGAGCATCGTTTCGTCGAGCGCCGGGCGTTCCAACCATCCCTTCTCGACCAGCCAGTGCAAATTGAGCAACGCCGGATTGCCGGCATGCGCCGACACACACTGATACGGCGAACCATCGTCATGTGGTGGCGAAATCGGCAAAGTTTGCCAAATCGTGATGCCGCTATTGTGCAAAAAATCGACGAAATGATAAGCCTCAGTGCCGAGATCACCGTGCCGACGCACTCCGGGTAAGGAAGTAATGTGGAGCAGGATTCCCGCACGGCGGACAGTTAGATAATTGACAATACAAGATGACAAGCGAAACCCTCAATCCTGACGCCCAGGTCGCATGGTGCCACCCATCGCAGGAATCCCCGATCCTTGTGTGAACGACAACGCCAAATAGGCCGGCGGCTCTTCGCCGAGCAACGCGTATAAATTAGCGAGATTCAGACGAAACTGGCGCTCGAAATTGCTAACAGCTTCTTCAGGATTGTAATCGCCAAACCACCAGAACCAATCTGAGCCTTCGCAAATCGCCAGTTGTAGTTCAGCTTTCTGTAAACGCTCGGGGCTCAAGCGCCCGCTGGACACGATTTTATTGAAACAATGTTTCGCATCGCCGAGCATCTCCCAGCCTCGATTTTTGTCGGCATCACCAATCCACGTCGAAAAAGTACCGTACACCCAACTCCCCGCGACGAGCTGCGGAAGTTTAGTGATCGTCAATTTACGTTGCACGCATTCGGAAAACGTCACCATTTCGATGCCGGGGTGTTCCGCGAGTCGCCGGTATAGGCCTGTTATAAAAAACGAGCCGTTGGCAGGGAAGTATTCCCAAGCGTTCTCGCCATCCATGATGATCGAAATGACGCCATCTTCTGACAAATTGTTGCGAATATTTTCGATGTGATGAATCAAATCGGCGACCGCATCATCGGCGTGCCATTTTGAATACTCAAAGCCGATCAGATCGGATAAACCATCGTCGCGAAAAAAACAGACCAAAGGCTCAGCGCCTTGCACCATGAAAGGATGATGCACACTGGCGCCACCCATACCGGAGCGATTCAAGCTATTGTGTAATACGCTACCGCCACTCGCTGCCCATTTGAAACCGGCTGCCGCGAGCATTTGCAAGGTTTCAAAACTGACACTGCCTTCCGAAGGCCAACATCCCGCTGGCATATAGCCAAAAAAACGTTTGAAGGTTTCAATTCCATGATCGATGTGCCATTGTACGCGCTCCTTACCACCCGGGTACTGATCAAGCTTTGGTAATGTCGCATGCGGCCAGGCTTGGTGAGCGCTCTTGATGTCGAGCAATAAAGGCATGATAGGGTGGGCATACGGTGTTACCGACAGTTCGATCTGCCCGCGCTTCGCCAATGCCTTGTAACGACGAATTACAGTCGATAATAACTCGCCAATGACTTCAAGGATTTCGGTACGCTCGTGCAAGGTATAGCCCCAGCCTTTTTCCAAAAGCCGTTTGATACGGCGGTCGCTTTCTTTGACTGTCTCGCCCATCCACGCCAAGTGATACCAGACCAGGAGATCAGCGAGATATTGCGAGTTGATGTAGTTCAGTGCTTCATTATGCTTATCCAGCCATTCCGCCATTTCGACGAGTTTTAGGAAATAAGGGTAACGGTTGATTTGATGCGTGCGATTGGCGCGCAAGCAATCCTTGATCAACTTGCGCCGCTCATCAGGGGTTGCGGGCACAGTGCGGCTTACCAAGGCCGCAAGGAGCGGATCGCGAATCGTCGTACCATCTTGCAAGTAAGCTTGTACTTGCTTGGCATAGTCTTCAATCTGTTCCAACAAAATCGGCGCGAAATTGACGGTTACCTTAGCGGTGGGCCGATTTTCCAAATGCACGACCATGTCGATGTAATCTTTGATGACGTGCAGATAGGTCCACGGCAATTTGTACTCGCCAGTACGTAGATCGCGGTATTCCGGTTGGTGCATGTGCCAGCAGATCGCCAGCTTGACGCGTTTTTTATCGGACATAGTGTCGTTTTTGTCCTAACATTTCAGGAGTGACCAAGGCAACCCCGCCGGGGCTGACATGAAAGCGTTTCGCGTCTTCTTCTGGATCTTCGCCAATAATCGTGCCTTTTGGTACATCGCAACCTTTTTCGATGATCGCTTTGGTAATCCTGCAATGGCGCGCGATGTTGGCATCGGGGAAAATGATACTGTCCTGGACGACGCTGTAAGAATTGACCCGGACATTCGAGAACAATAGCGAATGACGAACCAAAGAGCCAGAAATGACGCATCCCCCGGCCACCATTGAATCAACAGCGCAACCACGTCGATCATCATCGTCAAACACGAATTTTGCCGGAGGCGTTTGTTCTTGGTAAGTCCAAATCGGCCATTTTTTATCGTAGAGATTCAAATCGGGTTTGACACCGATCAACTCCATATTGGCCGCCCAATAGGAATCAATCGTTCCAACATCTCGCCAATAACTTTGTTCGCCGCTTTGTAAATCGAGAAACGGATAAGCGAATACCCGGTATTTTTGAATGACATTGGGAATGATGTCCTTACCGAAATCGTGTGTGGAGCGAGGCGTATCAGCGTCTTTGATCAATTGCTCAATTAAAAAGCCGCTATTGAAAATATAAATCCCCATCGATGCTAACGCTTTACCCGCATTACCAGGCATAGCAGGAGGATTTTCTGGTTTTTCGACGAAATCTTTGACGCGGCGTTGCTCGTCGATATGCATGACGCCGAACGCCGAAGCGTCCTTCAGATCGACTTCAATACAACCAATCGTTAAGTCGGCTTGATTTTCAACATGGTAGCCCAACATTTCACCATAATCCATTTTGTAAATATGGTCGCCGGCCAAAATTAAAATGAACTCAGGATTACGCGAGCGCAGAATATCGATGTTTTGATACACCGCATCGGCAGTGCCGGCGTACCAGGAATCCTGCAAGCGTTGTTGCGCGGGGAGCAAATCGACGTATTCGTTGAATTCGCCACGCAAAAACCCCCAGCCTTTTTGGATGTGTCGGATCAACGAATCAGCTTTGTACTGTGTCAGAACGCCTATTTTGCGGATACCGGAATTGATGCAATTGGACAAAGTGAAATCGATGATGCGGAATTTGCCGCCAAACGGTACGGCAGGTTTGGCTCGCCAGTCGGTAAGGTGCTTCAACCGCGAGCCGCGCCCTCCCGCAAGAATCAGTGCGATGGTGTTGCGCGTGAGATGACTGATGTCGCGCTGATGGCGCGCGGTGGTGATGTCTGGCATGGTGGGATCCCCTGTTGTTTTGATTGTCGAAAGCGTTAATTACACGACATGGTGAATTTGGTACTATTGCCCGATGGGGCGGTTCATTTTACTTGAGCGCCTACGATGTGAACAGACCCGCGCTTGACGCTGGATGGATTCACGCACCACTGACTATACTCTTCCAAATGCACCCATTCACCATCTTGTCGAACCAAGCACCGGTCATTAAATTTTTCACCTCATCTCCACAGCGAATCGGATATTTCGGATACGCCGAAAACCTCGCCAACTTTTTTCTGTTATACCTTTCGCGCTGCAATTTCGGCATTTCTCCACCCTCTTCCGTTTGCGGGAGAAGACTGAGGGCAAGGGATAAAAAACGAAACTTGAAGGGCGGAGTATAGTAACTCTCCAAACGATTATATCGCGCGAACACACCGCTTAAACACACCGCTTACGATCATGCAAAAAGTTCTTTTCGTTTCGAGCGAAGTCCATCCTTTAATGAAAACCGGCGGCCTTGCCGACGTTGCTGGGAGTCTTCCCAAGGCGTTACAGGATCTGGGCTTGGACGTCCGCATCGTCATGCCGCATTATCTATCGATTCAACGCGAGCAAGCCATCGAATATCGCTGTACGTTTCGGGTGGGACATTACGATGTCAATATCCTGGAAACGCGGCTGCCCCATTCCGACGTCACCGTCTGGTTGATCGACTATCCGCCGTTGTTCGGCATGAGCGGGAATCCTTACGTCGATGCCAACAGCCAGCCGTGGCCGAACAATGCCGAACGCTTCGCGTTATTTTGCCGCGCGGCGGTCGAGATCGCGATGGATCGCGCGCATCTTAACTGGCGCGCCGACATCGTGCATTGCAACGATTGGCAAACCGGCTTGACACCGCCCTTGCTCGCGCTGGAAGCGCACCGCCCGGCGACGGTGTTCACGATCCATAATCTCGCCTATCAAGGCCTGTTCGCGAAAGCGGCGTTTTTCGTGCTCAATTTACCGCACGAACTGTGGCAATCCGGCGGTGTCGAGTTTTACGGGCTGTTCTCGTTCATTAAAGGCGGTTTGGCGTATGCCGACCATATCACCACAGTCAGTCCCACTTATGCGCTGGAAATCCAAACGCCGGAATATGGCTATGGCTTGGAAGGCTTGCTCTGTCATCGCCGTGAACAACTGACCGGCATCCTCAACGGCATCGATGCCAGTTGGAACCCAGAAACCGACCCTTTAATTCCGCATCGTTACAGCGTGAAAACACTCGATGACAAGCGCCACAACAAACTCGCTTTACAACAGCGCTTGCATTTACCTCAACACCCCAACGTGCCGTTACTGGCGCTGATCGGGCGTTTGGTGCCGCAAAAAGGCATCGATTTGGTCATCGACGCCCTGCCCGATTTGGCACAGCTGCCGGTGCAGTTTGTATTGCTCGGCAGCGGCGATAAGGCTTTCGAGCAGCGTCTCGTCAATCTCGGACGGCTTCATCCCGACAAATTCGCAATCACGCTGGGTTATGACGAGGCCTTGGCGCACTGGATCGAGGCGGGCGCCGATATTTTCCTGATGCCGTCGCGCTTCGAACCCTGCGGCCTCAATCAAATGTACAGCCAACGTTACGGCACAATCCCGATCGTCCATCGCACTGGCGGCTTAGCCGATACCGTGGTCGATACTTTGCCGACGACGCTGGACGATGGCACGGCCAGCGGTTTGGTGTTCAAGGAACCGCACGCCAATACCTTGCTGGAAACCATCAAACGCGCGTTGTTACTGTATCACTCACCCGAATTATGGCGCCGCGTACAACACACAGCGATGCAAAAAGATTTCTCCTGGCAACACAGCGCACACCAGTATCTGGCTCTATATCGTGCGTTGCGTTGAATCCAGTACCACCTCCGTAAATTTTTCGAGTCATTCATGAAAACCCAACATTTTGCAGAAGACTACAACAAACTCGTTCAAAGCAAATTGGCTAGCCAAGACCGCCCCCGTGCGATGGAAGCGAGTATCGGCGGCAATTTTCAAACCTTTGGCCGTTACCAACGGCAATTATTGCAGCAGCAAGGTTTACCTGAACAAGGCACGCTATTGGATTTGGGCTGTGGCGCGGGACGCTTGGCGCACGCATTGCGCGATCTGCCGCTGCATTACGTTGGTATCGATGTTGTACAAGAACTGCTCGATTATGCCGCTGAAATTTGTCAACGCCCCGATTGGCATTTCATCAAATCCACTGATTTAACGATTCCGCTGCAAGACGATAGCGTGGATATGGTCTGTGCGTTCTCGTTGTTCACGCACCTTTTGCACGAGGAAACCTATGCCTATCTCGCCGAAGCGCGCCGCGTGCTGAAACCCGGTGGCAAGATTGTGTTCACGTTTTTGGAATTCGCCGTTCCCGAGCATTGGGCGGTGTTCGTCACCAATCTGCTACAACTGCGCCAACGCGTGCATTTGAATCAATTCATCGAAGCCAGCACCCTACCGATTTGGTGTCGTCACTTGCGCTTGGACGTTTTACAAATCACGCCAGGCAATGTGCCGTATATTCAACTCACGGAAAATACGCCAGCCTCCTCGGTCTCGTTGGGACAATCGCTGTGTGTGCTACAGAAACCTCACGCGGCCACCGACCGCGTTTGGGCACAACTCCCGGAGGGGTTCGATCCGCAATCCTATCTCGCCGCCAATCCCGACGTCGCGCAAGCAGGCATCGATGCCGCCGCGCATTATCTCGCCGAAGGACAATATGAAAATCGCCCGCTGCAATGAAAGTTACCGCTGCGCTGCATCATGCGACGCCAGATGGCGCAGCACACTTATTCTCAATCATAAGGTCCGGTGATGGATTCCGTCGTGTAACGTTCGACGCGCAACGTTTCCGACCAATAATCCATCGGCAGGCCTGCTTTGCGCTTCAGGTGGCGCAGGAAATCGCGCGGCGCCGGCAAACTTTCCCAAACCGACGGCAGAAACGTCCCACGCCGCGCGCCGCCCTGCAAAATCAAACCATCGATGCCGGGGCGCAGTTGTTGCAGTAAATCCGCTTCCGAAGCAAAGTGCATGGGCTCTGGCGCCGATAACAACGATAAATGAATGTCGAGCTGCGGAAACTCGTCCGCCGTCACAGCTGGAAAACGGGGGTCGCGGAATGCTGCGGCAAAGGCGTTTTCGGCGACGTCTTCGATCAAGGGGCGCATCGCTTCCAGCATGCCGATGCAGCCGCGCAGTTGACCGTGTTTTTGCAGCGTCACGAAACTGGCGCGCCAGACCTGGAGCGAGGGGGGATAATCATGCACGGAGACTTTGTAAGGTTGCCCGGTTTGGAGACCGTGGGCGATCGATTTTTTGGCGCATTGCCACAACTGTCGGCATTCGGTTTCAGTGTAAGGCATAAGCACCATACCCGACCACACGGTCTTTGCTACCGGCAGTATCGCCGGAATTACGCACGTCCAATACCGTGACCTGCCAACCGCGTGCTTTGGCCAGCGCCAAGCCGCCACACACCGCAACGCGCCCGCACGCCGAGCCTGCCGTCAATGCCTTGTAATCCAACGCGGCGATATGGTCGGTCGTTTCGCGATCCAAACGCTGCGCCGTGACATAATCATGATAATGACTGAGATCGGAACTGATGACGATCAGCGTTGCCGACTCCTCGGCAAAACTCGCCAACACTTCGGCGGTCGCATCGGAAGATGCTTCACCGGTAACGATTGGCACGATCGAAAACATCGGCAACAGCGTTTGTAAAAACGGGAGCTGCACTTCCAGGCAATGTTCCTGCGCGTGCGCGGCGTCGAACACCCGCGTATCGGCGCGCTCACTCAAGCGAGCGACGGCTTGACGATCGACGGGGACGTGACCCAACGGCGTTGCGAAATAGTCCGCGCTACTCAGCGCGAAGCCATAAAAGCCCACGCGGTGCGACGGCCCGATCAACACCACGCGTTCGATCGAGGCCGCCAAGGGTTTGAGTAAGCGGTAGGCGCTCGCCGCCACCGGCCCCGAGTAGATGTAACCCGCGTGTGGTACGATAAGTGCTTTAGGTTGAATGGTTGGTACCGTTGCCGCGCCGGCGAGCGCTTCAGAAATGCTTTGCCGCAACGCGACAGGCTGGCCGGGGTAGAACATACCGGCGACCGCAGTAGGACGTAATGTTGCCATGGGAAACCTCCGTTGAGCGATAAAAATGCCATAGCGTGATACTTTGAACTCATCAAGCGTATCAAACCATGACTAAGACCCAGACTAAGACTCAAAACGTTTCGTATGATTCATCAGGGCGCGTGTCAGCCGTTTGCTTCGGGGTATTGTTGACGGGCTTGATGTACGATGCAAGCGCCCACCCCCCGGCGAGCGAACGTGGTTTGTTCGAATTGGATACGCTGCAAGTCCTAGGGCGCGCCAATGATCTGACGGGCATCGCCGAATCGGCGTCGCGCGGACAAGTCGGCATTCCCGAATTCGAATATCGTCCGCTGTTGCGCGCCGGCGAGTTGCTCGAAGTCGTGCCGGGTCTCATGGCGACCCAGCACAGCGGTACAGGCAAAGCCAATCAGTATTTCTTGCGCGGTTTCAATCTGGACCACGGGACTGATTTTTCCGCGCACATCGATGGCGTGCCGCTCAATCTGCGCACGCACGGTCACGGTCAAGGTTATCTCGACCTCAACAGCATGATTCCCGAATTCGTCGAGACCGTCGAATTCGGCAAAGGGCCGTATTACGCCGAAATCGGCGATTTCTCTTCGGCGGGCTACGCACAGTTCCATACCGTGGAAAAATTACCGCAGAATTTCGTCAAGCTCGGCTATGGCCAATACCAGCATTACCGGCTGGTCGCTGGACACTCCAGGCACTTGGGAGAGGGTGACGTGCTGGCGGGTTTGGAGACGCGCTTTCAGGACGGACCGTGGGACAATCCCGAAAAGCTGAACCAGTACAACGGCTTGCTCAAATACACGCAAGGTGGCGCTGATGTGGGTTTTTCCGTGATCGCGACCGCCTATAGCAATCGCTGGAACGCCAGCGACCAAATTCCGCGCCGCGCTATCGAACAAGGCTTGTTGACACCGCGTGGCACGATCGATTTTTCCGACGGCGGTCAAACCGAACGCTACAGTTTGGCGTTGAACGGCTGGCGTAAAAATCAGGACAGCGCCTCGCACGTCAATGTCTATGCACTGTACTCCAATCTCGACTTGTTTTCCAACTTCACGTTTTTTCTCGACGATCCGGAACACGGCGACCAAATCCATCAACAAGACCGCCGCGTCGTCGCCGGCGGCGATGCCGCGCATACCTGGCAGGTCGCACTCTCTGGGCTGGACATGGCCAACACCCTGGGACTACAAGTGCGGCACGATCACATCCCAAACGTCGCGCTGCACAAAAGCCAAACGCGGCAGCGGCTGGCAACGGTCAGCGCGCATCAGGTCGATCAAACCAGTGTCGCGGTGTATGGCAAAAACGAAAGCAAATGGCTGGATAAACTGCGCACCCTCGCTGGCGCGCGCGCCGATTTTTTCGTCTATGACATTCGCGACCAGCAACGGGACGTCAACTCTGGAACACGCGACGCGGCGATCTTGAGCCCGAAATTCAGCATAATCTTGGGACCGTGGCATGACACGGAATATTACATCAATTTCGGCTATGGCTATCACAGTAACGACGCGCGCGGCGTCACCCTGCGTCAAGCGACCGATGGCACGGCGGCAACGCCGGTCGATCCACTGGTCGCCTCGCGCGGCGTCGAAGTCGGTTTGCGCAATACCTGGGTACCTGGCCTAACCAGCACGCTGGCTTTGTGGTGGTTGCAGTTGGATTCCGAGCTGGTCTTCGTCGGCGATGCCGGTACCACGGAACCATCGGGGCACAGTGAGCGCCATGGCATCGAATGGACCCATTACTATCGGGCACTCGATTGGCTGACATTGGACGCCGATCTCGCGTTGACCGACGCTTGGTTCAGCGAAGCGCCACAAGAAGCGCAGCACGTGCCCAATGCCGTGGGGCGCGTGTTGACCGCCGGGGCCACGGCACACTGGCCGAACGGCTTGTACGGGGCATTGCGACTCAGACATTTCGGCGACGTACCGCTAACTGAAGATGGCGCGGCCAAAGCCAAAGCGACGACACTGGTGAATTTCGGC
>Ga0116211_1001415_pt1 | contig 11317 bp, 8 predicted proteins | sample SaghotsprinmetaG_FD_94484 | JGI IMG/M metagenome (GOLD analysis project Ga0116211, IMG submission 94484) | Hot spring microbial communities from South Africa to study Microbial Dark Matter (Phase II) - Sagole hot spring metaG | ecosystem: Environmental > Aquatic > Thermal springs > Hot (42-90C) ... | reverse complement strand
TTTGGGAGGGCGCAGCCCTCCCAGGAAACAACCCGCCAGCGGGGAGGGTTTGGGAGGGCGCAGCCCTCCCAGGAAACAACCCGCCAGCGGGGAGGGTTTGGGAGGGCGCAGCCCTCCCAGGAACAAATATGTTCATTCCGGTGTTGTGCCGCGCAGCCGCGTAGACGGCTAAAGGGATAGCATGTTTCCACAGTTGACCATCAGCGGAGCGGCCTACGAGCGCGGGCGGGCCTACGGAGCGGCGGCTGCGCCCCTGATCCGCCACAGCATCGCCAGCTACGCCCGACTCTTCGCCGCGCGCCGGGGTATGGACTGGGCGGTCAGTCAGGCCGAGGCGCTACGCTTCGTGCCCCTGCTCGCCGACGTGGCCCCCGATCTCCTGGAGGAGATGCGCGGCATCGCCGATGGCGCCGGCTACACCCTGGGCGAAATCATTGCGCTCAACGCTCGCACCGAGTTGCTAGCCGGCATTTCCCCCGGCAGCTATCACCCCGATGGCCCCGCAGCGCGCGCTCGTAATCGTCTGGCCGGCGTACCTGAGCATCCCCCTGAGCCGGGAGAAGCGGAACCACCGCCGGTCGGCGTCGCGGACGACGGCGAGTGTACCACCGTGGCAGCAACGGGCGCCGCAACGCCGGAGGGTAGCACCCTCCTGGCGCAGACCTGGGACTGGCAGGGCGACCAGCGGGCCGCGTGCCTGCTGTTGCGGGTGCGCGCCCCCGGCGAACCCGAGATCCTGACCCTGACCGAAGCGGGGATGCTCGCCAAGTGCGGCCTGAACGGGGCTGGCGTGGCGGTCGCGCTCAACCTGCTGCGCTCGCGCGACGACGGCCGCGCGGTAGGAATGCCGGTGCATGTGCTGCTGCGCAAGATGCTGCAAGGTCACCACTATGCGACGGCGCGGGCGTGCGCCGATCTGGCCCCAGCGGGCGCTTCATCGTGCATTACCCTGGCAAGCTCCCGCGGCGACCTGGTGAGCCTGGAGATCACGCCGGGCGGTGTGGCCGAAGTTCACGCCGAGGCAGGCCTCCTGGCCCATGCCAACCACTGTGTTGACCCGTGGGCAGCGGCGGGTGAGTGCCCACTGGAGCCTACCTCAACCACACGCGAGCGCCTCGGGCGCGCCTGGGAACTGTTGCGCCACGGCGCTGGCTGGCTCGACGTTGCGGCGTTCCAGACCATCCTCACCGATCACGAAGGCGCGCCGCGCTGCATCTGCCGGCATCCCGACCCGCGTGTGCCCCGCCTGGACCGGGCCGAGAGCATCTGCGCCCTGGTCATGGATCTGCGCGCGCAGGTCATGCACGTGGCTCCGGGCGTGCCATGCATGACTCCCTTTGCGCCGGTAGCGCTGTAGGCGCGCGGCGCTTCCTCCTCCTTTCCTCCCCGGCAGTGAAGAAACGTCCACGCACAGGCGGCGTGGACGAGATGCTTTTCTTATTGCAAATCCCTTTTGTCATTTATACAATAGGTCCGTCCCCTCAGGCAAGGGCGTGGGGAAACTCGCTTTCCCCGTCCCCCAACCACTGGTGGGGGCGCCTGGCGCCTCTCAGGCAGGGGTGCGGTTCGACAGGCTCACCACAGGTGGGGAAACCGGGTTTCCCCATTTCCCAACCGCTGTTGGGAGCGGCTGGCATTCCCCGTGAACAGGAGCAGAGGGAGCCCCGGGTTCCCCGTGTTTACGTCAGGCCCCATGCACGAGGCGCACAACGCTAGAATGAAAATATTTGTTCTTGGGAGGGCTACGCCCTCCCAAACCCTCCCCTCAGGGAGGGGGTTGGGGAAACCCGGTTTCCCCATGTCCCAACCGCTGTTGGGAGCGGCTGGCATTCCCCGTGAACAGGAGCGGAGGGAAACCCGGTTTCCCCGTGTTCACGTCAGGCCCCATGCACGAGGCGCACAACGCTAGAATGAAAATATTTGTTCTTGGGAGGGCTGCGCCCTCCCAAACCCTCCCGGTGGGGAGGGCTTGCCGCCCCACAGGCAGGGGGATGGGGAAACCCGGTTTCCCCATATGTTCACCTCAGGACACAAGGGGGTTCCGCGCAAAGTCGCCGCTTGAAGGAAAGGAGTGAAGACGGCTATGGAAGGCGTCACTGTTCCCCTCGCGCTGCAAGACTACATGACGGTCATCTTCTCGGCCCTCGGTCTGGCCATCCTCACCCGCATGGTCTTTCTACTCAATCGAAGCCTGGGACGCATGGCGCTCGTCGGTACGGTACTGATTGTACTGGGTGGCGCGCTAAAGGCCAGCGGCAAGCTGATCAGCGCCGCCGGCGGGCCAGATGTGGCGCTGTTTCATCAGGGGCTCTTTCCGCTGATCGCGCCCGGTTTCACCCTGGTGGCCTGGTCGCTCTACCAGGTGCGCCGGGTGTTTCGCGACCAGCCGCCCCTCAACCGACCCTGGCTCGTGCCCGCGGTGGTCATTGTGGTGTTTGGCGCTGGCGTGCTCGCCCTGGCCGTGGCCGGCGGGCCATGGAAGGTGCCGCTGATCCTGCTTGCCACCGTCGGGAATGTAGGCATGCTGGTCATGCTGGCCCTGGCTGCCTGGGGTCGCAACATGCGGTTCACCGGGGCGCTGTTTCTGGTCAACTTAGTGGTCGTGCTGGTCATGTCGCAACTGGCGAATATGAAAGAAGTGTCGATCGGAATGATCTGGTTCGAACAGATCACTCAGACAGTTGCGCAGATGCTCTTTGCCCTGGCCGCCTGGAACTACAGCCAGAAGGTCGAGGCGCTGTACACCCGCCCACTGGCCGCCCAGGCCGCCTGACGGGTTCCGCGCATACCATTCATGCGGCTGCGCCGTGCAAGGCCACGATGCCAGGAGGTCGCGCTGCCTCCCTCCGGGCGAAGATTCAGGGGCGGACAGCACGTCTGAGCCAGCGCAGTTTCTGCCGTATGGGGAAGCCCCGGCGAACGCTCAGGGTCTCCTCCCCCACGCGCGAGTTCAGGGGCGGACAGAATGTATGAGCGCCGACGGGCGGTATGGCGTGGGGATGCGCTGGTTGGTGCTCACCCCCCTCCCCTTCTCCAGCTTCGCTGGAGAGTCTGCGCTGAGCCTGTCGAAGCGGGGAGACCAGAGCCGTGCACAGGGCCTTCCAATGCGGTACAAGCCACGTTGGCTCGGATGTTCTGTCGGCCCTTAAACGTGCGCGGGAGAGGCGTCGGGGAAAGGGGGGATGGCGCGGGCGTTGCGATGCGCCGCGCCCCGCTTCTGTCCAGCCGGCAACTGGTCACAGCGGAGCGCGGCGCCGCCGTCTGGCGGGCTAGCGGCGGAGCACCAGCGGGAGGTACACCCTCCCGCCGCCGGCTGAGGGCTGCGCTGGCGGAAGCGACAGGCCGACGGTCTCCGCCGGGGTGCTGCGCTGCGGCGTGGCCGGCGCGCTGCGCAGCGGCTTGGTCGGGTCAATCCCGCCCGCCTGCTGGTGCGCCAGCGCCGCTCCAGAGGGACCAATTTCCGCCGTTAGCCGGTAGGTCGCGTCGGTGTAGCCATACACCTCCACCTGGTACACGCCGTCGTGCGTCGCCAGCAGCTCCACCACGTCCACCGCCGCGCCGCTCAGGTTGCTCACCGCTGGCGGGGCGCCCTCCTCCGGCGGCCAGACGTACAGGTCAGCGTCACCGCTCACCGACTCTAGCCGGGCGCGCAAGACCTGCCCGGCCTGCAGCGTGTAGCGGTAGGTGTGGGCCTGGTCGCGCCGGATGTCCACCGTCGGCGGCGCATAATTCAGCAGCCGCTGGAAGGGCGCCACCGATATGTTGCCTGCGCGGTCTGCCGCCCAGGCCAGCAGGTAGCGCAGCCCCGGCTCGCTCGTCAGGGTCCACGCCAGCGTCGTCGGGCTGCCGGTATACGGCTGCCAGCCCGAATCCTGCGCCGGCAGCCAGCGCCCCACGGCGGGGTTGTAGCGGAACTCCAGCACACGCACGCTGGCGACGCCGCTGCTCGGCGGGGGCGTGGTCGGGTCGCTGGCCGTGATGTCCAGGGACACCGCGCGGTCAGGCGTGAGGGATGCCCCGCCGTTGATGATGAAGCTGGTCACCCGTGGGGCGAGCTGGTCGCGGCCTGGCGATGCCGGTAGGACGGTCAGGGTGCGGGAGAGGGCGTTGTTGCTCTCGGTGTCCTCGGCGATGCGGTTCTGAGGGTCAATCACTGCTTCCAGGGTATGCTCGCCGGGGGGCAGCGGCCCGACTTCCGGCGCCAGCGCCACCTGCTGGCTGCGCGGGCCAAGCAGGGGGATGGTGGTGGTCCCCAGCAGGGTGCGCGCGCCGCCAGCCTCGAGGCGATAGAAGGCCACCTCGACCTCGGTCAGGGTGCTTCTGCCGCCGCGACGGGTGACCAGCAGGCCGGGGCGGAACGGCGTGTCGCCGCTGAGGGCGCTGGGGACAGTGAACAAGTCGAGCGAGTAGGCGAACAGATCATCGTTCACCGTGCTACCGATGACGGTGTAGGCGTCGGCGTGGGTGATGCTGCGTCCGTCGGGCCGGCGGAGAGTGAGGGTGTGGGCGCCGACGGGCAGCGTCTCGGGCACGCTGAGCTGGAGCAGGCGGTCGCTCTGGTAGACGACCGGGATCGGAAGGTCGCCGAGGAAGGCCTGGATGGCAGGAGTGAAGCCAGCGCCGAAGACGGAGACGGTGTTGGCCGTACCTGCGGGGCCGTCGGGGGGCAGCAGCTCGATGATGCGGAGGTCGTCCGGGGTAGGGGGCGGCGTGGGGCTGGGCAGCGTTCGCTCGACGGTGTACGCCTCGCCGCCGGTGAACCCGCTGGCAAGCGGGTTGCCCGCCGCATCCACGATCCCCGTACCCTCGGCGCGCACATCGAGCCGCAACGCGCCGTTGCCGCTGCCGGTATTCACGGTCACAGCGTAGACCGTCGGCCCGCCGCTGACGGCGCTCACGCTCACGCCGCTGAGACTGCCGCTGGTGGTGAGAGCAAAATCCGCCGCATCAACACCGGTGACGGCTTCGGAGAAGGTGACGGTAAACGCCACGCTGGCGGCGCTGGTGGGATTGGCGCCCGCGCGGGTGATGGATTGCACCTCCGGCGGAGGCATGCCCAGCGGATCGCGCGGCACGGTTGTCTGACCATACAAGTCGCTCCCCCAGCAGCGAAGGGCGTCAGCAGTGGTGATGGCGCAGGTGTGCTCCCAACCGGCGCTGACCTGGTTGACCGGCCCGAGGTCAGCGGGCGCGCTCGCCTGACCCCGGAAGTTGCCTCCCCAGCAGCGGAGGGTGTTGGCCGTGGTAATGGCGCAGGTGTGGTCGCCACCGACGCTGACCTGCACGACCGGCCCCAGGTCGGCGGGCACGCTTGCCTGACCATCCCAGGTACCGCCCCAGCAGCGGAGGGTGTTAGCAGTGGTGATGGCGCAGGTGTGGTAGTAACCAGCGCTGACCTGCACGACCGGTCCCAGGTCGGCGGGCACGTTTGCCTGACCATAGTCGTTGCGCCCCCAGCAGCGGAGGGTGTTGGCCGTGGTAATGGCGCAGGTATGGAAGCCCCGGCGCTGACCTGCACGACCGGCCCCAGGTCAGCGGGCACGCTTGCCTGACCATTCCCATTTAAGCCCCAGCAGCGGAGGATGTTGGCGGGAGTGATAGCGCAGGTGTGAGCGCCCCCGGCGCTGACCCGCACGACCGGCCCCAGGTCGGCGGGCACGCTTGCCTGACCATAGTCGTTGAGCCCCCAGCAGCGGAGGATGTTAGCCGTGGTGATGGCGCAGGTGTGGAGGAACCCGGCGCTGACCTGCACCACCGGCCCCAGGTCGGTGGGCGCGGTTGCCTGACCATAGTCGTTGAGCCCCCAGCAGCGGAGGGTGTTGGCCGTAGTGATGGCGCAAGTGTGGTCGCCCTCGGCGCTGACCTGGCTGACCGGTCCTGGATCGGTGGGTACCGTCGCTTCTCCAAGGTTGCTGTATCCCCAGCAGCGGAGGGTGTTGGCCGTGGTGATGGCGCAGGTGTGGAGGAACCCGGCGCTGACCTGCACCACCGGCCCCAGATCAGCGGGCACGTTTGCCTGACCATAGTCACCGTATGTCCAGCAGCGGAGGGTGTTAGCAGTGGTGATGGCGCAGGTGTGGAAGAACCCGGCACTGACCTGGCTGACCAGCCCGAGGTCAGCGGGCGCCGTCGCCTGTCCATCCCAGGTACCGCCCCAGCAGCGGAGGGTATTAGAGGGGGTGATGGCGCAGGTGTGGTTGTTACCGACGCTGACCTGTACGACCGGCCCCAGGTCAGCGGGTGCCGTCGCCTGCCCAGCCCAATTACTGCCCCAGCAGCGGAGGGTGTTGGCGGGAGTGATAGCGCAGGTATGGCCTCCACCGGCGCTGACCTGCACGACCGGCCCCAGGTCGGCGGGCACGCTGGCCTGACCATAGTCGTTGCGCCCCCAGCAGCGGAGGGTGTTGGCCGTGGTGATGGCGCAGGTGTGGAGGAACCCGGCGCTGACCTGCACCACCGGCCCCAGGTCAGCGGGCACGCTGGCCTGGCCATGGGTGTTGTCCCCCCAGCAGTGGAGGGTGTTGGCGGTGGTGATGGCGCAGGTGTGGTAGCCACCGGCGCTGACCTGCACGACCGGCCCCAGGTCAGCCGGGATACTAGAATTGCGTCCCCAGCAGTAGAGCTGTCCGGCGCGATTGATGACGCAGGTGCGATATCCGCCCGCGCTGACCTGCGGCAGGTTGGCCTGCTGCTGGATGGTCGCCCGGGCGGCCAGCGTGGTGTCAAACGAGGATGCTTCCGCGGCGAGGGGCGCTGCTCGCTGTGATGCTCCGGCGGGCGTCCCGCTTGCCAGGAGTGTTGCCAACACGAGCAGTGCGGCGATGAAGGAGGTTGATTGCCAGCGCATAGGTAATCTCCCTGATTGTCGTGTGGTCGTGCCGACAAAGCGTCATCTCCCAGACGGTCGCGTGGTCCTACCGACGAGGCGTTGCCCGCCCTGGCGGCCCGGTTACGGGTGCGCTCGTCGTCCGCTACGGTTATGGCGCCGGAGCGTGGCGCAGGACGCTGCCGGATACAGTTGTCAACGTGCATAACACGCTGCCGGATGACTTCCAATCGCTATCAAAGATAGTATTCTCTCAAACAAAAGTGCTTCCCCTATACGTACTGGAAAGCGATAGTACCTTCAGGCGCCTGGTCACAGGCTAATCCTCCCTCTGTCAGCGGGCGCGGACATCATCAACGGTAATTGGTATAATACCAATTTGGAATTGAACAGGCCGCATTCGCACGCTCACCAGCGCGCATTGCAACGCCATTGCGGCAATCTGCAATCCGAAATCTGCAATCTGAAATGGTCTGTCCGCCCTTAAACCCGCAGGGAGGGGCGCGGTTCGACAGGCCACCGCGCCGGAGAAACCGGGTTTCCCCGGTGTTCACAGCAGCACTCCGCCTTCCAGTAGTCGAGACCTAACGGCAAGCGAAGGGTTGTTTACCGACGGCCCGGATCAGCCCGGCTATACTCACCTCAGGCTCGCAACCCCGGACACCTCTGAGAGGAGCGGAGATGTGTACCTTGCGGTCATGGCGCGCCGGTTGTTTGCTCGTGTTCGCCATCCTCGTTGCCGGAGCGCTTCCCGGCTGTAGCGCCAGTCCCTCCACTGCTGCCCTGCTCGATCCCCCGCCCCCTGCGTCACCCTCGCCCGAAGTGGCCCTGGGCGACCCTGATACAGGCGAGCGGCTCTTCACCGGGCGGCTTGCTGTGCCTGGCTTCGTCGCGTGCATCGGTTGCCACAGCGTCGATCCTGCGAGTCGCGCCGGGATTGGCCCGAATCTGGCCGGCATCGCGCGGACCGCCGGTGAACGCATCCCCGGTGTGACGGCCGCTGAGTATATTGAACGCTCGATCCGTTTCCACGACGAGTATGTAGTGCCCGGCTACAGCCCGGGGATCGCGCGGGGCACGATGGGGGGGAAAGACTTCGACCAGGTGCTAACCGACGCCCACGTAGCCGCTCTGGTCGCCTATCTGATGCAACTACCCGCTGGCACGTCTGGCGCCGGTGGCGCGGCAGGCGGCGGCCCGGCGCTGTCCCCGCCGCCATCGGGCGCTGCCGCCACAACGCCGCGGGCTTCGCCAGGCGCCACCACCGCCACCGCCACCCCGAGCGCCACTGCCGCCACCGCTACTCCGAGCGCCACTGCTACTCCAAGCGCCACTGCCGCCACTGCTACTCCGAGCGCCACTGCTACTCCAAGCGCCACTGCCGCCACCGCTACTCCGAGCGCCACTGCCACCCCGAGCGCCACTGCCGCCACCGCTACTCCGAGCGCCACTGCCACCCCGAGCGCCACTGCACAGGCAACCAGCAGTCCGACGGCAGGGCCAACGGCATCGGCAACCGCAGGCGCGACGCCCACCGTTCCACCCTCGCCGACGCCGCAGCCTGCCCCCACGCCGACCCGGGCAGTAACGCCTACTCCAGTTGCTGCGGCGGCCTCCCCGACTTCAGAGCCGTTGCCTTCCGCGCCTGATGACCCCGATCTCGCCCGCTATGCCGGCTGTGTGAGTTGCCACAACCAGCATCCGCAACAGGTGCGGATGCCCCACCCGCTGAACCCGACCTGCAACGAGTGCCACCGCGGCTCGCCGAACCGCATCGGCTGTCCGAGTTGCCACAGCATGCATGCGGTTGATAACAAGCACGAGGCCATCCCCGATCTTGCCTGTGCGACATGCCATCGGTAGAGTCCGCCCACCGCCCCGTGGCGTAGAGACGGCCCGCCGGGCCGTCTCTACCCCAGGCCCGCCGGGCGTCTCTACCCTGGGCGGCGCATAACCGTGGGGCGGCACTGCATGCCGCGCGACAAGGTGGTGGTACAATGACACAAGGCGGCCCGATCACCCTTGCAACCCATCAGCCGTCTATCTGGCTTCACCGCGCACCACAGAAAGGAAAACAGGCCCTTCGGGAAGGGCTGCGTCCGCACGCTCGTGGAGTGCGGCGTAGCTGCACGGAATCGCATCAGACCCGGCGCAAGCCCGGTCTACGATCTCGTCGTTCGACAGTCGCTCGCACACTGGAATGGAAGCCGATGGTGCTGATCGCGACCCTCTGCGCCCCGACGCGCGTTGCGCTGACGCGCCTCGTTGCGCGCCGGGGCATGACCGCCCTGGTCTGCTTTGATGGCGCGGCGGCGGTAGCCGCCGGGCGGGCACAACGCAGCGAGTTGCGCGCTGCGATCCTCGATGCCGACCTGCCCTCGATGAGTGGCCCGGAGGTTGCCCGTGCCCTCAGGGACGAAGTAGGCCCCCTGCCCGTCCTCATACTCGCCCCCTCGGATCCAATGGCGCTATCTGACCTGGCCGGCCCTGACACTGATGAGTTGGGGTCAATCGATGCCTGGCTCGCGAGGCTTACCCTCGCGCCGTCTCTGGATCGACATCTGGCTCCCGCAGCCGCGCTAGCGCTCGAGGACGCTGGATTCTGAACCGGTAGGGGCAAGAGATGGTTTGCCCCAATTGCCGGGGCACGGGGAAACCAGGTTTCCCCGCTTCTCGTATGCGTAGCTACACTGAAACCACAGGAGGTCACCCCCATGAGCCGCCTGGAAGAGACCGTCACCCAGATCGCTCCCCTCAACAGTGAAAGCATGGCCGCAGCGCGCGCGCGCCAGGATGTGCTGACCAAGCCCCAGGGCTCCCTGGGCCGTCTGGAGACACTGGCAACACAGATCGCCGGGATCACCGGCAACCCGCGCCCGCGCCTGCTTCAGCCAGCAGTGGTAGTTATGGCTGGCGACCACGGCGTGGCTTCCCAGGGCGTGAGCCTCTACCCCACCGAGGTGACGCCGCAGATGGTGCTGAACTTTCTCCGCGGCGGCGCGGCGATCAACGTCCTGGCCCGCCACGTCGGCGCGCGAGTGGTGGTGGTAGATATGGGCGTGGCGGTCGATCTGCCGCCCCACCCCGACCTCCTGCTGCGCAAGGTCGCTCCGGGTACCCGCGACTTCAGCCGCGAGCCGGCAATGAGCCGTGAACAGGCCCGGCAGGCTGTGGAGACCGGTATCGAGGTGGCCGAAGCTGTGATCGCCGCAGGCGTTGATGTCGTCGCTACCGGCGACATGGGCATTGGCAATACAACCCCCTCCAGCGCCATTGTCGCCGCTATCACCGGACGGCCGGTTGCCGAGGTAACCGGGCGCGGCACCGGCCTGGACGATGCGGGCCTGGCCCGTAAGGTGGCCGTCATCGAAGCGGCGCTGGCGTTGCACCGGCCAGATCCCGCTGACGCTCTGGATGTGCTCTCGAAGGTTGGAGGGTTAGAGATCGGGGGTATGGCGGGCGTAATGATCGGCGCGGCAGCGCGGCGCGTCCCCGTGGTGGTTGATGGTTTCATCTCCGGGGCGGCTGCTCTTATCGCCTGTACGCTGGCTCCATCCGTGCAACCCTACCTGATCGCCGGGCATCGCTCGGTGGAACGGGGCCATCAGGCCGTTTTCGGCCGGCTTGACCTTGAACCGCTGCTCGACCTGGGGTTGCGCCTGGGCGAAGGAACCGGCGCCGTGCTGGCTATTTCGCTCTGTCAGGCGGCCTGCAAGATCCTCGATGAGATGGCCACCTTCGGTGAGGCTGGCGTGTCGGGGCCGGCGTAGGGATTCGGGCGAGTGTTCACCACGAGAAAGCCGGGTTCCCCATCGCTGAGCGCGCCGCGAAGATCGCTGCCCCCGCGCGGAGGCGGAGACACAGGGAGACCCGGCTTCCCCTTCCCCTAATACCATTTTGGATTTTAGATTTTGGATTGTGGATTGCCACACTGGGCAGCACAACGCCTAAAACCGCTTTAAGCAATGCGGCATCATCAACGGTAATTGGTATAATCGGTGTTACGGTCGCCTGGCGCCCCGGCGGGCAGCAGTATGGGGAAACCCGCTTTCCCCAGTTCAAAACCGGGAGCGCTACGCCCTCCCCAACCCTCCCCACAGGCAGCGGTATGGGGAAACCCGCTTTCCCCAGCTCAAAACCGGGAGGGCTACGCCCTCCCCAACCCTCCCCACAGGCAGCGGTATGGGGAAACCCGCTTTCCCCGGTTCAAAACCGGGAGCGCTGCGCCCTCCCCAACCCTCCCCACAGGCAGCGGTATGGGGAAACCGGGAGGGCTGCGCCCTCCCAAATCCTCCCCACAGGCAGTGGTATGGGGAAACCGGGTTTCCCCATACGCACATCAGCGCACGACGAAGCGGATAGCGTAACTCACATCGTTATCCACGTTGTCATTCTGCGAACTGCGGATAGCCATGACGTAGAGACCGCGCTGCGCTCCCTGCGGCACTGTGTAGGTCCAGACGATGGTCCCGTTGGCATCGGCGCGCAATT
>Ga0116211_1001410_pt1 | contig 11355 bp, 9 predicted proteins | sample SaghotsprinmetaG_FD_94484 | JGI IMG/M metagenome (GOLD analysis project Ga0116211, IMG submission 94484) | Hot spring microbial communities from South Africa to study Microbial Dark Matter (Phase II) - Sagole hot spring metaG | ecosystem: Environmental > Aquatic > Thermal springs > Hot (42-90C) ... | reverse complement strand
TGTTCTATCCGCCCTTAAACCTGTCTGAGGGGCGGGTTTGGGGCGTAGAGGCGCAGTGCTGCCGCGTCTCTACACGCTTCCACGCCCTCCCGGGACCTTCACCCGGACCGCCCGCGGGCGCCAAGTGGTCGTCCGGTGCGGCGCGCGGCCCGCGCATCGTCGCTGTTGATCGGCTGCTCACCGGCGAAGTACAACGTATCGCTGGGAACGTCATAGCGATAGCGACGGCGATACCAGTTGCCGTGGGTATCGCGGTGAACCAGTGTCACGCGCCAGAGCGGGCCGACCGGGTCGTAGACCTCATCGGTGATGAAGACTGGCTGATCCGGCGCAAAGACAACGCGTAGCCGCTCGTGGCAGGCAGCCAGCGCAGCGGTGTCGGGAGATGCACTGACGGACATGGGAGCGCTCCTGCCAGGATAAGCCTCCGCAATGGAGAGCACGCCGCTCCTCATTATACCATTGAGGCGCTGCGGGCGAAGGTCGTATGTCAGGGTCACTTGCCACGCCGGCGGGCAGGGGCGTGGGGAAACCCGGTTTCCCATATGTTCACGTTGAGCGCAGAAGGGTACATGACCCGTTGCGTCAAAAGCATGTTATAATAACAAGTGGACCATCTGTGATGTACAACACAAAGAGTTGTGAACTCATTCACGGGGTTTGACCCTTAGAAAGAGCACCCGGACGTGAAAGAGTTGTTCCGCCGCACCAGGAAGAGCTTCTCCTCGGCCGAGATCTCCGAGCAGGCGCAGATCCCCGATGACCTGTGGGTCAAGTGCAGTGCCTGCCGCGAGATCATCTACAAGAAGCAGTTGTACGACAACCTGAAAGTCTGCCCAAAATGTGGGCACCACATGCGCATGAGCGCCCACGAGTGGCTGGGCCTCCTCGATGTGGGGTCCTTCAGCGAGACCGACGTACACCTGCTGCCCACCGATCCGCTCGGCTTCGTGACGCCCGACGAAAGCTATGCCGTGAAGCTCAAGAAGTCGCAGCAGCGTACCGGCATGGCCGATGCGGTGATCGCCGGCGTGGGCAGCATCAATGGGATCGTGCTGGCCCTGGGAGTGGGCGACTTCAGCTTCATGGGCGCTTCGATGGGTAGCGTCTACGGCGAAAAGATGGCCCGCGCCGCCGAGCGTGCCGCCGAGATGAACATTCCCCTGCTCACCATCAACACCTCTGGCGGCGCCCGCCAGCAAGAGGGGGTCATCGCCCTGATGCAGATGGCCAAGGTGACCATGGCCCTGAACCGGCTGGCCGAGGCTGGCCAGCCGCATATCGCGGTCCTGGTAGACCCGTGCTACGGCGGGGTGACCGCTTCCTACCCCTCGGTGGCCGACATCATCATCGCCGAGCCGGGGGCCAACATCGGCTTTGCCGGCAAGCGGCTGATCGAGCAGATTATCCGCCAGAAGTTGCCCGCCGGGTTCCAGACAGCCGAGTTTATGCTCGAGCACGGGATGATTGACCTGGTGGTGCCACGCAACGAGTTGCGCGATGTGCTCGCGCGGCTGCTGCGCCACTACGACCGCCGCCGTCAGACCCGGAGCGTGCCCGCGAGCGAGGCTCCGGCCTATGCCAATGGGAGGCCCTGATGGAGCAGCACGAACTCGCAACGGCAAACCAGGAACTGACGGCCTGGGACCGGGTGCTCCGCGCCCGCCAGCCGCAGCGCCCCCATACGCTGGACTATGTCTTTGCGCTGTGCGAAGAGTTTGTCGAACTCCACGGCGACCGGCGCTTCGGCGATGATCCGGCGATTGTCGGCGGCCTCGCCGCGTTCGGCGAGCGCACGGTGGTGGTGATCGGGCACCAGAAGGGTAATGACACCCGCGAGAACATGCGCCGCAACTTCGGTATGCCCCACCCCGAGGGCTACCGCAAGGCCCTGCGGCTGATGCGCCACGCCGAGAAGTTTGGTCTGCCGCTGATCTGTTTCGTTGACACCCCCGGCGCCAACCCCAACAAGGAGTCGGAGGAGCGTGGCCAGGCCAATGCGATTGCCGAGTGCATCCAGACGATGACCAACCTGCGCACGCCGATTGTTGCGGCAGTGATCGGTGAGGGTGGCAGTGGCGGGGCGCTGGCAATCAGCGTGGGTGATCGCATTCTGATGCAGGAAAACGCGATCTACTCTGTGGCCTCGCCCGAAGCTGCCGCTGCGATCCTCTGGCGCGATGCCGCCCGGGCCCCCGATGCCGCCAGCGCGCTGAAGCTCACCGCGCAGGATCTCTACGCTCTGGAGATCATTGATGAGGTGGTGCCCGAACCACCCGGTGGCGCGCATCTTAACCCCCAGGCGGCGATCACTACCCTGGGCGAGCGCATTCAGGCGCACCTGGATGAGTTGTGCGCCCTGGATCTGCCCACGCTGCTGCAACGCCGCTATGCCAAGTATCGCTCGATGGGCCGCTACCAGGAACTCGCCGATGTGCTGCTGCGCTCGGTGAAGCAGGGATGAGCCGGTGCGCCCGGGACGGGCAATCTGCCCCTCTCTCCCTCCTCTTTTAGGGGCGGATAGAACGTATGGACGCCGACGGGCGTTCTGGCGTTGGGATGCGCTGGTTGGTTCCCGCCGCCGGCCCCCTTCGACAGGATCACGCTTCGCCCTGAGGCTCAGCCCGAAAGGGCGGGCCGCTCCAGCGAAGCTGGAGCGCCTGCGCTGAGCCTGTCGAAGCGGGGAGACCAGAGCCGCGCGCGGGGGCGTCCCAATGCGGTACAAGCCGCGTTGGCGCGGATGTTCTGTCCGCCCTTAAACCCGCTAAGGGAGAGGGGGGGGCCGGGGGGTGAGGACAAAGCCGCCTGAGTTGCCCTCAACCGCTCCGTGGGTCCGTAGGACTGCTGGCGCTCAGGGGTGGGCAGGTCCTCACCCCCCCCCATCCCCCCCCTCTCCACCGTAGGTGGAGAGGGGGGGCGGGAGCAGCTTGATCCCCCTCAAAGGCTACGTGTTCACACTTCTGCGGGCGGGACGCCGCGCACCCGGGTTGGCGCCTTGCCCGAAATATGAACACATACTCTCAAAGCGCTCCCACGACGGCGCGCCCCTCCTGATCCGCAAGATCTTCGCGCCATCGCGGCGCAAGCCTGTCGCGGAGCCGGCTATCCCCCCGGCTTCCAGAGCGTGATCATGCCATCGCCCGAACTCGAGGCGAGCAACGCGCCTGTTGGCGCAAACACCAGGCTGATGACCCCACTGCTGTGCCCGGTGAGCACCTGCCGCAGTGTACCGTCAACCGTCTGCCACAGACGGATCTCCCCATCAATGCCGCCGGTGGCCGCCACCAGGCCCTCCGGATGCATGGCAACCGTGCGCACGCTGCTCTCGTGACCCTGCAAACGGTGGCGTAGCGTTCCCGCCTCCATGTCCCACAGCAGCACCGGCCCCTCTCCGCTGGTCGAGAGCAGCAGCGTACCATCGCTACTGTACGCCAGCGCGATTACCCCGCTGCGATGGCCTTCCAGCACACTCTTTACCGTGCCGCGGGTCAGGTCGTAAACCCTGATGCGCCCGTCGCCGCAGCCGAGGGCCAGGCTGTGCCCTCCGGGGCCAACGGCGAGGCTCAGGGCGCCGCCTTCGGGGGCGATGCGTTCGAGCAGCGCCCCATCACCGGGTCGCCACAGGCACGCCACCCGGTCGGCGCCGGTGGTGATCAGCATGCTCCCCTGGGGACCAAAGGCCACGCTGCTGAAGTAGCCCCGGCTGCCCCCGATGGTACGGAGCAGGCGCCCGCTGCGGGTCTGCCAGAGTCGGATGACCTCGCTGCCCCCCGTCGCCGCGACGCTCTGACCATCGGGACTGAAGGCAACGCTGAGGACATTGCCGCCTTGCTCATCGAGGACTGCCACCTGCGCGCCGTCGCTGGTGCGCCAGAGCCGCACGGTGCCATCCCAGCCGCCCGACACCAGCAAGCGGCCATCGGGCGACAGATCGAGGCCCCAGACGGCCCCGCGATGCCCGCTGAGCTGGCGCAGGGGCCGCACCGCGCCCCGCTCCCAGTCGGGCGGGCGCTGCCCTACGACACCGCGCACCCACAGCGCCCGCCAGCGCGAGAGCTGGGCCTGAAGCTCGACGCGGAAGGCGACACCCGAACGTTCACGCAGCAGCAGCGTGCCCTGGAGCTTGCCGCCATCGCTCAGGCGGCGCATATCGGCGGTGACCTTGAGCCGGTATTGCTGGCCGGGGCGCAGGCTCAGCTCTGGTTGCGCCGGCAGCGCCCAGCGCGGCGTTTCAATCTCCAGGCGGAGAACGCGCCGGCCTGCGTTTGAAAGGACCACCCACTCGGCGCGCCGCTCATCAAGGCCGAGGACGCCGTAGTTGACCACGCGCCGGTCGGCCACCAGGCGCGGGGGCGCCGCGCCAAAGCCCGCCGGGTCGAGCGCGGCGAGGAGTTCGTCGAGCGCGGCGTCGCGATCGGCGGGATGGCGGTTGATAATGGCGCGCATATCGGCGGCAAGCTTGTTGCGCCCCCACAACCGGGTGACCTGGTCGGGAAGGGCGTCGTAGAGCCAGGTTGCGGCCTGTTCCCAGTGCGCCTCGGCCCAGAGGGCCAGGGCATACTCATCGGCGATGGCCGTGCCGTCGGGGGCCTGGAGGGGCGCGCGTTTCGGCGGCGTGATCAGTCGGTCGAGGGCGGCCACCAGCTCCGCGGCGCCGGGCCGGTCCTCGGGGCGGAGGGCGAGGCCCCGGGCGATCAGCGCCTCCACATCGGGATGCAGGCCGGGGTTGAGGCTGCGCACTGGCGGAAACGGGTTGATCGCCCCGCGCAGAAAATCGGGCAACTCAGCGCGGGTCAGCGTGGGCTGATAGCCGGTGAGCAAGCTGTGCAGCGTGGCTGTCAGCGCGTAGACATCGCTGCGCGGCTCGGCCTGCCCGCGCCACTGTTCCGGAGGCGTGAAACCGAGAGTGCCGGCAAGCTGCGTGTGGCGGGGGTTGAGATCGGGTTGCACGGGCGCCACCCGCGAGAGACCGAAGTCAATTAGCCACACCCGCCCGGCGCTATCAATGATGATATTCGAGGGCTTCACATCGCGGTGCAGCACCGGTTCGGGGCGTCGGCTGTGCATGTAGGCCAGGGCCGCGGCGACATCGCGGACGATGGGCAACGCTACCTCGGGCGGCAGAACGCCATCGCGCTCGCGCACGATCTGGCTGAGGTCGCGGCCCTCGACGTACTTCATCACCAGCACGCCCTGTTCGGGCAGATACTCGTAGATCTCCGGAATGTTGGGATGCCCAGGAGTGTTGAGCGTGACCAGCAGTTCGGCCTCGCGAGCGAAGTTGCGGGCGGCAAACTCTCGCGTCCGGGCGCTCCAGGCCGGATTGGGGCAATGGCGCTTGGCGACGGCAAAGCGGTTCAACTGCCGATCATTGACCAGGTAGGCCTCGCCGAAACCGCCTTTGCCGATGGCGCGCTCCACAATGTAGCGGCCCTGCGGATCAATTGCCGCGCCGCGGGGCAACCCGGCCTGTGCCGCGCCCGCGCTGTCCGCCGGCGTCGTGCCGTCCACAGGTGGCGCAACGGGTATGGTCGGCGCGACTCGCGCGCCGCAGGCGTTGCAGAAGCGCGAGCCTGGCGGGTTGGCGTGCCCGCAGGTGGGGCACATCACAGCGGGAGGCGCCATAGGTTCTACCACAGAAATGAACAGCGACATCTCCTGGAAGGGCGCAGCCCTTCCAGATCCTCCCGGTGAGGAGGGCTTGCCGCCCCCCCAGGCAGGGGTATGGGGAAACCCGGTTTCTCCATATGTTCACATCAGCCGGTTCCACGGACAAAGATGTTCGGCCAGGCCCGGAACCGGGTGAAAAACGCCTCGCGAGCCACCTCGGCCCCGTTCTCGACGATCACGCGATACACGGTGATGTCACGACCGCTACGGGCCATGTCGCTCTGACGCACAGTGCCGCGGGGCAGGGTCGGGTCATCAACATAGACCGGCTCTGCCGGGGCCCGCACCTCATTGGTGATCAGCGGCCCCTCCAGTTGCACCTGCCGGGCCAGCGGCGCGCCGTAGAGTTGCACCGTCAGCACCTGGTTCGCTTCGTCCACCTCGGTCTGCATCAGCAGCCAGGCCCCGGTATCGTTGACGAACTTCAGGTCGGCAACCCCGGTGTAGATGGCCGCGTCGAGACCCTGGCCATCGCCGTAGGGGCCCAGGCCGAAGCGGTCGTACCAGCTAATATAGAAGGCGTGGGCGTGGCGCTCGGTGATTGGCAGCCCGGCCCAGAAGCCGGCGCGGAAGACCGTCGTGGAGACCTGGCAGACGCCGCCGCCCCATTCGAGCTGGGTGCGATTGCCGATGATCGCGTAGCCCTCGACGAAGCCATTGTCGGCGTTGACCTCACCGAGCTGGCGATTGAACGAAAACTCCTCATCGGGCGCGATCAGGACCCCGTCCATACGACGCGCCCCGGCCTTGATGTTGGTGATCCGGTAGGCCGCTGAGCCGGCGAAGCTGCTCTTCCCCTCGGCCACCAGCCCGGTGATGCCCAGGCTGTCGAGGCTCGCGGCGGTGATGCGGGGTTGCAACTCGTCCACGGGCAGGGTGAGGGTGCGCGTGATCGGCGAGGGGCTGAGGAGCAACCCTTCCAGCGCCGTTATGGTCTCCTCCTGCCGCAAGCGCCAGCCGGGGCGGCCCGGTTCGACGATCCGCAGCGCGCCATCGGCGAAGCGCAGGCGCGGCTCGGCGGTGCCACTGTCAACCTGCTGGGCCAACCCCTCCACGGCCCGGGCCAGGCGTTCGGCATCCACCCGCAGTTCCAGGCGGCCAGCTACGGGTTCAACCCGCAACAACTCGGCCAGGCGCTCCGGCTCCCACAGCCAGACGCGTTCGTTGTGACGCATTTCAATCGGGCTTTGCAGCAGAGCAACCGCCTGGCGCTGCGCCACCACCAGGGCATCATCGCCAATGGCCGGGTCGAGCCGGCGCGTCCGCACAGGCACCTCACGGGGCTGCAACTCGCGCAGCGCCAGCAGAACGTCGTTTGCGGTCGCGTCCACCAGCACCTGCACGCCCGCAGCGCCGGGCGTGCCGACCACGCGCGCAGTGGCGATACTCAACGCCGCATTCTCCGGCGGACGCTCAATCAGCAGCGCCAGACCAAGCAAATAACTCTGCAAGGCCCGCTGGTCCACGACCAGGCGTGGGGTCACATCGAGGCCGTGGCGCCAGAGTTGCCACAGTTCGCGCAGGCGGGTGAGCGGATCTCCGTGGCGTCCGGCGGTCACAGCCGCTCTAGCAACAGCCGCGGTATCAAAGCGCGCCCCCAACTCGGCGAGCGAGGGCGTCCAGCTCTCGCCGGCGTAAGTCAGGGCGACGGGTTGGGAGAGGAAGGGGCGGTAACGTTCGATGAGTTCGGTGTTGATCGCCTCGCCTGGCAACCCGGCGACAGACTGGCCCTGGATCGATACGCCGGGAAGGGCCGTATCGGGATAGACGAGGTCCAGAGCGTAGGGAAGGATAAACGGGGCGAGGACCAGCAGCGCCAGCGCGGCAAACAGGCCCATCACCCCCCGGCGGCGGCGGCGCGCGGCGGGACGCCGCGGCGGGCGGCGCCGCGGGGGCGGCAGCGGTTCGCGGGGGGGTGGTTCTAACTCGGGCGGCGTGCCGCCAGCGCGCCGCCGCTGGATCGGACCGTACTCTTGAAAATAGTCGTCAACAGGCATACGGGCTACCGGCGCCACAGGCACGTAGGGCGCGCTGGTGCGCGCCGCTGCCCTATTGTACAGAACCTTGCGCGCCCGCACAAGTTTGACACGGCGGCGCAGGCTGACTATAATAGCGTGTGGGCCTCTAGCTCAACGGTAGAGCAGTTGACTCTTAATCAATTGGTTCAGGGTTCGAATCCCTGGGGGCCCACCACACCGCAACGCGAGATCTCAGAAGAGGTCCCGCGTTTTTTTGTGGAGTATGGCCCGGTGAGGAGAGCCTCCACCCCGGCGGGCAGGGGCGTGGGGCAACCCGGTTTCCCCATGTCCACCTCAGCCCCGGGCCAGAATGTCAAAATCCTCATCATACTCCCCGTAGACGCGCGCAATCTCTTGCGTATAATACAGCGTAATAAGCATGAATTTTCGTGGTAGCGAACCGGGCATTTCTTAATATAGGAACATATATTCAACAGGGATTTTCAATGGACCCACTCCGCCGCTCGTTCCTGATCGCTTCGCTGATCATTCTGTTCTTACTCTCCTGGCTGCGGGCGAGTCTCGGGCTTGGCATCGGATGGGCGGGGGTGCTCTGGGATACGCTGCGCGTGTTTATCCCCGCTGCTGCGCTGGTCACGATCGGCTTTTTGGTACAGTGGGTGCCCCGTGAGCGCTATGTGGCCTGGGTGCGCCGCGATTTGCTCGGTAGTGTCGATGTCGTGGAAGATCGGGGCTTTTTTCACATCCCCCTCCTGTTTAAGAACCTCGCGCGGATGCCGGCCTACCCCCTGCGCTTCGAGCACGAGGTTGAAAACATCGACACGCGCACGGCCTGGTTGAGCCCGATCAAGTCTGTGCGGGTGCGTTGCGAATACCAGGTGACGGACGCTGCCACCTGCTACGAAGCGTCGGTCAACCTGTACCAGGCGATCAAAGAGCTGGAGACGCGCGAGAAGCTGAGCCAGAACGACCCGGAGTTATGGCGCAGGGTGCTGCAGGTGCTGATGAGCACTTTGCTGGATGATCGTCTCCGCGATGTGGTGTGGGACTGGCCCGCCGAGATGGGTGACCACGACCCACGACGGGTGCAACCTCTGTTGCCCAGTAAACCAGATCGCCCCGCGCCCGAGAACGATCCCTACGCCCTCAGTCTGAACCGGCGCCGCCTGGCCGAACGCTTGCGCCACAGAATGCATACCGATGCCCTCGAGTGGGGGATCGAGGTGCGCAGGATTGTGCTCGAGTCGATCACGATTGACCAGGAGATCATCAAGCGCAAGAACCGCAACAAGGAGGGCGAAGTTGCCGAGGCCCGCCATCAGGCGCTGATCGAGGCGGTTGGCATCAGGACCAGAGGCGTCGCCGAGGCCGAGGTGCGCGCCCGCACGATCAAGCGCATCCTGGAGGAGTTGCGTGGGATGGAAGGGCTGCCGCGGCTGACCGAAAAGACGATTGCTGATATCGTCCGCGCCGCGATGTACAGCGATGGCCAGATGATCTGGCATAGTTCCCTGGAGACGGGTAATGGCGCTGGTCCGGGTTCAGCAAAGACGGCCTGAGCATCGGTAGCGGCGCCCTCGCCGATTGTAGCCGCCTCTTATCCTTTCGGGCCGGATGCAGGGATTATACTGATAATAGGCATTGTCCCGTGTGCCACACAAGGAGGTGTGCCATGCGTGTCCGGCAGCACTACGATGATCAACTCCTCGCGCTCCACAACGAGGTGGTCAACCTTGGTCGCCTGGTCGTAACGGCGGTTACTCAGGCTCTCGAGGCCCTGGCAACCAACAATCTGGAGCTGGCCCGCGAGGTCCGGGCGGCGGATCTGCGCGTGAACCAGGCCCAGCAGACCCTCGAGTCTCACGCGTTTTTGCTCATTGCCACGCAGCAGCCGGTTGCGCGTGACCTGCGCAGCATTCTGTCGGCGATTGCTGTGGGGAGCGAGCTGGAACGCATCGGCGATTACGCCAAGGGTATCGCGCAGTTTGTGATTGGTCCCGATGGCCCGCCGACGCTTCAACCGCCGGCTGAGCTGCTCGAGCTGGGCGCCGTTGCTGTTGAGGTGCTACGGCAGGCGCTTACCGCCCTTGAGGCACTCGATGCGACGCTTGCCCGGGCGGTCGGCGCCAGGGAGGAACAGGTCGATCAACTCTATGATAAAGTGATCGCCCTTCTCAGCGACAATCTCGCGCACGACAAGGAGAGTGCGCCGCGCGCCGCTGATCTGCTCTTCATTACCCATAATCTGGAGCGCATCTCCGACCGCGCCACCAATATTGCCGAGCGAGTGATTTTCCACACTACCGGTCAGACGGTTGAGTTGAACCCTTAGAGGTTTGTCAACCCGGTTGTGGTGGAGCGGTTTGAGTTGGGAGGGCGCAGCCCTCCCAAACCCTTCACGCCGGGAGATTGGTTTCTGGGAGGGCGCAGCCCTCCCAAACCCTTCCCGGTGGGGGTTTAGGGGCGGACAGAACGTATGAGCGCCGACGGGCTTGATGGCATTGGGATGCGCTGGTTGGTCCTCACCCCCTCCCCCTCTCCAGCTTCGCTGGAGAGGGGAGACCAGTGCCGCGCGCGGGGGCGTTCCAATGCGGTACAAGCCACGTTGGCTCGGATGTTCTGTCCGCTCTTAAACCGGTGGGGGATGATTTCTGGGAGGGGGTAGCCCTCCCAAACTCTCGCGCGCGCGGGCTATTTTCACCGCAGGAGTTCAATTCTCTGCCCGGTGGAAGGTTTCGGCCAGGGGCAGGCCGAAGGCTTCGCCGCGCTCCCGCGACCAGGTTCGGAGCCGTTCGGCCAGCTCGCTCTGGTCCTCGCCAAGCTGGCTGATGTGGCATCGCAGCGCGGCCAGTTTGGTCTCGAAGGTCTCCGACACGTCCACGGCATAATTCAGGTGGGGCGCGCCCATGACGTAGAGTTCACGCACGCGGCAGGGGGCCAGGCCCTCGGCCAGGAGTTCGGGAAAGTCCCAGCCATTCTGCGCGGCGGGGTAGACCGCGGCGATGGTAGCCTCACCCGCGGCCAGGTGGTCGGGGTGGAAGCGCCCGAGGGAATAGCTGGGCGTCCAGACCCGTTCCGGCGACTGGCAGACGACGCGGTAGGCGCGGGTGCGGCGGATCTGGCGCACGATCTCGCGGCGCAGTTCCGGTGTCGGCATTAACAAGCCATCGGGAAAATCGAGGAACACCACCTCTTTGATGCCCAGCACGGCGGCTGCGGCCTGCTGCTCGGCTTTGCGGAGTTGGGAAACGCGCTGGCGGGCCTCGGGACCAACCTCGGTGGCGTCATCGGGGCCGCCGGAGCCGCCATCGGTGCAGATCACCAGGGTGACTTCCCACCCCTCACGAGCCCATGCGGCAATGGCGCCGCCGCACCCGAACTCTGCGTCATCGGGGTGCGCCACTACCACCAGGATCGTTCGCGGGCGCTCTTCCTCTGTCATGGTCATACCTGCTCTCCTGATTGAACATCGGGGAAACCGGGTTTCCCTGTGCCCCTCCCTGAGGGGAGGGTTTGGGTTGTAGAAGCGTGGCGCCGCCGCGCCTCTACGTGTGGCATCCCGGTCGGGTGCGGGCAGGCCGCTGCCCCGGCCTCGCGAGGGCAAGTCGCTCTTACCGTCCCCTCTTCATTGTACAATGTGGATACCGGTGCTTCGCGACGATGCCGCAGGCTCGCCACAGTTTCCCCGCGCCTCTGCTCACGAGGG
>Ga0116211_1001406_pt1 | contig 11376 bp, 7 predicted proteins | sample SaghotsprinmetaG_FD_94484 | JGI IMG/M metagenome (GOLD analysis project Ga0116211, IMG submission 94484) | Hot spring microbial communities from South Africa to study Microbial Dark Matter (Phase II) - Sagole hot spring metaG | ecosystem: Environmental > Aquatic > Thermal springs > Hot (42-90C) ... | reverse complement strand
ACGGTTGCGGTGGCCTACTTCATCACTTACGCCGCCCTTGAGTTGCTGGCGCATCCGCACTGGTGCGAACGATTGCGCGCCGAGGACGAACTGCTCGAGCCTTTCGCCCAGGAGGTGCGTCGGCTGCACGCGTTCTTCCCGTTCACGGCCGCGCGGGTGCGGGACGGCTTCGATTGGCAGGGCCATCACTTCCCGGCCGGCACGCGCGTGATGCTGGACCTCTGGGGCACCAATCGCGAGGCGAGTCGCTGGACTGACCCCGAGGCCTTTCAGCCGGAACGCTTCGTTGACTGGCCGGGCGATGCCTTCGGTTTCGTGACTCAGGGTGGTGGCGATCCCGCGCAGGGGCATCGCTGCCCGGGCGAGCGGCTGGCGATCGAACTGCTCAAGCTCGCGCTACGTATGCTGACTCGGGAGATGGACTATGCAGTGCCGGCGCAGGACCTGCGGATCGACCTGTCGCGGATGCCGGCGAAACCGGAAAGCGGGCTGCTGATCAGCGATGTGAGGCCGCGGGCGTCCTGATCCTGAGCCGCCGGCACGTCATCATTCGGCGTGCTCGGCCTGCTTGACGCGAACCCAGTGGTCGATCAGCTCGCGCAGATGGGACAGCTCCACCGGCTTGGCCATGTGACCGTCCATGCCGGCCTCTCGGGCACGTTCGCGGTGCTCGCTGAGGATATGCGCGGTGAGCGCGACCACTGGGGTACGCGGCCGGGCATTGTGCGCCTCCCACTCGCGCAGCTGGTGCGTGGCCTGGAAACCGTCGAGCACCGGCATCTCACAATCCATCAGCACCAGGTCGTATGGCTGAGCCTTGATCGCCTCCAGCGCTTCCTCGCCGTTGCAGGCGGTATCCGGTTGCAGGTTGAGCTTGTTCAGCATGCCGCGGATGACCTTGGTGGAAATGCTGTTGTCCTCGGCAACCAGGATGCGGAAGTCACTGGGGACCTCCAGCGGAGGCAAGGGCTGCGCTGTGGGGCTCGGCCGGTGCTGGCTGCCTGCCTGGCGTTGCGCGAGTTCGTCGGCCAGAGTGGTCTTGAGGGTGTAGCCGGCCACCGGTTTGGCCAAGATGCGCTTGATCCCGGCGTTGCGGGCGATGATCTTGCTCGGCGCGCTGCTCATGCCGGTGAGCATGATCAGCAGAATGTCGTGGTTGAGGCTGGAGTCCTCCTTGATCTTGCTCGCCAGCTGCATGCCGGTCATTCCCGGCATGTCCTGGTCGAGCAGGACCACGTCGAAGTACTCCTTCAGGTGGGCTTTGGTCCGTAGCAGGGCCAGCGCTTCCTTGCCCGAGGCGACCGCGCTCACATCCAGGCCCCAGCCGCTGCACTGCTGCACCAGTACCTTGCGGCAGGTGTCGTTGTCGTCGACGATCAGCAGGCGCGTGCCCTGCAGCGGGCCGTCCAGGTCCGCGTTGTTCTGTGCCAGACCCTCGCCGGCCAGGGGCAGGCTGATCCACAGCGTATTGCCTTGGCTGGCCCCGGTCTGGATGCCGAAGTCGCCATCCATCAGCTGGACCAGCTGGCGCGCGATGATCAGGCCGAGCCGCCCGCCATGCCGCGTCGCCGCGAGGAAGTCATGGCTGTCTACCGCGGCGTTGAGCAGCGCGTCGCGCTCGTAGGCCTCCAGCGGACGGCCGCTGTCCTGTACGGTGATGCGCAGTCGCGGACTCTCCGTCGGCCCGTCGACCGCCGCGATCAGCAGCACCTCGCCTTCGTCGGTCTGCTTGAAGGCATTCTCCAGCAGGTTCAGCAGGGTCTGCCGCAGGCGGGTCGGGTCACCGGTGACCACTTGCGGCAACTGCGGCTGGATAAAGCTGATCAGCTCGACCTTCTGCTGCTCGGCCTTGGCGCGGAAGATGCTCAGGCAGTCCTCGATCAAGGCATTGAAGTCGAACTGCACCTCGTCCAGTTCGATCTGGCCGGACTCCAGCTTGGAGATATCGAGAATCTCGTTGATCAGGTTGAGCAACTCGTTGCCGGAGCTGTGAATCGTCTGGACGTAGTCGCGTTGCTTGGCCGACAGCGAGGTGCCCAGCAGCAATTCGCTCATGCCCAGCACGCCGTTCATGGGCGTACGCAGCTCATGGCTGATCTTCGACAGGAAGTCGGCCTTGGTCTTCAGCTCGGCAGTGCTGACCGCCGCAGCGGTGTACTGGCTGCGGCTGTCCGACTGCCGTTGCCGCTGCCGTTCGAGCAGGGCGAAGCTGAGCAGCAGCCCCGCCAGCGTCGCGAGACTGAAGAGCCCGCCGGTGAGCCAGCCCGGATCGAGCTGGTCGAAGCCCAGCAGCATTGGCATGAAGAACACCATCCCGAGCGCGAACAGCGTCGTCCCGGCCACCACCAGGCGGGCCGGTTTGTAGCCTTGCCGCCAGTGATAACTCGCCACGGCCAGCACGCTGCACGCCGCCGCCAGCACCAGCGAGTAGATCAGCCAGCTGTACCAGGGCCATTGAGCAAGCAGGATGCTGGCGGCCAGCGCCAGCACCAGGTTGAGTTCGATGCCCAGCAGCCAGGTGATCCAGGTGCGCCCGCGCTGATTGAAGAAGCCCAGCGTGTAGCCGAGCAGGGCGCAGCTCGCGGCCAGGGCCGAGAAATCGGCGATCAGCGGCTGGCTGTAGGTCAGCCAAGGCAGCCATATGGCCAGCACGCCGAGGTTGGCCGTGGCGCAGCTCAGCAGCGCACCGTGCAGCAGGCTGAGCCAGATATGGGTGTAGCTGAGGGTGTAGGCGAAGCGCAGCAGGTTGTAGAGCGCCAGCAGCGCGAGCGCGCCGAACAGCGCACCGAACAGATAGGCCGGCTTGTTCTGGTTCACCAGTCCCGCTTCGTCGATGGTCTTGAACCAGGTCATCAGTGGGTGACTGGACTGCAGGCGGATGTAGGCCTCACGTGGCTGGCCATCGTTGGGCAGGCTGAACAGGTAGGCACGGCTGGGCAGAGGACGCTCGCTGATCGGGCGCATGTCGCCGGTCGCTGTGTGGCGCTCCAGCCGGCCTTCGCGCAGCAGATAGAAGTCCAGATACTGCGCGCGTGGTGCGAACATCCAGAGCCACTTGGGCTTGGTCAGTGGCGGCAGGCTGACCTGCAGCCAGACCGCCCGATCGCTGGCCGGTGCGCTGTAGGAAAGTTTGTCCAGGCGCTGGAACAGCGCGCGCTGGGAAACCACTTCATCCAGCGTGAGGCCGCCGGACTGGTCGATCAGCAGGCGCCAGTTCTGTGGTACGGAATCAGCGGAAAGCGTGGCGGAGGCCGGCGAAGGGGCAATGGAAGCCTGGGCCGACAGCGGGATCAGGTTGATCAGCAGCAGGCCGAAGATGACAGCTATGGCAATCCGGAGCCGACCCACTAGAGAAGTCCGTTCATGAGTGTGACGGCGGATTATAGCCATGCCGCAGCCGGCCTGTAATGCGTGCGACGGCGATAAAACCTGGCGCCGCACGCATTCCTGATGACAGGCTGAGCTTAACCCTCGCCGCGCTCGCGGGTGATGGCGCGGTAGCCGATGTCCTTGCGGTAGAAACAGCCATTCCAGCGGATCTTTTCCGCCAGGCGGTAGGCCTGCTGCTGTGCCTCGGACACGCTGCGGCCGATAGCGGTGGCACAGAGTACGCGGCCGCCGGCAGTGACTACCTGACCCTCGGCATTCAAAGCGGTGCCCGCGTGGAACACCTTCCCATCCAGCTTGGCTGCTTCGTCCAGTCCCTCGATCACGTCGCCCTTGGCATAGTCGCCCGGGTAGCCGCCGGCAGCCAGCACCACACCGACGGTCGGTCGCGGGTCCCAGGTCGCCTCGACCTTGTTCAGCGCCTTGGCCAGCGCGGCCTCGACCAGCAGCACCAGGCTGGACTCCAGGCGGCACATGATCGGCTGGGTTTCCGGGTCGCCGAAACGGCAGTTGAACTCGATGACCTTAGGCTTGCCGGCCTTGTCGATCATCAGCCCGGCATAAAGGAAGCCGGTGTAGACGTTGCCTTCGGCGGCCATGCCGCGCACGGTCGGGTAGATCACCTCGTCCATCACGCGCTGGTGCACCTCGGCAGTGACCACCGGAGCCGGCGAATAGGCGCCCATGCCGCCGGTATTCGGGCCGCTGTCGCCGTCGCCGACGCGCTTGTGGTCCTGGCTGGTGGCCATCGGCAGCACGTGCTCGCCGTCGACCATGACGATGAAGCTGGCCTCTTCGCCATCGAGGAACTCCTCGATCACCACCCGCGCCCCGGCGTCGCCGAAGGCATTGCCGGAGAGCATGTCACGCACGGCGTCCTCGGCTTCGGCCAGGGTCATGGCGACGATCACGCCCTTGCCGGCCGCCAGGCCGTCGGCCTTGATAACGATCGGTGCGCCCTTTTCGCGCAGATAGGCCAGCGCCGGTTCGACTTCGGTGAAGTTCTGATAGTCGGCGGTCGGAATGGCGTGACGCGCCAGGAAATCCTTGGTGAAGGCCTTGGAGCCTTCCAGCTGCGCGGCGGCAGCGGTGGGGCCGAAGATGTCCAGCCCGCGCGAGCGGAACAGATCGACCACACCTTTGACCAGCGGCGCTTCCGGTCCGACGATGGTCAGCTGCACGTTAGCCGCGGCGAAGTCCGCCAGTTGCTCGATGGCCAGCACGTCGATGGCGACGTTCTCGCACTTGGCTTCAGTGGCGGTGCCTGCGTTGCCGGGGGCGACGTATACCTTGGCAACGCGTGGGTCCTGCGCGACCTTCCAGGCCAGGGCATGCTCGCGGCCGCCGCTACCGATGATCAGTACGTTCATTTCTCTCTCCCAATGGAGGCGGGCCGGTAGCCCGCTTGGTGGATAAGCAAAGCGTTATCCACCCTACGAATACCGAGGTCGCGATCGGGCTGGTAGATGCAAGGCGCCCGACTCTTCACCCAGCGGAGTTGCCTTCTGGCAATGAGCATGGGGGAAGAGTCGGGCAACACCGCAGATCCCTGTCCGAGTGCGGCCGATTTTAGTGGCGGAAGTGGCGCATGCCGGTGAACACCATGGCAATACCGGCTTCGTCGGCCGCGGCGATCACTTCGTTGTCGCGCATCGAGCCACCCGGCTGGATCACTGCGGTGATGCCGGCCTTGGCTGCGTTGTCGATGCCGTCGCGGAACGGGAAGAAGGCATCGGAAGCCATGACCGCGCCCTGCACCTGCAGACCGGCGTGTTCGGCCTTGATCGCGGCGATGCGCGCGGAGTTGACGCGGCTCATCTGGCCGGCGCCGACACCGACGGTCTGGCGGTTCTTGGCGTAGACGATGGCGTTGGACTTGACGAACTTGGCCACTTTCCAGGCGAAGATCAGGTCGTGGATCTCCTGCTCGGTCGGTGCGCGCTGGGTGACGATCTTGAGGTCCGCCTCGGTGATCATGCCGATGTCACGGCTCTGGATCAGCAGGCCGCCGTTGACGCGCTTGTAGTCCCAGCCCGGACTGCGCTCGGCCGGCCACTCGCCGCATTCGAGCAGTCGGACGTTGGCCTTGCTGGCGACCACATCGCGGGCTGCCTGGGAAACCTTGGGCGCGATGATCACCTCGACGAATTGACGCTCGACGATGGCCTGGGCGGTTTCGCCGTCCAGCTCGCGGTTGAAGGCGATGATGCCGCCGAAGGCCGACTCGCTGTCGGTGGCGTAGGCCAGGTCATAGGCCTTGCGGATGCCGCCTTCGTTTTCCGGTACGACGGCGACGCCACAGGGGTTGGCATGCTTGACGATCACACAGGCCGGCTTGGTGAAGCTCTTCACGCACTCCAGCGCGGCGTCGGTGTCGGCCACGTTGTTGAACGACAGCTCCTTGCCCTGCAGCTGCCTGGCAGTGGCGACGCAGGCTTCGTCCGGCTTCTCGACGTAGAAGGCGGCCTGCTGGTGCGGGTTCTCACCGTAGCGCATGTCCTGCGCCTTGATGAACTGCATGTTGTAGGTGCGCGGGAACAGGCTGCGGTTTTCGGTGCTGAGCTGCTCGGTGCTCTGGTCGATGCCGCCGAGGTAGTTGGCGATCATGCCGTCATAGCCGGCGGTGTGTTCGAACGCCTTGAGCGCCAGGTCGAAGCGCTGGGCGTAGGTCAGCCCGCCGTTCTTCAGGTTGTCGACCACTTCCGCGTAGTCCTCGGCGTTGACCACGATGGCGACATCCTTGTGGTTCTTCGCCGCGCTGCGGACCATGGTCGGGCCGCCGATATCGATATTCTCGATGGCGTCCGGCAGGGTGCAACCGGGCTTGGCCACGGTGGCGGCGAACGGGTAGAGGTTGACCGCCACCAGATCGATCGGCGCGATGCCGTGCTCGGCCATGACCGCACCGTCCAGATCACGACGGCCGAGGATGCCGCCGTGGATCTTCGGATGCAGGGTCTTCACCCGGCCATCCATCATTTCCGGGAAGCCGGTGTAGTCGGCGACCTCGATGGCGGCGATGCCATTCTCGCGCAGCAGCTTGAAGGTGCCACCGGTGGACAGGATCTCGACGCCAAGGGCTTCGAGTTCACGGGCGAAGTCGACGACGCCGGTCTTGTCGGACACGCTGATCAGCGCGCGGCGCACGGGAAGGCGGGTGGTTTGGTCGGTCATTGACGGTTCCTAGAGGCTACAGGCTTGAGGCCGCGAAGCTGGCAGGACCGGGCGACCGTGTCTGCCAGCTGTCGCTTCAGAGCAGGTCGTACTGTTTGAGTTTCTTGCGCAGGGTGCCGCGATTCAGGCCGAGCAGCTCGGATGCCTTGGTCTGGTTGCCCTTCACGTAATGCATCACGGTTTCCAGCAGCGGCGCCTCCACTTCGGAGAGCACGAGGTTGTAAACGTCCGTGACGTCGGCACCTTCAAGACGGGCGAAATAGTTGTGCAGCGCCTTCTCGACGCTGCCGCGCAACGTCTGCCCTGCTTCGCTCGGCGTGTTCAGGTGCTGCTTGAGGTTCACGTTGTCACTCACGGATGTTGTTCCACTTACCAATGTTTCATTCAACAGCGTCATGCGGCCACCTCTGTTCCATCCACCGAGCCAGGCCCAGAGCGTTGTTCGGCAAAGAATTGCCGGATGCTGGAGCCTTGCGCATCCCTGTCTTCCAGATGATTGAAACGGGCGCGGAAGTCCCGCGCGCCCGGCAGTGTTGCGAGATACCAACCCACGTGCTTGCGGGCGATACGAACTCCCATCACCTCGCCATAGAATTCGTGCAGCGCCTGAACATGTTCCAGCAGGGTGCTTTCGACCTCGCCCAGCGTCGGCGCCGCGAGCAACTCGCCGGTGCGCAGATAATGCTCCACTTCGCGAAAGATCCATGGGCGACCCTGCGCCGCACGTCCAATCAGCAGGCCATCCGCCCCAGTGACCTGGAGCACCCTGGCCGCCTTATGCGGCGAATCGATGTCGCCGTTGGCAAACACCGGAATCGACACCGCCTGCTTGATGGCGGCGATGGTGTCGTATTCGGCCTCGCCGGTATACAGGTCGGCTCGGGTGCGCCCGTGCACTGCCAGCGCCGCGATGCCGGACTGTTCGGCGATGCGGGCGATGGTCGCGCCATTCTTGTTCTGGCGGTCCCAGCCGGTGCGGATCTTCAGCGTCACCGGCACATCCACCGCGGCGACCACGGCCTCGAGAATGTCCGCGACCAGCCGCTCATCGCGCATCAGCGCCGAACCGGCGGCCTTGTTGCAGACCTTCTTTGCCGGGCAACCCATGTTGATATCGATGATCTGTGCGCCCAGCTCGACGTTGCGCTGCGCCGCTTCGGCGAGCATCTGCGGGTCGCCGCCGGCGATCTGCACCGAGCGTGGCTCGGGTTCGTCGGCATGGGGCATGCGTAACCGCGACTTGCGGCTGTTCCACAGGCGCACATCGCTGGTGAGCATTTCCGAGACCACCATGGCCGCGCCGAAGCGGCGGCACAACTGGCGGAACGGCTGATCGGTCACGCCCGCCATGGGCGCGAGAATCAACCGATTCGTCAAGGTGTAGGGGCCGATGCGTACCGCTGACATGAAGATTCCCTGCTTGGGGCCTGCTTGTTAGGTCGATCGGGACTGCAAAAAAGGGTGGGCATAATACCCGCTACGCATGACGGGTTAAAGGCTGTTTTGAACAAATTCTGAACAGCGGCCGCCTTATCGCCGAGAGTTTGGATAACGGCTGACCCATGTCGAGGGAGTCCGGCCACCGGCCGGGATCGAGGGGTTCAGCTAGTCCGGAGAATGGAATCCCAGGCTGTAGTTCACCGCCTTCGCGCCGGGGTCGAGGATGTCCAGGGCAATGTGGATCGGGACCTGCGGCGGCATGATCGTCTGGCCGGCTAGCTCGCCGGACAGGTACTCGCTGGGTTTGAAGCTGCGGCTGGCCAGCAGTTTGCCGTTCAGGTCGGCGAAGCGGATTTCCAGCAGCGGAAAGGGTTGTGCAAAGGGGGCGCGGTTGTAGAGGATCGCATCGACCACCAGTGCTCCGGTGAACTCGGGGTGGCTGCGTACGACCAGGTTGCTGCTCTTGATCTGGCCGATATCGACCAGGGCTGGCAGTTCGCAGCCGAGGGTCGGGCAGATACGCTCTAACCAGGGGCGGTACTGATGCTGGCGCGACAGCTCGTCGTAGTTGTAGACGACGTATTGCGCACCCAGCGCGAGCACCGCGAGCAGGTTCAGCGTGCCCCAGCCGAGCCAGCGTCCCCAGGGCTTCTTGCGTTCCTGCCAGTCCAGTTGCAGCGGCTCGTCGTCGAGTTCGAACAGCGGCTCGCCGCGCAGTTCGGGTTCACGCTGGGGGATGACAGGGTCATCGGGCTGATCCAGGGGCTCGGTGTCCGGCAGGCTCAGGGCTGGCTCGACACGTTCGCTGCGTGCCTGTTGCGCCTTGGCGGCCGACAGCGGCCGGGCACTGACCGCAAGCGGGCTCGGTGGCTGCGGGGTATCGGCGGTGACCGGGGTGAAGCTGACTGGCCCATCACTCCCAGGTACGGCGGACGTGGCGGTCTGCTCGGCATTCAGCAGGATTTCCGCCCAGCTTTCGTCGTGCTCGCTGGTGGCGGCATCCGACGCCCGCGCGGTCTTCGTCGAGCCGCTGCGGGTTTCCAGGCTGAGCAGGTCCTGCGACAGTTCGCGCTCCTGCTGCTCCAGTTTGGCCAGTTCCTCGTCCAGATCGAGGCTGTCCAGATCCAGGTCATCGTGAATCCACAGGGTTTCATCGGCCTTGCTGGTCGGCGCGGCGCCGGGCGTGGCTGCGACCGGGCGCGGAGTCTCCGCCTGCGCGGCGGTGGTCGCCGCGACCTGCCCCGGGGCCGGGCTCAGCTCGTCACGCAGCAGATGGTGGACTGCATTGAAGACTTCCAGGCAGGCACCGCAGCGCACTGCTCCATGGGCCGCGCGGAGCTGGCTGCGGCTGATGCGAAAGCGGGTGCTGCAGTTTGGGCACTGGGTGATGAAGCTGGTCATGCGTGTTTCCGCGCGGAGGTGCCGGCTAGTCTAGCGCAAGCCGGCGGCGCAGCGGCAGTGGCCGCCGCGCCTGCTGTCCAAGTGTGCGGGGACGATCGCATGCCGCTGCACATCAGCTGCGACGAACGCCGCTGATGCGTACCCAGCCGTCCTTGTCGGCGGTCGGGTCGAGGTCGAAGGCGCCGCTGTAAGCCGCGCGAACCTCGTCGGCCTGTTCGGCGAGGATGCCGGACAGCGCCAGCCTGCCGCCCGGCTTGACCAGGGCGGTGATCTGCGGCGCCAGTGAGACGAGCGGCCCGGCAAGGATGTTGGCAACCACCACGTCGCCCGGTTCCTGCGGCAGTTGTTCGGGCAGGTAGAGGGTGAAGCGCTCCGGGGCGATGCCATTGCGCTCGGCATTGTCGCGCGAAGCCTCCAGCGCCTGCGGATCGATATCGGTGCCCACGGCCTGGCGAGCACCCAGCAGCAGGCCAGCGATCGCGAGGATTCCCGAACCGCAGCCGAAATCGAGCAGTGACCGGTCGTCCAGTGTTTGTGCGTCAAGCCATTCCAGGCACAGCGCGGTGGTGGGGTGGGTGCCGGTGCCGAAGGCCAGGCCGGGATCGAGCAGCAGGTTGACCGCGTCCGGCTCCGGTGCGGCGTGCCAGCTGGGCACGATCCACAGGCGATGTCCGAAGCGCATTGGCTGGAAGTTGTCCATCCAGCTGCGTTCCCAATCCTGGTCCTCGATCACCTCGGTCTGATGCTCGGGCAGGTCACCACCGCACAGAAGCTGCAGATGGGCGAGCAGCGCGTCGGGATCGGTATCGGCCTCGAACAGTGCCAGCAGGTGCGTATGCGACCAGAGCGGCGTGGTATTGAGGTCCGGCTCGAAGATCGGCTGGTCTTCGGCATCCATGAAGGTGACCGAGACCGCGCCCAGCTGCAGCAGCTGGTCTTCCAGCGCTTCGGCCTGATCGGGGGTGATGGCGAGTCGGATCTGCAGCCAGGACATGAAGGCCTCTCGAGTTGGGTCGCGGAAAGCGGGCAAGCTTACTGGAGCAGCGGGTGCGGCGGCCAGCGCGGCTTGCCCCAAACGGTCGGGCGGGGCGCAGAAACGACAAGGGCCGCCCGAAGGCAGCCCCTGTCATGCCGAGCCGAGGCTCAGTGCTTGTCCATACCCAGTTTCTTTTCCAGGTAATGGATGTTCACGCCGCCCTTGCAGAAGCCTGGATCGCGTACGAGATCGCGATGCAGCGGGGCGTTGGTCTTGATGCCGTCGACGATCAGTTCGTCCAGCGCGTTGCGCATCCGGCCCATGGCCTCGTCACGGTTCGCGCCGAAGGTGATCAGCTTGCCGATCAGCGAGTCGTAGTGCGGCGGTACCGAGTAGCCGTCGTACAGGTGCGAGTCGACGCGCACGCCGTTGCCGCCGGGCGCATGGAAATGCTTCACCTTGCCCGGGCTGGGCATGAAGGTACGCGGGTCTTCGGCGTTGATGCGGCATTCGACGGCATGGCCGCGGATGACCACGTCTTCCTGCTTGATCGACAGCTTCTGGCCGCCACCGATCAGCAGCATTTCCTTGACGATGTCGATGCCGGTGACCATCTCGGTGACCGGGTGCTCCACCTGTACACGGGTGTTCATCTCGATGAAGTAGAAGTTGCCATCTTCATAGAGGAACTCGAAGGTACCCGCGCCGCGGTAGCCGATGTCGATGCACGCCTTGACGCAGCGGGCCTGGACCTTGCGGCGGGCTTCTTCATCGATCAGCGGGGCTGGGGCTTCCTCGATCACCTTCTGGTGGCGGCGCTGCAGCGAGCAGTCGCGGTCGCCCAGGTGGATGGCGTTGCCCTGGCCGTCGGCCAGCACCTGGATTTCCACGTGGCGTGGATTGGTGAGGAACTTCTCGAGGTAGACCATCGGGTTGCCGAAGGCGGCGCCGGCTTCGTTGCGGGTCAGCTTGGCCGAGGCGATCAGGTCCTCTTCCTT